>Ga0187894_10002263_pt1 | contig 23191 bp, 22 predicted proteins | sample GBC1701081metaG_FD_136650 | JGI IMG/M metagenome (GOLD analysis project Ga0187894, IMG submission 136650) | White microbial mat communities from a lava cave in the Kipuka Kanohina Cave System on the Island of Hawaii, USA - GBC170108-1 metaG ... | reverse complement strand
TTCCATCGATTCGGGCGGAAGCTCCTCGCCGTGCTCGTTGCCCGCGGCGCGCGAGATGCTCTCGTTCATCAGCGTGCCGCCGAGGTCGTTCGCGCCCGCGGCGAGGCACGCCGCCGCGGCCTCGGGACCGAGCTTCACCCACGACACCTGGACGTTCGCGATCAGCGGATGCAGGACGAGCCGCGCCACCGCGTGCATCAATCGTGTCTCGCGCCAGGTCGGCCCGCGCCGCGCGCCCTCCTTCAGGAACATCGGCGCTTCCATGTGCACGAACGGCAGCGGCACGAACTCGGTGATCCCTCCGGTCCGCTCCTGCAGTTCGCGCACCGCGGCGAGGTGCCGCGCCCAGGCGTGCGGGCTCTCGACGTGCCCGAACATGATCGTCGAGGTAGTCCGGAGGCCGGTACGGTGCGCGGTCTCGACGACGTCGAGCCACTCGCCGGCGCTCAGCTTGTCCGGGCAGATGCGCGCGCGCACCGCGTCGTCGAGGATCTCGGCGGCGGTGCCGGGCAGCGACCCGAGCCCCTCGTCGCGGAGGCGCGCGAGGAACGCCGCGATGCTCAAGCCCAGCGAGCGAGCGCCGTGCGTCACCTCGAGGGGCGAGAACGCATGGACGTGCATCCGCGGTTCCGCCTGTTTGACGGCGCGGAGCAGCGCGAGATAGGTCTCGCCGGTGTACGCAGGATGGATGCCTCCCTGCATGCACACCTCGGTCGCGCCGCGCGCCCAGGCCTCCTTCACCCGGCGCGCGACCTCCTCGAGCGCGAGGTCGTACGGCGCACCGCGCAGCGTCTCCGCGGTCTTCCCTTTCGAGAACGCGCAGAACCGGCAGCGGAACGAGCAGATGTTCGTGTAGTTGATGTTGCGGTTGACGACGTAGCGCACCGTGTCGCCCACGGCCGCCGCCCGCGCTTCGTCCGCGGCCGCCACGAGCGCGTCGAGAGCGCCTTCGCGGGCCTCGAACAGCCGCACGATGCCCGCTTCGTCCAGCCGCTCCCCCCTGCTCGCGCGCGCAAGCGCCGCGTCGAACGCGGCGTGGCGGCCCGCAGCGCTCGGCACGGTCGTCGGCAAGGAGACGCCGGCGACGCCGGGACTCCAGCTCTCGGCGCGCGCGTAGCCCTCGCTATCGCTCGCCGCCAGCACGCGCGGCACGAGCGCCGCGTCGAGCCAGCGCGCGGGCTCCCGCACGTAGGCCGGATAGATGGCAAGACGCTCGACCGGCACCAGGCCGGCCGCGCGCGTGGCCTCCTCGAGCCCCGCGATCGACGGCCATGCATGCTCGGGGTTCACGTAATCGTCCGTCACCGGCGAGATACCGCCCCAGTCGTTGATCCCGGCGGCGAGCAGCTCGGGGAAGCGCGCCTCGCTCAGGTTGGGGGGCACCTGGATGTTCGCTTCGGCGCCCAGAACGATCCGCGCCGCGGCCGCGGTCCACAGGAGATCGTCGAACGCGGCGTGATCGCGCGAATGCATGCGGGTGTCCGGCTTCGCGCGGAAGTTCTGCACGATGACTTCCTGCAGGTGCCCGCTACGCTCGTGCGCCGCCTTGAGCACGAGGAGTGCGGCGATGCGCTCGACGCGCGTCTCGCCGATGCCGATCAGGATCCCGGAGGTGAACGGAACGCCGGCGCGCCCCGCCCCGTCGATGGCCTCGAGCCGCACCGCCGGCACCTTGTCGGGGCAGCCGTGGTGCGGGCCGCCCGGCTCGCACAGCCGGTCGGCGATCGATTCGAGCATCAGCCCCTGCGAGACGCTGACCGTGCGCAGGCGCCGCGCTTCGTCCTCGGATAGCACACCGGCATTGACGTGGGGCAGCAGGCCGGTCTCGGCCAACACGAGCGCGCACATCGCCGCGAGGTACTCGACCGTCGACCCGTAGCCGAGCCGCTCGAGCGCCGCGCGCGCCGCCGGGTGCACCGCCTCCGGCCGGTCGCCGAGGGTGAAGAGCGCTTCCTTGCACCCTGCGGCGGCGCCGAGCCGCGCGATCTCCAGCACCTCGTCCGGCCGCAGGTAGGGAAACGCGACTTCCTTCGGGCCGCGCACGAACGTGCAGTAGCCGCAGGTGTTCCGGCACAGGCGCGTGAGCGGGATGAAGACCTTGCGCGAGTAGCTCACCCGCGCACCGTGGCCGGCCTCGCGCAAGTCTCGCGCCCGCGCGCAGAGCTCGTCGATCGTCAGCCGGTCGAGCCCGGCCAGGACGGCGCCCGCGCGCGCCGCGAGATCGGGAGAAGGCGACGTCGTCATGGCCGGATGCGCGCGGAACTCGAAACCCGGATTCTAGCCTCCGGCCAGCGGGATTCCGGTGATGCGGATCCCCGCCCCGTCGACCTTGTAGTTCCGGTTGATGCCGATCAGCACCGAGGTGAGCGCCTCGGCGGCGGCGGAGTTCGCGAGCGGCCCGGCGTGCAGCGCACGCAGGCCCGCCGCCTCCGCGAGCCGGATGGCGACCGCGCGGTCCTCCGGCTTGTCGCCGAACACGAGCACGTCGCAGTCGACCGGCACGCCCTGCTGCAGCTTGAGCGCCGCCACGTTGTGGAACGCCGAGACCACGCGGGCGGCCTCGCCGAGCGCTTTCTGCGCAGCGACCGCCGCCGAATCGTCCGGCGGGAGCTGCACGCGCGCGACCTTCGGCGGCACGAGCGGCACCGTCGCGTCGATCACGACCTTTCCCGCGACCGCGTCCCGGATCTCGGCGAGGATCGCGTCGTGCGACGCGAACGGCACGGTGATCACGACCACGTCGGCGGCTGCGGCGGCCGCGGCGTTGGCGAGGCCGCGCGGCGCGGGCGCACCGACCGGCGGCGCGAGGCGGCCCGCGGCCTCCGCGGCGCGCGCCGCATCGCGCGAGCCGATGATCACCGGGTAGCCGGCGGCCACCCATTTCAGCGCGAGGCCGGTGCCGAGATCGCCGGTCCCGCCGACGAGGGCGAGCGTGGGTTTGCCCGCGCTCATCGGCGCTTCAGCCCGGGAGCTCCATCTCGTCGAGCGGCACCACCGGGATCCCCGCCCCTTCCAGGCTCTTCCGCACCGCGCCGGCGACGTCGACCGCGGTCGGCTCGTCGCCGTGCACGCAGATCGTCTCGATCTGCACCTTGAGGACCTTGCCGTTGCGCGAGACGATCTCGCCTTCGCGCACCATGCGCAGCACCTGCTCGACCGCTTTCGCCGGGTCCTTGAGGACCGTGCCGGGGATCGAGCGCGAGGCGAGGTTGCCGTTGTCGTCGTACTGCCGGTCGGCGAAGCCCTCGCGCGCGAGCGGCAGCTCGAGCTTGCGCGCCGCCGTCTCCATCTCGGTCCCGGGAAGCGCGACGTAGACGATGTTCCGGTCCACCGCCTTGATCGCGCGGCCGATGGCGAGCGCGTACTCGAGGTCCTCCGCGGCCATGTTGTTCAGCGCGCCGTGCGGCTTGAGGTGCGTCACCTTGAGCCCGGCGTAGGCGCAGATCGCCTGCAGCGCGCCGATCTGGTAGGCCATCATGTACTCGAGGTCGGCGGGGCGCATCTGGATGCGGCGCCGGCCGAAGCCCCACAGGTCGTTGAACGCCGGGTGCGCGCCGACGCTGCAGCCCGCCTCCTTCGCCAGCGTGACGAAGCGGTGCATCACGGTCGGGTCGCCGGCGTGGAAGCCGCAGGCGACGTTCGCCGAGCGGATGATCTTGACGAGCGCCGCGTCGTTGCCGATGGAGTAGGCGCCCCAGCTCTCGGCGATGTCGGCGTTGAGGTTGATCTGCAAAGCCATATCGGGTCTCCGCGAAGACACCGCCCGCACCGCGGCGGACGGTCGACGCGATGGTACTATATTTAGAACCATTCATCGCCCTGCGACGCTTCCCGGAGCACGAGTGTCCGATTCCCAGCCGCGGCTCCTGCCGAACGGCGACACCGCCCTCGCGGTGGAGTTCGGCGAGCGCATCGACCGCGGGACGAGCGAGCGCGTGCTCGCCCTTCACGACCGTCTCGCGAGCGCGCGCCTCCCCGGCGTCGTCGAGCTGCTCCCGACGTTCCGCTCGCTCATGGTCCATTACGACCCGGTGCGCACCTCGCGCGCCGAGATCCGGCGCCGGATCGAACCGCTCCTCGCCGGCCTCGAGGGGGTCCGGCCCGCGGTCCGCCGCTGGACGATCCCGGTGTGCTACGACCCGGCCTTCGCGCTCGACCTCGAGGAGGTGGCGGCGCGCACCAGCCTGGCGCCCGCGGAAGTGATCGAGCACCACAGCGCGACCACCTATCACGTCTACCTGGTCGGGTTCCTGCCGGGCTACCCGTACATGGGCGATCTTCCCGCGCGGCTCGCGCTGCCCCGCCGCGAGAACCCGCGCACGCAGGTGCCCGCCGGGTCGGTGGCGATAGCGACCACGATGACCGCCGTATACACGCTCGAAAGCCCTGGCGGCTGGCATATCCTCGGCCGCACGCCGGCACCGCTGTGGAACCGGCACCGCAATCCGCCGGCGGTGCTGGCGCCGGGCGACAAGGTGCGGTTCGCGCCGGTCGGCAGGGACGAGTTCGAGCGGCTCGCCGCGCGGGCTGCGGCGGGCGAGCTCGCGCTCGAAGCGGAAGACGCGTGAACGGCGCGCTGCACGTCGTCGCGTCCACCTCGATCGGAATGCTGCAGGACCTCGGGCGCACCGGTCAGCAGCGCTACGGCGTCCCGGTGTCCGGCGCGCTCGACTGGGTGAGCCTGCGGATCGCCAATGCAGTGATCGGAAATCCGGATGGCACCGCGGCGCTCGAGCTGTTCTATCGCGGGCCGACGCTCGAAGTGGCGGCCGCGAGCGTGCGCGTAGTCGCGATCGGCGCGCCGATCGAGGTCGTCTCCGGGGGCACGAGCCGCACCGTCCCCGCGGGGCTGAGCGTCCGCCTCGCGCGCGGCGACCGGCTCACGGTCGGGCCCTGCGAGGCGTCGCTCGTCGCGTACCTCGCGGTCGAGGGCGGCTTCGCGCTTCCCGGCGATCTCGGCAGTCTCTCGACGTTCCCGCGCGCCGGGCTCGGCGGGATCGGCGGCCGTCCGATCAAGAAAGGCGACGCGCTCCCGCTCGCGGCCGCGGCCGCGACCGAGCGCGCCGAGCGGGGCGCCCCGAAGTGGGACCTCGCGCCACCGGCGCGCGTGCGGATCGTGTTCGGGCCGCAGGACGACCACTTCACCGCGCGCGGCAGGCAGACGCTCGCCGAGTCGCGCTACACCGTCTCGCGTCAGTCGGACCGCATGGGCATGCGCCTGGAGGGCCCCACGCTCGAGCACGCGAAGGGGTTCAACATCGTCTCCGACGGCACCGCCCCGGGCTCGATCCAGGTGCCGGGCAACGGCCTGCCGATCGTGCTGCTCGCCGATCGGCCCACGACCGGCGGCTATCCGAAGATCGCCACGGTCGCCTCGGCGGACGTGCCCGCACTCGGACGGCTGCGCCCCGGCGCGACCATCGCGTTCGACCCGATCAGCGTGGAGGAAGCGGAGACCGCGCGGCGCGAACTGGAAGAGCGGCTCGGGGCGCTGCGCGATCGGCTCGTCACGGTGCGCCGCGCCACGTAGCGGGCGTCGCGCCGACGCTAGGCCGAGCGCAGCTTCGGGATGATCTCCTTGGCGATGATCTCGAGCTGGTCGTCCTGGTAGCGGTACGGCACGAAGATGATCCGGTCGATGCCCGTGCGGACGTGCTTCAGGAGCTGCTCGACGCAATCGTCCACCGTGCCCATGATCGCGCTCTCGGCGGTCGACTCCGACCACGCGGCGTAGTCCCACTCGGTCTGCAGCCACTCGCGCATCGGCCCCTCGACCTTCGCGCGCGGACCGACCGCGATCGGCAGCTGATTGGTCGACTGGAGCTCGTCGGGATTGCGGCCCGCCTCCTCGGCGAAGCCGCGAATCCGCGCCCAGTTCGAGGCGAAGCTCTCGGCGGTGTAGTAGTAGGTAAGCCAGCCGTCGCCCTTCGTCGCCGCTCGCCGCAGCACGGCTTCGACGTAGCCGCCGATCAGGATCGGCGGGCGCGGCTTCTGCACCGGCTTCGGGAACATCACCGCGTCCTTGATCAGGTACGGCGGGAAGTCGACCGTCAGCCGGTCCTCGGTCCACAGCCGCGTGAGGATGTCGAGCGATGTCTCCATGATCTTGCCGCGCTGGTGGAAGTCGACGCCCATCGCCATGAACTCGCGCTTGTACCAGCCGACCGCGGCGCCGACGAGGAGCCGGCCGTTGGAGATCAGGTCGAGCGTCGCGAGCTGCTTCGCGAGAATCACCGGGTTGCGCATCGGCACGACGAGGATGCCGGTCCCGAGCTTGATCTTCGTGGTGCGGGCCGCGACCGCGGTGAGGATCGACAGCGATTCGATGATCGGGAAGTTCGGCTCGACGCCGAGCAGGATGTGGTCCCAGGCCCAGAGCGACTCGTACCCGAGCTTCTCCATGCGCACGCCGTAGTCCATCAGCCCCTGGGCGCTCGGCATCTCCGGGTAGCGGGTGAAGTTGCGCATCGCGACGCCATAAACGGTCTTCGCCATCGTGCCCTCTCGTGGTGCGGTTAGCGGCCCGTTCAGGCCGTGTAGAGACGCTCGGGGTCGAGCTCGCGCAGCACCGCCAGCTCGTTCGCGTGCGGCGGCGCGGTCCGCTCCGCCCGCTTGTCGATCGCGAGGTCGAAGCCGGTGGCGTCCTGGACCTGCTCCGCCGTCACGCCCGGATGCAGCGCGAGCACGCGCATCGCCCGGTTCGCCTCGTCGAATCCCATCAGCGCGAGGTCGGTGACCACGCGCCACATCCCGCCCGAGATGAGGCCGCGCTCGGCGCGTGTGCCACCGCCGTCGAGGAAGCCGGGGCTGGTGACGAAGTCGACCTTCGGCACGAAGCGGCGCTTCTCGTGCTTCATCGCGACGATCATCTGGGTGAGCGAGGAGATGTCGTTGCCGCCGCCCGTCCCCGGCAGCCGGATCGCCGGCGCCGCAGGGCTCCCGATGAACGAGCTGTTCAGGTTGCCGTAGCGGTCGATCTGCGCCCCGCCCATGAAGCCGACGTCGACGTAGCCGCGCTGCAGGAGCAGCAGCACGTCGGTGATCGGCAGGACCATGTTCGCCCGCCGCGTGCAGCGCTGCTCGTTGGTCGACGGCGGCAGCTCGCCCGGCACGACGAACGGCCCGATCACGCCGCCCTCGAAGAGGATCGTCAGGGTCGGCGCGTGGAGGCGTTGCGCGAGCGTCGCCGCGAGCAGCGGGATGCCGACGCCCGCGAACACCGTCTGGCCGTCCTCGAGCAGGCGCGCGGCCATCACGGCGAGCAGCTCGGATGCGGTGTACCCCGCGTGCTCAGTCATTGAAGATGCTCCTGCCGCGCCGGCTCGCGTCCAGCACCGCTTCCATGCCGATCTTCACGAGGTAATCCGACCAGCTCGCGGGCGCGCGGTAGTACTCGTCGAGGTAGCGCACGGCCGCGGCCGCCGGCTCCTTCGCGATCAGGCCCGCGTAGTGGTCGAGATGGCCGAAGAACGGCTCGTACAGGCCGTAGCACTCGTGCGGCGCGCTGCCGTACGGCGCTTCGACCACCGCGTCGACGGTGAAGAACGGGATCTTCGTCTGGTCGGGCGTGCGGCGGATCTGGTCGTTGGAGATCAGCCGCTCGGTGGTGAGGATCACGCGGTTCGCGGCCATCGCGATGTCGATGTCCATGAACTGCAGGCCGTCGAGCTGCGCGTTGCCGTAGCGATCGGCCCGCTGGACGTGGATCAGCGCGACGTCGGGGTTGAGCGCGGGCAGGAGCAGCAGCGGCTCGCCGGTGTAGGGGCAGATCATCGGCTTCACCTGGTCGGCGACCTCGCGGCCGACGTCGGAACCGAGCATCGAGCGGGTGGCCATGAAGGGGATGCCCATCGCTCCGGCGCGGTAGCGCAGGCCGATCGACATGTGGCTCCACTCCTCGAAGCGCGCGAGCTTCTTCTCGGTGTAGTGCCGCATCACCTTCGAGACGCCCCACACGATCCCCTGGCTGAACCAGCTCGTCATGATGTGGTTCGCCGCCCCGGAGGCGAACAGGAGATCGCCTTCGGTGGAGACGATCGAGCGCGACACTTTCAGGTTCTTCCGCCCGGCGCGGACGAGCGCCCAGATCGCCGCGATCGGCGTACGCGACAGGGTGCAGCCGCCGAGCGCGACGTGGTCGCCGTCGTTGACGAGCGAGGCCGCCTCCTCGAGCGACATCACCTTCTCGCGCAGGCCCCGGTCGCGCGCCGCGGTGCGGCTCCGCAGCTCCTCGTAGCGCCTGACGTCTGCTCCGCTCATGCGATTCCTCCCGGTGCGGGCTTCATGCGTTGCCGCTGTCGCGGTTGAAGGCGGCGATCATCTCGTCCCACTGCGGCACGAGGTCGTGCAGGCCGCGCCAGAAGGCCTGCGGCTTCCGCCGCTCGAAGTCTTCGAGCGCGATCCCCTGCTGCTCGATCCAGGTGAAGTACGACAGGTTGAAGATCCGCTCGCGCTCGCGCACGGTCGCCTCGAGCACGTGTTCGGTGTCGGCGCCGGCGAGATGCCGGCCGTAGAGCTCGGCCGCCAGCGCCTCCGTGAGCCTACCGCCTTCGCCGTGCCGTTCGAGGTAGCGGCCGAGCTCGCTCTCGTAGAGCGCCGCACCGTCGGTGGCGACGGTCACCACCACGTCGTCGGGTCCGAGATCGTCGTGCCGCGCGAGCTTGATCGCGGCGACGAGGTTGCAGATGCTCGACAGCCCGAACCAGCGCATCATCCCCAGCACCTCCCGCGACACGCCCGTGCGCCGCGCGAGGTACGCGCCCCCGGTCTCGGTGTTGAAGAGCGCGTTCAGCCCGTCGGTCGCCCGGTCGCTCACCCCGATCACGACGTCGGTGTTCATGACGTTGTGGATCAGCGGGACGTGCTTGTCGCCGATGCCCTGGATGTTGTGCTCGCCGTAGCCGTTGTTGAGCAGCGTCGGGCACTCGACCGCCTCGACCGCGGCAATCCGCGCCCCGTACCTCGTCTTCAGGTAATCGCCCGCGCCGAGCGTGCCCGAGGAGCCGCTCGCCGCGACGAAGCCGGCGAGACGCGCGTCCGGCCGCCCCCCGGCGAGCGATTCGAACACCGCGCCGAGCGCCGGGCCGGTGCAGCGCCAGTGGCCGAGGTAGTTCCCGAACTCGCTGAACTGGTTGACGATCTCGTTCGCCGGATCGCGCGCGAGCTCGCGGCAGCGGTCGTAGATCTCCTTCACGTTGCTCTCGGTGCCCGGCGTGCGGACGATGTCCTGCGGGTCCGCTACCCAGCGCCCGAGCCATTCGAACCGCTCGGCGCTCATCCCGGCCGGCAGCACCGCCACGCCGCGGCAGCCGAGGATCCGCGAGATCGCGACCCCGCCGCGACAGTAGTTGCCGGTCGAGGGCCAGACCGCGCGCTGGCGGGTGGGATCGAAGCGGCCGGATACGAGCCGCGGCGCGAGGCACGCGTAAGCGGCGAGCACCTTGTGCGCGCCGATCATCGGGAAGGCCGCGCCGAGCGCGACCACGATGCGCGCCGGCACGCCGCTCAGCGCCGCGGGAATCTCGACGTGCGCAGGCACGGCGGCCGGACCGCGCCGGTCGAGCGCGTTGAACCAGTTCACGCGGTAGAGATTCGCCGCGTGCGGCGCGTCCGGATCGACTCCGGCCAGGGCCTCGCGCATCGGCCGCGGCGCGCGCGCGGGATCGGCGATCTCCGCGAAGGTGGGGAGGCGGACGCGCCGCTCGCGCGCCAGCCGGACCGCGCGCTCCCGCGTCGCCGGGTCCTCGACCTGGGTCGGGAAACTGAAGGGGTTCATGTCGCCAGGGCCGGCCGACCCGCTTTCAATGGTTCTATTTCTAGGACTAGTCTCACACAACGATAGCCAAAACGCAATTTGCCGGGGACGCCGGTTGCGCCGCCGGGTCGATGCCGGCAGAATCGATCGCGTCATGGCGAAACGACGCGTGGCCCGCAACGCCGTGCGCTCGGCCAGCGAGCGCGTGCCGCGCTACCTCCAGGTCGCCTCCGCGCTGCGTCGACGCATCCACGAGGGCCGCTGGGCGGTCGGCGGCCGCATCGCGACGATCCAGGCGCTGCAACGCGAGTTCGGAGTCGCGCGCGTCACGGTGCGCCAGGCGATCGAGCTGCTCAACCGCGAGGGGCTCGTGCGCGCACGCCAGGGCAAGGGCACCTTCGTCACCAAGGCGGTCGCGAACGACCGCTGGCTGCGGCTCGCCACCGACTGGGAAAGCCTGATCGCGCCGATCCGCGACAACGTCCCGCACGTTCTGCGCACGCCGCGACCGCCGCTACCGCGCCTCGGACCCGACGACGGGACGCCGGCGCCCGCCTACGCGTATCTGCGCTCGCTGCAGACCCGCGGCCGGGAGCCTTACGCGCTCGCCAGCGTGCACATAGCGCAGGCGCTCTACCGCCGCGCGCCGAAGCGCTTCGCCTCGCACCCGGCGCTCGCGGTGCTCGCGCAGATGCACCGCCCGGCCATCGCGCGTGCCCACCAGACGCTCTCGATCGGCGCCGCCGACGTCGAGACCGCGCGCCGCCTGAAGCTCCCGCTGAACGCGCCCACCGTCGAGGCGCGCTGCGTCGTCACCGACCGGGCCGGCGTCGCGATCTACGTCGGCGAGATCGTCTACCGCGGCGACGTGGTGCACCTGGACATCCAGCTGATCGGCGAGGCGCGGCGCTGAGCGCCGCCGCGCAAGAGTCGGGCTTGCCGTCCGCGCCATCGCGTTGACGGTCCGGTACCGGAGGTATATCGTTTGTACGCTAACAGTGTCTCGCTAGAGGTGCCCATGAGTCTGGCCGAAATGATGGCAAAACGGGTCGCGCGCTACACCGAGCGGCGCGAGGACTGGACGGTATTCGGCTTCGAGACCCAGCTCGACCCGGCGTACGCGCGGAGCCAGCGCCGCTACATCGGCGCCTCCGGCTCGGTCGATCACCGGGAGACGAACGCGGTCGAGCCGATGGCGTTCACCATGTCGGTGCAGACGATGCCGGTCGGCCACAAGATCCCGGTGCACTGCCACGAGACCGAGGAGACTTTCTTCATCCTCGACGGCGAGTGCGTGGTCAACGTCTTCCACGACGGCGAAACGGTGGCGCTCAAGCTCGGGAAGTGGGACCTCGCCTCGATCCCGGCGTTCGTCTACCACGACATCCACAACACCGGCGCGGTCCCCTGCCCGATACAAACCCTGCTCTCGAAGCCGAAGCCCGACCGCCCGCACTACCGGGACCAGCGGCTGCTCGACATCCAGGCGCAGACCCCAACCGCGTGAGCGCGAGTCGCCCGCGCGCCGCAAGCGCGGCCGGTGGCCGCGCACACGACCAGGAGGACGTCATGAGATCGATTCGGCATCGGCTGCTAGTGGGGATCTCGGCGGGGGCGCTCGCGCTCGCCGGGGGAGGGGCGGCGGTCGCACAGACGATCATCAAGGTCGGGCACGATCAGCCCGACCGGAGCACGCACCACCAGGCAGCACTGAAGTGGAAGGAGCTCGTGGAAGCCCGCACCGGCGGCCAGGTGCAGGTGCGGCTCTTCCCCGCGATGACGCTCGGCAGCGGCACGCAGATGGTCGAGCAGACGCAGGCCGGCGCGCTGGAGGTTTCGATCCTGCCGACCGCCTGGGTCGCGCCGCTCGCCCCAAGCGTGCAGATCCTCGACCTGCCGTTCCTGTTCCCCAGCCGCGAGGTGCTGTACCGAGTGATCGACGGCTCGACCGGGCAGGAGATCCTCAAGCCGCTGAACAAGGTGAACATCGAGGGCGTGACCTTCTGGGAGAGCGGCTTCAAGCAGTTCACCGGCAACTTCCCGATCCGCGAGCCGAAGGACTACAGCGGACACAAGATCCGGACGATGCCGGCGCAGGTGATCCAGGAGCAGTTCAAGGCGTTCGGCGCGACCCCGGTGACGGTCGACTTCAAGGAGCTCTACAGCGCGCTCCAGCAGCGCGTCGTCGACGGCCAGGAGAACCCGATCGCGACGATCGCGCTGATGCGCTTCTTCGAGGTGCAGAAGTACCTCACGCTCTCCGACCACGGGTTCATCGCGTACGCGTTCATGTTCAACAAGCCGTTCTTCGACAAGCAGCCGGCGAACGTCCGGACCATCCTGATCGACGCCGCGCTCGAGGCGAAGCGGTTCCAGCGCGAGATCATCGTGAAGAGCGAGGTCGAGCACCTAGAGACCTTCCGCAAGGCCGGCATCGAGATCATCAAGCTCACCCCCGAGCAGCGCGGACGCTTCGAGCAGGCCTCGCGCCCGGTGCACGACTGGTACACGCAGAAGTTCGGGAGCGAGACGCTCGACCTCGTCCGCAAGGACATCCAGAAGAAATAGCCGATCCGGACCGGCGCCGTGAACACGGCCTCCGCGGTGCGCGGGGGATGGTGGCTGCGGGTCGATCACGCGCTCGGCCGGGCCGAGTGGGTGTTCATCGGCGCTGCGCTCGCCTTCACGAGCGCGCTCCTCTTTGCGAACGTCGTCCTGCGCTACGTCTTTCTCGCGCCCATCAACTGGGCCGAGGAACTGACGCTGTACCTGATGGTGTGGATCGTCTTCATCGGGGGGAGCGTCGCGGTGCGCACGCGCGGGCACATCGCGATCGATCTGCTGCCGCTCGTCCTCGCGCCCGCCAACCGGCGCCGGCTCGCCATCGGCGTGGCGCTCGCCGCCCTCGCCTTCTTCGCCGTGTTCTTCTGGTACGGCGGCCAGCACGTCCTGCGCGTTCGCTCGAGCGGGCAGACGACGCCGGTGATGGGCGCCCCGATGTGGCTCACCTACCTTGCGCTGCCGGTCGGCAGTCTTCTCATGGGCCTGCGCACGGTGCAGTTTCTCTACCGCACCGTGCGGGCGCGCCGGGCGGGGGGCGCGCACGTGATGGACCTCCACGACTGACCGCATGCGGGCCGAATGGCGCTGACGATCCTGCTCGTCTTCGTGCTGCTCGCCCTGGGGCTCTTCCTCACGCTCCCGATGTTCATCGTCCTCATCGGCACGGCATTCATCGCCTTCGCGCTCACCACGCCGATCCCGCTCTCGATCCTCCCGCAGCGTGTCTTCGCCGGGCTCGAGAGCTTCCCGCTGCTCGCGATCCCCTTCTTCATCTTCGCCGCCAACATCATGGGCAAGGGCGGCTTGTCGGCGCGCATCGTCAACTTTATCCAGACACTGGTCGGCCACCTGCCGGGCGGGCTCGGCATGACGGTCGTGGTGACGTGCGCGCTGTTCGGCGCGATCACCGGCTCGAGCGCCTCGACGATCGTGGCGGTCGGGGGAATCCTCTATCCCGCCCTGCTCAAGGCCGGTTACCCGGAGCGTTTCGCCCTGGGCGTGGTCACGAGCTCGGCGCTGCTCGGCATGGTCATTCCGCCGAGCAATGCGATGATCGTGTACGGCGCGGTGGCCGGCGCGTCGATCGGTGCCCTCTTCATGTCGGGGATCGGCGCGGGCGCGGTGTTCGCCCTCGTCTACTCCAGCTACTGCTACGGCTGGGCGAAGTGGAACCGCTTTCCCGCGGCGCCGCGCGCGAGCCTGCGCGAGATCGGGCAGACGACGCGCGAGGTCGTCTGGGGACTGGGGATGCCCGCGATCATCCTCGGCGGCATCTATGGCGGAGTGTTCACCGCGACCGAGGCGGCGGCGGTGTCGGTCGTCTACGCTGCGTTCGTCTGCGTGGTGGTCTATCGACAGCTCGACCTCAAAGGGCTGTGGGACGTGTGTCTCGATTCCGCGCTGGCGAGCGCCCGGATCCTGATCATGGTCGGGGCGGCGAGCCTCTTTTCCTACCTCCTCACGGTGACCGGCATGACGGCCGCGGTCGCGCAGCCGTTCGCCGAGCTGAAGCAGTCGCCTGACATCGTGCTGCTGGTCGCGAACCTGCTGTTCCTCGTCACCGGGATGTTCATCGACGTGTTCTCGAACATCCTGATCCTGGTGCCGATCCTCATCGGCACGATCACCGCGTCCGGGATCGGCCTGGTGCATTTCGGCATCGTGACCTCGGTGAACGTGGACATCGGCAACATCACGCCCCCGTTCGGCCTGAACCTGTTCGTGGCGAGCGGCACCTTCGACAAGTCCTACCTGACCGTGGTGCGCGCGGTGCTGCCGTGGCTCGGACTCGCGCTCCTCAGTCTCGCGATCATCACCTACTTCCCGGAGCTGAGCCTGTGGCTGCCGAAGCAGATGTATCCCGGCGTGCGGTGATTTCGAGTGCGGCCGGATGCCATTCTTCCGGCGGACCGGACAGGATCGAGAGGCGCCGCGTGGGCAAGCACTTGACGGACGCACAGATCGCCCACTTTCGCGCGCACGGGTACTGCCATCCGTTCGACGCGCTGACCGCGGCGGAAGCGGCCGCGTGCCGCGCGCGCCTCGAGGCCTACGAACGAGCCGCCGGACACGACGCCAATCGAACGCTGAAGATCAAGGGCCATCTCGCGTTCCCGTGGCTCGTCGAACTCGGGCGTCATCCGCGCATCCTCGATGCGGTCGAGGACCTGATCGGCCCGGACATCATGCTGTTCGGCGCGTCCGTCTTCGCCAAGGACGGCCGCGACCCGGGCCAAGTGGGGCAAGGTCGTGCGCGAGGCGAACATCAAGGTCGAGTAGCCACGATAGCTAGTCCGCCTTGATCCCCAGCCGCTTGATGATCGTGCCGTACCGATCGTAGTCGGCCTTGATCGCCGCGGCGAGCTCCGCGGACGTGCTGCCGACCGGCTCTGCGCCGAGCCCCTGCAGCCGGTCGCGGATCTCCGGAAGGTGGATCACCTTGGCGGCGTCCCCCTGGATCTTCGCTGCCACCGCGGGCGGCATGCCGGCCGGTCCGACCAGCGCATACCAGGACACCGCCTGGAAGCCCGCGAGCCCGCCGGCCTCGTCGATCGTCGGCACGTTCGGCAGCGCCGGCGTGCGCTTCGGGCTCGCGACGCCGAGCGCGCGCAGCTTTCCGCTGTCGATGTGCGGCTTCACCGTCGGGATCTGCGCGAAGATCATGTCGATCTGGCCGCCGAGCAGGTCGCGCACCGAGTCGCCGACGCCCTTGTAGGCGACGTGCACGAGGTGCAGCCCGGCCATCGACTCGAAGATCTCGCCGCCGATGTGCGCCTGCGTGCCGACGCCGCCCGAGCCGTAGGTGAGCTTGCCCGGCCGCGCCTTCGCGTAGGCGATCAGTTCCTTCAGGTCGTTCGCCGGCACCGCGGGATTGAGGACCAGCACGTTCTGCACCGACGCGACGAGCGTGATCGGCGTGAAGTCCTTCAGCACGTCGAACGAGAGCTTGGAGTAAAGGTGCGGGTTGATCGCGAGGTTGCCGACCGGAGCCGAGGTCAGCGTGTAGCCGTCGGGCGCCGCCCTGGCGCCGAGCTCCATGCCGATGTTCCCCGCGGCGCCGGTCCGGTTCTCGACCACCACCGGCTGGCCCCACATCGGCGCGAGGTACTGGGCAAGGAGCCGCGGCAGCGTGTCGGCCGCGCCGCCGGCGCCGAACGGTACGATGATGCGCACCGGCTTCGACGGGAAGTCGCCCTGCGCGATGACGGCGAGGGGAACGACGGCGAGAGCCACGGCGAACAGCATGCGGTTCAGAGCGCGCAACATGGGGGTCTCCCGAGTGGATCGATCAGGCATCGCCGTCGCGATAGCAGGCGGGACAGAACGACCACGGCGCCGCCTCCTCGTGCGTGCGTCCCAGCGGGTCGGAACGGTGCCAGTTCGCCCACACCCGTTCGCCCGCGCCTTGAGCCCGTGCGCGGATCGCATCGAGGTCGACCCCGGGGATCCGGCCGCCCTGCATGCGAATTTCGCCGGCGACAATCACCGTGTCGACGTCGTCCCCGACGCCGCACTCGACGACGCTCTTCACCGGGTCGCGCACCGGCCCCATGCGGAGCGTGCCGCGGCCCGTCAGGTCGATGAGGACGATGTCGGCGCGGGCCCCGGGCGCGAGCCGGCCGAGGTCGTCGCGACCGAGCGACCGCGCGCCGTTCAGCGTCGCCGCGGCGAGCACTTCCGCCGCGGTCGCGGACTTGTAGTCGTGGCTCATCGTCTTGCCGTGATAGGAGGCGTTGCGCATGTTCTGGATCATGTCGCGCGGATACGTGTCCGAGCCGAGCGCGATGTTGATGCCGAGCGCCGAGTAGGACTTCCAGTTGTCGAGCACACGCGCGCGCCGGATGATGTTGATCGGGCAGTGCGAGATCGACACCTTCGCCGCGCCCATCAGCGCGAGGTCGCGCGCGCCGGGATAGTTGAGCCGCACGCTGTCCGCCGGCAGGTTGCCGTGACCGATGTTGAGGGTCGGGCGGAGCATCCCGAGCTCCTCGAGCAGCTCGATCGGCGTCCGCCGGTACTCGCGCACGGTCTCGTAGAACTCGACGATGCTGTACGCGGCGTGCGTCGCCATCGGCAGCCCGAGCTCGTCGGCCTTCTCGCGCGTCGCGCGCAGGAGCTCGAGGCTGCAGGTCTCCAGCTCGCGCGGCACCAGGAGGCCTTTCACGAGCCCGGCGCCGGCGCCGTCGTTCCGAGCGATCCACTCGAGCGCTGCCCGGAACTCGCGCCAGCCGTTCGCCTCGTTCACCACGCGCTTCAGCCGGCCGTGCTCGTCGCCGACCCAGCGGCCCGAGTCGTAGCCGGGCCCGAGATACCCGCGCACCCCGAGCTTCAGGCACTCGCCCTTCAGCGCTTCCTGGATCAGGAGCTGGCTGCCGTACTCGACGAAGGTCGTGACGCCGTTGCGTAGCAGCTCGGCGACGGTGAAGAGCGCGTGGAACTCGCGCTCGCCCTCCGCACCGGTCTCGTCGGGACGGAGGTAGCGCACGTCGCCGTCGATCCGCGTCCCCTCCTTCGGCACGCTGATCTCGAGGAACGGCTGGCCGAAGAAATCGCCGCGTCCGGCGTCGCTGATCAGCCGGTGCGAGGCCCGGTGGCCGGAATGGACGTGGGTGTCGATGAACCCCGGTGCGACGAGCCTGCCGGCGGCGTCAAGCTCGCGGTCGACGCGTCCCTCGAAGGCGGGCCCGACGTACAGGATCTCGTCGCCCTCGAACACCAGCTCGTGGTCGCGGTCGAGCGTATGCGCGCCGCGCTCGTGACCGACGACCCAGCCGCCGCGAATCCGCGTCCGCATCGCGCGTCTCAGGGCCAGTCCGGCGCGCCGGCCTCGACGGCGTGCGCGCGCCGCTTCGTAGCCTCGTATACCGCCGGATCGGGCACCACGAAGCGGTCGAGGAGCAGCGTCGCCCGCGCGCGCTCGAGCGAGCGCTCGTCCGCGACCGCGACGAAGGCCGCGCGGAGCCGCTCGACGTCCTCTGCGCCGAGCGCCGCGGTCGCGACGATCGGCGGCATCGGTGTCGGGTCGGTCGATTCGAGGACCCGGACCTGCGCCGCGAACGCCGGATCCCCGTCGCGGATCAGGTCGTGGCAGTAGCCGTCGAGCGGACCGACGTCGATCCGCCCGTCCCCGAGCGCCTTGATCACGCCGCGCGGGTTCATCAGCCCGCCGACGATCTCGCGGTACGGCGCGGGCGTCTCCGGGTACCGCGTCATGAGGTGATGCCGGAAGGCGAAGTAGCCGGACTGCGAGTCCTTGAGCGTGTACCCGGCGCGCCCGCCGAAGGTGTCGGCGAGCGTCCGGGCGGGCGAGTCGGCGCGGACCGCGATGTCGCTGACGTACACCGCCCGCCCGCCGTAGCGGGACGGCCTCGGCACCGGCGCGGCGAGGATCGTCGGCCGGCGCGGACGGAGCGAGAACGGGAGCCCGCACATCATCACCGCGCCGAGGTCGTCGCGCGCCCAGAGCTCGGACAGGAGCCGCGGCGGGTCGTGGTCGACGAACTCGGCCGCAACGCCGGCGCGCGCGAGCGCCCACGCGAGCACCTCGCGCCAGGCGGCCTTCGCGACCGGCGTCACCGAGTACATTCGCGCGTTCGCAACCGCCGTCATCGCCCGCCCCCCCGCTCCGCAAGCACGCGGAGGATCGCGCGCACGATCCCGACGTAGCCGGTGCACCGGCACAGGTTGCCGGCGAGCTCCTCCCGCACGCGCGCCTCGCCGGCATCCGGCAGGCGGGTGACGATGTCGCGCGCGGTCACCAGCATCCCGGGCGTACAGTAGCCGCACTGGAGCGCGTGCTCGGCCGCAAACGCTTCGCGCAGGGCGGCGGCGACCGGATCGTCGTCCAGGCCCTCGATCGTGAGCACGTCCGCGCCGTCGCAGGCGACCGCGAGCGCAATGCAGGAGCGGGCCGGCGCCCCGTCGATCACCACGGTGCAGGCGCCGCAGACGCCGTGCTCGCAGCCGACGCTGGTCCCGGTGAGCATCAGCTCCTCGCGGAGGAAGTCGGCGAGACTGGTGCGCGGCTCGACCGCAGCCGCGACCGGGGCGCCGTTGACCGTCAGCGTAAGCGGCTTTTTCACGGCCCGGGCCTCGCACACTGCGCTGACGCGCGCTTCAGCGCGACGAAGTGGACCTGGCGCTCGTAGCTTCCTCGCTGCAGCCCGGCCGCGTCGAGCGCCGCGTCCGCCGCCGCGGGGTCGAAGCCCCCCGCGAACGCCCGGGCGTCCGCAACCACGTGGGGCGCGTCGCCGGTCGCGCCGATCACGGCCCGCGCAACCCCGCGCTCCGGATCGTGGATGACCGCGCCGATCGCCTCGGCGAACTCGCCGGGCTTGCGGTTGAACTTGTAGTGGCCCCAGCGCGCCCGGGCCGAGAGCTTGGGAACCCGGACGCCTGTGATGATCTCGTCGGTGGCCAGGGTCGTGGCCAACGGGCCACGCACGAAGCCGGGCGCGCCGATCCGCCGCTCGCCGCGCGGCCCCTGCGCGACGATCTCGGCGTCGAGCAGCGCCATGACGTTCACCCAGTCGGCGGCCGGATCCGCGTGGGCGAGGCTCCCGCCGAGCGTGCCGCGGTTGCGCACCGCGCGATACGCGATCGTGCGCGCCACCGCAGCCAGCATCCCGCGCGTCGGATCCGGCACCTTGCCGTCCTCGATCGCCGCGTGCGTCGTGGCGGCGCCGAGGAACACCGCGTCGCCCTCGTCCCTGACCGCGGCGAGCTCCGGCAGCGTCCGGACGTCGATCAGCAGCTCGGGCTGCGCGAGACGGAAGTTGAGGATCGGACCGAGCGACTGGCCGCCCGCGATCAGCTTCGCGCCGTCCCCGCCGCCCGCGAGCAGCCGGAGCGCCGCGTCGAGGGACCGCGGCTTCTCGTAGGCGAACTTCGCCGGCTTCACCGTGTCCCCGCTCGCGCGGCAGCGATCGCGGCGAGCAGCCGCCGCGGCGTGATCGGGCTCTCGAGCACCTCGACGCCGAGATCGCGCAGCGCGTCGTTGACCGCGTTCGCGATCGCGGCCGGCGGCGCGATCGCGCCGCCCTCGCCGATCCCCTTCTGGCCGAAGTACGACAGCGGCGACGGCGTCTCCATGTGCTCGATGCGGATCGCGGGGACCTCGGTTGCGCCCGGCAGCATGTAGTCGGCGAGCGTCGAGGCGAGCGGCTGCCCCTGCGCGTCGAACGGCATCTCCTCGTAGAGCGCGGTGCCGATGCCCTGCGCCGCGCCGCCGAACACCTGCCCGTCGACGATCATCGGGTTCACCATCGTCCCGCCGTCCTCGACCACGACGTAGTCGAGGATCTCGACCGTGCCGAGCTCGGTGTCGACCGCGACCGCGCAGGCGTGGCAGGCGTAGCTGAACGTGCCGGTGTCCTTCGCCGCCTTGTAGCCCGCGGTGGCTTCGAGCCCCGCCGGGTCGACGTCGGCCGGCAGCAGCTGCGGCGCCCGGTACCACACGTGCGCGACCTCGGCGAGCGACATCGACCGGTCGGTGCCGGCGACGCGCACCCTGCCCGCATCGAGCACCAGGTCGTCTCCGGCCACCTCCATCAGCTTGCCGGCGATGGCACGGACGCGTTTCTCGATCTCCTTGCACGCCGTCGCCACCGCGCCGCCCGACATCACCATGCAGCGCGAGCCCCACGTGCCGGTGGAGTACGGGGTGAGCGCCGTGTCGCCGTGGACGAGGCGCACGCCGTCGGGATCGACGCCGAGGATCTCGTGCGCGACCTGGGCGAGCGTCGTCTCGAGCCCCTGGCCGTGCGAGTGCGCGCCGATCCGCAGTTCGAGCACGCCGTCGGGCGACAGGCGCGCGGTGCACTGCTCGTGCCCCGGCACCATCGGGATGCCCCAGCCGTGATAGACGCTGGTGCCGTGCGCGGCCTGCTCGCAGAAGATCGCGAGCCCGACGCCGACGCGCCGGCCGTCCGGCTCGCCGCGCCGCTGGCGGTCACGCCACCGCGGGATGTCGAGCCCGCGAACGGCGCGGCGCAATGCCTCGGGATAGTCGCCGCTGTCGAAATACTTCTTCGTGATGTTCACGAACGGCATCGCTGCCGGCGGCACGAGGCTCGCGAGGCGCACCTCGTAGGGCTCCTTCCCCGCCGCGCGCGCGATCGCGTCGAGCACCAGCTCGAGCGCGAAGCACACGCCGGTGCGCGCGACACCGCGGTAGGGCAGGATCGGCGGCTTGTTCGTCGCCGCCGACCAGGTGCGGCAGCGGTAGCCGTCCATCCGGTAGGGCCCGGGCAGGATCGAGCCGACCTGCGCCGCCTCGAGGCAGGCCGAGAACGGATAGGACGAGTAGGCGCCCGAGTCGACGATCGCCTCGCAGTCGATCGCGAGCAGCCGGCCGTCGGCGTCCGCGTAGCCCGTGATGTCGTAGTAGTGCTCGCGGCAGTTGGCGTTGGCCGTGAGCTGCTCGAAGCGGTCCTCGAGCCAGCGCACCGGCCGCCCGAGCTGCAGCGCGAGCCAGCCGAGGCACACCTCCTCGGGCAGGAGGATGCCCTTGTAGCCGAAGCCGCCGCCGACGTCCGGCGCGACGACGCGGATCCGCCCCTGGTCGATGCCGAGGCACTCGGAGAGCCCGGCGCGGTTGATGTGCGGCATCTGCGCCGCCGAATGGACGGTGAGCTGGTCGAGCCGGCGGTCGTAGGTCGCCACCACGGCACGCCCTTCGATCGGCGACATGCACTGGCGCGCGGTGCGGATGCGACGCCGCACCGCGATCGGGGCGCTCGCGCGGATGCCTCCAAGATCGTCGTCGACGAACGTCTCGAGCACGACGTTGTCCGGCCACTCGTCGTGGACGAGCGGCGCGTCCGGTCTGATCGCCGCCACCATGTCGACCACGGCGGGCAATTCCTCGAAGTCGACCTCGACGAGCGTCGCGATGTCTTCGGCCTCCGCGCGGCTCGGCGCCACGCACATCGCGACCGGCTCGCCGACCTGGCGAACCTTGCCCTTCGCGAGCACGTGCTGCGGCGCCGACTTGAAGCCCTTGAGCGCGGAGTTGGCGACGATCGGCTTCACGCCGGAGAGGTCGTCGATGGTGAAGACCGCGTGCTCGTGGCCACCGGGCTTGCGCACCGCACGGATGCGCGCGTGCGCGACCGGCGAGCGCACGAACGCCACGTCGAGCATGCCGACCAGCCGGAGGTTGCCGACGTACTCGCCGCGGCCGCGGAGGAACCGGGCGTCCTCCTTGCGCCGCAGCCGGGCGCCGACGCCCTTGCCGGCGCGCTCGGTCACGCCGCCCCGCCCGCCGGATCCGCAGGGTACTCGCCGCAGGACACTCGCCTCTCCCGGTGCGGGCACGCTTCGCGCCGGACGCTCCGCACGATTAGTACCCTAATCAAATGGTACGCCACGCGATTCGTTTCCGTCCACGGCGCGGCGCGCGGCTAGCCGATGCGCAGCTTGGTGCGCCCGCGATCGTTGTTCGACTCGACCAGCCGCACGAGGCTGGCGAGGAACGCCGCGCGCTCCCGCGGCAGCAGCCCGGCGACGGTGCGCCGGTGGACCCGCTCGACTACCGGCCGCATGCGCCCGGTCAGGCGCCGGCCCGCGGCAGTGAGCGAGCAGATCTTGGTGCGGCCGTCCGCCGTGCCCGCGGCGCGGCGGAGGACGCCCCGACCCTCGAGCCGGCGGATCACGTCGGTCGCGTTCGCCCGGTCGATCCCGACCTCGGCGGCGAGCGACATCTGGTCGAGCGCGCCCTCCCGCTCGAGCGCCGTCATCACGCTGTACTGCACCGGCGTGATGCCGAACCGCGCGCACTCCTCGAGGAAGAGCGCGATGTGGATCTGGTGCAGCCTGCGGATCAGGAACCCGGGGCGGTCGCCGAGCGGCAGGCGCCCGGCGGCGCGCGCCGCACTCGCCCGGCGCCCGCTCATCGGGCGGCGCACGCGACGCACCAGCGCGTCGCGCGCGGTTGGCGGGGAATCGGGAACGAGGCGGGTGACGGAAGGCATCGCGGCTCCGCCGGCGGCGGCGAAGCGCGATTCTATGTCAGCGCCACACCGGCACGACGAGGTTGATGCGGAGGTTGGGGTTGCGCTCGGTCACGCTCTGGCCGAGCGTGCCGACGAAGTCGGCGACCCAGCTCGACTTCCGCGGCTTGCCACCGTTCGATGGGTCGGACAGCCGCCCGAGCTCGGCGACCGGGCTCCAGTCGATCGCCGGCGCAAGCCCGGCTGGCGGCGCATACCGGCCGCCGTGAAGTCGGCGTAGTCGATCGTGCGGTTGTTGCCCGGGCCCCCGTCCAGCCGGTCGCAGCCGGGCCCGCGCACCAGCAGATCGTCCCCCTTCCCGTCCTTGACGCGATCGTCGCCCTTGCCGCCGATCAGGACATCGTCGCCGCGCCCGCCGTCGAGCTCGTCGTCGCCGTCGCCACCGTCGATCCAGTCGGCCACGTCGCCCCCCTCGAGCTCGTCGTCGCCTGCGCCGCCGTCGATGCGGTCGGCGCCCTGCCCGCCCTCGATCTCGTCATTGCCGGCGCCGCCGCGCATGTCGTAGCCCCGCCAACGCGGCGATCCTGCCTCGGCCGCTTCGGAGTCGATTGCAAAAAATTGTCACCTCGCCGGGAGCCGGCGAAGGACTGGCCGGTCAGCGGGGCGGACGGGCGAAGACGAGCCGCAGCCCCTGCGCACAGCGCGCGAGGGCATGGTGAGCGGCCGCGATCACGCCGCCCATAGTCACGAAGCCGTGGATCATCCCCTCGAAGCACTCGTAGGTGACCGGAACGCCGGCCGCCTGGAGCCGGTCGACGTAGGCGCGGCCCTCGTCGACGAGGGGATCGAATCCGGCGGTGATGACATACGCAGGGGGGAGCACCGAGAAATCGGCGGCCTTCAGGGGCGAGGCGCGCCAGTC
>Ga0187894_10002262_pt1 | contig 23204 bp, 16 predicted proteins | sample GBC1701081metaG_FD_136650 | JGI IMG/M metagenome (GOLD analysis project Ga0187894, IMG submission 136650) | White microbial mat communities from a lava cave in the Kipuka Kanohina Cave System on the Island of Hawaii, USA - GBC170108-1 metaG ... | reverse complement strand
CCATCCAAAAGCGGCTGGAGCGGCATTACCGCGACATGCTCGACATCGAGTTCACCGTCCAAGAGGGGCGGCTTTGGATGCTCCAATGCCGGGTGGGCAAGCGCAACGGGCCCGCCGCGGTCCGCATCGCCGCCGATATGGCCGGCGAGGGGCTGATCGGCCGCGCGACGGCCCTGTTGCGGGTCAGCCCGTCGCAGTTGAACGAGCTTCTTCTGCCGGCGGTGGATCCGGCCGCCGAGGCCTCGGCGATCGCGATCGCCAAGGGGCTGCCCGCCGGGCCCGGCGGCGCAGTCGGCCAGATCGTCTTCTCCGCCGACGACGCCGAAGAGGAGGCAAAGTCGGGCAAGAAAGTGATCCTCGTGCGCATCGAGACGTCGCCCGACGACATCGGTGGGATGCACGCCGCTCAGGCGATTCTCACCGCGCGCGGCGGCATGACCTCCCACGCCGCCGTGGTCGCGCGCGGGATGGGCAAGTCCTGCGTCGCCGGCTGCGGCGATCTCGACATCGACTACGCGGTGCAGGAGATGCGGGTGAAGGGCCGCGTCGTCCGTCGCGGCGATTGGATCACGCTCGACGGCTCGACCGGCGAAGTGTTCGCCGGCCAGGTGCCGACGCTCGAGCCCAAGCCGACGAGCGAGTTCCAGGAGTTCATGACCTGGGCCGACACGTTCCGCCGGCTCAAGGTCCGCGCCAACGCGGATACGCCGCACGATGCCGCGGTCGCGCGCGGCTTCGGCGCCGAGGGCATCGGGCTCTGCCGCACCGAGCACATGTTCTTCGAGGCCGACCGGATCGACGCTGTGCGCGAGATGATCCTCGCCGCCGACAAGCCCGGGCGCGAACGCGCGCTCGCCAAGCTCGAGCCGATGCAGCGCGGCGACTTCAAGGACATCCTGCGCGAGATGCGCTCGCTACCGGTCACCATCCGGCTGCTCGATCCGCCGTTACACGAGTTCCTGCCGCACACCGAGGAGGAGATCCAGGAGCTGGCGCAGAAGATCGGCGTCGACGCCGACAGCCTGCGGCGCAAGCGCGACTCCCTGCACGAGTTCAACCCCATGCTCGGCCACCGCGGCTGCCGCCTCGGCATCACCTACCCCGAGATCTACGCCATGCAGGTGCGCGCCCTCGCCACGGCAGTGAAGGAGCTCGAGGCGGAAGGCGTGCCGGTGCACCCCGAGATCATGATCCCGCTCGTCGGCCACGTGCGCGAGCTCGAGGTCCTGCGCCGCGAGAGCGAGGATGTGCTGCGCTCGGTCGGCGCCAAAACCGAGATGCCGATCGGCACGATGATCGAGCTGCCGCGCGCCGCGCTGGCCGCCGGCGAGATCGCGGTCGAGGCCGAGTTCTTCTCGTTCGGCACCAACGACCTCACCCAGACCGCCTTCGGCCTCAGCCGCGACGACTCCGGCCGCTTCCTGCCGGAATACATCGACCGCAAGCTGTTGCCGGCAGACCCCTTCGTCGCCATCGATCAGGGCGGCGTGGGCGAGCTCATGCGCATCGGTACCGAGCGCGGGCGCAAGACGCGCGCGCGGCTCAAGGTCGGCATCTGCGGCGAGCACGGCGGCGAGCCGTCATCGGTGATCTTCTGTCACCAGATCGGCCTCGACTACGTTTCCTGCTCGCCTTACCGCGTTCCGGTGGCGCGCCTGGCGGCGGCACATGCCGCGCTCGGCGCCGGCGGCGGCCCGTCTGGCACCGCCTGAGCGGCGGCAGGGCAACGCGCGATGTTCGTCAACGGTCGCACGAAGGTCATCGCGATCATCGGCGATCCGATCCTGCACACGCGCTCCCCGGCGATGCACAACGCCGCGCTCGAGGCCCTCAAGCTCGACGCCGTGTACGTCGCCTTTCCGGTGAGCCCGGCGCGCCTGCGCGACGCCGTGCGCGCCGTGCGCGCGCTCGACTTGCTCGGGCTGAACGTCACCGTGCCGCACAAGGAGCGCATCCTGCCGATGCTGGACGACGTCACCAGCCGGGCCCGGCTGATCGGCGCGGTGAACACCGTTTACCGCCGGCGCGACGAACTGCACGGCGACAACACCGACGCCACCGGCTTCCTCGTCGCGCTCAAGGAGCACGGCTTTCGACCGCGCCGGCGCCGGGCGCTGGTGGTCGGGGCCGGCGGCGCGGCGCGGGCGGTGGTGGCGGCTCTGCACGACGCCGGCGCCGCCCACATCTTGCTGGCGAACCGCAACCCCGCCCGGCGGCGCGCTCTCGCGACTCATTTTGGGCACGGCGGCGTCGCGGTCGAGACCTCCGATCTCGACGCCCTGGTCGACGAGAATGTACTTCGGGAAATGGACCTGATCGTCAATACGACGTCGCTCGGATGGCACGACGAGAAGTTCCCGCCCCTGCCCTGCGAGTCGACCCGCCCGACCTGCCTCTTCTACGATCTGATCTACGGGAAGAGCACCGATTTTCTTTTGCGAGCTCGGGGAGCTGGCCGTCCCACCCTGGACGGCGCGAGCATGCTGTTGCATCAGGGCGCCGCCGCCTTCGGGCTCTGGACCGGCCAGAGTGCGCCGCTGGATGTCATGTCACGTGCACTACGGCAACAACATGCCTCTCGCCACCCCCTATGAATTCGTAACTGGTCTCGACCACCCCCCCTGGCGCAAAAAGTGTTACGCAGGGGGCACATGAGTAGCCGGCTTGGGGAGCTTCTGGTCAAGCGGGGGGTGGTCAGCGCGGCGAACCTGAACCGCGCTGTCGACGGCGCCAAGGAGGAGAACCGAGCCCTCTGTTCCACGCTGGTCCATATGGGGGCGATCAGCGAGGACGACCTGACCACCTTCATCCAGAAGGAATACCGCCTTCCCCTGGTCGACCCCTCCGGCATGGACCTCCCGACCGAGGTTCTGCGCCTGGTGCCGCCCAACCTAGTGCACCGCCACGAGCTGGTGCCGATCAGCCTGAGCGGGTCGACCCTGACCCTGGCGATGTCCGATCCCTCGAACCTGGTCGCACTGAACGAGCTCAAGTTCCTCACCGGCTACGACCTCAAGGTCGCGGTCGCCTCGGTCTCCACCATCGCCCGCGCCATCGAGCAGCACTACGACTCCAACGCCAACTACGACGACGTCCTGAGCGAGATCGAGAGCGAGGACCTCGAGGTCGTCCAGAGCGAAGAGGAGATCGACCTCAAGGAGCTCGAGAAGGCGACCGAGGACGCGCCGGTCGTCCGCCTGGTGAACGCGGTCCTCGCCAACGCCATCAAGCGCCGCGCGAGCGACATCCACCTCGAACCGTTCGAGAAGATCTTCCGCGTCCGCTTCCGCGTCGACGGCGTGCTCGAAGAGATCATGAAGCCGCCGCTCAAGCTGAAGAACGCCATCACCTCGCGCGTGAAGGTGATGGCGGCGATGGACATCGCCGAGCGCCGCCTGCCGCAGGACGGCCGCATCAAGCTCAAGTTCGGCCCGGGGCAGGAGATGGATTTCCGCGTCTCGGTGCTGCCGACGATCTTCGGCGAGAAGATCGTCCTCCGCCTCCTCGACAAGTCGAACCTCCAGCTCGACATGACCAAGCTCGGCTTCGAAGAGATGCCGCTGCAGCACTTCAAGGAGGCGATCTACAAGCCCTACGGCATGGTGCTGGTGACCGGGCCCACCGGCAGCGGCAAGACCACCACGCTCTACTCGGCGCTGGCCGAGGTCAACAAGATCACGTCGAACATCTCCACCGCGGAAGATCCGGTCGAGTTCAACCTGGTCGGCATCAACCAGGTGCAGATCCACGACGAGATCGGCCTCAACTTCGCCAACGCTCTGCGCTCGTTTCTGCGCCAGGACCCCGACATCATCATGGTCGGCGAGGTGCGCGACTTCGAGACTGCGGAAATCGCGATCAAGGCCGCGCTCACCGGCCACCTGGTGCTCAGCACGCTCCACACCAACGACGCGCCCTCGACCATCAACCGTCTGCTCAACATGGGCGTCGAGCCCTTTCTAGTGGCCTCCTCGGTCAACCTCATCCTGGCGCAACGCCTGGTGCGCGTGATCTGCTCGGGGTGCAAGACGCCGGTCGAGATTCCGCCCCAGGCCCTGATCGACATCGGCGCGTCGCGCGAGCAGATTGCGAGCTTCCACTGCTTCCAGGGCGTCGGCTGCCCGACCTGTAGCGGCTGCGGCTACCGCGGCCGCCTGGCGATCTACGAGGTCATGCCGATGACCGACGACATGCGCGATCTCGTGCTCAACGGCGCCTCCGCCGGCGAGCTCAAACGCGCCGCGGTCGAGCAGGGCATGCTCACCCTGCGCCAGAGCGGTATCCGCAAGATGGCCGAAGGCGTCACCACCATCGACGAAGTGGTGCGCGTCACCATGCCGGACTGAACCGGCAGCGCGCGCATGGATGCGCACGAACCCCGCCGCCGCCGTGCACCGCCGCCGGCACGGTCGCCCCCTTCGAATCCGCACAGACGCGTGTCCATGGATTGACGGCCGCGTTCTGTCACCGGCCGATGGACGCAAATCGTCAGCGCCGCCGCCGTGGCACGTGACGTGCTGACTCGGACAACTGAGGCTCTCGCATCGAGACAAGAGCCGGGAAAGTCGAAGGGAAAGCGGTTTTTTCCGGAGGACAAGAAAATGCCAGTCTTTCGTTGGGAAGGGGTATCACCGCGCGGCGAAACGCTCGTCGGTGAGATGGATGCGCCGACGCGTGACGCTGTCCTGATCCGTCTGCGGGCGCAGCGGATCCAGCCGAAGCTCACGCGCGTGCGCGAGAAGGGAAGGGGACTCGACGCGCAGATCACCATCCCCGGGTTCGGCGAGAGCATCAAGCAGAAGGACGTGGTGATCTTCACGCGGCAGCTGGCGACGATGATCGACGCCGGTCTGCCGATCGTGCAGTGCCTCGACATTCTCTCGACCCAGACCGAGAACAAGGCGTTTCGCAAGACCATCGGCAGCCTCAAGGAGGACGTCGAGGCCGGCACCAACTTCACCGACGCGCTCAAGAAGCACCCGCGCCTCTTCGACGACCTGTACACCAACATGGTGTCGGCGGGCGAGATGGCCGGCGTGCTCGACACCATTCTCCATCGCCTCGCCACCTACATGGAGAAGGCGATGAAACTGAAGGCCAAGATCAAGGGCGCCATGATCTACCCGATCACGATCGTATCCGTCGCCGTGATCGTCACCGCGATCCTGTTGATCTGGGTCATCCCCGTCTTCGCGCAGCTCTTCCACGAGTTCGGCCAGGCGCTGCCCGCGCCGACCGAGTTCGTCATCAACCTGAGCAACTTCACCGTCGCCTACGTTCACTACATGGTGGCGTTCCTGATCGCCGTGGCGGTGGTCATACGCCAGTGGTATCGCACCGAGAACGGCCGCCTCGCCATCGACGGCTTTCTGCTCCAGCTGCCGATCTTCGGCGACCTGATCCGCAAGTCGGCGGTGGCTCGCTTCACCCGCACCCTCGGCACCCTGATCACCTCCGGCGTGCCGATCCTCGACGCTCTCGCCATCACCGCGCGCACCTCCGGCAACAAGGTCGTCGAGCGCGCCGTCATGGCCACGCGCGTCAGCATCAGCGAAGGCAAGACGATCACGCAGCCGCTGCAGGACTCGAAGGTCTTCCCGCCCATGGTCTGCTCGATGATCGGCGTCGGCGAAGCGACCGGCGCCCTCGACGCGATGTTGCAGAAGATCGCCGACTTCTACGAGGAAGAGGTCGACAACGCCGTCGCCAACCTGACGGCCTTGATGGAGCCACTGGTCATCGTCTTCCTCGGCGTCGTCATCGGCGGTCTCGTCATCGCCATGTACCTGCCGATCTTCAAGCTCGGCTCGGTGATCGGATAGGACGATGCCCACCCCAGGCGCGACGCAGAAAGAGGCTCTGCGGAACCACCTCAAGTGGTTCCTCTTCCTCCGCGTGGTGACGATCACGTGCTTCCTCGGCGCCTTCGCCGCGGTGCAGTACGCCGCCGGTGACTTCGACGACGCCTCGGGATTGCTCTACACGATCGCCGCCACCTACGCTTTCAGCATCGCTTCCGCGTTGCTGCTGGCGCGCACCGAGCGCCTGGTCGAGTTCACCCACGCCCAGCTCGGGCTCGACGTCCTACTGATCACCGGCGCAGTGCTGGTGACCGGCGGGGCGAACAGCCCATTCCCGTTTCTGTACAATCTCGCCATTCTCAACGCCGCCATCCTGCTCTCCACCAACGGTGCCGCTGTCGCGGCGCTGATGTCGACGGTGGCATACACGGTCCTCATCGCCTGCGTCGTCGCCTTCCCCGACCTCGAAGAGCTGACCGGCTCGCCGACGCCGGGAATCGAGGTGACCCTGGTGGCGCGCCTGCTGATCGAGAACGCCTCCTTCGCCATCGTCGCCTACCTGGCCGGCGTGCTGACGCAGCGCCTGCACGACGCCGAACGCGCCCTCGACGAAGAGCGCGTCGAGACGGCGCGCCTCTCCCTCTTGCAGCAGGCGGTGGCGCAGAACATCGGCAGCGGACTGATCACCACCGACCCCGAAGGCCGCATCACCTCTGCGAACGACATCGCCGCCGCTCTGGTCAAAGAGGACGCCGGCCAAATCGCCGGGCGCGACATCGGTGCCCTCTTCCCGCCACTCCATCTCACCAGCGAGGCTCGCCTCGCCTTTCTCCAGTCGACCTCCGCCACCGCTGCGACCGAGTTCCAGCACCAGGGCTGCGAGGAGCAACCGCTGCTGCTGCGCTGCGGCGCGATTCCGCTCAAGGACACCTACGAGCGACCGATCGGTGCGCTCTACATCCTGCAGGACGTCACCGCTCTGCAGCAGGCGGCCGAGGTTCAGCGCGTCGAGAGCGAATCGGCAGCCGCAGCGGACAGCGAGATCGCCGCCGACGACGGCGACGAGCCGCCGATCATCGATGGCTTCGTCGGCCGTAGCCCGGCCATGCAGCAGATCCGCACCCTGATCGATCGGGTCGCGTCTTCCGACGCCACCGTGCTGCTCTGCGGCGAAAGCGGCACCGGCAAGGAGGTCGCCGCGCGCGCCATCCACGCCAAGAGCCCGCGCCGCGACAAGCCGTTCGTCGCGATCAACTGCGGCGCCATTCCCGAGCACCTGATCGAGAGTGAGCTCTTCGGCCACGTGAAGGGCGCCTTCACCGGCGCCGTGGCGAATCGCGCCGGCTTCTTCCGCGCCGCCGACGGCGGCACGGTATTCCTCGACGAGATCGCGGAGCTGCCGCTGCCGATGCAAGTGAAGCTGTTGCGCGTCCTCCAGGAGCGTGTCTTCAAGCCGGTCGGCAGCGAGACGCACGTCGCCGTCAACGTGCGCGTCATCGCCGCCACCAACAAGGACCTCGAGCACGGCGTCAAGTCGGGCAATTTCCGCGAGGATCTCTACTACCGCCTCAACGTGATCTCGATCGAGCTGCCGCCTCTGCGCGAGCGACCACAGGACGTGCCGCTGCTCATCCGCCACTTCCTGAAGCAGTTCTCCGAGCTGCACCGCAAGCACGTGGTGCGGCTGTCGGTGGGCGCAGCGCGCCGCATGCTCGGCCACCCCTATCCGGGCAACGTGCGCGAGCTCGCCAACATCATCGAGCACGCCGTGACCATGGTGGACGGCGAGACGGTGCACGAGACGCACCTGTCGCCGCAGGTGTTGCAACCACCGCGGGCACTGCCGGTCGGCGCCAGCGCCTCCCCGGTCGGGGTCGCCGAAGCGGCCGCCATCTACCACCCGATGCCGATCGTGCGCTCCGCGAGCGCCATGCCCGCTTTCTTCAACGGCAACGGCAAGGCGGTGGTCGATCTCGAGACTCACCTGGAACAGTACGAGAAGAACATCCTGCTCAAGGCGCTGGAGGACGCCGGCGGCGTGAAGAAGCGCGCCGCCGAGCTGCTCGGTATCAACTACCGCTCCTTCCGGCATCGCCTCAGCAAGTACGGGCTCAACGGCGGAGAATCGCACGCGGAAGCAGACGCATAGTCGAATGAGACGCTTGCGCCACGGACGATCCGGGCCGGGTGCAACGGAACGAACAGCGCATGGCCCGGCACATGCGTTGCTCCGTGTCAGAGCGTGAAAGGCAGTCGCGAATGAACCTCGAACGCGAGTGGCATCGATGGAATCCCTGATCGCGAGAGAATACCCGCCTGCCGTCGACCCTGCCGGCGCGCTCACCGCCAACCCGCGCCGCCGCCTATTCGGCTTCATCGCCGGCGGTCTGGTGGTCACGTCGCTGCTCATGCTCGCCGGCTATGCCAGCCGCCAGCTCGAGCGTCCGCTGCCGGCGCTAGCGGAAGAGGAGCCGGTCTATCTCCCCGACGTCCGCTTCCTCCGCCTCGCCTCGCTCGGCTACCACAACGCCCTCGCCGACGTGCTCTGGTTCCGCACCATCGACTACTTCGGCAAGCACTTCCGCGGCGACCGGCTCTATCCGTGGCTGGCGCGCATGTGCGACGTGGTCACCGACCTCGATCCGCGCGCCGAGCACGTCTACAGCTTCGCCGGCTTCATCCTCACCTGGGAAGCGCAGACACCCGCGCAGGGCATCCAGCTGCTGGAGAAGGGTGTCGGGCAATTTCCCGACTCCTGGCAGCTGCACTACTACCTCGGCTTCACCCGCTTCTACTTCAACGACGACCTCGAGGGCGCTCTGCCCCACCTGAAGCGCGCCGCCGAGCTTCCCGGTACGCATCCGTACGTGTCGCGCCTGGCCGCGATGCTCTACGCGCAGCAGTACGGCACCGACGTGGCGCGCGAGTTCCTCGAAGAGCTGCGCGGCTCGGGCGGCAGCGCGATGGACGGCGTCATCCGCGAGCGTCTCAAGGACATCGAGTTCAGCGAGCAGATCGCCGGACTCGAGCGCGGGGTGCAGCAGTACCGCGAGCGCTTCGGCCACGACCCCGCCTCGCTGCGCGAAGTGGTCGCCGCCGGATTCGTCGCGCAGGTCCCGGCCGAACCGTTCGGCCACGAGTACATCTACGACCCGGCTACGCGACAGGTGCGCTCGAGCTCCGGCCGCCGGCCGCTGCGCATGTACGACAGCGAGCGGCGCAAGCAAGTGTTGGGCGGTCGGAGCTACCGCGATTGAGCTGCTCCTCATGGACACCTTTCTCGAGATCGATCGTCTGACGAAGTTCTTCCGCAACCAGTGGACGTTCCGCGCTTTCCGCGCGGTGTCGGACGTCAATCTCAGCTTGCGCGAAGGCGAGATTTTCGGACTCGTGGGCCACAACGGCGCCGGCAAGACCACCACTTTCAAGCTGCTCCTCGGCTTCCTGCGCCCGAGCAGCGGCCGCACTCTCTTCCTCGGCCGCCCGAGCGCGAGCGCCTGGGCGCGCCGCCAGATCGGCTTTCTTCCCGAGCAGGCATACTTCTACGACCACCTCTCCGTGCGCGAGACGCTCGATTTCTACGCCGGCCTCTACGGCCTCCACCGCGCCGAGCGCCGCGCCCGTATCGGCGAGCTCGCCGAGCGCCTGCTGCTGACCCACAAGCTCGACACTCCCGTGCGCTCGCTGTCGAAGGGCAACCTCCAGCGCGTCGGCATTGCGCAGTCGATCGTCCATCGCCCGCGCCTCGTCATCCTCGACGAGCCGATGTCGGGCCTCGATCCGGTCGGCCGCAAGGACATGCGCGAGCTCATCCTGTCGCTCAAACGGGAAGGCACGACGATCATCTTCTCCTCGCACATCCTCCCCGACGCCGAGGCGCTCTGCGACCGCGTCGGTGTGCTCGCAGGCGGTACGATCAAGGACGTGATCGATCCGCAGCTGACCGCGCGCGAGCCGGTCGGCTACCAGCTCGACGTGACCGGCGTCGACGCCGCCCTCTTCGGTCCGCTCGGAGCGTTGCGCGAGGTCAACGGCGAGCGCGCCTCGGTGCGTCTTTCGATTACCCTCGCCGATCGCGATCGGCTCCGCCAGGCGATGGCGCTGGTGCAGAGCCGGGGCGGCGAAATCGAGTCGCTCACGCCGATCATTCCCTCCCTGGAGGAACGCTTCCTCCGCTTCGTGAAGGAGAACCATGCGGACGAGTGATCGACTCGTGCTCGCCGGTCTCCTCGTCGTCGCCGTCGTTCCCTACCTCAACGCGTTGGGGAACGGCTTCGTCTTCGACGATCGCGGCGTGATCGTCGAGAATCCGCTGGTACAGCGCGACAGCACGCTGTTGGCGGACTTCTTCACCAACCCCTACTACCCCGGTGCGCTGTATCGCCCGCTGACGTTCTGGAGTTTCTCGCTGAACCAGCGCCTCGACCCGGCTCCGTTCGGCTTTCATCTGGTGAACCTGCTGCTGCACGGGTTGGTGACCGCCCTGGTCTTCGTCTACTGCCGTACGATTCGCCTGAGCACACCGCTGGCGGCGCTGGCGGGCCTGATCTTCGCGGTTCACCCGATTCACACCGAGGCTGTGACCAGCATCGTCGGCCGGGCCGAGCTGCTCTCCGCCGCGGCGGTCCTGGGGGCGCTGCTCTGCGGTGTGCGTTCGATCGAGGGTCGCCGCTTCGCCGGCCTTTGGCTCATCGCCGCGACCTTGCTCTTCGCCATCGGCCTGCTCTGCAAGGAGAGCGCGTTCGTCTTCCTGCCGCTGTTCGCCCTCACCGTTTGGCTGCGCGCGCCGGTGCCGTGGCGCGAGCTGGTCCGCACTCTGTGGGCCTCGCGTGAGCTGACGCTGCTGAGCGCCGTCGGCGCCGTCTATCTGTGTTTGCGCTGGGTCCTCTTCGGCACCCTGGCCGTGGGCGATCCGGTCTCACTGCTCGACAATCCGCTCGCTTACGCGCCCGCGACCGTGCGCATCGCCACAGCGCTGGTGATCCTGGTCGATTCGCTGGTGCAGCTCGTCGTGCCGCTGCAGCTCTCGGCCGACTACTCTTACAACCAGATTCCGCTGGTGACGTCGTTCGACGATCCGCGTCTGCTTCTCGCCGCGGCGTTGCTGTTGCTGCTCGGAGTCGCGGCGTGGCGCACGCGCAAAGCCGAGCCGGCCGTGCTCGGCAGCGCTCTATTCTTCCTCGCCGCTCTGTCGCTCACGTCCAATCTGCTCTTCCCGATCGGCACGATCCGCGGCGAGCGCCTGCTCTATCTCCCCTCCGCCGGGTTCTGCATCCTCTTCGCCCTCGCCGTCGCCGCCGGGCTCGAGCGCCGTGCCGGTCTAGTGATCGCCGGTGTCGCCCTGCTCGCGCTGGTGTTCGCCGGCCGCACCTGGCAGCGCAACTACGACTGGGCCTCCGAGCTCACCATCTTCGAAGCGAGCACCGCATCCTCGCCGAACAGCGCCAAGGCCTACCACAATCTGGGCGTCGCGCTGGCGCAGGCGAAGCGCGGCGATGAGGCGATCATTGCCTTCCGGCGCGCCCTGCGCATCTACCCCGACTACGACGAAGCCGCCTTCGCCCTGGGCTGCGACTATCAGGCGCGCGGCATGATGACCGCCGCCCTGCACTGGTATCGCGAGGCGCTGCGCATCGAACCGAAGCACGTGAAGTCGCACCTCAACACCGGCATCATCCACTACAACGACGGCGACCTCGGGGAAGCCGAGGAGGCCTTCCGCGCCGGACTCGCGATCAGCCCGAGCGATCCGCGCCTGCTGAAAGGGATCGGTTTCGTCCGCCTCGCCGAGGGAAGATCCGAGGAGGCGCGCGCCGTCCTCGAACGCGCGCAGCGGCTCGCACCGGGTGACGTCGAGACGCGCTCCGCCCTCGAGCTCGCGATGAATCCGTCCGCCGGCCGGCTGCACGCACCGATCGAGGAACAGCCATGACCGTTCTCGTCATCGCCCAGAACACAGCTCGCGAAGCGATCCGCAACAAGGTGCTCTACTCGATCGTCTTCTTCGCCCTGCTCATGGTGGGCATCTCCGCCGTCTTCGGCGCGGCGTCGATCGGCGACGAGGTGAAGTTCATCAAGGACTTCAGCCTGCTCAGCATCTCGCTCTTCGGCGTCATCACCACCGTCACACTCGGCGTCAATCTGCTGCACAAGGAGCTGGGGAAGAAGACCATTCTCAACATCCTCTCGAAGCCGGTGGCGCGCTGGCAGTTCATCGTCGGCAAGTATCTCGGGCTGCTGTGGACGCTCATCCTGCTCGTCGGCGTGATGAGCGCGGCGCTGATCGGCTTCCTCTGGATCATGCAGGGCACCCCCGACTGGAGCCTACTGCTGGCGACCGGGAGCACGCTGATGGAGTTGGCGATCCTGCTGGCGGTGGCGCTGTTCTGGTCGTCGGTCGTCGTCACGCCGGCGCTCGCGGGCTTGTTCACCGTCGCGACCTTCGTCGCCGGCCGCTCGTCGAACTATCTGCAGTACTTCAATTCACCCGAGTATCCGCCCGCTCTGCAGTCGGCGATGGCGGCGCTGCACGCTCTGCTGCCGCATCTCGATCGCTACTGGATCGCGGATCAGATCGTCTACCATGACGGTTTCTCCGCCTGGTACTTCGTCCACCTGGGACTCTACGCCTTCGCCTACGGCGCGCTCGCGCTGCTCGCCGGCGTCGCTTTCTTCCGCTACCGCGAGTTCACCTGATGCTCAGGCTCAGCGAAGATCCGGCACTCGGGCGCTGCGCTCTTCTCGCGTGTGCCGTCGGCTGCGCCGGGACAGCCTACTTCCTCCTCGGGTTGAGCTCACCCGCTGCCTTCTCGTTCGTGGCGCTGCTCTTCCCCGCGATCGCGGCCGCCTGTCTGCTGGCGATCACCGCCATCGGCGTGGGCGAGGTGCTGCCGCCGCCGGGCCGGGCGCGCGCTCTGTTCGGCGGCGCCTGCGCGGTGGTGCTGCTCGTCGTCGTCGGCCTCGCTCTGGTGCCGCCGATCGCACGCGACGAGCTGACGCATCATCTCGCCCTGCCGGCGCTCTACATCGAGTCGGGACGGATCGTCGAAGTCCCCTTCGCCGATCAGGCCTACTATCCGATGCTGCTCGAGATGTTCTACACGCCGTTGCTGGCGTGGCTGCCGGAGCAGACGCCCAAGTTCGTCCATCTCCTCTTCGCTCTCGCCACCGCCGCCGTCGTCGGCATCGCCGCCAAGCGCCGCGGCGGCGTCGCCGCGGGCGCGCTCGGATTCTGCGTCATCCTGTTCACACCGGTGGTGGCGCTGCTCGCCTCGACCGCTTACGTCGACCTCGGGCTTCTCTTCTTCACCGCGGTCGCGGTAGCGACCCTGCTGCTCTGGTACGACACGGGCTCGTGGACGTGGCTGCTGCTGTCCGCGCTCAACGCCGGGTTCTCCGGCACCTCGAAGTACAACGGCCTGGTCTCGATCGCGCTTCTCATCGTCTGGGCCACCTTGGTTCCGGCGAAGCTGATGCTCGGCTACGCCCGGCCGGCGCGGCGCTATGCGCTCATCGCGGCAGTGTACGCCGCCGTGGCGGTTGTACCGATGTCGCCGTGGCTGGCGAAGAACTACGTCCAGACCGGCAACCCCACCTTCCCGCTCTTCCACGGCATCTTCGGCGGGCGCGAGCTACCCGACCGCGGCGGCGGTATCGACGTGCTGACCCGCCGCCGCCTGCTCTACGGCGAGTCGTGGGCGGAAGTGGCAGCCGTGCCGCTGCGCATCTTCACCACCGGCCGCGAGGGAGACCCGGCCCGGTTCGACGGCGTCCTCTGCCCGCTGATGCTGATCGGCATCGCCGCGGCGTTGCGCCGCGGCGCTCCGCGCGAGCAGCGCCTGCTGCTCGCCTTCGCCGCCGCCTTCCTCGGCATCGCCTTCTTCCAGACGAGCCTGCGCGCGCGTTACATCGTGCCGATGCTGCCGCCGTTGGCGCTGATCACCGCGCCGGCGCTGGCGGAGATTCTCTCCCGGCGGCGAGTGCTGGGTGGCGCGCTGCTCGCCGCCGGGGCACTCTTCACCCTGTCGCACCTCAGCGACAAGTGGCGGCAGGTGGATCCGCTGGCTTATCTCGGCGGCGAAGAGAGCCGCGACGAGTACGTCGCGCGTTTCGTACCCGAGTTCCCCGTGATCGAGTACGCCAACCACGCGCTGCCGGCGGACGCGCGCCTCTATCTCGCCTTCCTCGGCACCCGCAGCTACTATTGCCGCCGCCCGTTCACCTACGACTACTACTTCTCTGGCGTGACCCTGCGCCGCTACCTCGAGTCGAGCGGCGATCCGGCGGAGGTGGTGGAGCGGTTCAGGGACGATGGGATCACGCACATGGTGGCCGCGGACGCGCTCCTCGGCCGCTTCCTCGAGGACAACCTCGACACTCCGACGCTCGAACGCTGGCAGGTGTTCGCAGCCAACCATCTCACTCGCGAAACGTCCGCCCAGGGCGTAAGCCTCTACGCGATCAACTGACGGCCATGAACTCACCCGCACTCTCGATCGTGATTCCGGTCTACAACGAAGCCGAGAACCTGAGCGGCGTTCTCGAGCGCATCCACGACCTCGGCCTGAACGACTACGAGATCATCGTCGTCGACGACGGCTCGAAGGACGGCAGCGCCGCGGTCGCCGAAGCGCGCGGCGCGCGCGTCGTGCGCCACCCCTACAACATCGGCAACGGCGCCGCGGTGAAGACCGGGCTGCGCCACGCGCGCGGCCGCTGGATCGTGATGATGGATGCCGACGGGCAGCATCCGCCGGAGGCGATCCCGCTCCTGCTCCAGCAGCTCGAGACCTACCACATGGTGGTGGCGGCGCGCGTCCGCAGCACCGAAGCGAGCTGGCACCGCATGTTCGCCAATCGGTTCTACAGCTGGTTCGCCAGCTACGTGTCGCAGTTCAAGGTCGAGGATCTGACCTCGGGGTTCCGCGGCATGCATCGCTGGGTGGCGCTCAAGTTTCTCGACCTGCTGCCCAATACCTTCTCGTACCCGACGACGCTCACCCTCGCCGTGCTGCGCTCCGGTCTGGCGCTCAAGTACGTCCAGGTCGAGTTCGGCCGCCGCCAGGGGCACAGCAAGATCCGGCTGTGGGAAGACGGCACGCGCTTCCTGCTGATCATCTCCAAGGTCGCGACTCTGTTCGCGCCGTTCCGCGTCTTCCTGCCCGTGAGCGGCTTCTTCGTCTCTCTCGGCCTCACCTACTACGCTTACACCTTCGTCACCCAGCATCGCTTCACCAATATGGCGGCGCTGCTGCTGAGCACGGGCGTGATCATCTTCATGATGGGCCTCGTCTCCGAGCAGATCGCGCAGATGCGCATGGACCGGCAGGGCGTGCACGAGGAAGGCGAGGTCGCGTCGCCGGCCGACGAGATCGCCCCCGCCCGCCGACAGCCGGTTCGCCTCCGCGCCGACGGCCGGAGCTGAAGCGTATGGCCGCGCCACGGGTTCTTTTCGTCACCACGTCGTACCCGTGTTCGCCGGTCGACCGGGCCGGCCCGTTCGTGCACTCGCTGGCACGCGCTCTGGTGCGCTGCGGCATCGAAGTGGAAGTCCTCGCCCCGGCGTTCGGCGACGCGCGCGGCCGCACGATGATCGACGGCGTCGCCGTGCACCGCTTCCAGTTCCTCCCGGCACGTTGGCAGACGCTGACGATGGGCTTCGGCGGCGTACCGGCAGCGCTCAAGCGCGCGCCGTGGCGCCTGCTGCAACTACCGCTGATGCTCGCCGTCGCCGCGGCGAAAGCGATCGGCGCGGCCGGCCATGCCGATGTCCTGCACGCCCACTGGCTGCCGAACCTGCTGCCGTTGATTCCGGCGGGCCGGCTGCGGCGGCGGCCGCGGCTGGTGACGCTGTGGGGCACCGACGTCGAATGGTTCGAGCGCTCGCCGTCGCTGCAGCCGGCGTTTCGCGCCCTGCTCCGCGGCGCCGACGGTGTCGTCGCGATCAACGAGCACATGCGCGAACTGTTCGGCAACGGCGATGACGCGGCCCTGCGACTGATTCCGTCCGGTGTCGACACCGACCTCTTCCACCCGCGCGAGCGCACGCCGCTGCGGACTCGGCTCGGCGTCAGCGACGTCGAGCTCGCCATCGTCTTCGTCGGCAGTCTCATCCCGCGCAAGGGCGCCGACCTGGCCATCGAAGCGCTGGCGCGGATGTCTTCGACGGCGAAGCTACTGCTGGTCGGCGAGGGCCCGGAGCACGGGCGCCTCGCCGACCTGACGCGCCGAGTCGGCGTCGAGGCCCAGGTCGCCTTTCTCGGTTCGCGCTCGCTGGCCGAGGTCGCCGAGATCATGGCCGCGGCGGATGCATTCGTGCTGCCGAGCCACTACGAAGGCAGACCCAACGTCGTGCTCGAAGCGCAGGCGTCGGGCCTCGCGGTGGTAGCGAGCGACATTCCGGGCTGTCGCGACCTGGTCGAGCACGGCGAGACGGGATTGCTGTCCGCCGCCGGTGACGCGCCGGCACTGGCGCAGGCCTTCGACCAGCTCGCGAAAGACCGATCGTTGCGCCATCGCCTGGGGACACACGCCGTGACGTCGATCCGCGACGGCGGTCTCACCTGGGATGCCTGCGCCCGTCGCTACGCCGACTTCTATGCCGACTTGATCGGCGCTCGCGCCACCGGATCGCTACGCGCCACCCATGCCTCGGTCGAGCGGAGCTGAGCATGCGCGTTCTGACCGTTTACTACGAGCACCGCCCAGGCGGGATGATGAAGATGATCTACCGCATGCTGGGTGGCTGCACCGAGCGCGGCTGGGAGATGCACTACCTCGCCGCCGCGCCGTATCAGATCACGCATTCGCGCCTGCACCCTCATCTGCTCTGGGCGCCGCGCAATCACACCTCGATCCTGTTCTGGGCGTGGTTCTTCGCCGCGGCGCCTTTCGTGTCGCTGTTCCTCGCGTGGCGCGAGCGCATCGACCTGCTGGCCGTCTTCGAAGGTACATATGCCTGGGCGGTGCTGCCGGCGCGAAGGCTCCTCGGCGTTCCACTCGTCGTCTTCCTCCAGTCCGACGTCGCCACGATCAATCGCCTGCACCGTCGGCCAACACTCCTGCGCCGTATTGAGCAGTGGATGGAAGGAGCGAGTCTGCGGCACGCAGACCGGATCATCGCCACCAACCAAACGCTGGCCGACGTCGTACGCGAGCGCTGGCATCTGCCTGTAGAGAGATTCTCGGTCCTGCCCAACAACGTCTCGACGCCGCCGCGGGTTTCGTCCGAGGCGCGACGTCGCGTGGCCGAGGATCTCTCCTTGCCCGACGATGCCTTTGTCGTCGCCACCAGCGGCGTCTTCTCGCTCCGCAAAAATCTCGACGTGCTGCTGCAGGCGTTTGCGCAGCTCGATTCGCCAGGAACGCACCTCGTCGTGATCGGCGCCGGTACCGATCCCGTTTCGTGGAACGAGATCATGCGCGCCGCGCGTGAGCGCGCCGGCGGTGAGCGTATCCACTTTCTCGGTTGGCGCGCCGACGTCGTCCAGATCCTCGCCGGCTGCGATCTCTTCGTCTTCCCGACGCTTCACGAAGGCTCGCCGTTGTCGCTGATCGAAGCACTGCGCGTCGGCCTCGCCTGCCTCGGCAGCGACATCGCCGAGATCCGCGAAGTCCTCGGCGACGACGCCGTCTGTCTCTTCGATCCGAATGACGCCGCCGCCCTTGCGGCGCGCATCGAAGCGGTGGCCGGGAATCGCGGAGCCTTCGAAGAACTGCGCGCGATTGCGGCAAGCCGGGCCGCGATCTTCGAGACCGACTGGGACGCGGCGGTTGCCGGTCTCATGGAACAGGCATTTCATGGCGTCGCCGATACAGGCCGGGGCCCCGTAGGAGCCGTGGCAGGCAGATGAGCGCCGCCAATTCCTGGCTCGTGCGCGTTTTCGAGCGCACCACCGGCGTGCGCGCGACACCGCGCAGTGCCGAGGCCGTGTCGCGCTTTGCGCCGTATCTCGCCGGCATGTTTGCCGCGAAAGCGTTCTCGACGGCAGGCCAACTCGTCATCAGTCGCTGGCTCGGCCCGAGCATGTTCGGCGAGCTCGCCGTCGTGCTGTCGTTCTCCGTCGTCCTCGCTTTGCCCTTGGCGGGCGCGTGGGGAAACACCTTCGTTCGCTACGCTGCGGGCAAAGGCGACAGCACATGGGCGCCGCTCCTGGCTTGGGTGACCCGGCGGACTTTGCTCGCCAGCATCGGCTTGGCGCTGCTGCTTTGCGCTCTCTCTCCCGTTCTCGCCGAAGTGCTGCGCATCTCACCGCTGCTCGTCATCGCCGGCGCCGGGCTGGGTGTCGCGATGGCGGCTTGGCTGCTGGCCAAGGCGGCCTGCCAAGGACGCGAGGACTGGCGCCGCTTCATCGGCGCCGAGCTCGGCTTCGGCCTGGCGACCCTGTTCCTACCGTGTCTGCTGCTGCTGTTCGGCGGCGCGCAATGGTGGGAGGCGGCAGCGGTCTTCGCTCTGGCTTACTTGGCCGGAACCGGACCGGCGTGGTCGCTCTTCTCGCGTGCGGCGAGAGTCCGACCGCACGCACATTCTCCGGAGATCGGGCTGGAGGCTAGTCACTACGGTCGCTACGCCCTGCTCACCGGTGCGGCGAACACTCTGTTCCTGTACGGCGATCGCTTCGCCGCGCAACACGTCCTCGGTTCCAACGAGGTCGGCGTCTATCAGCTCTACAACTTCGCCACCCTCGGCGTCGCGATGCTGCTCTCGACGATGCTGCACAACTTCGTCTTTCCCCTCTTTCCGCAGGGCGACCGGCGTGCCTTCGCGGCCCTCTTTCGCTCCGGCTTTCTCCGTCTGCTCCCTCTGACCTTGGCCGCGCTCTTCGTCGGCGGCTGGTTGCAGATCCAGCTCAGCGGCTTTCCGTTTCGTCCCGGCCTTCTCCTCGTCGCTTGCTGCAGCGCCGCGGCCTTCATGTTGAGCGGCTTCTACGGGCAGCTCGTCCTCAGTGTCGGTGTGAGTGGGAGCCGACTGACCGCAAAAATCGGCGCGACGACGCTCGTCGTTTTCGCCGTCGCCGTGGTACCCGCCGTGCAAGTCGGGGGGCTCGGCGGCCTGTTCGCTCTCTACTCCGCAATTTACCTGGGCCTGGCGGCCTACCTCGCGCAGGCGTTGCGCCATCTCGCCGCGGAACAATCCCGCGCCGTCGCCGCGGTGTCGTCGCTGCCGTGACCCCCATGCGAGCTCCTAAGGAAAGCACTGCTCACGCGCGCGACTTCGCGGCGCTCACCGCACGCGCCTACTACAACACCGTCGTCGGCGGCGACCGCATTGATCGAGAGATCGAAGCCGGGGAGATGCTGCTGAGCGATCCGAGCGCCCTTCGTCTTCACGTGGATGCGCGCCTGCGCGCGCTCCTGGACGACGTCGGACGCAGCGTGCCGTTCTACCGCACGCTCGACTGCTCTTCCGTCCGCCATCCCGACGACTTGCGGCAGTTGCCGGTGATCACTCGGCGCGCGCTGCAGGAGTCACCCGTCGACTTCGACGCTGCGCCGCGCCCGAGCGGGTCGACGCCGTGTCAGACGGGCGGCTCGACCGGCACTCCCCTCTCCTTCTGGCACGATCCGGTGCACCGCGCGCGCATGCGCGTCGACCTCTACCGCGGTTATCACTGGTGCGGCTACCAGCCCGGCGACCGAGCGCTGTTCGTCTGGGGCTCGGACTACGACGCGCGCGCACACCGCACCTTGCCCGGGCGTCTGCTCGATCGCTTCGGCTACAACCGCTGCTGGGCCAACGCCTTCCGCCTCGACAGCGCGGATATGGAACGCGTCATCGCGGCGGCGGCGGAATGGCAGCCAGACTTCATCATCGCCTACACCACCTCCGCACTGCTCGTGGCGCGCTCGCTCGGCGCGCACAAGCTCGGGCGGCTGCGCGGCGTGCAGGTGACCGCGGAGCTGCTGACGCCCACGGTGCGCGCTGCGATCGAAGAGATTCTCGGCACTCCGGTGTTCAACCGCTACGGCTGCCGCGAGGTGGGCAACATCGCCCACGAATGCGGGGCACACGACGGCCTTCACGTATTCGAGGACAGCCACCTCGTCGAGATCCTCGACGACGATGGAAACCCCGTCGCGGACGGGGTTCCCGGAAGGATCGTGATGACGAACTTCGCCAGCCGCGCCACGCCGTTCATTCGCTACGATCTGGGCGACATTGGCCGGCTGCGACGCGGGCGCTGCGCCTGCGGCCGCAGCGGGGCGCGACTGGACTTGGTCGAGGGGCGCGTCGGCGAGATCGTCACCAGTCCGAGCGGCAAGTGGATTCACGGTGAGTTCTTCACGCACCTCTTTTACAAAGTCGACGGCGTGCAGCAGTTCCGCGTCGTGCAGGAGACTCTGCACCGGCTCCGCATCGAGATCGAGTGCGACGGCAGGCTCGACGAGTCGACGATGCGGTTTCTCGACGAGACCATCCGCCGCGAAGGCGACCCCGCTTTCCATGTCAGCTTCGAGAAGGTCGTGCACATCCCGCGTTCGCCTTCCGGGAAGTTCCGTTTCGTCGAGTCGCAGGTTCCGCTGAGAGTGGGACTATGAACGCCGCAGTGAGCGCGCCGGCGAAGCGCGACGATCGCATCCGCATCCTCCTGGCGATCTCCGATCTCACCGGCGGGGGCGCGGAGCGCCAGCTCTCGATCCTCCTCCAGCATCTCGACCGCTCACGCTTCGACATCCATCTCTGCGTCTGGCGTCCGGTGTTCGAGTACGACCTGCCGGACGACATCCCCGTTCACTTCGCGCGCAAGACGCGGCCCTGGCACGTCGTCAGCGTCGTTCGCGCCATGCAACGCTTGATCGACGAGCTCGAGCCCGATCTCGTTTACAGTCAGTTGCACTACGTCAACATGGTCACCGGAACGGCGCTGGCCCTCGCCGATCACCAACCCGCGTGGGTGTGCCGCCAATGCAACGATCCGCGCGCCGAGATGAAGGGGCCGTTCGCGAGCTGGGCGAGGTGGGCCCTGCGCCGCGCCGATCGCGTCGTCGGGCTGTCCCAAGGAGTCACGGCAGCCAATATCGAGTACTTGAACATACCGCCGCAGAGGGCGGTGACGATCTACAATCTCGCCGAGGTGGAGCGCATCCAGCGAATGGCGCAAGAGCCGCTGCCGATCGATCGCTCGCGAGAGAAGTTCACCGTCGTCCATGCCGGCCGACTGCATCCACAGAAGAACCAGGCGTTGTTGCTCGAGACATTCGCGCGCTTTCGCGACCAGCCGGCGGAGCTGTGGATGCTCGGCGATGGTCCTCTGCGCGATTCTCTCGCCGCCAAGGCGGACGGGCTCGGGATCTCGTCGCAGGTGAAGTGGCTCGGCTTTCAGCGCAATCCCTTCCCCTACTTTCGCGCCGCCGATTGCTTCGCCCTGAGCAGCACCTACGAAGGCCTGGGCAACGTGCTGATCGAGGCCATGCTGTGCGGCACCGCGGCGGTGTCGACGCGCTGCCCCTACGGCCCCGACGAGCTCATCGACGATGGTGTCACCGGCCTGCTGGTACCGGTCGGCGACGCGAAGGCGCTTGGCGAAGCGCTCGCGGGTCTGGCAGCAAATCGTGAGGCGACGGTTGCGATGGGCGAGACGGCTCGCGCCCGAGCGGTCGCGCGATTCGGCACGACGGCGGGATACCGGACGTTCGAGAATTTGTTCGAGACGGTGGTGGCGGAGCACCGCGCCGGAGCGTTGGTCAGATGATAGGTCTGGAGAGCACGCGAGTCGCGATTGCACGCGATACCGGCGCGACCGGCTATCCGGCGGCGCCGTTCTCACCTCCGGAGATCTATCCCGAGCTGACGCGGCTCGAGCGCGGCGGCCATACCGACGGCGCCAATCGAGTCTATCCGCTCGTGCGCCAAGCGTTGCGCGGTCTGGGTCTCGATGCGGAGCACTTCGGCACAGCGGCCTGGAATCCGCTCGCCGATGTCATTCGACCCGGCCACAAGGTTCTGCTCAAGCCGAATCTGGTGCGACACTTCCATGGGTTCGGCTGGGATCCTGCGCCGCTGGTCACGCACGCTGCCGTGGTTCGCGCCGTGTTCGACTACGTCGAGCTGGCACTCGCCGGCAGCGGCAGCATCACCATCGCCGACGCGCCGCTGCAGACCGCCGACTTCGCCGCCGTCACCGAGCTCGCCGGGCTGCGGGCATTGTCGGCCTGGTACGAGTCGATCTGCGGTCGGCCGATTCCGCTCGTCGATCTGCGTCTGACGCAGGCGGTGACCACCGGCGGTGGATATATCACCGGGCACGCCGTGCGCGGCGGCGACAACGCCGGCTACGTCGCCGTCGGCCTGGGCTCGGACAGTTGCTTCACCGGTATCGACGGCAACTACGCCGGCTTTCGCGTCACCAACTATGATCCCGCGGAGATGCAGCAGCATCATCACCGCGGCCATCATGAGTATCTGGTCTCTCGGAGAATGCTCGAGTCCGACGTCGTCATCAATCTCCCCAAACTGAAGACACATCGCAAAGTCGGCGTCACTGCGGCGCTGAAGAATATGATCGGCATCAACGGACACAAGGACTGGCTGCCACATCATCGCCGCGGACCGGCGGCGCAGGGCGGGGACGAGTATCTCCATGCGAACCGCTGGAAAGCGATCGTCGGCAAGCTGCTCGACGTCGAAGAGTCGCAGACCGACGCCCTCGCCAAGCAAACGATCCGCTTCCTGCGCCGCGCCGCCGGCGGCGTGTCGCTGCTGACGCGGCGCGATCCGTTCATCGAAGGAAGTTGGTGGGGCAACGACACGCTCTGGCGCACCGTCTTCGACTTGAACCGCATCCTGCACTACGCCGACGCGGACGGGACGATGCAGTCGGAGCCGCAGCGCCGCGTGCTGACTCTCATCGACGCCGTGATCGCGGGCGAAGGCGAAGGTCCGCTCGAGGCGTCGGCGAAGATCTGCGGTATGGTGATCGCCGGCTTCAATCCGGTAGCGGTCGACGCTACCGCGGCGCGCGTCATGGGTTTCGACGGCCGCCGCATCCCGATCATCGCCCGCGCGACGGAGAAGATGCCCTTCCCGCTCCTGCGTTTCCCGTTCGGCGCCATCGACGTCCGCTCGAACCAAGCGAGCTGGGACCGCATGAACGTCTTCACGCCGGGAGAGGACCTCGACTTCGAGCCGGCAGCCGGCTGGCGCGACGTCATCGAGCTGCGCCATTTCGCGGATGCGAACGCCGACGCACGGAGATCCTAGAGGGTTCGGACCGGCGAAGCCCATCCACTCTATCTTCAAGCCGTTGACGGGCTTGACTCGGCGAGAGTCGCACCGCCAGCGCTAGCAGGCTGCTGAAAAACTCGCCCGCGGAGGCGGGAGAGTGTAAAAGGTCCTCGTGAACCCGAGCGGAGGTGGCAGATGAGGGGCGAGGACGAGATCCAAGGGGCGATGTTCAGCTACAT
>Ga0187894_10002261_pt1 | contig 23207 bp, 21 predicted proteins | sample GBC1701081metaG_FD_136650 | JGI IMG/M metagenome (GOLD analysis project Ga0187894, IMG submission 136650) | White microbial mat communities from a lava cave in the Kipuka Kanohina Cave System on the Island of Hawaii, USA - GBC170108-1 metaG ... | reverse complement strand
TGCCGCGCATGGCAGCGCTCCGCCCGGAGCGCTCGGCTGGAGCCCGAGGGCGGCGGCAGTTGCACATGCGGGGAGCCATCCTCGTCACCTCGACCTTGCCCGGTGTGCGCCCTCTCGGCGTGCGCGGCGAGCCGCTGCACAATGCGCAGGCGCAATTGCGCGCCGTCGTGCGCCGGCGGCTCGGCGACCGCCACTTCCACCTGCTGGCGGAACCCGAGCCGCACGCGCTGGGCGGCCGGATCGACTGGTACTGCGCCGTGTCGGGCACGGTGCGTCCCCTGGGCGAACTGCCCGAGCCGGCACGCGTCGCCGCCCGCACCGACATCGACGCCTTGCTGGCCGAGATCGATCGTCTGGGACAGTCGCTGGAGGCTGGCCCGACCGAGGACGGCCGGCTGGCCGGCAGGTCGCTGCGGCTGGCCGCCCGGCGGCCCTCTGACGAGCACCTGTTCCTGGTCGGCGACCAGCCTGTCGTGGTCTGCTGGGGTTACGATGTCGAGGCCGCCGGTGCCGTGCTGCCCGGGACCTTCGTGCCGGGCGCCGGCGCCCCCGCTTCGCGGACGCCGCCGCTCGCGCCCGAATCTCCGGTGCCGCCACCCTTCGCCCCGATGCCCGCGGCGGCTACGGGCGCCGCAACGGCGGCGGCGGCAGCCTTTCCCTGGCTGTTCTGGCTGCTGGCTGCGCTGCTGGCGATCGTGATCCTGATGCTGGCCTCGTGGCTGTTGCGCCAGTGCATGCCGGTCGAGCCCGACACGCGTGTCACTGTCTTGCCGGGGACACCGACGACGGTGCCGCCACCGCCGGTGCACGATCCGCTGCCCGATCTGCGCCGCGACATCGACGCGGGACGAGATCAGGAAGCAAAGCTGCGGGCAACGCTGGCAGCCTTGCGCGATGAGCTGGCGGCGCGGCTTGCCCGGTGCAGGCCGGCCGAACCTCCGCCTCCGCCACCACCGCCCCCTGCCCTGCCGGTGGATCGCTGGAAGGAGCGCGACCTCAGCATCCTCGACGGCTGCTGGCTCCTGGGGCGCGACACGCCGGCGACCATGACCCAGGACAACGGCCCGTCCCTGCGCGGCGTGCAGCGCGCCGGACGCCTGTGCTTCGACCGCGGAGGGCACGGCACGTACGACGCGGTTGCCGAGTTTCCCGGGCGAGCGCAGCTGCAGTGCAAGGCGCCGGTCACCGCCGCCTTCCAGCCGGACGAGACCGTGCGAATCCAGAAGCCCCAGGTGACGTGCACCGATGGCAAGTCACGCTGGAACGCCGACACGCTCAACTGCCGCCGGGTCGACGACAACGTCGCCATCTGCCGCGACTCGCGCGGCGGCGAGCTGGAGTTCCGCCGCGAGGCGCGTTGATGCGTGGTTGGCGCGATGCGTTTGTCGACGCCATGAAAATGTCCCGCTGAGGATACAGATCCCGGAAGATGAGTATCGGGCGCTTGCGCCGGTCGTCGCACGAAGCCAGTGCGGCTCGTGTGTTGGACGCGCTGGCGCCGCTCATGTAGCTTGTCAGCACGGCATGACGTTCGCCGCGGATGGCGTAGAGACCCAAATCGTGTTGGCGATGATCCCGCCCGGTTCGTTTGGGGGAACGCGGTCGGGACAGGGGGCGTCGACGACGTTCAGCTCATGCGGGGCGCGATCCTCGTCACTTCGACGCGGCCAGGTGTGCGCCCTCTGGGCGTGCGCGGCGAGCCTCTGCACAACGCCCAGGCGCAGCTGCGCGCCGTGGTGCGCCGCCGCTTGGGCGACCGACACTTCCACCTGCTGGCCGAGCCGGAGCCGCATGCGCTGGGCGGCCGCATCGACTGGTACTGTGCCGTGCCGGGCACCGTCCGTCCGCTCGCCGACCTGCCCGAGGCCGAGCACGATGCGGCGCGCACCGACATCGACGCCCTGCTGGCCGATATCGACCGGACGGGCCAGTCGCTCGAGGCCGGCCCGACCGAGGATGGGCGGCTGGCCGGCAAGTCGCTGCGGCTGGCCGCCCGGCGCCCGACCGACGAGTACCTGTTCCTGGTCGGCGATCAACCGGTTGTCGTGTGTTGGGGCTACGACACGCAGGCAGCCGGTGCGGTGCTGCCCTCCAGCTTCATTCCCACCCAGGTTTCGCCGGCGGCAGCGCGGCCGGCCGTACCGGAGCCGTGGGCACCGCCACCGGCAGCGTTACCGCCACCGTTGTCTCCATCCCAGGTGCCGGCTGCGGTCGTCGCCGCTGCGGCGTTCCCCTGGCTGTTCTGGCTGCTGGCCGCACTGTTCGCCATCCTGATCCTGATGGCGGCGTCATGGGTGTTGCGGCAAATCATGCCGGTGGAACCCGACCTGCGCGTCACCGTGCTGCCGGCGCCGCCTCCGCCACCACCGCCAGAGTACGATCCGCTTCCCGACCTGCGACGGGAGCTCGAGGCGGCCCGCGATGAGGAAGGCAAGCTGCGCCCGACGCTCGCTTCGCTGCGCGACGAGCTGGCGCGGCGCCTGGCCCAGTGCAAGCCGGTGGAACCCGACAAACCGCCCGACCTGCCCGAGGATCGCTGGAACAAGCGTGACCTCGCCATCCTCGAAGGCTGCTGGCAGCTGGGGGAACCGACGCCGGCGACGCTGGACAACCGGGACGGCTCGGTGAAGGGCAGGTATACGGCCGGCCGCCTGTGTTTTGATGGCTCCGGGCGAGGCACATACGAAATCACCGGCGAGTTCCCCGGCCATCCGACGCTGCACTGCAAAGGGCCCGTCACCGCGGTCTTTCAACCCGACGGCAAGATTCGCGTCCACAAGCCCGAATCGACCTGCGGCGATGGCAGGACGCGCTGGCGGATCACCACCTACACCTGCCGCCGGGTCAGCGACAACACGGCCATGTGCGCCTCGCCTGGAGGCAGGGAAGACGAGTTCCGCCGCGAGGGCCGTTGACCACGCTGCGCCTTCGGGCAGCAAAGCCCGCAGGCGGATGCGACTTGCGCGCCGGACGGACAAACCCGTTCAGTCGGGTTGCGGTTGTCCTGTCTCCAGCAGCGGGGCCGCCGACGCCGTGAACATTGTCCGCAGCTCCTGCCACCGCGCCGGGTCGGAGGCCACCAGGATGCCGGCGTCGATCGGCTGGTCCGGGCTATACGGCTGGCCGTCATGACGGTTGGCGACGCCGCCCGCCTCGCGCACCAGCAGAGCACCCGCCGCGTGGTCCCAGGGTCTCGTCCAGCGATAGAAGGAGAAATGGCTGCGGCCGGCCAGGGTCTCGATGTACTCCAGGCCGGCGCAGCCGTATGTGGCGAGACGCCCGAGCCGGCCGATGATCTCGGGCCGGGTCTTGCGCAGGAACTCGCGCTTGAACTTGGCGCCGACGAAACCGTTGCTCTGCTTCAGCGGTGGTGCCGGCGGGACACGCGCCGGCTGGCCATCGAGCAGCGTGCCGCCGCCCAGCGTTCCTGTGGCCATGCGCCCATGCGTCGGCCCATGGATCCAGCCGGCGACCGTCTCGCCGCGCCGCACCAGCGCGATGATCATGGCGAACCGGTCGCTGCCGCGCGCGAAGTTGGCGGTGCCGTCGAGCGGATCGACGATCCACGCCGCGTCGGCTTCGGCGATGTGCACCAGCAGGCCCGGTTCGGCCGCGACCGCCTCCTCCCCGACCACGGGCACCCCGGGCAGGATCTTGGCCAGGCCGGTCGCAAGGCGCTGCTCGCTCGCCTCGTCGGCGACCGTCACCAGGTCGCCCGGTGTCTTCTCGCGGATGTCATGCCTGGCGAGCCGCCGGAAGCGCGACAACAATTCGGCCGCCGCGGTCTGGCGCATCAGGTCGGCGACCCGCTCGAGGTCGCCGTCCGAAAAGAACGTCATTCCGAGCAGCGCGAGGAATTTTCCGCGTCCGGAGTCCGCGTTTCAGAAAGATGTCTCGCTGCGCTCGACATGACGGGGCGGATGGCCGCCGTCCCTTCAGGCGACGACACCCATGACGTCGCTTTCCTTGAGGATGACGTAGTCCTTGCCGGAGATCTTGACCTCGGTGCCCGACCACTTGCCGTACAGCACCGTGTCGCCGACCTTCACGTCCAGCGGGACGAGGCGGCCATCCTCCAGGCGCGCGCCCTTGCCGGCGGCCACGACCTTGCCCTGCTGCGGCTTTTCCTGCGCCGTGTCGGGAATGATGATGCCGCCCTTGGACTTGGTATCGGCGGTCGACGGCTCGATGAGGACGCGGTCGTGCAATGGCTTGAACTGCATGGATTTCTCCCTGTGGGCGGGCGCGGCGGAGGTTGTAGAATGAGGGGACGGTCGTCGGCAATAGCCGCTTTGCGTGACGCCCGGTCCGTCGGCTTTTCGCAACGGCGATGCGGCCGCTGGCCGCGGCTCGCCCCAGCCTGTTATCATGCGCCCGCTGCCAGTGAGGATGCCATCCCGGGGAGGCTCGCGTGAAGGGTCCACCGTCCGCTGACGAATGGCGCTTCGCGTCCGGTTTCTCGTCGGGGCGACTCGAAAGCCTCGAGCGGACGGTCAGCTTCGAGGATATCGGACGCGCGATCGTTCGCGAGGCCCGCATGACCGCATTGCCGATGGAGATCGCCCGCGAAGGCGAGCTTCGCGGCTGCCGGCGGCCGGTGTTCAACGTGGTGGTCGAGCCGGCGACCTTCGACCAGTTCTACAACGGTCGCGACGGCTATCGCGGCCGGTTCTGGCAATCCCCTGACGTGGGCGAGCGTGCCAATCGATGGCTGATCGGGGAGCTTGCGCCGAAACTGGGCGAGGCCCTGGGCGGTTCGCCCAACACGGATTTCATCCTCAAGTCGCTGTCCTGCGCCTCCGCCATCCTGTGGTTTCACGAGGATTCGGCCCTGGGCGCGGCCCGGCTGCAGGTCGAGCAGTGGGAGGAAGCGGCGCGTGGTGATTCGACGTTGAGCGCCAAGGCGCGGCAAGGACGATGGGCGCCCACCGGCACCCTGATCGAGGTCAAGGGCGCCTTCATGACGGACAGCGTCCGCGAGCGCATCGACTCCGAGAAGGTCGAGCGCTCCATGGAGATCCATCTGGCCGGCTATACGTGAAGGCGATGCGGTCGAAAGCAACTCCTGTCATCCCGAGCGAAGCGAGGGATCATCTGCGGATGGCGCACCGTGCGCCCTTGCGAAAAGATCCCTCGCTTCGCTCGGGATGACAGTTTCGATCCCGTCGCGCGAGCGAGGATCAGAAGGGCTGACCCAGGCGGGCGGCGAGGCGGGCCTTGGCCTCGGTGTCGAGCGCGACGGTGAAGTGGGCCACGGCGTCGGCATCGCGGCGGGCCCGTACTTCGCCGTGACGGTAGAGCCAGGCGATCGTGGCGCCATCGGCCAGCGGCACCTCGACCTCCAGCGCCCGGCTGTCCGCCGAGAGGCGGTCGCCGATGGCCTCGAGCAACGCCTCGATGCCCTCACCCGTCGTGGCCGAGATCGCGAATGCGCGGCGGCGCTGCGCACCCGTGGCGGCAACAGCCTCCAGGCGCTCGCGCGCCTCGGAGTCCAGCAGGTCGATCTTGTTGAGGGCCTCGATGACGTCGCCGCGGGCCATGCGGTCTTCCAGCCCGAGCTGGTGCAGCACGACCTCGACGTCGTGCTTCTGCCGCTCGCTGTCGGGATGCGCCACGTCGCGCACATGCACGATCAGGTCGGCTTCCAGCACCTCCTCCAGGGTGGCGCGGAAGGCCGCCACCAGGGTCGTCGGCAGGTCGGCGATAAAACCGACCGTATCCGACAGGATGACGCGCTGGCCGTTGGGCAGGCGGACGGCGCGCATCGTCGGGTCGAGGGTCGCGAACAGCAGGTCCTTGGCGAAGACGTCGGCGCCGGCGATGCGATTGAACAGGGTCGACTTGCCGGCGTTGGTGTAGCCGACGAAGGCTACGGTGGGGATCGCACCACGCTTGCGGCCAACGCGGTGCAGGGCGCGCGTGCGGCGCACCTGCTCCAGATCCTGCTTGATCTTCAGGATGCGGTCGCCGATCAGGCGGCGGTCCATTTCGAGTTGCGACTCGCCGGGGCCGCCGAGGAAGCCGAAACCGCCGCGCTGGCGTTCGAGGTGGGTCCAGGACCGCACCAGGCGGCCGCGCTGGTAGTCGAGCGCCGCCAGCTCGACCTGAAGCGTGCCCTCATGGGTGCGTGCCCGGGCGCCGAAAATCTCCAGGATCAGGCCGGTGCGGTCGATGACCTTGCAGGCCCAGGCGCGCTCGAGGTTGCGCTGCTGTACCGGCGTCAGGCGGGCGTCGACGATGGCGACGGCGATGCCCTCATCGGCGATCGCCTGCTTCAGGCGGTCGACGGTGCCGGCACCCAGCAGGGCGGACGGCGTCGGCCGGCGCACGACGATGCTTTCCCGCAACCGAACGTCGAGCGCGATCGCCTCGGCCAACCCGGCCGCCTCGGCGATGCGCGCCACGGGGTCGCGCTCGGCCGCCCCCTTGCCGCGCTGGTCGGACAGGATCGGGCAGATGACTGCCGCGGCCACGGGCCGGCCTTCCGGCCGCTTCAACTCCGGCGCGGAATCGCGCCGGAGACTGTCGTCACCGTTGACGGTTACGCCGGCTGACTCGTTACGGTCGCGTGCGGCCAATCAGGCCTCTGCGGGAACGGCCTGCTGCTTGTCGCCTTCAAACAACGAGATCGGCGTGACCGGCATGATGGTCGAGATCGCGTGCTTGTAGACGAGCTGCGAGTGCCCGTCGCGGCGCAGCAGGACCGAGAAGTTGTCGAACCAGGTGATGATCCCCTGCAGCTTGACGCCGTTGACCAGGAAGATCGTGACCGGGGTCTTGGTCTTGCGAAGGTGGTTCAGGAAAACGTCCTGAACATTCTGGGCTTTTTCGCTCATGTTTGGGGCCCTTTTCATTTCTGATTCTCTTGCCGCCACGTGCAACCTCACGCAGCGGGTCCGGGCATGGTCGTAGGTCCGCCTCCATGCCGCAGTGCAACATCATATAGGCGCCAACTTTCCTATATCAATGCCGGCCGCTAGAACAATGCCAGCAGCGCATGGCAGTTCCGCACGTGAAGGCGCGGTGGGCAGGTCACAAATTCGTGCGCACCCGGAGCATCGTCGCGGACCAGAACGGGCAGGCAGCCCGCATTGTGGGCACATTCGAGATCGACGCCGGTATCGCCGACGAACCAGACATCCTCGCCGGCCGCTATTTGCGCCGGCTGCAAGGCCAGATTGACGGGATCGGGGGCCGGCTTGTCGCGTGCCGCGTCCATGGCGCCGATGACCTGGCCAAAAAAACGTTGCCAGCCCAGGTGTGCCACTTCCTCGCGCAGGGCCGTTCCGGTCTTGTTGCTGACGACTGCGAGATAGAGGCCTCGCGCGGCGAGCGTCGCCAGCAGCGTGTCGGCCCCGGGCTTTGTCCGCAGGCGTTCCAGGTGCATGACGTTGAAGGTGCGAAAGAACACCTCGCGCGCCTCTTCCCAGCGATCGCCGAACAGCAATGGGAAGGCGTCGCGCAGCGATTTGTGGGCGCGCTGGCGGGTTTCCGCCTCGCTCCAGTGCGGCATGCCGAAATGGGTGAAGGTCGCGTTGTAGCAGGTCGTGATCACCGGCCACGTGTCGACCAGCGTGTTGTCCCAGTCGAAGAGCAGCGCGCGCGGCGGCGGGAGCTTCATTGTCTGACCTTCCCCCGGAGGGGGAAGGTGCCCGAAGGGCGGAAGGGGGATGTTCGACCGAACACGTCCGCCTCAGCCCGCATCGCGTCTACCACGGCATCCCCCTGCCGGCGCTTCGCGCCACCTTCCCCCTCCGGGGGAAGGTAAGATCCGGACTGGTCCCGCATCATACGAACGGTTCCGCGGCCGCGACGGCGCGCAGGTATTCGGCGCGCAGGCGGCGGGCGATGTCCCCCGGCTTGCCGTCGGCAACCGGCTGACCATCGATCTTCACGATCGGCGTCACGAACGACGTGGCGCTGGTCATGAAGGCTTCGCGCGCCGCGTGCGCCTCGGCGACCGAAAACGGCCGCTCGACGACGGCCAGCTGCAGTTCGGCCGCCACCTTCTTCACGGTCTGGCGCGTGATGCCAGCCAGGATCTCGTGCCCGATCGGCCGCGTCAGCAGCTCGCCCCCCGATGTGACGATCCAGGCGTTGCTCGAGGTGCCCTCCGTGACCATGCCCTGGTCGTCGACCTGCCAGGCCTCGTAGGCGCCGTGCTCGCGTGCCTTCTGCTTGCCCAGGGCGCCGCCGAGCAGCCCCGTGGTCTTGATGTCGACCCGCTTCCAGCGGATGTCGGGGACGGTGATGACGGCGACGCCCGGCCCGGGGTCAGGCGATACCGCCGGCGTGATGCGCGCCGTCACCACCAGGCTGGGGCGCACGCGCTTGGGGAAGCCGAAATCGCGCCGCGCCACGCCGCGCGATACCTGGAAATAGACCAGGCCGTGGCGCACGTGGTTACGCCGCGCGACCTCGCGCAGCACCAGCCCGAGTGCCGCGCGCGCGATCGGCCAGGCGATGCGCAGCTCCTTGAGGGAGCGGTCGAGCCGGTCGAGATGCGGTTCCTCGTCGAGGAAGCGACCGTCGACGATGCCGATGACTTCGTAGACGGCGTCGGCGAACTGATAGCCGCGATCCTCGACATGGACGCGCGCCTGGCGGTGCGGCACGTAACGGCCGTTGACATACGCGACGCGCGACATGGTCTCCCCCCACCTCCGCCGTCTGATCGAAGCGCAGGACCTTGCGGTGGCCCGATCAGTCCGTCATCCCGGGCGTAGCGAGGGATCTTCCGCGAATGGGGACTCCATTCCCACAAGATGTCTCGCTACGCTCGACATGACGGACTGGCCGCGATACCGCAAGGTCCATCACTTTGCGCTGGCCGGCAGCGGGGCGCCGGTCGGCCGTTCGTCGTTGCCGACGCCCAGCGACTTCAGCTTGCGGTGCAGCGCCGAGCGCTCCATGCCGACGAAGGACGCGGTGCGCGAGATATTGCCGCCGAAACGCGTCACCTGCGCCATCAGGTACTCGCGCTCGAACACCTCGCGCGCCTCGCGCAGCGGCAGCTGCATGACCTCGCCGCCCTTCTCCCAGCGCAGCACCGAGGGCGAGATGTCGCCGAAGTCGGCCGGCAGCTGCTCGGCCCGCAGCGGCGCCCCAGCATCCTGCGGTGCCACGATCAGCAGGTGCTCGATGACGTTGCGCAGCTGGCGCACGTTACCGGGCCAGTCGTAGCTCTGCAGCGCCGCGATGGCGTCCTCGCCGATCGCACGCGGCGTCAACCCGGCCGCTTCGGCGACGCGGCCCATCAGGTGGCGGGCCAGCGCCGGCATGTCCTCGCGGCGCTCGGCCAGCGACGGCACGTTGAGCGGCACGACGTTGAGGCGGTGGTAGAGATCCTCGTGGAAGCGGCCGGCGGCGATCTCGGCCAGCAGGTCGCGCGACGTCGACGCCATGACCCGTACATCGACCTCGACCCGCGTCTTGCCGCCGTCGCGGAAGAAGGCCTGCTCGAGCAGCACGCGCACGACCTTGGCCTGCGTGCCCGCCGGCAGCTCGCCGACCTCCTCCAGCAGCAGGGTGCCGCCGTGCGCCTGCTCGAAGGCGCCGAAGACGCGCAGGCCGTCCATCCCGTCACCGGACTCGGTGCCGAACAGTTCGAGGTCGAGCCGGTCTTCGGAGTGCGCGGCGCAGTTGACGGTCACGAACGGCCCCTCGGCCCGCTTCGAGCCGCGGTGCAGCAGCCGTGCCACCAGCTCCTTGCCCGATCCCGGCGGACCGCTGATCAGCACGCGGCCGCCGGTCGGCGCGAAGCGCTCGATGGCGGCGGACAGCTGTGCCATCGCCGGCGAATTGCCGACCAGCATCTCCTCGCCGCCGGCGCGGCGCAACAGCCGGGCGTTCTCGCGCCGCAGCACGGCGGCCTCGATGGCGCGCTGCACGACCAGCAGCAGCCGGTCGGCCTTGAACGGCTTCTCGATGAAATCGTAGGCGCCGGCCTTGATGGCGGCGACGGCGGTGTCGATGGTGCCGTGGCCGCTGATCATGACGACGGGTACGTGAACGTCGTCGCGCCGGATCACTTTGAGGACCTCGACGCCGTCCAGCTCGCTGCCTTGCAGCCACACGTCGAGGATGACCAGCGACGGCCGGCGGTGCGCGACCGCCTCGAGCGCCTCGGTGCTGCTGTGGGCACGGCGCGCCGAATAGCCCTCGTCCTCCAGGATGCCGCCGATCAGCGTGCAGATGTCGCGCTCGTCGTCGACGATCAGGATGTCGTGCGCCATGGCCTTGTCTTGTTGGTCTTCCGCTTCATGCCTCGGACCGCGCGCGTCCACGCGCGCTCATGATCTTCCCTTCCCCACGCGTAGCGTGAGGAAGGTGGCCGAAGGCCGGATGGGGAGCCGACGTGGTCTCTGTTATCAGGACCACGTCGGCTCCCCTCCGCTCCTTCGGGGCACCTCGCCACTGCGTGGGGAGGGAAGAGCGCGCGTGGACGCGCGCGGTCCGAAAAGATGACGATCTCGCTTCAGCACTGTCGGACTCAATCTCCCGCCGCCGGTGACACCGCGGCCGCGGATTCGCGCGTGCCGGGTGCGACGGTCCTCTCGGCGCGATGGAATACCAGAGAGATGCGGGCGCCGCCACCCTCGCGATCTTCCAGGATCAAGGCGCCGCCGTGCTCCTCCATGATTTTCTTGACGATCGCCAACCCCAGCCCCGTGCCCTTGGCGCGCGTGGTGACGTAAGGCTCGGTGAGGCGCGTGCGCTCGCCCCTGGGCAGGCCGCGGCCGTTGTCCTCGATGACGATCCGCACCGCGCGTGAGTCCTCGCGCAGCGACAAGGCGATGCGGCCGGCCGGCAGCTTGCCGCCGTCGGCCGGCGCATCGCGGCCTTCGATCGCCTCGCCGGCATTCTTCAGCAGGTTGGTCAATGCCTGGCCGATCTGGCGACGGTCGATGCGCCACGGCAGGGGCGCCTCGGGCAGCGACGCGTCGAATTCGGTCTCCGGGTGGGCGGTGCGTTGCAGGAACAGGGCCTGCTGGCAGAGCTCCCTGAGGTCCTCCTCGACCAGGGTCGCGCGCGGCATGCGGGCGAACGAGGAGAACTCGTCGACCATGCGGCCGATGTCGCCGACCTGCCGAATGATGGTGTCGGTGCAGGTGGTGAAGGTTTCCGGGTCGTCGGCGATCTGTTTCAGGTAGCGCCTCTTGAGGCGCTCGGCGGAAAGCTGGATCGGGGTCAGCGGGTTCTTGATCTCGTGCGCGACGCGGCGCGCCACGTCGGCCCATGCCGCCATGCGCTGCGCCGACATCAGGTCGGTGACGTCATCGAAGGTGATGACGAAACCGCGCGACTCGGCACCGGATTGCTCGGCCGTGACGCGGACGTGCAGGCTCCGCATCTGGCCGTCGCGCACGATTTCGACCTGCTGCTGCCATGGCCGGTCGGGCCGGGTACGCATCGGTTCGATGGCGCTGCCCAGCTCCGGCAGCACCTCGGCAACGGCACGTCCCTCGATGTCCGCGGCCGGCATGGCCAGCAGCTCGACCGCCGACCGGTTGGCGCGCTCGATGCGGCCGTCCATGTCGACGCTGAGGACGCCCGCCGATACGCCGGCAAGAATGGCCTCCGTCAGCTGGCGGCGCTCGTCGAGCTGGCGGTTGGTGTCGACCAGTTCGTTGCGCTGGTCGTCGATCTGCGTCGTCATGCGGTTGAAGGCCCGCACCAGCCGTCCGAGCTCGTCGTCGGTCGGGGTCTCGGCCACGCGTGCGGACAGGTCGCCCCGACGCACGCGCTCGGCCGCCGACATCAGCGACGCGATCGGCCCGGTCAGGCGCGAGGCGAAGGTGACTGCCATCCACACCGCCGATAGCAACATCAGCAGGGCGATGACGCCGTAGATCGCGAAGATCACGATCTGGTTGCGGTCGAAATTGGTGTCCAGCTCGGCCGTGTAGAACCGGCGCGCCAGCTCGATGCGGTCGCTGTGACGCCACAGCTCCGGATCCACGTTGGGGACCGTGACCAGGAACAGGCGGCCGTCCGTGAACAGGTGCAAGATGACATAGACGCCCGACGGCGATACCGCGACGACGGGCCTGGCCTCGGACGCCGCCTCGCTGAAGGTCTCCTGCGGCGGTATCCAGCCCGCGGCGTTTCCGCGGACGACCGCGACCGACGACGCCACGAGCTTGCGGTCGATGTCGACGATCGAGACCTCCAGCAGGTTACGGCCTTGCGCCGCCTGCGCGAGGATAGCTTTCGCCTGCTCGGTGTTGCTCAGCGGCTCCGGTCCGAACGCCTGCAGCGCCTTGGAAACCTCGTCGACGTCGGTCATCACCGCGTTACGGATCGGATCGACGATGGCCTGGGCGCTTTCCAGGCCCTGACTCAAGGGAGCGCTGACAAACTCGCGCAGGCTGACTGACAACCAGTAGCCCGATACCATGGCGACGACAAAAGTCGGCAGCACCGCGAACAGGCCGAACAGGAGCACCAGCCGCAGGTGCAGCCGCGCGCCCGCCACGCCGCGACGCCGCTCGACGAACGAGCGCGTCAGGCGGCCGATGACCACGGCCGCCAGCGCCAGGACGATCGCCAGGTCGACGGCCAGCAGTGTCTGTGCGATGCGGCGCGAGGCAAAGGGCGGCGGCAACAGCTGGGTCAGCACGGCGTAGGTCAGCGTCCCCGCCACGATCGCCAGCACCGCCAGACCATAGGCGATCGCCCGGCTGCTCAGCACCCGGCCTGACCAGCGGTAGAGGCGTTTGGAGAGGGGGACGCTTGGTGTCATTGACTGATTTAGCCCTGTTTCAGGAGCATCCCCAAGACCCGAGGTCGTTCCGCAGCGGGGTGCGCACCGGGTCCCGGGCGGGGAGGCGCGCCTACCAATGCCGCCGAGGCACCTTTCCATCAAATACTGCGTCGGCTGATATCAACAGCAGATCGTAGTGATCGGCTGTTGCGGCGATGATCCGGTCGAAGGGATCGCGATGACTCCAATCCATTTTTGCCGCCCGCAGGGCGACGACGGGTGTCAGTGTCGCGATCCGGCCTCCTTGCTCGTCGAGCAGCAGCGGCAGGCGGTCGACATACGCCTCCATTTCCCGCCATTTGCCCAGTCGTACTTTCTGGCCGATCTCAAACAACGAGATCGGGCTGACGTAGACGGACGAAGCCTCGACAATACACTTGAGAGCTGGTGCCGTGAGCCGGCTATCGCTGGTCAGGGACCAGGCCCAGGCATGAGTGTCCAGCAGGACCGCGGTCAACCACCGCCCTCCCACAGCTTCAGATCGTTTGCTTCCATCGGCTCAAAGAAGTCCGGTCCCGGCCCCTTCAATCGGCCCTTTAGCAACCCAACCTTGAAGGCCTGCTGGGGTATGGCGACGAGTTTGACGACTGGTTTGCTGCCCTTGGCGATGACAACTTCTTCGCCGGCAAGGGCCGCTTCTATCAGTTTCGATAGCTGCGTCTTGGCAACGTGTATCGGGACCTGCATGCGCTCACCATGGCTTAGCTAACTTAGTCATGTACCATGCATCATGCCGGATGTCACCAGCTGGAGGTTCTTTGGCCCACCGCACGAAGTTCCCCATGTTATCCTTGCTCAGTTTGCGGGGTTTGCGGAGTTTTTATTCTTCATGATTTCAATTGCTTAGCATTGCCGAAAGTTTCCGGAAAGTTTTCCGGAGTTTTGCGGCGTTTCTGTCCCGGGCTCAATTCGATGACTCCCTGCAGTCCCGCCACGAGGAACGCGGCCGGTGGAGTAGTCCTGAACCGTTCAGAACTCTTGCAGGCTGTCGCACCACACAGCGCGACCGACGTCCATCAGGGCTTCCGGGATCAGTCGGCTTATATACGATGTTCCTGCTTCAATGACAAGAACAAAATGAAAACATTCCAGCCCACAATGGCAGGGGCCGCGTTACGCTTGCGGTCGCCGCCAACGTGTCGAAGAGTCCGCGGACTCTCGTGGTGACGGAACCACGGGAGGGTTGCCGGTGGAGCGGCGAGGCGCCGTAGTGCGATGGGGAGAAACTTCCATGGCCAGTCACGCGAGCGGAGCGGCCAGCACAGGACGCTGGGCGAAGATGGGCCACTTTCTGTTGCACGAGTTCCGCAAGATGTTGCCGCCGACCATCTTCTTCTTCGTCGGCTTCAACCTCATCCTGCTTTCCAAGCGCCTTCTTCTGGCTGACTACCTGATCCAGTTCAGCGGCTTCATCCTGGCGACGACATCGGCCCTGATCGTCGGCAAGACCGTCCTGGTCGCCAACGTGCTGCCGTTCATGCGGCGCTTCGATCATGCGCCTCTGATACAACCCATCCTGTTCAAGACCGTCGTCTACACGTTCCTGGTCTTCGTGGCGCGCCTGCTGGAGGCGTTCGTTCACTACCTGATCGAGGGCGGCAGGCTTGGCGACGGCGGCTTCGTTCACGAACTTCTCGGCAAGTTCAGCTGGCACCACTTCATCGCGGTGCAGATGTGGATCTTCGTGCTGTTCCTGATCTACGTCACGACGAACGAGATCAACGCTCGCCTCGGTGACGGCGCCTTGCACAAGCTCCTCTTCACCCGGCCCGCAAGTGGCGCATAACCTGCCAGCTGCTGCCGGTGCATCAGCGCAGGCCGCGGACGACCTGGACGTCGAGGTCGCGGATCTTCTTGCGCAGCGTATTGCGGTTGAGGCCCAGCAGCTGGGCCGCCTTGACCTGGTTGCCGCGGGTCGCGGCCAGGGTCAGCGACAGCAGCGGGCGTTCGACCTCGGCCAGGATGCGGTCGTAGAGGCCGGGTGGCGGCAGCGAGCCCTTGAAGGTGCCGAAATAGTCGCGCAGGTGCCGTTCGACGGCGTCGGCCATGTTCTCGCCGCCGACCGATGCGGTCGGGGCGACGACGATGTCGCCGGGCGGCATCTCGGCCAGCTCGGTGGCGATCACCTCCGAGGTGATCACCTCCTGCGAATAGAGCGCCGCAAGGCGGCGCACGAGGTTCTCCAGCTCGCGCACGTTGCCGGGCCAGCGGTATTCCTTCAGGCGCGCGATCGCCCCCGGGTCGAGGATTTTCTCCGGCAGGCCGTCGGACGCCGCCTTGCTGAGGAAATGGTTGACCAACTCGGGGATGTCGTCCGGCTTGTCGCGCAGCGGCGGCATCCGCAGCGGCACGACGTTGAGACGGTAGAACAGGTCCTCGCGGAAGCTCCCCTGCTGGATGGCGCGGCGCAGATCCTGGTGGGTCGCGGCGACAATGCGCACGTTGGCGCGGATCGGCGTGCGGCCGCCGACAGTCGTGTACTCGCCCTCCTGCAGCACGCGCAGCAGGCGGGTCTGCGCCTCCAGCGGCATGTCGCCGATCTCGTCGAGGAACAGGGTGCCGCCGGCGGCCTGCTCGAACTTGCCGGGTGAGCGCTGGGTGGCGCCGGTGAAGGCGCCGCGCTCGTGGCCGAACAGCTCGCTCTCGATCAGCTCGCGCGGGATTGCCGCCATGTTGACGGCCACGAACGGGCCGTTGCGCCGCTTGCCATAGTCGTGCAGCGCCTTCGCCACCAGCTCCTTGCCCGTGCCCGACTCGCCGTTGATCATCACCGACAGGTCGGTGGCCATCAGGCGCGCCAGCGTCCGGTAGATGTCCTGCATGGCCGGCGAGCGGCCGATCAGCGGCAGGCGCTCCTCGCCGTTCACCGATCTGGCTTCCGTCCGCGGACGCTCGGTCTGCACGGCCAACGCGCGGTTGACGACGGCCACCAGCTCCTTGAGGTCAAACGGCTTGGGCAGGTACTCGAAGGCGCCCCGCTCCGTCGCCTTCACCGCCGTCAGCAAAGTGGTCTGCGCGCTCATCACGATGATGCGCATGTCCGGCCGCAACTTCTTGATGCGCGGCACCAGGTCGAGCCCGTTCTCGTCGGGCATGACAACGTCGGTGATGATCAGGTCACCGTCGCCGTCCTTGACCCATTCCCACAGGGCCGTGGCGGTGCCTGTCGTGCGCACGTCGTGGCCGAGCCGGCCGAGCGCCTGCTGCAGGACGGTGCGGATGGCGCGGTCGTCGTCGGCGACAAGAATCACGGCAGGCGAACGGGTCATGACGAGGGGCTCCGGGTCCGTGCCGCGACGTCCGCCGTCCGCGGCCGCATGGGCAGCATGACGTTGAAGACGGTACGCCTCGGCTCGCTTTGGAACTCGACTACCCCTCCATGGTCGTTGACGATTTTGGCGACCAGCGCGAGTCCGAGGCCGGTGCCGTTGACCTTGTTGGTGACGAACGCGTCGAACAGGTTTTCCCGCAGCTCCTCGGGAATGCCCGGCCCGTTGTCCTGGATGGAGACGACCAGCGGCAGATGCATGCGCACGCGCGTTCCCGGCACGGCCAGCCGCACACCCTGGCGATAGGCGGTCGACAGGATGATCTCGGCGCCGTCGCGCGGCGCCGCTTCGCAGGCGTTTTTCGCCAGGTTGAGGAAGACCTGGATCAGCTGGTCGCGGTTGCCCCATACATCGGGCAGCGACGGATCGTAATTCTCGACGAAACGCACGCCGCGGCCGAAGCCGTGCTCGGCGACCTTGCGCACGTGGCCCAGCACCTGGTGGATGTTGACCGCGGTGCGCTCGACCGGGCGGCCGTCGGCGAACGCCTCCATGCGGTCGACCAGCGCCACGATGCGGTCGGTCTCATCGCAGATCAGCTGCGTCAGCTCGCGTTCGGCGCCGCCGACATTCTGCTCCAGCAGCTGGGCGGCGCCGCGGATGCCGGACAGCGGGTTCTTGACCTCGTGCGCCAGCATCGAGCCCATGGCGCCCACCGAGCGCGCGGCGCCACGGTGCAGCATCTGGTTGTCGATCTTGCGCGCGATCGACTGCTCCAGCACCGAGATCGCCACGTGGTCGCCGCCGCCGTCGTGCAGCGGCGCCATCAGCAGCGCCACGAAGCGGATGCCCAGGCGCGGCGAGGACAGTGTCACGCCGTTCTCCGAGATCGCGGCGCCGGTCTGCAGCACCTGCTCGAGCAGCGAGAACAGCGGCGAGTCCGACGGCAGGAACTCGGTCAGCGAGCGGCCCAGCAGCATGGCGGCGCTGAGGTCGAAGAACTGCTCGGCCGACGGATTGGCATGGATGACACGGGCCTCGCGGTCGACCACGACCACGGCCTCGACCAGCGCATCGAGGATGGACGCCGCCGACGGCGCGGCCCGGGCGCTGCGATCGCTGGCGCGGGCCGCAGCGCCGGGCATCATGCCGCCTCCTTCACCGGTTCCAGCTCCGCGACCACAGCGCGGGCCACGCCGCGCGCGATCAGCGGTTCGTAGAAGGCGGCAAGGAGCTGGCGGACGCCAGCCGGGTCGCCGACACGGTTGACGGCGCTGCGGAAGTCGGCCGAGCCCGGCAGGCCCTTGGAGTACCAGCCGATATGCTTGCGCGCCATGCGCACGCCGGGCTGCTCGCCGTAGTGCGACAGCATGGCCTCGTAGTGGCGCAGCAGGATCGCGTACTGCTCGGTCAGCGGCGGCTCGGGCAGCCGCTGGCCTGTGCGCAGGAAACGAATCGCCTGGCTCAGGAACCAGGGCCGGCCGTAGGCGCCGCGGCCGATCATCACGCCATCGGCGCCGGACTGCGCCAGCGCCGTCGCCGCGTCGTCCAGCGTGACGATGTCGCCGTTGACGATCACCGGCAGGTTGGTCGCCTGCTTGACCTCGCGCACGAACGCCCAGTCGGCGCGGCCCTCGTAGAACTGGCAGCGCGTGCGGCCGTGCACCGTGATCATGCGGATGCCGCAGTCCTCGGCGATGCGCGCCAGGGTGGGTGCGTTCTGGCTGCGCTCGTCCCAGCCCTTGCGCATCTTCAGCGTCACCGGCAGCTTCACCGCCTTGACCGTGGCTTCCAGGATACGCGCGGCCTGCGCCTCGTCCCGCATCAGCGACGAGCCGGCATGGCCGTTGACCACCTTCTTCACGGGGCAGCCGAAATTGATGTCGATGATGTCGGCGCCGCGGTCCTCGTTGAGTTTCGCCGCCTCGGCCATCACCTCGGGCTCGCAGCCCGCGAGCTGGACCGACATGGTGCCCTCGTCGGCACTCTTCGACGCCATCAGCAGGGTCTTGCGGTTCTCGCGGATCATCGCCTGGCTGGCGATCATCTCCGACACGACCAGGCCGGCCCCTGCCCGCTTGACCAGCCCGCGGAACGGCATGTCCGTGACACCCGACATGGGCGCCAGGATGACGGGGTCGTCGATGGCAACAGGCCCGAGCTGGATCGGCGTCAGGCGGCCCGATGGGCGCGAGGGGGTCATCGGAAGGGCGGTTGCGGCGGGTTCAATCATTCTGGTTAAATTTTGTGCATATCTGATGTTGCACAAAATTTGTGCGCCCTTTGTACTCCGCCTTGTTCGCAGACGCAACACCGTCGACATGGCCTCAGCCCGGTAGTATCCCCACCCGAATGCCGCGCACCGTCGCCTTGATCGTCGCCGCCGGCCGCGGTCACCGGGCCGGTGGCGCCTTGCCGAAGCAATATCAGACGATCGGCGCCCGATCGGTCCTGCGACAGACTTTGGAGCAATTCTCGGGCCATCCGGCCGTGGAGGCGATCCAGGTCGTCATCGCGGCGCCGGATCGCGTGCTCTACGACGCCCAGACGGTCGGGCTGGTGCTGCGCCGGGCGGCGATCGGCGGGCCGACGCGCCAGCGCTCGGTGCTGAACGGGCTGGAGGCCCTGACCGACGAGCCGCCCGATATCGTCACCATCCACGACGCAGTGCGGCCACTGGTGTCGGCGGAGACGATTTCGCGCACCATCGACGCGGTCGCCGGCAGCGGCGTGGCCGGCGCCGTGGCCGGGGTGCCGGTGACCGACACGGTCAAGCGGGTCGAGGGCGATCGCGTCACGGGCACCATCGATCGGCATGGCCTGTGGCGGGCGCAGACGCCGCAATCCTTCCGTTTTGCACCGCTGCTGGCCGCGCACCGCGCCGCGGCGGCGCTGGGCGACAGCGAGGACACGGCCCTGACCGACGACGTTGCCGTGGCCGAGCGCGCCGGGCTGGAGATCGCGATGGTCGAGAGCGAGGAGCGCAACTTCAAGATCACGTCAGCCGAGGACCTCGAGCGCGCCCGCCACGAGCTGGCGCCGCGCCTGGAGACCCGCATGGGCACCGGGTTCGACGTCCACGCCTTCGGCCCCGGCGAAGCCGTGACCCTGTGTGGCGTCGACGTGCCGCACACGCAGGGATTGGTCGGCCACTCCGACGCTGACGTGGCGCTGCATGCGCTGACCGACGCACTGTTGGGCGCCATCGCGGCTGGCGACATCGGCCAGTACTTCCCACCCTCGGACCCGCAATGGCGCGGCGTGGCCTCGGAGCGCTTCCTGCGTCACGCCGCCGACCTGGTGGCGCGCGAGGGCGGGCGCATCGTCAACGTCGACCTCACCCTGATCTGCGAGCACCCGCGCATCGGGCCGTACCGCGAGCAGATGCGCAACCGCATCGCCGGCATCCTCGGCATCACGCCCAGCCGCATCGGGATCAAGGCGACGACAACGGAGAAGCTCGGTTTCACCGGGCGTGGTGAGGGGATCGCGGTCCAAGCGGCGGCGGCGGTCGAGGTTCCGGTGGTGGAGGAGTGATTTTCATCCCTTCCCCACGAGAAGCGCTATGGTGTGGACACATCTCCGAATGGGCCACGATTGGCCGTGCACGCTCCGCTGTCATCCCGAGCGCAGCGAGGGATCTTTCCTTCCGCCGCCGGTACGGGCTCGAACGTCAGCTCCAAGATCCCTCGCTTCGCTCGGGATGACAGCGGGTGTTTGACCCCGACTATCGGCGCCAGACGATGTGTCCGCACCGTGGCAGCTTCGCTGGGGAGGGAAATGCATTCATGGCACGCCGAATTGCGGCCCCAGGAGTTCGGCCAAGCGTGTTTCGCCCGTCCAATGCACCGCCGACCAGCCTGCCGTCACGGCGCTGCGGACGTTGTCGAGGTAGTCATCGATCAGGAGCAGGTCAGCTGGTGCGCGCTGCACGCGATTGACCACCTTATGGAAGAATTCAGGGTCGGGCTTTCGACAGCCCAGCGCCGCCGAATAGTGGATGCCGTCGACGTGCTGTGAAAGACCCAGGTCCCGCATGATGTAATCTGCGCGTCGATGGTCCTGGTTGGTCGCCAAATGGACCTCCACGCCACGCTGACGCAGCGTGCGCAGATCCGACAGCAGCTCTTGATCGACCCGGGCATCCTGCCTGAACCAGTAGGCGATCAGCTGCTCGGGTGCCAGATGTGGCGCGACTGCCGCCAGGGCCAGCGACAGACGGTCGGCCAGGGCGGCGCGGCCAAGGACGATATCGTGCCAGTGCGGCACGAAGAACGCCTTGTGCAGATCCTCGGGCCGAAGGCCGAGATCGACGTGCAGGTCGGTGGACCAGGAGCGCCCGTCATCCGGTCGGCCGCGGATCAGGACGCCGTCGACGTCCATCATCAATGTTTTGGGCAAGTTCCTCCCCCCCGCTTTTCACGTCATTGCGAACGACTCGTCATCCCGAGCGCAGCGAGGGATCTTTTGCAGATGGCGATGGTGCGCCTGCATCCAGAGATCCCTCGCTGCGCTCGGGATGACAGTCTGGACCGCTACGCTACGCGTCCTTGTCCGGCGAATCGCTTGGCATGGTCTCGTCGTCCGCCGGGCGTGTTTTCCGGAACGTAGCCTCGTCCTCGCATCGATCCGAAAAGCGTTCGAGCGCCGGGTAGCGGCCGGGCAGGAATGCGTCGGGCACGCGCAGTTTGAGGTAGAAGAGCATCGTGCCGACCATGATGTCGGGCTGCAGCAGGCGCTCGCCGAGAAACCAGGGCGATGTCTTGAGCGCCTCCAGGGCGGCGAGCGCGCTGCCGAGCTGCTCGGCGCAGCGGTCGAGCCATGGCTGGTGGACCTTCTCCGCAGGCCGCAGCAGGCGCTCGTACGCGATGGCACCGGCCTTGTCGACGGCACCGCTGCCCAGGGCGATGATGCGCAGCGCCTGCCGTCGGGTCGCGCCCGAGGTGGGCACCAGAGCGCGCTCGGCGCCGGCCGTCTGGTCGATATGGTCGAGGATGGCGGCGGAGTCGATCAGCACCTCGCCGTCGTCCAGCACCAGCGACGGGATGCGACCCAGCGGGTTGACGCGGCGCATCGCCTCGGCGTCGGCGAAGACGCTGCGCATATCGCGCTCGAACGGAATGCCGAGCAGGTGCAGCGAGATCGCGACACGCCGCACGTAGGGCGAATCATATTGGCCTACCAGGATCATGCGCGCCTTCCTCCAACGACAGATTCATGGTGAGCCCAGGCAGACGCTTTCGCGTCTTGCCGGGTCGAACCATGAAGCGCCGCACACTTTGTTTATGCGAGAGCCTTCAAAGGTTCGTCCCTCGACAAGCTCGGGATGAAGGGCTCACCATGAAGGCCTGCGAAGCCCACCAGAACTTTGACACAGGTCTTGGACAGGTGATGTCATGTTTTCCGATGCGATTCGCCAGACCACGACCGACCTGCTCGATCGGTACCGCCGGGCCGGCCTGAAGATCGCCACGGCGGAGTCGTGCACGGGCGGCCTGGTCGCCGCGGCGCTGACGTCGATTGCCGGCTCGTCGGACGTCGTCGAGCGCGGATTCGTGACCTACACCAACGAGGCCAAGGAGCAGCAACTCGGCGTGCCCCGGCTTGCCTTGCTGTCCTACGGCGCGGTGAGCGAGCCGGTGGCACGCGCCATGGCCGAAGGCGCGCTGCGCGAGTCGCTGGCCGACGTCGCGGTGTCGGTAACGGGTATCGCCGGGCCGGGCGGCGCGACGGCCGAGAAGCCCGTGGGCCTGGTGCATTTCGGTGTCGCCCGGCGCGGGCAACCGACGCTGGCCGAACGGCACGTCTTTGCGGGCGACCGCGACGGCGTGCGCGACGCCGCCCTCGGGGCGGCACTCGCGATACTGCAACGCTGCGTCGAATGAATGGTGTTGCCAGGAGCGCGTCTTTTTTCGGACCGCGCGCGTCCACGCGCGCACTTCAGTCGAAAGCTTCGCTTTCGCCTGTTACGCGTAGCGCCAAAGACTTCGCCCGCCGCTTCGCCGCGGGCGAGTGCGCGCGTGGACGCGCGCGGTCCGAAAAAATCAGGAACGCCAGGCGATCAGGGCGTCCGACTCGATGACCTCGGTGACGGCGCCGTTGCGGGCGTGGACGGTCATAATTTCCCGGATCGCCTGGGCCAGTTCGTCGGCCCTCTCGCCGATCTTGCCGCGCGAGGTGCTCGACATGGACAGTGCGCGCTCGACCAGGCTGTCGACGGCGGTCTGGCGGCGCTCGATCACGCCGATGGTTTCGAGCCGGCTGAACGGCGAGTCGAGCAGGACGGCCTCGTGGCGAATCCAGTCCGGCGAGCGATGCAGGCTGCGCCGTGCGTCGTCGGCGGCGAAACGGTCGATCAGCGCCCGATAGTCGGCGAGCCAGGCGTTGGCGGGGATCCGCGGGTGCTGGTCGCCGAACAGCGCGATGGCGCCGTCCGGCTCGACCAGCGAATCCAGGCGCCGCAGCGTCTCGATCCGGTCCATCCAGTGAAAGGCCCGGCCGATCGTCACCAGGCGGAAGCGGCCCAGGGACGGCCCGATGTCGTAGGAGCTGCCGTTGACGAACGTGACCTTGCCGCCCGCCTCGGCCGCCGCGATCGCGGCCACGCGCAGCATCTCGGGCTCGGGGTCCATCGCCACGACGTCGCCGACGAGAGGGGCGAAAGCGACGGCCAACTGGCCCGGGCCGCATCCCAGGTCGAGCACGCGGTCGGTATCGCGCAGGGCGCAGAGTTCGGCCACGCGCTCGATGAGGCGCGGCGCGTAGGCCGGACGGCCGGCGAGGTAGTGCGGCGCCGCCGTCTCGAAGCGGTGCGGCTCGAAGGGGATCGGGGTGACCATCGCTTCCCTCCACCGGCCATGATGCCAGACGAGTCATAGATGAGGCTGATCACGGTCCGCGACAAGCAGCCGCAGTTCATGTTTCGGACCGCGCGCGTCCACGCGCGCTCATCGCTTTGGACCGCGCATCGATGTGAGGCGCAGAAGATTTTGCCCTCCGCTGTCGCTTCGGGCGAATGCGCGCGTGGACGCGCGCGATCCAAAAAGTAACTAGTACTACTGCGTCACGAATTCCTGCGCGCAGTTTTGCGGGCAATGGGCGCTCCGCAGCAAGGACAGCGTGACAGCGTCGCGACGAGCGCGACCGCCAAGCGGCGGCGCATGGTGGCGATA
>Ga0187894_10002260_pt1 | contig 23214 bp, 19 predicted proteins | sample GBC1701081metaG_FD_136650 | JGI IMG/M metagenome (GOLD analysis project Ga0187894, IMG submission 136650) | White microbial mat communities from a lava cave in the Kipuka Kanohina Cave System on the Island of Hawaii, USA - GBC170108-1 metaG ... | reverse complement strand
CCACACGCCTCCGCCCGTCGCGCCAAAATAATAAACATTCGGCTGCGACGGCACGCCCGCGACAGCCGTCACGCGGCCACCACGAAACGGCCCGATCATTCGATATTGCAGCAGCTTTAACGGATCGTCTTTTTTACCTGCGGCTTGCGGCTGCGGAGTGGTTTGTGCTCCAGCAAATGTTGCTGCGAGAGCGATTAAAAACATGGAGACGGATGCGACGCGGATGTTTTTACACATAGATGTTTCCTTACAGTTACTTTGGATTTACAAAGCAGTGTAATTCAACATCCGTTTATTAACAAAATCGAGGAAAGAATTTGGTTTCACGCAAAGCCGCGAAGAACGCAAAGAGTAACCGAGGACTAGAGACTAGAAACTATTTCTGCTGCGACGATTTTGCAAAGTAACCTTGTCGGTGCGTGAGTTTTACTTTGTCTTTTTGAAGCGCGGGATTTGTGAGTTGCACCTCTATTCGGCGATACGAGCCGTCGCGTGTTTGGTTTGACGGTTCGTAGGCGAGCAAATACTGCGAACGCATCTCTTCCTGAATCTGCCGAAACGCGGCTCGCAATTCGCCTTCGTCATTCGGAAAAAATGCGCGACCGCCCGTGCGTTCCGAGATTTTATTGAGCGAACCTTTATCGACACCGTACTGAAAATCGTCACCGATGCCGATTGAGTAAATGATCGCCTCGGATCTCAACGCAGCCTGCACCGCTTCGTCGAGTTTTTTGCGGCCAGAGGTGTTCAGACCGTCGCTGAGCAGGATGATCGCACGGCGTGTTCGCTCGGGTGCCGGGCCGAGTATTTCGTCCGACGCAACCCAGATCGCATCCCAAATCGCCGTCGAACCTTGCAGGCTGCCGCCGTTGATAGGCGGTGTTCCGGTCGAGACGCCGCCGCCGATGTAACCCGCAGGCGGGACAAAGCGAACTCTTTCCACCGCGCGACGAAGACGCGGCAGATTGTTTGTCATACCTTGTTCGAGCGTCGCTTCGCCGGTGAAAGAAATAACTGCAACCTCGTCTTTTGCGGGCCGCACGACCGTTTCGAGAAACGAGATCGCGGCGCTCTTTTCCTCGGGCAGCGTGCGTTCCTGCGAACCGCTCACGTCGATTAGAATCGCGAGACTCAGCGGCAGATCGACCTGACGCGCAAAGGCCGTGATCTCCTGTTCCTTGCCATCCTCGAGAATTTTTACGTCCTCTTGTTTGAGTGAAGTCAGCAGCCGTCGCCCGCGATCCTGTGCGGTGAAGAGAACATTGACGACCTCGGTGTCGATCTTGATGACTTCGTCGTCCGGGTCTGGTGTCGGCGTGGGTGTCGGCGATGCGGTCGGATTCGGCGGCGTCTGTTGCGCACTTGTAGTCAACCCGGCGTAAATAAATACGCCGACAACGATCGCCGTCAATAAACTCAAAATTTTTGTTCGCTTATCCTGCACGTTATTTCAAACTGTCCTTGATCGCACGGTAGCTTTTCTTTGTGCGAATTTTATATTTGCCCGTCTTATCTTTGTCGGTAAACCTGACCTCGATCTTGCGTTCGCGACCGTCGAGGCTCTGATCGGCCGGTTTGTATGTGATCAGATACTGCGACTTTAACTCTTCTGAAATCCGTTTGAATGCCCGCTCAAGCTCGATCATTGCTTTGTTACCACCGACTGGAAAGAACGCCTCGCCGCCGGTGTCTTCACAGAGCTGTATCAAAAACTTATCGCCTTTATCTCTCACGGTTCCGGCATCGACACCGGGAACGGCGCCTAAAAAACCGCCCTTCGTAGAGATGCCAAAGATGGTCGTCTCGGTTCGCTGAGCGATGTCGATCGCATCTTTTAAATCGGCGCGGCTAAATGTGTCGTCGCCGTCAGTGATGATGACGATCACGCGGCGACCGGGCACGGTGCGCAGCTTCTGGTCGGTAAATTGCCAAACCGCGTCGTAAAGAGCGGTTTGCGAGCCGGTTTTCTTTACTTGATCTACAGCCTTCTGAAGCATATCGAGTTTGTCGGTAAAGTCCTGCCGCAGGTTGACCTCGTGATCAAAAGTCATAAACGCCGCCCGATCCTTACGCAACTGGATGACACTGTAGAGAAAATTTGCCGCCGCCTCTTTTGAGAAAACGATCTTTCCGGCGGTCGATGGCGACGTATCCATCAGCACGCCGACGAAAACGGGCGGATTGGTTTTATCAGCCGAGAAGAATGTGACCTCTTGCTCGACGCCGTCTTCGAAGATCGCAAAATCGCCACGCGTCAGCCCGCTGATAAGCGTCTTTTTGCCCTGAGTGACGGTCACGGGAAGGCGCACTTCAAAAACTTTTGAGACGCCGCCAACGTCATCCTGCGGCGTCGGGGTTGGCGTCGGTCGTTGTGCAGCCGCAGCCGCCGCAAAAACGAGCACGAAAATTACCGCCTGCACGGCGGACAAACGAAAATACCTATTCAAAAATTGCGACATTTGTTTTGTTAGAAGACACGTCTTCGATGCTGTAATAGCGAGGCTTTGTTGCCTGCAGCGTATTGGGAAGTATAGCAAAATCGCACCTTTTGGCACACTTTGCGTCGCGCAACTGGACGCGACCGCGCGCCGTGCGGCAGAATCTATTTTGATCTGATGGACACAAATATTTTCAGAGAATACGACATTCGAGGACTGGTCGGCTCGCAACTGACCGACGACGTGGTCGCAACGCTAGGGCGAGCGGTCGGAACATTTTTTAAAAAAAATAACGCAAAGCGCATCGCTGTCGGTTACGACGCACGCGAGAGCAGCCCGCGTTTTTGCAAGCTGCTTGCTGATGGTTTTAATTCGGTCGGTAGCGATTGTTTGCTCATAGGAATGGTTCCGACGCCGGTTTTGTATCACACGGTTTTTACGCACGGCGTCGATGGCGGCGTGATGATCACCGGCTCGCACAATCCGCCCGATCACAACGGATTTAAAATTTGCCTCGGCAAAGACGCGCTGTTCGGCTCGCAGATACAAGAGATAAAACAGATCGCGTTGTCAGACCGAGAGGCGTTAGCGGGCGTCCAGTCTCGTGGCAGTGTCAAAACTGTCGATGTTCTCGAAGATTATTGCCGCGATGTCGTCTCTCGCATTTTGACCGGGACGCGTAAGATCAAAGCCGTCATCGACGCCGGCAACGGCATGGGCGGCGTGACAGCGGTTCCGGTTTATCGCGAGCTCGGCGTCGAGATGACCGAACTTTATATCGAGCCCGACTCGACGTTTCCAAATCATCATCCCGATCCGACCGTCGAAGAAAATTTAACGGACATCATCGCTGCTGTTTGCGAACATAAGGCAGATGTCGGAATTGCGTTCGACGGTGACGGCGACAGAATCGGCGTCGTAGATGAAACGGGGCGCGTGATTTGGGGTGACGAGTTGATGGTTTTGTTTTCACGTTCCATTCTCGAAAAGCAGCCCGGTGCGACGATAATCGCCGAGGTGAAATGTTCGCAAACGCTCTTCGACGATATTGAAAAACACGGCGGTAACGCCATAATGTGGAAGGCGGGACACTCGCTCATTAAGGCGAAGATAAAAGAAACCGGCGCGGTGCTTGCGGGCGAGATGAGCGGCCATATCTTTTTTGCCGACCGTTATTATGGTTTTGATGACGCGACTTATGTCGGTGCGAGGCTGATCGAGATTCTCTCGCAAACTGACAAACCACTTTCTGCTTTGCTCGCCGATCTGCCAAAAACTTTTTCGACGCCAGAGTTACGAGTTGATTGTCCTGATGACACAAAATTCGATGTTGTAAAAAAAGTCGCCGATCATTTCGCTGCGACGCACGAGGTCATCACCATCGACGGCGGACGAATTCTATTCGATCACGGCTGGGGGTTGGTCCGCGCGTCGAACACGCAAGCGTTGCTCGTTCTGCGATTCGAGGCAGATTCTGAAAATCATCTCAACGAAATTCGTGAAACTGTCGAGAATGTTGTTAATAAAATGATGAGTTAAAAAAATTATGGAAAGAAAAGTTGTTCACACGCGACACGTGCTCGCCGTAAAAGATTTGAAGATCGAGGCCGAATATTATAAAGAGAAACTTGGCTTTGATCTCGATTTCACCGTGCCGGGCTGGGAGTTTTTATCGTTCGGCGATTTCAAGGTGATGCTCGGCGAATGCACCGATGCGCTATGGGCGCATGAGACGGGCGATCATTCCTACTTCGCTCACTGTTTGGTGGAGAACGTCGATGAGGTTTACGAAGAACTGAGGTCACGCTCTGCAGAGATCATTCATACGATCGGGGATAAACCTTGGGGACTGCGAGAATTCAGCGTTAAGACGCCTGACGGACATCGCATAACTTACGGACAAATTTTATAGTCGCTCACTACATCTCGCTCTCGTCGATGTCGAAGTTTGCCCAAACTTTTTGCACGTCGTCGGTGTCGTCGAGGGCTTCGTAGAGTTTCATCATGGTGTTGGCATCGGAGCCTTCGAGTTTGATGTAGTTTTGCGGGATCATCGAGACTTCGGCGGCTTGCGGCGTGACGCCGGCGGCTTTGATCGCGTCGTGAACGGCGTCGAAGTTTTCAGGCGTTGTGAAAATCTCGAACACGTCGCCTTCGTCCTGCATATCGTCGGCACCGGCTTGGGCCGCGATCTCAAAAAGTTCGTCCTCGCTCTTAGCAGCTTTATCGACGACGATGTAACCCTTTTTGTCGAACATCCACGCAACCGAACCCGATTCGCCCATGTTGCCGCCATTTTTAGAAAAGATGTGACGAATTTCGGCGACCGTGCGGTTGCGATTGTCGGTCATCGTCTCGACGAGGACGGCGACGCCGTTCGGACCGTAACCTTCGTATGTGATCTCGTCGTAATTGACGCCTTCGAGCTCGCCGGTGCCGCGCTTGACCGCACGCTCGATCGTGTCGTTCGGCATGTTCTGAGCTTTTGCGTCGGTAACGGCTTTGCGCAGACGCGCGTTCGAATCAACGTCGCCGCTGCCGCCCGTGCGCGCCGCGACCGTTACTTCCTTGATCAGCTTTGTGAAAATTTTTCCGCGCTTCGCATCGAGAGCGCCTTTTTTGTGTTTAATGGTCGCCCATTTAGAGTGTCCTGACATAATAGCTTGGTGTCAGCAGGCGCTCACATTAGTAAGGGCTCATCTCGGTTATCGAGAGCCCTTACTTACGTGCGGGCTACTGACACGATCCTTCGAATTTGAAAATATATCACGCAGCGGGTGGCCGCTCAATTACGCACAAAAACATTGAGCACGATCGATTGCAAAAAGCTGATAAGCAGCAGCACGATCATCGCCGAGATGTCGAACATTCCGATCGGCGGAATCAGTCGCTGCACGGGCAGCATTATCGGATCGGTCACGCGCGTAACGAACGCGAGAAACGTCCGCCGCGTAAACACAAACCACGATGCGATAAAGCGTATAAAGATAAATAGCACGAGCACGCTGAGCAGTCCGTATAAAATAAAACCGATGATCACTTTCGCGTTGCCTGTCACAATTCCTGACGTCAGCCCGTCGATGACAAAAAATGTGTTGCCGACGATCTGAGTAAAAAAGAACGTCAGCACAAAGCCAATGAACAGCGTCAACAACGGTGCGAGCCGCGTGTCGATTCTATACATCGCGAAAAAACGCGCCGCCGGATAAACCCATTTCTCAGTAACTTTACGCACCTTAAAACCAAAGCGTCCGGTCTTGCCAAACGGATTCGGGTCGCTGTAATTAAAGATCAGCCGCAGGATCAACATTCCCAGAAAGACGCCGAACAACGACCAGACGATCACAAAAAATATCGGATAAACAAAATTACTCAACATAGGTAAAAACAGCTAACAGCTTTTAGCTGTCAGCTAATAGCTGCATTCTAATTCGACAAACGTTTGCCAAAGATCGCCGTGCCGACACGAATCACGGTTGCGCCTTCTTCGATCGCGATCTCAAGATCATGACTCATTCCCATCGAAAGTTCACCGCCGGGCAAAATCTTATCGCGTAATTCGCGAAGACGTTTGAAAAAAGGCCGCGTCATTTCGGCCTCGTCAAAATACGGCGGTAAGATCATAAGGCCATTGAACTTCAGACGTTTACAAGATGTCAAAAAACTCACAAGCTCAGGTAAATCTGCTTCGTCAATGCCGGACTTTGTCGCCTCCTGAGCGAGATCGACTTGCACAAAAACACTCAACTCGTCGCGATTTTCTTCTTCGCAAATACGCTCGAGCCTCTGGGCGAGTTCGAGCGAATCAACGCTCTGTATCACGTCGAAAAGTTGCACAGCCTTGCGTACTTTGTTCGACTGTAGATGTCCGATCAGATGCCACTCAGTGTTGTTACGATCTAATTCAATGATTTTCGATTCAGCTTCTTGAACTTTATTTTCGCCAAAAACACTACAGCCTGCCTCGATAGCTTTATTCACAACCGATGACGGATGCGTCTTGCTCACGGCAACGAGTTTGATCTCGGACGGATCGCGGCTCGCGCGCACGCAGGCAGCCTCAATACGCGATCGAACCGATGCGAGATTTTCGTTAAGCACTTTACAAACATAGCAGACAAGAGAAATTTTGCCACGAATGCACGAATATTTTGCCTGCTATTATTCGTGAATTCGTGACATTCTCTTGAAGTTCCGAGGCCGAATTAGTATCCTCGATAATTCGCCCCAAATGCGGACGTGGCGGAACTGGTAGACGCGCAGGTCTCAGAAGCCTGTTGCCGCAAGGCAGTGGAAGTTCGATTCTTCTCGTCCGCACCAAAAATTAGTCTCTAGTTACCAGTCTCTAGTTTCTAGTCTTCGGTCAACTCTTTGCGTTCTTAGCGGCTTTGCGTGAAACTTCTTTTCGTGCGAAGTGACTTTATTAAATCAATTAAGGCTCATCAAAAGGCATTCGGCTTTGATCTTTCAGACGACGCGATCATTCGTCTCGCCGATTATTACGAATTAATTTTAGAACACAATCCTCTGCTGCATCTCGTCGCGCCGTGCTCGCCCTCAGAGTTTACTGTTCGTCATATTCTCGAATCACTCACGTTGCTCGAACATCTATCGCACAATGCAAAGTTTGCCGATGTCGGCACCGGCGCCGGTTTGCCGTCGATACCGTGTCTGCTCGCTCGCGACGATCTGCGAGCGACGTTGATCGAGTCAAAGGAAAAGAAAGCAAAATTTCTTCGTGAGACAATAAGAAATCTCGGTCTCGATAACCGAGCCGAGATCGTTAATCTTCAATTCGAAGAAACGACAGCGGGCGACGGCATGTTCGTCACATGCCGTGCGCTCGATAAATTTACAGAGAAACTTTCGCGCGTTCTGCGATGGTCGGGAAATCGAACAAAACTTTTCTTTGGCGGGCCTAATCTGCGAACTGCATTGCAAAAAAATCGAAGCCTGCGCTTCGAAGAAGAGCTAATGCCGATGTCCGAGCAAAGATATTTATTCGTAATTACCGCCGCCGATCATGTGCTGAGCTGAAGCATGTTAAAGAACGTGTAGCGAATCGAGAGCGGCGTGAGCAGATGATCGGCGATCTTCATAACGGTAACGTCCTTAGCCATGTGTTCAATGTTCGAGCGGCTGATGTTAAAGGTCAGCTTTTCGAAAACCTTGCCGCCCGAGCGGCTCTCGACACGCTTGCCACGACCGACGGAGACTCTGCCGTTATCGATGATTAAAAGCATTTGCTGATTACGCCTGAACATCGCCACATCGTTTTCGCTGATCAGCGTCATGACGAATGTGCCCTTGCGTCCGCTCGGCAGCTCTTTATACCAATAGGTGATGTCGATGAAGAGTTTCGCGTTCTGAAAACGATCGTCGAGACCGGCGTCGTTTAAGCTCACCATCGAGATGCCCGTGCTCAGAAAACCTGTTTTGCTCGCGGCATTGTAACCGCTGAAAAGCGCGCCTACGTCGCCCAGATTCGGATTTTTATCGCCCCATTTGCCCGGCGGGCGAATTTGCTTTCTTTGTGTCGCGCTCGCTTGCTGTTCGTCGTCGCTGCGTTCCCACGACGGCGACATAGCGCCGGCCCAGATGCCGCGATTCTCCTTTTTTGCGGCCGCCTCTTGCGAGGCATATCGGACGTGTTCGTCGAGCGGCTGTGCGGAAAAACGTACGGGCACGTGCCATGCGGCGCCATCGCGAAGCATCTGTTCGCTGATGTCCACGCCGTTGAGCGTGAGTTGTCCGCTCGATGCCTCGTGCGAGATCGTTCGTGCGCGATAGCTAAATGTCACCTGAGCGCCGACGGCAGTCGCACACATCGCAATGACCGCGCAAACAGCGACGTGCGCGATCAGAGTTTTTATCCGAGTCATGTCGATCATAGTTTTATCGCGCTTCGAGACCGTACTCGCGCAAACGACGATAGAGCGTCGATGGCGAGATGCCGAGCAGCTCTGCGGTTTTGCCGCGATGCCAGCCGGTTTTTTCGAGTGCACCGATAATTTGTTGCCGCTCGACGTCGCGCAAGTTTGTTGGGCTTGCATGTTGAAAAGTGCTGACGCCGGTCGGCTGCGGTGCGCCGTAACTGACCGAAACGCTCGGGCTCTCCATACGAAATGCGATCTCGGGCGGCAGCTCACGCGGCGTGATCGTGCCATTGTCAGCGAGCAAAACTGCGCGCTCAAGCGCGTTGCGTAGCTGACGAACATTACCGCTCCAGTCGAATGCATTCAGCGCTTCGATGGCGGCGGGCGAAAGTTCAGGTTCGTCGTTACCGGCAAGTTTGTGCAGCAGATGGCGTGCGAGCGGCTCGATGTCCTCGCGACGTTCACGCAACGGCGGAACGTTGATCTCAAAACTGTTTATTCGATAAAACAGATCAGAGCGAAACGCGCCGTCGGCGACCGCTTGATCTTTGTCACGATTTGTCGCGGCGAGCAGACGAACATCGACCTCGACTTTTTTTACGCCGCCGACTCGAAAGAACGAACGCGTCTCGAGCGCACGCAGCAGCTTCGACTGAAGCGGCATCGGCATCTCCATAATTTCGTCAAGGAAAAGCGTGCCGCCGTCCGCGATCTCAAACAAACCGAGTTTACGCGTGCGAGCACCAGAGAACGCACCGGCTTCGTGGCCAAACAATTCGCTCTCGAGCAGCGTGTCTTGCAATGCCGCGCAGTTCAGATCTATAAAAGGTTTTTCGCTGCGGCGGCTAAGACGATGGATCGCCTGCGCGATCAATTCTTTTCCGACGCCGCTCTCGCCCGTGATCATCACCGACGTATCGGACGTTGCGACGCGATTTACAAGTCGCAATGCTTCTTTCATCTGTCGCGATTCCGCAACGATGTCGGGCAGCGACTGGGTCGAGCGCGCGATTTGTGCACGCAGGCGTTGATTGTCAATTTTAAGTTGCTGTTTGTCGGCGGCGGCGGTGACAAGCGCCGAAAGCTCGCCGATGCGATACGGTTTTGTCAGGTAATCGTAAGCACCGAGTTTCATCGCTTCGATCGCCGATTCGATCGTCGCCTGGCCGGTGAGCATTACCATCTCCGGCGGATTTTGACACCGTTCGCGTGTGCGGCGAAGCAGATCCATTCCGTCGAGCCGCGGCATGTTTATGTCGCACAGCACGACGTCAAAGTCCTGGCTCTCGATCAGCGTCCACGCAGCTTCGCCGTCCTCGGCACACTCGACTTCGTGGCCTTGGCGCGACATTTCTTTCTGCACGACGAGCCGCAGATTTTTTTCATCATCAACTACTAAAAGTTTTGCCATAAGTTTTGTCGGAGTCGCTGGTCGCTGGTCGCGAGTCGCGAGTCTGGGGTGAGTTATATTTTTCGCAAGTGTTTCATTAGTCCGGTCGTCATTCGCCCAACTTCGTCAAGTAGTGAGAAGATTTCTGAGAAATACTTTTTGGATAAATAGCCGAGGTCAAGAGCAACATAAATATGAGATTGCGTCTCAGTTATAGAACCGCGAGCAATATTCAGAAAGTTTGCGAATTCCTTGTCACTCGTTCTCCCGCTCCCCTCGGCAATGTTCGCCATGATAGAAACCGCCGAACGGCGTATCTGGTCGCGCAGACCAAAGTCTTTTGAAAAGTTGCCATCTGTTGTCAACTTGTAGATAAGCCAGACAGCGCTTCGAGCTTTTTGCCAAGCGATTATCTCCTCAAATTTTTTGAATGTAGCCATTTTGCTTTTGACTCGCGACCCGCGACTAACGACTCGCGACTAAACGGTGGGCAAGAAGATCGAAAACGTCGTGCCTTTGCCCACAGTTGAGCGGACGCTGATGCGGCCGTTGTGTTCGGAGATGATACCGTAGCAAACGGCGAGTCCGAGACCGGTTCCTTTGCCGACTTCCTTTGTCGTAAAGAACGGCTCGAATATCTTCGACATATTTTCCTGTAGAATGCCGGCACCTGTGTCGGCGATCTCGATAACGACGCGGTTGCCTTTTGCAAACGCGCGAAAAGTAAGTTGTCCACCGTCAGGCATCGCGTCTATCGCATTGGTCGCGAGCGCGATGACGGCTTGCTGTATCTGACTGCCGTCGGCAGAAATTCGCGGCAGATCGTCTTCGACCTCGATCTCCTGCGTGATCCCTGAACGGCGTTTCTGGTGGGTTATCAAATTTGCCGCCGAACGCACGATGTCGCCAACATTGACGGGACTTCGCTCGCCGGCACGCAAGCGACTAAAGTCGAGCAGATCGGTCGTGATCGTCTTGCAGCGAAAAGATTCGCTCTTGATCAAGGCGAGATACTCGGCAAGATCCTTTTCCGCGTCTGACGTTTTAAATTCACCCTCGTCGATTCGTTGTTCGAGCGCCTCGGCACACGCGGCGATGGTCGCGAGCGGATTATTTATTTCGTGAACGACGCCCGCTGCGAGCCTGCCGACAGCAGAGAGTTTCTCCGCACGATTCATCGCGTGGATCGCCTCGACGCGAACGGTCACTTCTTCGCCGACAGTGATGACGTGCGTCACGTCGCCACTCGGGTCGTTTTTCATCGGCACTTTGCTCACGAGCCAATGTTTTGTCGAGCCGTCGTCTGCAACAGTTTGCTGCTCGATCCGCTCGATCTGGCCGGTGCGAAATGCGCGTTCAAATTCCTCGCGGACACGGCCTTGTGGATACTTTTCAAGAACATCGAAAACGTCGCGACCGATCGCTTCGTCACGCGGAATCCCGAGCTGACCAATCTCACGATGTTTGTTCCAGGTGACGATCCGATAATTGCGATCGACGACGTAGAGCGAAACAGGCAGCGCGTCGAGCACGGATTCGGTAAATTTGCGATGCTCTTCGCGAGCTTCGTTTATCGAGTTGTTGAGAGCGATTTCGTAATTCGCCGACAAGTTGACGCTCAACGCGGCCATCTGCGTAGCGGCCTCGATCAGACGTGCGCCGGATTCGGCAAAACCCGCTTCGTCAAAACCCGTGATGATCGCACCGCGAATTCGTCCGTTTATGTGGAGCGGAGAAACATACTCGCAAGCGTGTCGGCCCTTAACCAAAAACTCGGCTTTCTCGTCTTCGAGATATCCGACCTTCGGCGGCATGAAACCCAGCCACTTTTCAAATCTTGAACGCTTCAGCACGCCGCCGTCCATTTCGCCTTCGCGGTCGAACGCGCAACAGATCAGCCCGATATTCTCGAGCTCGGCAACAAACACGCACACGGCGGCATCCACTCTCTCTTGAAGAGCGCCGGCCACGCGGGTCGCTGCTTTTTTTGGATGAACCGTGAACAGAAGGCTGCGTCCGAGCTCGGATATAAACCTAAGCTCGTCTCTCGCGTCGTCGGCCGCTGTAACAGCCGGCAGCCCGCGCGCATCTCTATTCGGTGGCGTTGAAGTTTGCATCTGAGTAAATTGTCGTTTTCCGGATGGTGGAAAAAGACGGTAAATAGGAGATTTGATCGACTTTGGGGGAAGGTTAAACTTCCTGTTCAATTAAAAACGATTTTTAACGTGTTGTCAATGAATTTAACTCTCGGTTTGGCAGTTTTCTTTGCGTCCTTTACGGCCTTTGCCGGATAAAATCTTATCTCACGCAAAGACGCCAAGAACGCAAAGAAAGTCAAAGACACAAGGTTTCACAAAGGACGCAGAGATGCGTTAAATTAAATAAGGGAAATGAAAAGGGCGTTCTTAAAACATTGGTTTGCTGCGGCGATATTGATTTTCGCTTCCCTTTCGACGACTAATGCTCAGGATGTCGTCGATAAAACCGTCGCGGTGTTGAGCGACGGCACGCGAAACGAGCTTATCACCTACTCGGATATTCTCTGGCAAATGGCGTTACAGCCCGGCACGCAGCTCCAGCCGGCTCGCTCCGACGATCTCAACCAGGCAATGCAAACACTTATAAATCAACGCCTTTTCGCTCTCGAAGCTCAGCGGCTGCCGCGAAATGCGCCGTCGGAAAAGGAGCTTGCCGACAAGATCAACGAGACGGTTAGTTACTTTTCGTCGCCCGGCGTTTTCGAGGATCGTCTTAAACAAGTCGGATTTACATCGATCAAGGACGAGAACTTTCAGCGGTTGATGGCGCAGCGGCTCGATATCGACAAGTATGTGGCGTTTCGCTTCGAATCGTTTGTCGTTGTCACGCTTGACGAAGAGCGGCGATATTATCGCGATGTTTTCGCGCCGGATTTTCGACGCCGCTCGCCGGGGTTGTTGCTGCCGACATTTGAAGAGAGAAAACGCGAGATTCGTGAAACGCTGGTCCGTCAAAAGGTCGCGGCCTCGATCGAACGATTTCTGGACGAGGCCAAACAGCGTGTGGAAATCGCAATCCTGATCGAAGTATAATAATCGACATTGGTTTATGTTGACGCGGGGTAATATTTTTTTCGCACTCACGCTATCCTGTCTGGTGCTTCTGTCGTTTTGCAACTTTCCAACGGCGTCATCGAACACAAAATCCGAAAGCCTATCGTCACCGATCTCAAAAACCGCCGCTAAGTTTGCGACTTCGGCAAAAGTGAGCATTTTTGCCAGGCGCGCCGCGCCGGTCGCGAACAAACATCAAAAGCCCGAAGTGCGCGAGATCGGTGTCGTTGATCCGACGGTGATACTCGGTGAGCGGCGCGTGCACGACGCCGATGCAGCGGTTGCGCGCACATCGCTTACACCGATGCCGCCGCCGTCGCTGACATTCGACGGCCTTTCAAATTTCGATAACATTCCGGTTTACAACGCATTCATCCTGCCGCCCGACATGATCGGCGATGTCGGGCCGGATCATTACGTTCAAGCCGTCAATGCGCTCGTGCGCATCTTCGACAAAAACGGCGCGCCGCTCACGCCGCCGTTTAGGATGAGTCAGTTATTTGCACCGCTCAACACGACTTGCAGCACGTTCGACAGCGGATTGCCGATCGTGCTTTACGACACGCTCGCCGACCGTTGGCTGCTCAGTCAGTATTGCTACAACACTCCGCCGTTTCGCCAGATGGTCGCGATCTCGAAAACGGGCGATCCGACCGGCGAGTATTTTGTGTATGAGTTTGTGATGCCGAATATTCGCATTAACGACTTTTCAAAATTCGGTGTCTGGCCCGACGGCTACTATATGTCCACAGAAGAATTCACCGGCTCGGATTTTTCGGGCAGCGGGTTGTTTGCATTCGAGCGCGCAAAGATGCTCGTCGGCGATCCGTCGGCCTCATACATTTACTTTAATCGTCCGTCGGCGTCAGCGGCGCGACGTGGCAATTTTCTGCCAGCCGATCTCGACGGATTGCGTCCGCCGCCGATGGGTGCGCCAAATATTTTTGTCAGTTATTCCGCGACGGAATACGGTGACGCGCAGGATGCGATTCGCTTGTTCGATTTTCATGCCGACTTTGCAAATCCTGCTAATTCCACATTTACCGAACGTGCTGAGAGTCCGCTCATCGTCGCGGCATTCGACCCGACGAGCCCTGATGGGCGAACCGACATCACGCAGCCCGCACCCGGCGAACGTCTCGACGCAAACAGCGACCGGATAAATTATCGCGTCGCGTATCGTAATTTTGGTGCGAGCGAATCGTTGATCTTTAATCAAACTGCGCGTCTCGCGATCGCTCCGTATCGAGCCGGTGTTCGCTTTTATGAACTTCGACGCAGCGGTAATATTTTTTCGGTTATCGAGCAATCGACGATCGGCGATACCGACTCGTCACGCTGGATCGCGAGCGTCGCCGCCGATCATCAGGGCAATGTGGCGATCGGTTACAACAAGGTCAGCGACGAAAAACGTCCGTCGCTGCTTTACGCCGGCAAACTCGCGAGCGAGAGCGCCGGCACATTTCGTCAAGAAGAATTTTTGGTCGAAGGCACCGGCGTGCAAAAAGCATTCGGCTGGCGTTGGGGCGATTACAGCGGGATGAGCGTCGATCCGGCGGACGATTGCACGTTTTGGATGACGGGCGAATATTACACGCAAGCGAGTCAGGACTTCAGCGATTTTACGTGGCTGACGCGTATCGGCAGATTCAAATTCGACGAGTGCACGCCCGCACCGCGAGCTGCGATCACCGGCGTCGTGACAAATGCATTGACGGGACAACCGATCGCAAACGCGCGAGTTACGACCTCGGCATACTTGCGTGTCACGAGTGCAAACGGTTCTTACGGCAACCTCACTTTGCTTCCGGCGACGCATCTTGTCACGGCAACGGCAAACGGTTTTGCGTCGCAAAGTTTTACGCTTAGCCCGGCGAACGGACAAACGCTGACACAGAATTTTGCGCTCCAACCGATCGCGATTCCAACAAACACGGGCACCCAGATCACCGGCGAAAGCTGCGCGGCGAATGGTGGTGCCGATCCGGGTGAAACTGTTTCGCTTTCGCTAAGCTTGCGCAACACAGGACAGCTTGCGGCAAAAACGGTCGTAGCAACTTTGCTTGCTGGCGGCGGCGTGACCGCTCCGGGACCGCCGCAGAATTACGGTGCTCTGCCGGTCGGCGGTGCGGCGGTTACGCGGACATTTACGTTTACGATTGCGTCAAACGTATTGTGCGGTTCGCAAGTTACGATGACATTTCAAGTCGCCGACGGTGCGTCGAATATCGGCACGATAAATATTCCGCTTCAGACCGGCGTGCAAAAGATTGCGTTCAAACAAAACTTCGATCGTGGGCTTCCGGCGCAACTTCCCGTGCGTTGGACCCGCGAGGCCTTTGACTTGCAAGGTGCGCCCGATAACACTCGCAATTGGCGAATCTCAAACGCGCGTTCCATCTCCGGCGGCCGAAGCGCATTCGCGACCGATCCGCATCCGGCGGGACAGAGTGCGATGACATCGCCTGTCTTTCTCGTCACAAACGCATCGGCGCGGCTCACGTTTCAAAATTGGTATCGTCTCGAAACGACTTTTCTGCGCAATCGTCTCTACGACGGCTCGGTGCTCGAGATAAGAATAGGCAATTCGAATTGGCAGGACATCGTCGCCGCGGGCGGTGTGTTCGAGAGCGGAGGTTACGACGGCATCATCGACGCGTGTTGCCAAAATCCGTTGCAAGGTCGCCTCGGTTGGTCGGGTCGCAGCGGAATAAACGACCAACCCGAATTCGTCCCCGTCGTCGTCAGGCTGCCACAGAGCGCCGCAGGCGCGCTTGTTCAACTCCGCTGGCGGCTCGGCACCGACATCGGCAACGGCACCGTCGTCGAGGGTCAATACATCGACGATGTGCTTGTGACCGACGGTTTTACCTGCGGCTGTCAGCCGTGAGGCCCTTAAGCCGCGTTACGCATCATTTCCAAAAAATGCGATCTTTAGAAAAAGATTAGGATACTGTTCTTCAGAGCTGGACTATTGTTTCGTCACCGGCGATGTTGCGTATTTTTAGCCGTAGCGGTTTTTTGTTCGAGACGATCTTGCCGTTCCAGAACTCTTTTGTTTTCTTTCCGTCGCGGATGACGAAGCTATTCTTATCGATCTTGATCTCGGCGTCGGATGTCCACGAGTCTTTTTTATTGGTGCAGTCGAGCGAGACCATCTCGATAAGTTCGAGGCCGTTGTCGCTGATCTCGATCGCCTTGAATCCGTCGTCGGGTTCTGTTTCTACATCGCCGATCTCGGCGATCTCGATAAGTTTCGTTCGCTTTTTCTGCATTTGCAGTTCGCGTTTCTGATTAAACTCGTCAATCTTTTGGATGAGACGGTCGGAGGTAAAGCTGTTTATCTCGATCTCAAAGCCGGACTTCGTCTTAATAACCTTGTACTCCACAATATCGCCCATAACGACGTTGTCGAGCACCTCTTTCAGGTCGCGAAGCTCGATCTTGATATTGGTCTCGTTATGTTTGGCGATAAATTCGTCCAGTTCTTTGCGGTTCTCGATGTCGATGTAATAGACGATGACCTTTTCGACGCCGTCGGGCAGGTCGGGCATCGCGGCTACGATAATGTCACGCATCGCCGGCTTGTCGAGCACCTTTTGCGAATGATCAAGCAGATTCGGCACATAAACCGGAACCATCCCGAGCTTAGAATCCTCAATAGCGCCTTCCCAAAAACTGTCCAGAGCGTCCTCATTCCGCATACCAACGATCAACCCTTTCAGCTTTTCCATCGTCTGCACCGGATTCCGAAACAACGAAACGCCGTCTTTGATGTCGAGAATGTTAATTTCCTCGCCAACGCTCTTCAATTCATCACGCGATATTTGGATTGGGTTTAAACCTACGTCCGAACAAATGAATGTTCGATCAAGCCTCTGTGCAGCTTTTGCGGTCGTGCCGCTCCCTCCAAAAAAATCAGCAACAATCGTCTTGGATCCGTCTTCACGAAGTTTATGAGAGGATATTTCAATAAAACGCTGAACGATTGCCTCTGGTTTTTGAGTATCATAGTCTCGCCTTTCTGCGGACTGATTGTGGAGTGGACGAATATCTAGCAATAAATCTTGAGGTGGAATTCCTTCTAGGTCATCTCTATATTGTTTTAGCCTTGGCATTCCGCCATCTTTCTTTGGCCAGTGAATTTTTCCGTTCTGGTCGAGGAGGTCTAGCTTTTTCTGTGACGAAAGCTTGCTCAAGTCTACATTTTCTCCAGCGAGTTCCCGAATTACCTTTTCCGGTATTGTCCAATGACGGCCTTTATTCGAAGGGTTTATTCCGCGCCATGGTCGTCCTGAACTGCCTGCCGTTGTTCCTGCCCCCGTCAAATCAGTTCGTTTATATCGCTCCCCATTCTCGTCGATCTGGTCGAGAAACATTTCCAAATATGCCTCGGTGTATGGCATGAGAACTTCATTCCAGACAAAGTCTTCACTAAATGTATAGAAGAAAATACTGTCGTGTACGCTTCCGTAACGATTTGCCCCAACGTGTGCGCTCGTTCTTTGCCAGATAATTTCGTTCTTAAAATTGTCCTCGCCGAAGATTTCATCCAATAGAATCTTTACATAATGCCCGATGTGCCAATCAAGGTGAACATAAATGCTGGCGGTCTCGCTCATCACGGAGCGAATGGCGACGAGGTTCTCATACATCCAGTTGAGGTATTGTTCTTTGTTCCAGATGTCGCCGTACATCTTTTCTTCAAAGGCTTTTAGGTCGTCGTCCTCGAGTTCGGCACCGGCGGCGAGTGCCTCGGCAACTCTTGGGTTGCGTCTGAGGTATATCTTCTTAGCGTAATCTGCTCCGCTCGCAAACGGCGGGTCGATATAGACGAGGTCGACCTTGATGCCTTGTTCCTTGAGATATGCACAGGCCGAGACACACTCGCCGCGTATCAGCAGATTGTCGCCGCCGCCATTAACCTTCTCGATCTCTTCGACCTCATAGAGCGGCATCCCGCGACGAATGCGTTCCTCGACATCGCCCGCACCTTTGTATGTGAGAAATCGCCGCGTCCGAACAAAATTGTCCAGTATCGCCTGTCCTTCGACAGTGTTCGGATAGTAAGGAACGTATTTTACGGGCATAGTCTAGTCCTGGAAAAAAGTATTTATCTTCGCGTTCAGCTTTATCAGGTTGTCCGCGTCGCTGTCCGCATCGGTCAGATAAAGATAATCGAAGCGCTTATACGCCGACTTGTCGTTATTGATCTTGAGAAACTCGGTCTCAACAAAATCACGGCGAGCGACAAATTCTTTCTGATCCGCAAAGCCCGAGCCTTTTGTCTCAAGTATCAGCATTCGGTGAATCATTTTCTTTCTACGCTCGATTATCAGAAAATCCGGTGTGTAGAGTCCAACGCGATTGCGATTCCTGGTAAAACACTCGATCCTGAAATTGGTCAGCGTCTTATCACCGTTATAATAGATCTCGAGATTCTTGCTCGTTATCGAATCCAACGTCAACGCCCTCGAGAGAAACTCCTTTTCAAATCCACTTTCAAACTTATACGGCAAATAGTGAAAGGTTCTGTCTTTTGCTTTTACAAGAGTCGAAACGCCTTTGAAGGCGGGCGGATGCTCCGCAAACGCACCGAAACCTTCAAGTTCCTTCTGCTGTCTGTCAAATATTTCCTTTAACGTGCTTTCGACCTCATCGATATCGCGACCGCTTTCGTCGAGCGAGATAACCTGCGCCGTTTCCTCTTTCGATGGAAGATAGTTTTTAGGTATCGGAATGGCCGTAAGTTTTTCAACAATAAGCAATTCAGCACTTGCAGGAACGATCTCTTCGCTATGGTGAATGTCGCGATGTTGATGAAACGCGAGTCTGATTGCCGCATTGACGCCCGCGACATCATGCAATTCGTCAAAATAACGTCGCCCGTTTTGCTCGATAGTGACACTCTCGAATATTCTTTTCAGCTCATCGTCGAAAAGTCTAAGTTCGTCAATCATTTCGGGACGGAAACTCCCACGCACAATATCAAACTTCCAACGGTTGAAATCGGCGGCGACACCGCGAATTTCCTTAACGACTTTTCGGGTAACCTCATGACCGGCTGCCAGATCGCGAGTCGCAACAATTGCCTGCTTGTGGAATGAATTACCTTTAATTGCAGTTATCTTGTTTTGAGCCGGAGTTTGGTCCGCGTCGATAAGCGTTTCGTAATTCACCTTTAAGCGGTAGTAATTGACCGGCGGTAATTGCAAATGTTCGACACGTGGAAATCTTTCGAGCGTGTCCGCCGATTTTACTTTTCCCGCTTTGTTTAGTTCGTCAATAGATGTTTTCTGCTTCTTGGCAAGCTCCTCGTTCAGCGTTTTTGCATTGTCGTTGCTAAGCCAGACAAGTGCTGATTCGTTACCGCCACGAACGACTTCGCGTAGGCATCTACAGCTTGTCTGAAGAACCATGTTCTTTGGACAATCACCGCTTTGCGAAAGAATGACTCCTGTCAGACTGCGGCAATCCCAACCTTCTTTGCCGATTTGCGCGAGCAGGACGATCTGTTTCTTTGACGATGGATCGTCGAGCATCTTAAATTCGGCGGCACTTCCGGCTGGCTGCTGGTGCTTGGCGTTGCCTATATGAAAACGAAGTATGGCTTTGTCATCAATGTTCATCTCGCCCGTCAGGAAAGGATATATTTCGTCTTCAAGTCTGTCGATGAGGCCGCAATAAATCGCGAGCTTTGCTATTGTGCCGTCCGGATAGACAGTGTTGCCATATTCTTTCAGAAACTCCTCAACGCCACGCTTTACGATCTGCTTTGAACTTAGTCCTACTTCGCCAAACTTTATCTGCGGATTTTTTAGAAATGTCTGAACAGCATTTATCAAAGGGAAATAGTAGATCGTATTTGTGATCTGTTCCGATTGAAAGCTTATATTTTCACTGATTTCGATCTTTTCGCGCTTCGATATGTATGGCGTGCCGGAATAGCCGAGAACGCCATTGATCGTTCCGCGCTTCGCCCATCCGGTCACAACGCCTCGTAGTTTGATCTCGTCCTTAGCAGACAGACCTGAACTCGCATCCGTTCCGGTCATGGTTGGCGGAACGTGGTGATATTCATCGATGTGTATTTGGAGATTCGGAATCTGGCCGATTGTCTTTCGCAGTTCGTTCGAGAGGTCGTATGTTTCATCTTCTGTGACTTCAAATAATTCGCCGTGCTTTTTTAGGTCAAGCTTATCGAGAATTACCTTTTCCGCGTTGACAACGGCGATCAGTCCGATCAAATCGTCAAAGGGCTGATGTCTTGCAATCTTTTGAACATTTGGGTTCTTTGTCTTATTACTCTTTGACGCAGACTTTGGCTCGTCCAACACTTCGAAACGAATTAGATTTTTCAGAGCAGTAGCTGCTGGTTCAGGAACAACCCAAGCCGGATCGAATTTTTCAATTGTCTTGAGGCTCGGAACGATTGAGGTCTTTAGTCCGTTCGGAATCAAAACAAGAAAGTTGTGTGCAAACAACTTGTTATCCGGCTCGTTCGTTGCGAAATACAAGTCGAGGTACATTATGGCCGCCATCAAGTACGTCTTGCCCGCACCCATTGGCAGCGACAAAAGATAATCATTGTATTCGACTCCGTAGAAGATCTGTTTTGAAGCTTGAACAAAATCGATAGAATCGATATTGTTCGCAATCAGATTTTCCTGAGGCGAAGGTGTTCGCGTCGAATTGCCGGATTGTTTTCGAACAAACTCGTAAAGTGATCGAGCCTGAACAGAAGATGTAAAGGCTTCTCGAACTTTCTCGGTCAACTGTAAATTTGCTAAATCAATTCCTTCGGAAAAAAAACCGTCGGTTAGTAACCGCCATAGTGGTTTATTCTCACCCGCGAGCTTGAGAAATAGATAAACCTCTATCGCCTCGATCTGCGGTTGCCTAAGAAATCCGCGCGTTCGAATATAGGAAAGGACTTCCTTGACCTTGCAAGCAGGACTTTCGATCCATGCTTTGGATTTGGAAAGGATAATGTCGCTGAACATTGAATGTTGATCAGATTATACCTAAAGCCTGACGCCTGTAGAAGTTGCATGGCGGTAAATATACGTTCGCGCGATCAGGTGAGAAGTGAGACATGAAAAGCGAGCGCGGCGGTAAGCGGGAGTGAACGGAGTTATTAACTGCCGAAAACGCCGACGATCACCAGAGCGGTGCCGATGGCGACGTGCAGAATGTCGTCGGTGCGTTTCCATCGAAAATGCCTTTCGGGAAAAATGTGCAGGTAACTCGCAGCTGCCTGATAAAGATCGATCAGACCAAAGCCTACATTAAACGCACGGGGAAACCCCGAAGGCAAAAGTAAAAAGTCAAAAGGTAAAGGAACTTTGGACGCGGAGATCGTGGGGCCCAAAAAAAGACAAGCCAAACCGATGAGGCCGAACACGATGTGAAAAATGTTATATGCGGGCGCTCCGCTCGTCAGACTTTTCTTTTCGGGAATGACAAAGCCCGATATCCCGACGACGATCAGCAGTGGTGCGAATACAAGCAGCACATAGTAATTAAGGCTCATCCTTTTTCTCCGAGTTGACCTTTTGAGCTATGATAATATCAATCGAATAAAAGGGAGAAGTTCATGAAGCGAATAATTTCTGCAATTTGTGTCAGCACGGCTTTGGCTGTGAATGTGTTTGGCATCGACATGAGCCGCGAGATCGAGGCGGCGACGGCTAAGATATTGCCGCAGGTCGTCGAGTGGCGGCGGCACATCCATCAAAATCCGGAGCTGGGAAACCGCGAATTTAAAACAGCGAAGTACATCGAGAATCATTTGCGAAAACTCGGCTTCGAGGTTCGCACCGGCATTGCAAAGACCGGCGTCGTCGGTATTTTAAAAGGCGCGCAGCCCGGACCTGTGATCGGGCTTCGCGCTGACATGGACGGCCTTCCGGTGACCGAACGCAACTCACTGCCGTTTAAATCGAACGCAACTGCCGAATACAACGGCCAGAGTGTCGGCGTGATGCACGCGTGTGGTCACGACGCTCACGTGGCGATGCTGATGGGCGCGGCTGAGGTGCTTGCGGGGATGAAAAGCAAACTGAAAGGCACGGTCGTCTTCATCTTTCAACCTGCCGAGGAAGGTCCGCCCGCCGGTGAAGAGGGCGGTGCGTCGCTGATGGTCAAAGAAGGCGTGATGGACAATCCGAAGATCGACGCGATCTTTGGCATTCACATCAGCAGCGGGCTGGAAGTGGGCAAGATCGCTTATAAATCGGGCTCGATGATGGCCGCGAGCGATTGGTTCTCGATCAAAATAAAAGGTCTCCAAACACACGGTGCTTATCCGTGGCTCGGCATAGACCCGATCGCGGTCGCGACGCAAATTTACACCGGCCTGCAAATGATCGTCGCGCGTCAATCGAATTTGCCAAAAGCTCCGGTCGTCATCACCGTCGGTCGCATGAACGCGGGCATTCGCGAAAACATCATTCCCGAGGAAGTCGTGATGGCCGGCACGATTCGCACGCTCGACAGCGATATGCAAAAAGACGTTCACGCGAAGATACGTCACACCGCGACCAAGATCGCCGAGTCGATGGGCGCGACAGCCGAGGTCACTATCGAGATAAAAGCTCCGGTCACTTACAACACGCCCGAGCTTGTAAAGAAGATGATGCCGTCGCTCGAAAAAGCTGCCGGTCGAGAAAATTTGATCGAGGGTGAATGGGTGACCGGCGCAGAGGATTTTGCTTTTTATCGCGAAAAGGCTCCGGCGTTTTTCTTCAACGTCGGCGGCATGACAAAAGGCTCAACGTCCGCCTTTCCGCACCACACGCCCGACTTTTTCATCGACGACAGCCGCCTCGACGTCGGCGTCAAAGCGTTTTGTAATATTGTTTTTGATTACGTGAAATAAACAGGGACTGACGTATTAACCTGGTCATTAAGAGTAATTGATTGTGTCCAGTTGCGGACCGGGAGCGTTAATACTAACGCTCAATCTCGCTTCGTTGCCAAACACTTGCTGAGCTTTTATTGAATAAGAGTTCCAAGTTCCGCTGCGGATCGCTCTAGGTGCATTTTCCTTTATTATTGAATCATCGCGGTCGACCACGAGTTGTTTGAAGTTCTTTTCACCATTATGTTTTTCAAACTTTATCTGTTCGGCGCGTAATTTGTTATCACATTCAACTCGTGAGATGAAATTACATACGTAAAGGCGTGATGGCGGAGATACCGTTAGGCTGGCAATTTCAGCAAGATTTCCGGCTTTTGAGTTCTCCCAATAATCTTTAATCACCTCTAACGGTGAGTTTCCTTCAACTGTTTGAACGAGATAGTATCAAAAGTTGTGGAAAGCGGGTGGAACGAAAAATAGCGTATCCTTGTTTTGATTACGGCAAAACAGACAGTCTTTAAAGGACTAAAGGAGGATACGCTACGAATGGAAGGAT
>Ga0187894_10002259_pt1 | contig 23218 bp, 23 predicted proteins | sample GBC1701081metaG_FD_136650 | JGI IMG/M metagenome (GOLD analysis project Ga0187894, IMG submission 136650) | White microbial mat communities from a lava cave in the Kipuka Kanohina Cave System on the Island of Hawaii, USA - GBC170108-1 metaG ... | reverse complement strand
CGAGACGCAGGAGGATGTCGCCCTCGTTCACGAAGCTCCCGTGCGGCACGACCTCCGCGACCGAGAGCTCTCCCTTGTAGGCCTCAAGATCGAGCCGGACCTCCGCGGCGTCCGAGGGGACGAACGTCCCCTCGCGGTCGAGCGTCCTCCGGATCGTGCCCTTGGTCGCGACCGAGCTCGGCGGCGACGTCGCGGAAGCCGCGACGAACTCCTTCGCCTCCTGCGCGGGGACGACGGGGACAAGGAAGAGAACGGCAAGGATGAGACGCGCTCGCATGAAACCTGGCCCTCCGGACGCCCATGGTAGCGGAAACCCGCCGCCCGGGCGGAACCGGGCCGCGGACGAAGGGTTAGAGTGGTACGCAATGCGACGGTTGGTGATCGTCGTCGGGCTCGGCGCGGGCGCCACGGGCTACTTCTTGGGGGGGCTGCGGGGGCCTGAGCCCGCGCCCGCCCGGCCCCCGAGCCCCCCTAGGATCGAGTTGCCGGTGGCGCCGTGGGAGGAACCCGGCGAGGAACAGGTCGCGGCCGTCGAGGCGGCGGTGGCGGCGTTCGCGTCGGACATCGACCTGCCCGCGCCGAGCGACCTTGTCGAGACGTTGCGACGTTCGTCGGACGCCGAGCGCAGCCAGATCCTGCTCATCGGCATGGTCGCGAACGCCGCGAGCCGGGGTGCTGCCGCGCTGCCGGAGATCCGGGAGTTGCTCGCGTCGGGGGTCGATCTCCAGTTCCCGGACTGGGAGGGCGGGCTCGGCTACCCGTCGCTGCGGGTGGCGCTGCTGGCGGCGGCCGAGGCCACGGGCGACGCGGCGGCGACCCAGTTGATCGCGGAGGTCGCGAAGACGTCGGAGAGCCCGATCGAGGTGGTGTTCGGCGCGGCGATGCTCGACCGGCTGAACGCGCTCGACGCGCCCACGGCACAGCGTGCGCTCGAGTCGCTGTCGAAGCCGCTCTCGAAGGAGCAGGCGCGCGCGATGCAGGAGATCGTGGGCAGGGTCGTGCCGGCAGCGGCGCGTGCGGACCCCGCCTACGCGGAGATGTTCCTTGCGGCGCAGCTGCGGATGCCGAAGGGGAAGGGCGCGGACCCGCGGTTCGTGGCGCCGGTGCTCGACGGGCTCCCGCCGGAGCGGGCGCGCGAGCTCGTCGTCGCGCACCTGACCGCGACGGACGTGGGCGACGGCGCGAAGCAGATGCTCGCGCGGCGCGCGGCGCAGCGGGCCGAGCTGCCGATGCTCGCGGATCTCAGGCACGGAATCGAGGCCGGGATCTTCTCGAAGGACGTGGCCGCGACGGTCGCGCACAGCGCGGTCGCGAACCGCGCCTACGGCCGGATCGAGCGGGAGGCGAAGAAGGCGCTCAAGGCGGGCGACGTCACGCGGGCGCGCGCGCTGGCAAGCGACTACCACCAGTGGCTCAACGAAACCGAGCAGACGGTCGAGGCCGCCCGCCGGATGGGCGCCCCGCTCCGCAAGGATCTGCCCGCGTACACGAACCTCCAGCGCCAGCGCCTCGACACGCTCCGGCAGCAGATCGCGCAGACGCTGAAGAGGCAGCAGGCGGCGGCGAAGTAGACACGGTCGCGGCTGAGGAAGTTAAAGTCTGCGGCCGGAGATCACTCCTTCCAGAGCGGCACCTTCCGGTCGAAGGTGAGCGTCTTGTCGAGCTTGTCGTCGAGCGACTCGACGATGGTCACGAAGTCGGGCATGGGCTTCCCGCGGTAGACCTCGGTGCCGTCCAGCCGCACGACCACGTCCGCCGCCACGTCGATCATCTTCGGGTTGAGCATCACGTAGGCGCCCTTCGGCTCCGCGCCGCCGAGCTGGACGTCGAACTCGTTCCCCTTCCTGGTCGCGGTGACGTCCATCTTGTCCCGCGCGTTGTCGTGTCGGAACCAGTAGAGGCAGTGCTGCTGGTACCGCATGGTCACGTCCTTCGCGTCGGCGAGCGGGTGCGGGTGGGCCGCGTACTCCCACCGGATCTTCATGGGATACGAGTCGCGCCGGTTCTCCAGCATGTACTTGCTCGCGTTCCCGGGTTCCCCCGGCGGGAACGAGTGCGCGAGCCCCGGGTAGCACGCGAACTTCACCTTCTCGTAGCCGCCCGGGTCCTCCTTCTTCAGGTCCTCGATCATGTCCCACGCGAAGAGGAACGTCCCCGGCATGCAGTTCTTGTCCGCGGTCCCGCAGAAGAAGTACACGGCGAGGTTGCGCACGTTCGGGAGGAGGCCGTACTGGAGCGAAACCACCTCCTCCTTGGTCGCGAGCTGGCTCACGGGGTTCGCCATGATCACGCCGTTGCCGGGCACGGCACCCGCGAGCAGGTCCGGGAACCGCCCGGCCATGTGCCACGACCCCGTGCCCCCCATCGAGAACCCCATCACGTAGACGCGATCCGGATCGATGTCGTACTGCGCCTTCGCGATCTCGATGTAGGTGAGGAGCTGCTTCTCGCCGTGCACGCGGTTCCAGTTGTCGCCGTGGATCAGGAGCCCCTGCGGGTAGATCCCCATGCACCCCTTCACGTTCCACCCCGTGTCCGCGCTGCCGGCCCCCTCGCCTCCGCCGTGGATCCCGACGACGAGCCCCTCCCCCTTGCCCCCTCCCTTCACGATCGCCCACATCTCGTCGTGCGTGTACTGGCTCTTGTACCCGTGCCCCTCGATGTACATCTTGCCCTTGCCCTTCCCCTTCGGGCCGAGCTTCTTCACCGACTTCCAGAGCGCGTCGCGCACGTGCTCGAGCGAGCCCTCGGCGATCGGGCCCATCGCGCGCGCCTCCTCGAGCAGCGCCTCGCGCGCGGCCGCATCCCACTCCTGGAACTTGGAAGGCGGCCGCGCCTTCCACCAGCGCGTGCCGAACTCCTCGACCTTCTTGAGGTCGGGTGCGGCTCCCGCGAGCGGAGGGAGGAGGAGCGCGAGGAGGAGGGGGCGCACGGACGAGGATTGTAGACTCGTGGCGACGTGGGCACGCTGATCCTCGACTTCGACAGCACGCTGATCACGCGCGAGAGCCTCGAGGAGCTGCTCGCGCGCGCGCGGCCCGATCTCGCGGAGCGGATCCGCGAGATCACGGCCATGGGCATGGACGGGCGCATCGGCTTCAAGGAGTCGATGGAGAAGCGCCTCGCGCTCGTGCGCCCGACCCGCGCGCAGGTCGAGGCGCTCGGCCGCGAGGCGATCGCCTGGATCACGCCGGGAATGGAGGGGGTCTCGGGGGCCCACGAGGTCTGGATCGTCAGCGGCGGGCTCCTCGAGGCGGTGCTGCCGGCGGCCGCGCATCTCAAGATCCCGCCGCAGCGAGTCCTTGCCACGCGCGCGCGCTGGTCCCCGAAGGGCGATCTCCTGGACGTCGAGGTGCGCGACAAGCCGGAGCAGCTCCGCCCGCACGCGGCGGCGATGAAGCGGCCGCGCGTCCTCGTCGGCGACGGGATGACCGACTACGAACCGTTCCGCGCGGGCCTCGTGGACCACTTCATCGCCTTCACCGCGAACGTCCGGCGGCCCGCGGTCGTCGCGACCGGCGCCCCCGAAGCACGCTCGGTCGAGGAGCTGCGGAGGCTCGTTACGAAGCTGCTATCCTGCGCGGGGTGACGGCGACGCTCTCCTTCCCGCGCGAGAGGATCCGGGTCGTGCTCTGCGAGGGCGTCCACGCGAGCGCGGCCCGGTACTTCGAGGAGCACGGCTACACGCAGGTCGAGTCCCTCCCCCGCGCCCCCTCCCCTCTGGAGATCCGGGACCTCGTGAAGGACGCCCACATCGTGGGCATCCGGTCCCGCACCGTCCTCGACCGCGATGCCCTTTCCTCGGCGCCGAAGCTCGTCGCGGTCGGCTGCTTCTGCATCGGCACGGACCAGGTGGACGTCGAGTTCGCGGCGGAGCGCGGCATCCCGGTCTTCAACGCGCCGCACGCGAACACGCGATCGGTCGCGGAGCTGGTGATCGGGCTCTCGATCATGCTCGAGCGCGACACGTTCCGGAAGAGCGGTCTCGTGCACGCGGGAACGTGGCCGAAGAGCGCCGCGGGCGCGCACGAGGTGCGCGGGAAGACGATCGGCATCGTCGGGTACGGCCACATCGGCTCGCAGGTCTCCGTGCTGGCCGAGGGGCTCGGCATGCGCGTGCTCTTCTACGACATCGTCCCGAAGCTCCCGCTCGGGAACGCGACGCCGGTCGGGACGCTCGAGGACCTGCTTCGCGCGTCGGACATCGTGACGCTGCACGTGCCGCAGACGGCCGCGACGACGAACATGCTCGACGCGGCGCGGATCCGGGCGATGCGCAAGGGCGCGTTCCTCGTCAACACGAGCCGCGGCGTGGTCGTGGACCCTGCCGCGCTCGCGGCGGCGCTCCGCGAGGGGCGGCTCGCGGGCGCGGCGGTGGACGTCTTCCCGAGCGAGCCCCGCGCCCCCGACGCCCCCCTCGATAGCCCGCTGCGGGGGCTCCCGAACGTCATCCTCACGCCGCACGTCGCGGGCTCGACGGAGGAAGCCCAGGAGAAGATCGGCTCGGAGGTCGCGGGCAAGCTCGTCGCGTACAGCGACCGGGGCTCGACGGTCGGCGCGGTGAACTTCCCCGAGCTGACGCTCGCGCCGCACGAGCGCGCGAACCGGATCCTCCACATCCACGAGAACGTGCCCGGCATGCTCGAGCGGATCAACAGCGCGATCGCCGCCGAGGGGATCAACGTCCTCGCGCAGCACCTCGAGACGCGGCAGAGCGTCGGCTACGTGGTGCTCGACATCGAGAAGAAGGCGTCGTCCGCGCTGCTCGCGCGGCTGAAGGCGATCCCGGGGACGATCCGCGCGCGGATCCTGTACTGAGGCGGCTACCCGAACCGGACGCCGTCGTCCCAGAGGGCGACCTCGATCTCGTAGCCGGTCGGGTCGGCGACGTACCACGCGGTCGAGTGCGGCCAGCGCACGGCGCCGCCGTACTCCGCGACGAGCCCCTCGCGCTCCATCGCCCTTTCCCACGCCTCGCGGTCGGTGATCCGGAGCCCGAAGTGGTTGACGCCGTGCGCGCCGCGCTCCCGCCGCGCGCCGGGCTCCTCGAACCGCAGGTCCCGGTTCTCGTAGATGCAGAGCATCGCGTCCCCGGCGCGGAGGACCCCCCACGGGCGCCCCTGCGCGTCGGTCTCCTTCTCCACGACCTCGAAGCCGAAGACGCGCCCGTACCAGGCGGCCGTCTCCTCGAAGTCGCGCACGGTCAGGTTCAGGTGGTCGAGATGGGTCACGGTCATTACATAAGCATATTCTTTCTTTTTTTGGAGGCAAGGGGGCATGGGGGACGGTAGACTCCTCCGATGCCCTCGAGCCGGGAACGGATCCTCCACGTCCTGAAGACGAAGGGGCCGCAGACCGCCGCCGCGCTCGCGCGGAGGCTCGGCATGACGGCGGTCGCGGCGCGCCAGCACCTCGAGCCGCTCGAGGCGGAGGGGCTCGTGGCCTACGACGAGACGCCGAAGGGCGTGGGCCGCCCCGCGCGCGAGTGGCGGCTCACGGAGAAGGGCACCGGGCTCTTCCCCGACAGCCACGGGGAGCTCGCGGTCGCGATGCTCACGTCGATGCGGGAGGCCTTCGGCGAGACGGGGCTCGATCAGCTCGTGGCCCTCCGCACGAAGGCGCAGATCCGGGCCTACCGGAAACGCGTCTCCCCCCGTGCCCCCCTCCATCGGAAGGTCGCGGCCCTCGCCGCCATCCGCCGCGAGGAGGGCTACATGGCGGAGTGGTCACGGGCCGGGAAGGGCTTTGTCCTCGTCGAGAACCACTGCCCGATCTGCGCCGCGGCGCGGACCTGCCAAGGCCTCTGCGCGGGAGAGCTTGAGCTGTTCCAGGCGGTGCTCGGCGCGCGCGTGGAGCGGACGGAGCACATCCTCGGCGGCGCGAGGCGGTGCGTCTACCGGATCTCCCCCAGGGCATGAACTGCGGACTGCCTGCCGCATCCGGCAGCCACAAGTCGTTGTCCACAGCCAGTTTACGACGGATCAGTGGCGTAAGGGATGCGGCTCAGGTGTGCGCGAACGCGGGGGGTGAAGGGCTGGCCGGGGAGGCCGGAGCGGATCGTCAGGTCCATCTCGCCGGGGGCGCCGACGAGGAAGGAGACCTCGAGGCGGTAGCTCTCCTCGTGCTGGGGCTCGCCGCTGCCGTAGACGTTCTCTGCCCGCCGGTCGAGGATCTTCAGCTCGCCGATCGCGTCGTCGAGGAAGGCGAGGCGGTCGCCCGCGAGGATGCCGCGGTGGCGGAAGAGCACGGAGCCGTCCTGCGCGACGGCCTTGAACTCGACCGCGAGGCCGCGACCGCCCGCGAGCGGCTCGAGATCGAGCGTGCCGTGGATGGGCGAGTCCTCGTTCGTCGTGCCGTCTCCCTCCCAGCGACCCGCGAGCTCGTTAACCACCGTCCACCTCCACGCCTTCCGGCCAGAGCACGAGCACGACGGTCTCGCCCTCCGCCCACGGCGCGTGGCGCGACCCGGGCGGCAGCCAGACGAAGGAGCCCTTGGGATAGCGGCCGGTGCCGTCGGCGATCACGCCTTTGAGGACAAGATACGCCTCGCCTCCCACATGACGGTGGGGAGCGAAGGCGTCGCGCGGGGCGTCCGCGGCGATCCGGTAGAGGAGGAGCCCGGCCTTGCCCTCGCGGGCGAGCTTCCCGAGGCGCACGCCCTTGCCGAAGTCGCGCCACTCGAGATCGTCGAGCTTTGTCTCGTCGAGCTCGACCGTCAAGAAGTCGTTAAGGTCGCGCGAGAGCGCTTTCACGAGCCCGCCACCTCCTCGTCCAGCTCGACGGCCACGACGATGTCGGTGTCGCCGCGGCGGATCGTCACCTCGACGGTCTCCCCCGGCCTCTTGTTCGCCATCTCGCGATCGAGATCCGCCTTGGTGGCGATGCCCACGCCGTCGAGCGCCACGATCCGGTCGCTCTGCCGGAGGCCGCTTCGCGCGGCAGCCCCCTGCGGGGCGAGACCGAGCACCTTGACGCCGCCGCCCTCGGACGTCTTCACGAGCCCGAGCGAGGGGCGGCCGGTACCCTCGCGGGGCGGCGGCTCGATGATCACCACCCGCACCTCGGGAGCGGATGCGAGCAGCGACGCGGCAGCCGCGGGCACGAGCACCCCGACCGGGGAGAAGCAGTCGAGGGAAATGCCCTCCTTGTCGTGGCGGAGCGCGACGGCCATGCCGGTCAGGTGGCCGGGGATCCGGTTGACCCCGCTGATGCCCTTGACGTCGAACCAGTCCGCAGGAAGCGCCGAGCCCCAGAGGGGCAGAGTCTTCAGGACCTCGGCCGAGCAGGCGCGGAGGTTGACGTAGCCGAGCGCGGCAAGGTTCGCGGTGTCACCGCCGTTCGCTGCCCTGAGCACCTGGGACAACATCGGATCATCGCGCAGGAGGCTGGGCCTCCCCTCCGCGCCCCACTGCGTGAGCACCTCGCGAAGGAGCGTCGGGCTCGAGGCGAGGAAGAGGTGCCGCTTGCCGACGGCAAAGTGCGCGTCGTAGCCGCTGGCCGCGAGGACTTGCACGGCCTTGATCCCCCCCTCGAGTTCCGCCGGCGCGAACGTCGCGTACGCGGCGGGGGTCAGCGCCTGGATCTTCGCCGCGAGCCGCCCGAGCGCCGCCTCGTCCCGCCCGTCGATGCCGACGACGAAGCGCGGCAGGATCTCGTTCACGCCCGCGGGGTAGACGACGACCGCAGCCTCGTCACCGAGCGCCGGCAGCACGTCCGCGACGAGGTCCAGCCCGCGCGGCATCTCCCGCTCGATCTCCCGCTCGATGTCGTCCTCGCAACCGGGGAGCACGTCCGCGCAGTACGCGCGGATCCGGTCGCGCAGCACCGTCAGGTCGAGCTTCAGGCCGAACGAGGCGAGCGCGCCGGGCGGCGCCACCTCGAGCGACCGGAGCCCGCCGGGCATCGCGTCGAGGAGCCGCCAGACCCCGTGCCGCTCCCCGTCGAGCAGGATCCCGAAGCTCTCGCGGAGGCCCCCGTCCACGAGCGAGATCCCGAACCCCAAGCCGCGAACGGCGTTGATCCCCGAGATCTCCCCCATTTCCCCGGCGACCGGCGGGACGAGCGCCTTGTACGCGCCGAGGAGGGGGCGCGGATCCACGTGGGCGAGAAGGAGCGGCCGCCCGCTCGTGAACCGGGCGCGCGCCCGCGCGAGCGAGGCGCTCTCCGCGAGCGAAGCGCGGGGGCCGTCGCCGAGCGCCCGCTCCAGCGTGTCCTTCACCGACGCGAGGAACCAGGTCCCGTCCCGCTCGACCGCGTAGAGGTTGAATTCGTAGAAGAACCCGCCGCCGGCCGGCGCGATCACGTGGAGGTGCGTCCCGTCGAGGCCGAGAACCTTCACCGGCTTCTTCGTCTTCTCGCCCTCCGTGCGGGCGAGCGCTTCCTCGACGAACTTCCAGCCCAGCGGTCCCGGCCGCCCGACCGCGAGGAAGTCGATGTCCAGCTCGAAGCTCGCCGCGGACTGCCCGTCGATCGCGACCATCATGCCGAGCCAGCGGAACACGGCCGCGGCATCCAAGGGGGCGTCGGGGGCCACGCGGAAGCGCCACTCCCGTCCTTTCGCGCGCGCGACCGCCGACGTCCCGCGCACGCCGAAGGCCACGCGCCCCTCGAGGAAGAGACTGGGCGAGAACCGCTCGTGCAACGATTCGGCCGCCTTCTCGGGGTCGGCGCCCAGCCGCTCCAGCGCCGGCCGGAGGAACGCCTGCAGCGCCGGGTCCGTGACGATCTTCGCCACCTGCCACTCCGGCAGACACTCCTCGAGAGCCGACGCGTCCAGCTCGACGTACGCGAACGTGTCCGCGGCGAAGAAGCGCGCGGGATCGGCCCCCGCACCCCCTCCGGCCTCCTGCGCCGCAAGGGGCGCAGCGAGGAGGAGGAGGATCGCGAAGCGGCCCATCGCGACGACCACCGTTAGAATCCTCCGCATGAAGCGCGCGCGCACGCTCGGCGAGCTGAAGGCCTCCGGGTGGCGCTCCCGTAGTGTACGCGACGAGCTGAGGGAGAACCTCATCGCGGCGATCCGGGAGGGCCGGGAGCGGTGGCCGGGAATCCTCGGCTACGAGGGGACCGTGCTCCCGCAGATCGAGAACGCGCTCCTCTCGCGGCACGATTTCATCCTGCTCGGCCTGCGCGGGCAGGCAAAGACGCGGATCCTGAGGATGCTCACGGGGCTCCTCGACCCGTGGCTGCCCGCGCTCGAGGGGACGGAGCTGAACGACGATCCGCTCGCCCCGATCTCGGCGCGCGGCCGGCGGCTCGTCGAGGAGCGCGGCGACGACGCGCCGGTCGCGTGGATCCCGCGGGAGGACCGCTACCGGGAGAAGCTCGCGACGCCCGACGTGACGATCGCGGACCTCCTCGGCGACATCGACCCGATCAAGGCCGCGGCGCGGAGGCTCTCGCTCGCGGACGAGGACGTGCTCCACTTCGGGATCATCCCGCGCACGAACCGCGGCATCTTCGCGATCAACGAGCTGCCGGACCTCTCGCCGCGCATCCAGGTCGGGCTCCTGAACATCCTCGAGGAGCGCGACGTGCAGCTCCGGGGCTTCCCGGTGCGGTTCCCGCTCGACGTGCTGCTCGTCTTCTCCGCGAACCCCGAGGACTACACGCACCGGGGCGCGATCATCACGCCGCTCCGCGACCGGATCGCGAGCCAGGTGATGACGCACTACCCGCCGACGCCCGAGATCTCGCGCGCGATCACCGACCAGGAGGCGTGGACGAAGCGCGACGGCCTCGAGGTGCGCGTGCCCGACTTCCTGCGGGAGGCGATCGAGGAGGTGGCGATCCAGGCGCGGAAGAGCGAGCTCGTGGACCAGGCGTCGGGCGTCTCCGTGCGCCTCTCGATCGCGCTCCTCGAGAACGTGCTGTCGAACGCCGAGCGGCGCGCCCACCGCCTCGGGAAGAAGCGGGCGGTCGCGCGCGTCGCGGACCTCTTCGCCGCCGAGAGCGCGGTCACGGGCAAGGTCGAGCTCGTCTTCGAGGGCGAGCGCGAGGGGCCCGCCGCGGTCGCGGACCGGATCCTCGGCGACGGCGTCCTCGCGGTCTTCCTCCGCCACTTCCCGGCGCCCTACCGCGCGAACCGGAAGAAGAGCCCGCCCGTCGAGGAGGACGCGTACAAGCCGATCGTGGACTGGTTCGCGAAGGGCAACCGGATCTCCGTGCAGGACGAGGACGAGGGGGCGCGGGGGCTCGCCGCGATCCCCGGCCTCCCTGACCTCGTCCGGAAGCACCTGAAGACCGGCGACGACGATCTGGAGGCCGGGTGCGAGCTTGTCCTCGAGGGGCTCCACCGCTCCTCGCTCCTCGCGAAGGAGAAGGGCCAGTACGGCGACATGCTCAAGCGGATGTTCGAGGGGTTCGGGGACGGGTAGCCCCCGAGGCCCCCTCTCTTCCCATGCAGTGGACGTTCTCGAAGGGATCGTCGCTCGCGAAGCTGATCGCGGATCTCTTCCGGATCCTGCGGCAGCTTCTCGTGGTGTTCGACGGCGACGTCGAGCGCGCGCTCGAGCATCTCGATCGGATCGCGAACCAGTACCGGCTCTGGCGCGAGGACTTCGGGCCGGAGGACTTCCGGAAGCTGCTCGAGCGGAGCGGCGAGGCGCGGCCGGATGAGGCGGGGGTGATGCAACTGACGCGCAGGGGCGAGCGCGCGCTGCGCCGTCAGATGCTGCATGAGGTCTTCGCGAAGATGAAGCGGGGGGGACCGGGGGACCACCGGACGCCGGAGCCGGGGGGAGGCGGCGAGCCTGCCGACGAGACGCGGCCGTACGAGTTCGGGGATGGCGTGGACGCGCTGGACGTCGGGCGGACGCTGCAGAACTGGGTGCGGCGGACGGGCGGCGACGCGTCGCTCGCGGAGGACGACCTCGAAGTGCGCGAGCGGGAGTTTTCGACCGCGTGCGCGACCGTGCTCCTGATCGACGTCTCCCACTCGATGACGCTCTACGGCGAGGACCGGATCACGCCGGCGAAGCGCGTCGCGCTCGCGCTCACGGAGCTGATCACGACGAAGTACCCGAAGGACACGCTGGACGTCGTGCTCTTCGGCGACGAGGCGCGCCGGGTTCCGCTCGAGAAGCTCCCCTACATCACGAACGGCCCGTTCCACACGAACACGCGTGCCGGGCTCATCCTCGCGCAGGAGATCCTGAAGCGCCGGAAGGGCGCGAACCGGCAGATCTTCATGCTCACGGACGGGAAGCCCTCCGCGATCCACGAGGAGGGGCGCCTCTACAAGAACCCGTTCGGCCTCGATCCGAAGGTCGTCGCGAAGACGCTTGACGAGGCCGCGCGCTGCCGCCGTTCGGGCATCCCCATCACCACGTTCATGCTGACGGCCGACCCCTACCTCCGCGGCTTCGTCGAGCAGTTCACCGAGGTGAACCGCGGCCGCGCGTACTTCGCGGAGTCGGCGCGCCTCGAGAGCTTCGTCCTCGTGGACTTCCTCAGGAACCGCCGGCGCCGGGTGCGGTAGCGCACGGAGCGCGGGCAGGGATCGGTCAGGGTCCGGCCAGGAGCCGAAGGATCGTCGCGGGGAGGGCCTTGAGGGCACGGAAGGAGCCGTCGGCTGGATCGTCTTCGCGACGACGTCCCATCGATCGACGCGGAGCCGAAGCCTGCTGCCCGCTCACCCACCGTCGCCGAGGTCGCCGGCGGGCATGCGGGCTCGAAGCCGGATGTCGGTCGCGCCCGCCGCCACGTCGTCCTTGGCGTCGTGGAGCCACCGCACCGCCCACCCGCCGGTCACGCGACCGCCGCGCCGCGACCACGAGTCGGTCCACGCGCCGGTCACGAGCTCGACGCGGAACCGGCCGGGCGGAAGGCCCACGATCGAGAACGCCCCGTCCTCTCCGACAGGGGCGCGCTGCTCGATCAGGCCCGCCGCCGCGCGAACGGTCAGCGACGGGCGCGTGGGGCCGGCGGGAGCATCGACCTGGCCCCGGATCGTCCACCCCTTCGAGAGCTTCAGGCGCACGACGCCTCGCCCGGGCCGCACGCCCGGGACGAAGGCGAAGCGCGGGTCGCCCGCGCGACGGGCGTAGAGATCGCCGGCGCCGGCGCCGATGCCCCGAAGCGCGAACGTGGGCGAGTCGACATGGATCGTGCGCGCCTGCTGTTGGGCACTGTTGAGCCCCTCGTTGCAGGCGCCGGTCCACGTGACCTCGAAGTCCTTCAGGTCCTCGCCCTCGAGGGCGCAGTCGATGCGCAAGGCTCCCGCGCACCGCACGTCCACCGGCTCCGCGGGCAGCGTCGCGAGCACGGTGGCCGGAAGCCACTCCCCCGACCTCGGCAGGACCTCGACCGCGTACCTCCCGGGCATCAGGCGGCGGATCTCGACCAGCCCCCCTTCGCCGACGCTCGGCCCGCACGTGAAGGATCCGAGCTCTTTCCAGGCGAGGTCCGTCACGCGGACGAGCACGAGGCCGGAGATCGCGCCGTCCGGACCCTGCACGCGCAGCCGGAGAGCGACGTTGTCGCGGAGCACCATCCGCACGCCGGAGGTCCCGGGCGCCAGCGGGCCCGCCCACGCCTCCGCGTCGCGCGCGAGGGGCTCAGCCGGCTCGCGACGCGTTTCCCACGGGAACCCGGGGACCTCGTCCCTGGAGACAAGGTCCCCGCGGTGCGCGCGGGCGACGAGGATGGCGTCGACAGGAACGACGATCGAGAAGCGTCCGCGCTCGTCCGTCCGGCATACGGACCGACGGTCGCCCCAGTTCGCTTCGACCGGCACGTCCGGGACGGGCACGCCCGCCTCCGTCTCGACGACGCCGTCGATCGGGCGGCCCCGCTCGAGGACGATCTCCTGGCGTGCCCAGCCGACCTGTCTGCCGAGGACGTCGTACACCGATGGTCCCGCGGTCCGCGTCGCCGGACGCACCCAGCCGGGCGCATCGATCCAGATCGTGGCCCACGCGGCGCGGCTCGGGATCTCGAGCGAGAAGCGGCCGGCCCAATCGGTCCGCGCGGTCTCGAACCCGGCGTAGTGCCTGTAGCCCGAGTTGCCGTGCCCCTCGAAGGATGCGCGCAGCGTGACGCCCTCGACTCCGTGCCCAAGGGGATCCCGGACCGTCCCTTCGAGGATCGCCTCGGGCGAGTCCGCGCCGCACGAACGCGCCCACCAAAAGAGGAGCAGGCCGCACAGGAGGACTGGGGCCCAGAGCCGCACGCACGGCGGCACGCGAAGGCCGTGCCAACGCGACTTCGCCGCGACACGGCGGCGCCGGCGCCACGGGCGGGTGACGGGCGTTACCGCGTGCCCCCGCGCCCCCCCTCCATCGCCTACGATGGCGCCATGCGTGCGACCCTCTGCGCGCTCCTCTGCGCCGCGGCGTTCGCCGGCGAACCGGCGAGGCCCCGCCTCGTCGCGATCGCGCCGCTCGAGTGGCTGCCCGTCCTGAAACCGTGGGTCGACGCCCGCAAGGCCGACTTCGACGTCGAGGCGATCGCGATCGAAGACGTGCTCGCGACGAACGAGGGCCGCGACGCGCCGGAGCGGATCAAGCGCCACCTCTGGCGTGGGTGGAAGGAGCGAGGCCTCCGCTACGCGCTGCTCGTCGGCGACGCCGACACGTTTCCGTTCCGGTTCATGGTGCTCGACCGGTGCACGAAGGAGGCCTTCGACACCGCGTTCTACCCGAGCGACATCTACTACGCCGACGTCGCCAAGGAGGACGGCTCCTTCGACGACTGGAACGGGCGGACGGACGCGCACCACGCGGCGTACTTCGGCGAGGTGCAGGGCGAGAAGGTGAAAGAGCCGCCGATCAACCTCGACGGAATCAGCTACGCGCCGGAAGTCGCCGTGGGCCGCTGGCCGGTCTCGAACCCCGCGGACCTCGCGGCGGTCGTGGCGAAGACGGTCGCGTGGGATCCGGCGAAGCGCGAGCGGCGCGCGCTCCTCGTCCACCAGGACGGCTGGGTCGACGCCGGCGCGCGCGTGGACTCCTGGGGCGGCGCGCTCGAGGGCACGGGCTGGTCGGTCGAGCGGCAGCTGAGCGCGCCGACGCACGCGTCCGTGGTCGGGACACTGAAGAAGGGAGTCGTCCTCGCGATTCACTCCGGCCACGGCCAGGCGTTGGGCTGGGACGGCTGCCTCGGCCCCGCGGACGAGCAACGGCTCGCGGATGCGCCGCCCGCGATCCTCGTCTCGGCGGGGTGCGGCACCGCGATCGTCACCCTCAGCCCGCCGTACGAGCCCTACCTCGACGTGCATGGCGTGCTCCACAAGGGCACGAACTGCGGCGAGGTGTTCTCCGCTCCCCCCCCGCCCCCCTCACCTCTCCAGCCGGGCAGGCTCGAACGGTCGAGCATCGCTGAACGGCTCTTGCGCGCGCCGCGCGGCGGCGCGGTCGCCTACATTGGCTGCACGACCGGATCCCAGCCGTGCGCGCTGACGCTGTCCGAAGGGCTCGCGCTCGCCGCGGCGAAAGGCGGCCGGCTCGGCGATGCGTGGAACTCCGCGGTCGCGCGCTACTGGCGCGAGGAGCGGCTCGCGGAGCTCGTGCCGACCGCCGACTGGTATCCGCCGAGCGTCCTCAAACAGGGGATGAAGTTCATCCTCCTCGGCGACCCTTCGCTGCCGCTGCCCTAGCGTGCCAGTCTTGCATCGCGATGCCGGCCGCGACGCCGACGTTGATCGAGCGCATCGATCCGAAGAGCGGGATGAAGACCGTAGCGTCGGCGAGCGCTTGCACCTCGGCCGGGATGCCCGGGCCTTCCTGGCCGAAGATCATGAGGGGGTCCGGGGGCCATGCGAAGTCGGCGAGCGGGACGGCGCCGGGCGCCTCCTCGAAGCAGACGATCTTCGATCCTCTCGCGTGGGCGGCGAGCTCCGCCGCGTCGCGGACGTGGACGACGTTCTCGTAGACGTGCGCGCCCATCGCGCCGCGGAGGTCCATCTTCCGCCGGCCGTAGATCACGACCTCCCTCGCGAGGAAGGCGTTCGCGTTCCGGATGATCGTGCCGAGGTTGAAGTCGTACTCGATGTTCGCGACGCAGACGGCGAAGGGGAAGCGCTTCTTGTCGAGCGCCGCCTTGATCTCCTCCGGCGCCATCCCCTTGTACTCGTCGCGCACCGCGAGGTCGCGGCCGAGGACGCGCGCGGCGAAGCTCCGCCACTGGCCCTCGTAGAAGTGGCGACGTTCCTCGGGCGCCGTGGACGGCAGCACGTACAGGTTGTCCTTCACGAGGCCGGTCTTAGAGCGATGGCCGAGGTCCTTGTGCGCGCGCTCCTTGCCGATGTACGCGACGAAGTCGGCCATCGCGGGGTCGCCGTCGATCTCGAAGTCCGTGAGCCCGAGCTCGGCGACCAACCGCGGAAAGAGGTCGCCCTCGCGATCGACGGGCCGATCGGGGAGGAAGACGACCCTCTTGCCCCCGACGCCCCCTCTCGTCATCGACCCGAGGCCTCCGTGATCTCGCCGAGGCGCCGGGCGAGACGCGGCGTGAGCTCGCGGCCCTTGAGGCTGAAGGTCCAGTTGCGGCGCACCGTGCCGGGGCGGTTCATCCGGGCGTCGCTGCCGAGACCCAGGAGATCCTGCACGGGAACGATCGCGAGATCGCTCGGCGCGAGGTGCGCGACCCGGATCATGCCCCAGTGGAAGTCGGAGCGGCGGCACCCCGCGTAGCGGCGCGCGCGCTCGGGGTCGTGGCCGCCCGCGCGGAGCCAGCCGCGCGAGGTGTCGTTGTCGTGCGTGCCCGTGTAGACGACCGAGTTCCGGGGGAAGTAGTGCGGGCGGTCCTCGGCGTTCGCCCCGAACGAGAACTGGAGGACGCGCATCCCCGGGAGCCCCAGACGGTCGCGCAGCGCCGCGGCCTCGGGCGTCAGGAGCCCCAGGTCCTCGGCGATGAGCGGCAGCCGCCCGAGCGATTTCCGGACCTCCTCGAAGAGCTCCGCCCCCGGACCCCCCGCCCATCGCCCGCGCCGCCCCGTGCGCTCCTTCGACGGGATCTCCCACGCGCGGAGGAACCCGAGGAAGTGGTCGAGCCGCACCGCGTCGAAGAGCTCGACCGCGCGGCGGAGGCGGGCGATCCACCAGTCGAACACCCGGGGCCGGTCCCAGCGGTAGTGCGGGTTCCCCCACCGCTGCCCGTCCTTGCTGAAGTAGTCGGGGGGCACGCCCGTGACCACGCGCGGCTGCCCGCGCCGGTCGAGCTTGAAGATCTCACGGTGCGCCCACACGTCCGCGCTGTCGTGCGCGACGAAGATGGGCAGGTCGCCGATGAGCCCGATCCCGCGCTCGTTCGCGTACCGCTTGAGCGCGCGCCACTCCTCGTCGAACCCGCCCTGGAGCCGCGCGTACCGCTCGACGTCCGCGCGCGGCGCGGAGGCGCGGCGCGGCCAGCTCGGCCACGGCTTCCGGAAGAGATCGTGGAGCGCGCGGAAGGCCGCGTATTCCTCGACCCACGGCGCGTCGAGCGACGGCCCCTCGCGCCCGACCAGGCGCTCGTCGCCCGCGAACGCCGAGAGGGCCGCGTACGGCGAGCCGCCCGCGCCCGGCGGCCCGAGCGGGAGCAGCTGCCACCAACGCTGGCCCGCCGCCGCGAGGAAGTCCACGAAGCGGTAGGCGGCGGGGCCGAGCCGCCCGCCCGGGAGGGAGGTCACGTGGAGGAGGAGCCCTGCGGAGCGGGGGAACACGGGCGGTCATGATAGGAGAGAGGGAGACCTGAGGGAGAGGTAGAATGGAGGGGACATGAGCGAACAGACGACCGCCGAGGTCCAGACGTTGATCGACGAGATCCGCCCCTACCTCCAGGGAGACGGCGGCGACTGCGAGCTGATCGACTGCGACCGCGAGGACGGGACGATCCAGCTCCGGTTCGTAGGCGCGTGCGGCGGCTGCCCCTCCTCCACGGCGACGCTGAAGATGGGGATCGAGAACTACCTCCGCGAGAAGCTGCCGTGGGTCAAGGAGGTCGTCCAGGTCTTCTAGAAGGGCGCCAGACACCTTTCAACGAGACTGCCCTCGCACCGACGCGAGCCGAGTCGGGTCCTCCGCGGCTACCTTCGTTGAATCGTGCCAGGCTCCGTACTTCAATCGACGCAGAGGCAGGTGGACGAGAGCTTCGTGTCGGCGCCCGACCAGATGGCCTCGAAGCGCTGCCGCACCGCGGCCGCCTCCTCGTCCTTCCCGAGGGCCTTGAGGCACTCCGCGAGACCGAAGAGGGACCAGCCGTTCTCGGGCCACGCCGCGAGGTCCTCGCGGTAGACCTTCTCGGCCTCCTCGTACCGCTTCGCGGAGACGAGGAACGCGCCGAGCGTGTGCCGCGACGGGAGGAGCCAGTCCGGCGGCTCCATGTAGGTGAGGTCGTCCTCGAGCTTCGTCGCCGCGCGCAGGTGGTCCACGGCCGCATCGACCTCCCCGCGGCGGAACGCGATCTCGCCCTCGAGCACGTGGTCGGCGAGGGCCATCACGTTCTTCGCGGGGTTGATCGCCATCTTCGCCTCCGGCGGGATCTTCGCCGCCGCCTCGCGGAAGGCCGCCTGCTCCTTCACGGCGTCCTCGATCTGCCCCTTCGCGGAGAACGCGAGCGCCCGCGTCAGGCGCCAGAACGCGGTGAGGATCGGCAGGCTGGCCGACGGCGCGGGCTCCTTCAGGACGTCGTCCCAGCGGCCGTACCGCACGAGCGCCTCGTACGCGATCGGCAGGTAGCCGTCGATCGCGGCGGGCATCTTCTCGATGAACTCCGCGGGGACGCCGGCGACCATCGCGCGCGCCTCCCGGATCGACTTCTCGCTCCTCCCGTCCATCATGCAGACCCACGAGAGGAACTGGTGGTTGTGGGCCATGTAGATGGAGTAGAACCCCTGGCGCGGCGAGATCTCGCGGTACTTCTTGTCCGCCTCGATCGCCTTCTCGTTCGCCTCGGCGGCCATCTCCCACCGGCCCGTCTGCACGTCGATGTGCGCGGGCATGTGGACGAGGTGGCCCGACGCGGGCACGAGCGTCCGGAGGGTGTCCGCGGCCTTGTCCGCCTTCTCGGGGAACGGCGAGTTCTCCATCGTGTGGATGTAGAGGTGCGTGGCGCCGGGGTGGTCCGGCTGCTTGGCCATCACCTTCTCGAGCACCGCCATGACCTCGAGGGTATTGCCCTTCGGGGTCCCGTCCTTCATCCAGAGATCCCACGGCTGGAGGTCCATCAGCGACTCGGCGTAGAGCGTGCCCACGTCCACGTCGTCGGGGTAGGCCGCGTAGACCTCCTTCATCGCCGCCGCGTACGCCGCGTCGAGGGGCTTGCGGTCCTGCGGCTGCGGGTCCGCGTAGCGCTTCGCGAGCGCCTCGATCAGCGCGCGCTCGACGGGCAGCGCCTTCGAGCCGCCGACGGGGGCGAACGCGAGCGCCTTCTGGAGGGCGTCCCAAGCGGCCTTCGCGCGCTCGGGCGGCACCTCGATGTTGTTGATGTGCGGCCCGTGGCAGTACGCGATCCCCCACCACGCCATCGCGCACCCCGGGTCCTGCGCGGCGGCGGCCTCGAACGACCGGATCGCCTCGTCGTGGTTGAAGGCGAAGGTCCAGGTGAGCCCCTGGTCAAAGAACTTCTGCGCCTCGGGGGACGAGGTGCCGACGGCGCGATGATGGTGGCCGAGGCCGTCGAAGAGCTTGGGCTCGCCGGCGCGAGCCGCGACGACGATCGCGAGGAGGAGGAGGATGCGGGTCCGCATCCAAGCATCCTACGGCCCGTGTCACTTCCCCTCCCCCGCGGGCACCCCCTCCTCCTTCTTCCCGAGGGTGATCAGCTTCCCGCGGCGCAGGAGCTTGATCTCGGGCGACCGCGCGGCGAGGCCCTTCAGCACCTCGTCGGACTTCATCACCGGGCGGCCGTCCATCGAGATCAGGATGTCCTTCGCCTGGATTCCCAGCCGCTCGGCGTCGCTTCGGCGGTCCACCGCGGCGACCGCGAAGCCGCGCCCTTGGGCGAGGCAGAGCTGGTCCCGCATGACCGGGTCGGCCACGGGCATGCCCGTGATCCCTTTCGCCTTCAGCGCCTCCGCCTCGCCCTGGTCGTGGACGAGGATCATCTGGCCCTGCGCGTTGAGGACGAACCGGGCGTTCTGGCCGCCGGCCTGGTTGATGAACACGCGTCCGCGACCCCACTGCGGCTGCGGCTCCGGCGCCGGAGGTTCAGGGGGCCTCGGGGGCAGCAGAGCCTCGAGCGCGGCGCGCGCGCGGTGGCGCACCTCGGGGTCGGGCGAACGCATCGCGGCGACGATCGGGGCCAGCTCGCGGTTGAGGTGGAGGGCGACCGCGCGCGAGGCGGCGTCGCGCTCCTCGGCGGAATCGCTCGCCCACTGTTTCGCCGCGCGTTCGAGGGGCGCGGGGTCGGCCGCGAGGGCGAGGGTCAGGGGGAGGAGGAGGATCAGCGCGCGCATCGGGCACCTCCGGAGCACATAGTGTATTCTCCTAGGGCCATGCCGATCGACCCGGAGCTGCTCGAGATCCTCGTCTGCCCTGAGTCGCACCAGCCCGTGAGGCCCGCCAACCCGGAGCTCCTCGCGACCCTGAACCTGCGGATCAAGGGCGGGGGCGTGAAGAACCACCAGGGCGACGCGGTCGCGAAGGCGGTCGAGGAGGGGCTCGTCCGCGAGGACGGGAAGTGCCTGTACCTGATCGAGGACGGCATCCCCAACATGCTCATCGACGAGCGCATCGACCTGTAACCTCTCCGGAGCGCCGTCCGCGGCGCGAAGGCGGGTCGCCTAAAGCCCCCAGATCTCGCCCGGCCCGCACGCACCCCGCAGCACCGCCGCGAGCTGACCCTGATGCCACGCCTCGTGGCGGATCGCGATCCGGAGTCTCGCCCGCGTGTCCGGTGTGAATACGCGGGCCGCCTCCTCGAACTCCCTCGCCGTCCGCTCAAGCTCCTCGCGGAGCCGGTCGGGCGTCCAGCGCGGGTCCCAGGGGCGGTCCTCGGAGGCCTGCCCCGCGAGGCGGGCGGTCGCCTGCGCGAGGTGGAGCAGGAGCCACCCTGCCGGCGGGCCGTCGCCGCTCCGCGTCGCGAGGAGTTCGGGCGCGAGCCGTCGCACGAGGGCGACGGTGGACCGTCGCAGGTCGCGCCAGAGGTCGAGCATGTCGCTCTCGGCCGTGCGCGCGCCCCCGTCGGTCGTGATCTCGACGACCTCGCGCAACGGCGCGTACGACGCTCCGCCGAGCCGCGCGAGGGGCCGGAGCTTCCACGGGTCCACGGTGCCGTCGGCCGCGAGCACGTCGTCCCGGACGTGGATCGCGACCACCTCGCCGATGCAGACGCCGCTCTTCCCCACGTCGAGGACCCGGTTGAGCTTGCACTCGAGCGACACCGCGCTCTCGCCGATCCGCGGCGCCTTGACCCTCGAGCTCGGGACCGGCGTCAAGCCCGCCTCCGCGAACTCGCTCACCTCGGGCGGGTAGTCCACCGACGTCCGCACCATGCGGACGCCCGACGTCTCGCTCACGAGGTTCACCACGAACTCGCGCGTCGCCTCGATGTTTGTCCGCGTGTCCTTCGCCCTCCCGCCCTTCCGCTGTCCCACGGAGATCATCACGACGGGCGGCTTGCTCGAGAGCGCCTGGAAGTAGGAGAAGGGAGCGGCGTTGAGGACGCCGTCCGCGCTGATCGTGGACGTCCACGCGATCGGGCGCGGGACGACGATCGAGATCATGAGCCGGTAGAGGGCCATCGCGTCGAGGCCTTCCGGTTCGAGGAGCATCCTCCCCAAGCGTATTCCGAGGGGGCCCCGGGGGCCGCGCCTCCGCCAAGGCGGCGGCGGGCAAGTCGGCAGGCCAGTCGGATAGGATGCCCGCATGTTCGTGACGCCCTATGCGGTCCGGTTCGCCGACGTCGACAACGCGGGGATCTTCTACTACCCGCGCTTCTTCAACGCCTTCCACGTCGCCTTCGAGGAGTGGTGGGAACGCGGCGTCAAACGCCCGTACCACCTGATCACGGGTGTGGACCGGGTCGGGTTCCCGGCCGTGCACATCGAGTGCGACTTCAACCGCCCGGTGACCTTCGGCGACCCGATGGAGATCCGCGTCGGCGTGAAGCGGATCGGGCGGACCTCGGTCGTCTTCCGCTACGAGATCGTCCACCGCGAGAGCGGGGAGATCCACTGCGCCGCCGAGGTCACGAAGGTGATCGTGAACATGACCACGTGGAAGCCGATCGAGCCGCCGCCGGCGATCCGGAAGGCGCTCGAATCGATCGCGATCCCGGGGTGAGCGGCTGCCTCGCCGAAGGCGAACGGCCCCCGAGGCCCCCTCTCAGTCCTGCAGCTCGGCGAGGCCGAGGGTGTACGAGATCGTGGTCACGACCGCGTCGATGTCGATGTCAAGCGTCGCGCCAAGACCGTCCACGGTGAAGTCGGCGTCGTAGGGGAAGTCCGGGATGTCCACGGTCCCGCTCACGTTGCCGAGGACGTTCGTGACCGTCTCCGCGGCGAGGTCGAGCTCGAGCTGGACGTCGTCCGCGGTGAAGTCGTAGTCGTATTGCCCGTGGTCAACGGCGAACACCCCGTCGATGGTCGCCCGGACGTCGTTCACCCCGTTGTTGGTCGTCAGGGCGGTGAAGTCGGCGGAGGCGGAGAGCGACTCGCCGAGATTGCTCGTGCCGGTGAAGATCACGTCGGCAACGACCGCGACGTTCGTGGCCGCGGTCAGGTCCGTGACGTACGGGTCCACGTACACGCCGTCGCCCTGCGCGGTGAAGACGATGGTCAGGTCGCCCGTGCCGAACGGGAACGTGCCGTCCGGGATCGTGAGCGTGCCCGGCGTGTTCCCGACCGGCGGCGTGTAGATCGCGCCGGAGATGTCGAGGTCGCCGCGCGAGGCCGCGAAGGCGTACTCCGTGATCATGTGCTGCGTGTCCACGGACGCCTCGAAGTTGGCGACAAGCTCCTGGCGCGCGGACTCGCTGAACGCGAGCTCGGCGGCGGTGCAGCCCGTGAGGGACGCAAACAGCGCGAAAAGGGAAATGGCTCTCATCGGACCCTCCATCAGGAACCGGTACCTTTGGAATCGGCCAGGGCCAGCCGGCTCTTTGCGCTCTTCTGGGAAAGCGGCTAGCCTGCGGTCGTGCTCGTGATCTGTTTCGCGACACCCGTCGAGGGAGAGCGTCTCGTTCGTGGATTGGGAGGGGCGCGGGGGAGGGTCGCCGGCCGCGAGGTCGCGCTCGTGCGCACGGGCGTCGGGCCGGTGAACGCGGCGCACGCGCTGACGCTCCTGCTCGCGCAGGAGCGAGCGGAGGCCGTCGTGTGCTGCGGCGTCGGAGGCGCGTACCCGGGCGCGCTCGACATGCTCGACGTCGCCTGCGCGGAGACGGAGACCTACGCGGACCTCGGGGCGGATTCCCCGGACGGCTTCCTCGACATGGCGAGGCTCGGGTTCCCGGTGATCGAGCGGGAGCCGCCGCTCTTCAACCGGCTGCCGCTGTCGGTGTTCCCGGTCGCGCGGCGGCTCGGCTTCGCGACGCGCGCGACGTGCACGGGGACGGACGCCGCGGCGCGCGAGATCGGCGCGCGTACGGGCGCGGCGGTGGAGTCGATGGAGGGCGCCGCGGTCGCACACGTCTGCCTGCGGCTGGGCGTGCCCGTCGGCGAGGTGCGCGCCGTGTCGAACATGGTCGGCGATCGCGATCGGGGCGCGTGGCGCGTCCGCGAGGCCGCGGCGGCGGCGCAGGACGCCGTGCTCAAGTGGATCGAGGCGGGCGCGAAGTGCTGACGCTCGGCATCTCCCCCTGCCCGAACGACACGTTCGCGTTCCACCACCTGATCGAGGGCGGCGGGTTCGACGTGATCCTCGACGACGTGGAGGCGCTGAACCGCCGCGCCGAGGCGGGCGCGCTCGACGTGGTGAAGATCTCCGTCGCCGCGTACGGCCGGCTGAGGCGCGACTACGCGCTGCTGCGCGCGGGCGGGGCCGCCGGCTACGGCGTGGGGCCGCTCGTCGTCGCGAGGGAAGAACGGGGGGTCGGGGGGCGTGTGGCGATCCCTGGAGAGCGGACGACCGCGGCGCTGCTGCTGCGTCTGCTCGGAAGGTTCGACACGGTGCCGATGCGGTTCGACGCGATCGAGGACGCGGTCCTCGCGGGGCGGGTGGACTGCGGCGTGCTGATCCACGAGGGGCGGTTCACCTACGCCGCGAAGGGCCTCGTCGCGCTCGCCGACCTGGGCACGGTGTGGGAGGAGCAGATGCGGTGCCCGGTCGCGCTCGGAGCGATCGCGATCCGCCGCGCGCTG
>Ga0187894_10002258_pt1 | contig 23219 bp, 23 predicted proteins | sample GBC1701081metaG_FD_136650 | JGI IMG/M metagenome (GOLD analysis project Ga0187894, IMG submission 136650) | White microbial mat communities from a lava cave in the Kipuka Kanohina Cave System on the Island of Hawaii, USA - GBC170108-1 metaG ... | reverse complement strand
TTTGCCTGCCGGCCGTATGTCTTCAGCGCAAGGGGTAAGGCATGAAAGAACCCGTACATGTGCGCCATCGCTTCGGACGTGTACTGCGTTTGTTGGAAAGGCTGGCCTTTTATTGCCGCGGCCGCACGTCCGGCGGTCTGCTCTAACCCCGCAGCTACTGCCGTGACCGGAACGCGGAACGCCGATGACGCGATGTTGAACAAGCCGTTTTTCACTTGCGCCAGACCGAACAGCATGGAGGACGCGCGGGTCTCGCGTAATAGATCAGGAATATCGCCCGGCTTGATGCAGAATGCCATGTCTTACCTCTTGCAGAAGTTCTTCGAACTCAGATGTGCGGCCAGTCGCGCGATGTTCTGCGGGTTCAGGTCCTGAATCGTCTCATCCAGGATCGCCAGGGTCGCATCGTCAGCACCATCAAATGCCGTCGGTAGCACCTTCGCCGCTCGCTCAGCAACCTCTGGAGGCAAATCCCTCTGCGCCGCGGCAATCAACTCTCGATTCAGCTTCGCCCGGGTTGCAATGCGGATTGCCTCCCCCTCGGATACCTCTTTGCCCGCTTCTCCGGAAATGAGCTTCTTCTTGAGGGTCTCCATGAGGCTCACGGCCTCGGAGACCGATGTGGGGGGTTGGGGTACAGCCGGAGGTGGAGGCGCTGCTCCTTCCGCTTCCAGCCGTTGTAGGGCCTGGCGGTAGTTGTCCCCCAGCAGCCGCTTCGGCAGCATCTTGCCCGCCGCCCCACGGTTCAGCCGGACGATCTGGGCCGCTATGGACTCGGGGGTGCTCCCCAGCGCTGCGGCCGCTTCCCTGAAAGCCGCGGTGTCCCCTTTAGCGGCCCGGGCGAAGACATCTTGCAGTCGCAGGCTCTCACCCGGAAGTCCGCTAGGCAGAGCAAGTTGCGGGCCAACCCGTCCGGGGGAAACAAACGGCCTGGCCGCGGCTTCTTGGGCGAACTCCGCCGGGAGGGCCAAGGGTGCTTGACCGGCCGTCAAAGCCGCTTGGGCTTCCTCTGCCGCTGCTGGGATCGCCCGCCGCCCGAGTCGTCCGAGTAGACCCAGCGCCCCCGCGGTACCCGCGCCCAGGGCCGCTCCGGACAATGGCTCGCCTGAACGTAATCCGCCGATCAAACCTGCGGTCGCTCCTCCCGCGAGGATCCGGGCAGCAAACGGCGCGCCCAGCCCGCCGGTCAGGGCTTCAACTCCAGCCGCTGCCGCGATCTCGGGGAGAGCCTGCCCAGCAAACCGACCGATCTTGCCCGGGAGGGTCTCAGCAGGGATGTTCGGGAGATTGGCCCCGGGGCCTGGTGTAATCGCCTCGATGGTTTCTCGAAGACCGGTCTGGAACTGCGGTGCGAACCCCTGTTGGTAGCTTCTCACCTTCTGTTGATACAACTGCTGGAACAGCTGGCGGAACTCTTCGGGGGTTAGATTCGGCATCAGAATAGACCCAGTTGTTTCATGATCTCAACAATCTGAGTACGCTCTTCAGGCGGCAACGTTTGTAAAGCCTCTGGTGAAGCATAATACTGCAAGAGCAAGGCGTTCTCCGGAGATGTGTCCCCCGCTGCAATGTTCTGCAGAATGGCGTGGATGATGTCTGACGTTGGCGGAACTTCCAGCCCTGGAACTCCGACCTCTGGGCTTCCCGGACGGGAAACTGGTCCGGTCACAAAAGGTTCGCGCGCGGGCTGATGGCCACCGACCAGTAGATTCTGCTGCTGTTGTGCGGCCACCATCTCGTTCTGTCGCCTTACTACTTCGGGCAAGATCGCTTCAGTCACCGGCGCGGGGTTCGAAGCCGCGGCCATCTGCTGTTGTTCTTGCTGGGCAGCCTGGACCAGTCCCGGAGGCGGCTCCTTTCCAGTGACCTGGTAGTACGCCATCGCGGCCATAAAAGGCGAGCCTCCCTGCCGTGCGGTATTAATAATGATGTCCTTGAGCGCGCCGGCGTCGCTCTTCGATTGGTCGAGCGCGAGCTTCGCCTCATCCGCTGCCGCCTTGGCCTGGGCTTCGTACAAGGACTTCCGAGCCTCTTCCGATGCCTTCTGAGCTTCGGCCACCTTCTGCTGCGTCGCTGCCTGTTCCTTCTGCACCGCTGCTTGTTCCTTCGCTAGAGCTTGCGTTCTTGACGTTACCAGATCCTGCTGCGCCTTGTCAAGCTCTTGCTGCGCTGAGGCGATCAACGTTTGGGTCTGCTCGCCCGTTCCCTTGGTTCCGAGGGCATACGCTGTCTTGAGGCGATTCACATTCGCCCGAGCGTAAGTGATTGCGTCTTGCAACCGACGCTCTTCTATCGCTTCGAGCGGCTCGGGCGTGCCGGTGAGTGTGAACAGAGGGCGCCCGCCCTTTCCTCCCTTGAGATCAAACGTCGCACCTGGAATGCCCGGAACCGGCCCCGCGGTGCCACCGAACCGTTGCTCCAAGTCCTGGAGCTTACCCCCGAGCTGCGCACCCTGCTGATCCGGCGTCCGGCGGGCAATCCGCTTAATCTCCTGAATGAGCGGGTCCTTGCTCTTCGACTTCTGAATACGCGCAACGGTCTCCAGCGGCAGGATAACCTCGCCGCCTTGGGCCAGTACGGGAACGGTGTCGGGCGGGTAGGACGGGCCTTGAATGGTGCCGCCATCTGCGGTCTTCTGGGCCGGCTGCTGCTGCTGATACGGCTGCTGGTAGATGTTGTAGGTCGGGGCGGGCGCTTGCGTAATTGTTCCTGCTCGCTCTTTCCCTGTCAGGGCCGCGATCATGTCGCGCAACGCGTTTTGCTGGCGAGTCTGAGCGAAGAACTGCTCCGCCCCTGTGCCGACGTTGCCCGAGATCCCGCGGATCAAGTTCATCAGTTTCTGTTCCCGAGCGTTTTGCAAGCGAAGGGATTTTAACTGCGCCTCTCGCATTTCTCGCTCGAAGCCCCTTTCCAACGGCCTTTCCGTTGGAGCAGCTGCTGCCGCCATGCGGGGCGCCAGGAATTGCCCGGGAGCCTGTGCTTGCGCCTGCGGGCGCGTAAACTGCTGGCCGAACAGGAGATTGCTCAAGTAGTCCCCAAAGTCCACCCGGCCGTCCACCCGGCCACCGTCTTGGAAGCCAAGAGTACGCCCACTAACGAGCGATCCAGCGAACGGGTTGTACTGGTTCGGGTTGTAAGCGTACTGCCTCTGGCTCGCGGCCGGGGCTGGAGCCGGACTCGATAGGGCAGGCCTGGAGACAGACTGCGATGCTCCAAACTGTAGCATGGGCGAGAATTGTGTAGGCGGGGGCTGATTCCCGCCGATGAACGGCTGGTTCACCTGTGCCGCTTGGGCCGGGAACAGCTGCCCCGAGAGTTGAAGACCGCCTTGAATCGGATTGAATCCCAATCCTGCCGCCTGGCCGTACAGCCCGCCCGCGGCCGTCTGGGCACCCAACTGCTGCTGCCGAGATTCTTGGAACGGACTCAAAGCCGCGAGCCGCCGGCCGGTAGCCGACTCCGCTGCGCCCACGCCTGAGATGATGCCCTGCTCGCCCACACCCTGTGCCAGCCGGGCCGCCTCTCGCATTTTCGCCTGCTCCAACGCGCTGGAGGATTCCAGGTTCAGCGCGCCAAACCGTTCACGTGCACCCGAGAGGAAATCCTCGAACGTCCTTCCAGCGCGCTGTTGAGCCACCTGCGTCAAGCCCGACACGTCGGTCGGGGCGCCCGTTCGGAGTAGCTCCCCGGCCGTGGCCTGCGCTTGCTGCCCGAGCGGTCCGCCGAAGGGGTTGAACCCTCCGACCTGCCCCGCGGCAGCTTGAACCGGCTGGACGAACTGCTGGTTGTACGCCCCGAGCTGCTGCTGGATTCCACCGACAAGCCCGCCGCCCGCCTGCGGAGGGGTTTGATCGCTACCAAAAGATCCCCCAGGCTGTCCAGGCTGCCACCCCGGGGGCACGCCGCCGGGAAGTATGCGCCCTCCGGGTTGGGCAAAAACTATCCCACCCTGCTGGTACTGCTGAATCAACCCGCCCAGGCGGAGCCGTCGGATGAGCTGCCCGGGAAGCCGAATGCTATTCTGCGCTGCCATGTTACCTCTGAATCGCCTTCAAGACCTTGTTGACGTATGCCTGGTTTCGGAACTCGCCCTTGCCACCCTTCACGGGCCGAGCGGACCCGGCGTTGTATGCCGCAATCGCGGAGAGCCAGTCGCCGTACCGACGAAACTGCTTTGCCAGATACTCCGTGCCCGCGTTGATGTTGACTTCCGGATCAAACAGGTTCTTCGGGTCGTAGCCCAGGGCCTGGGCCGTGGTCCGCCGAAGCTGCATCAAGCCGGTGGATGGGTTTTTCCCGCCCCCGGACGCGAGCTCGGGATTCACAGCCCGCGGGCGCCCGCTGGATTCCGTTTGAATGATCGCATTGATGATCTCGGCGGGCACGCCATGCCGTGCGGAAGCCGCGTCAACGATGGGCGAGAAGTCGGGCACACGGCCGCCGTGTTGCAGCGAAATTTTACTCGGTACCGCCCCGGTCACAAGCTGGATCTCCTCCGCCGTGGGCGCCCTTCCGGTCTTTCCCGTGAGCGCTTGAACAACCCGCCCAACCTGCCCAGCAACCTCGAACGGAAGCTGGACATTCCCCAGCGCGCCTGCGGTTGCGCCTAACCCGCCAAACCTTTCTATCGCAGCCTGCCGTAGTTTGGTAACCGCGGGCAGGTTCAAGATGTTCTTCCCAGCCTGGAACTCCAGCCTCGGTAGCCCCGACTTGCGGGCGAAATCCGCCAACCGGAGGTACAGGTCCTTCGCCAAGCCTTGCCCTCGCAGAGCCGTAGGCACCTCGACCCGGCCGACGTGAACCTCTCCCGTGGGCTTAAGCAACGCCTCAATGAACTGACCTTTCTGTCCCTGAGCGCGGAAAAGTGTCCCGCCGGGCACGGCCTCGGAAATCTCTTTGACGGGGATCCTTCCCCCCTTTTGCCCTCGGATCGTTGCGCCGGAAACCCGTTTCGGCTGGAACCTCGACCCGCGGGGGAACCTCTTGCGGAACTCCATTTCCATCTGATGCGCGAGCATCTGCAGGGCTTGAACCCGCTTGCTGAAGTCCTTGGGCATTTACCTGCTTCCTCCGTCGTGACCGCCGGCGTCTACGGCGTTTTGGTGCTGCTTGAGCCGCTGGCGAGAGAGCCACCTTCTCAACATTGCCCCGATAGAACCCCATGACGAGCCCGTCCGCAAACTGCCCGTCATATATGCACGCGTCCACCAGCCGGCCTTCGATTTGAAACCCGAGCCGAGCCGCGGCTCCAGCAACGTTGGTAACCGGGGCGGGGAGGACCATGGTAAGCCTCCGGAGATCGTACTCCCGCATGATCTCCCGGACGACCCCGCGGACCTTCTCGACGTTGAACGCCTGTTCTCCCTCAAGGTTGAGAGCGTGGAAATCGGCAGAAAGCCCGGGGACCACGTTTCGCACATAGATCCAAGCAAGGTGTCCAGGTATTTCATACCACTGCGAGTCCCCGCCGTCCTGGAAGAGGAGAAATTCGAGCACTTCGGGCGGCCTGTCGGCATCCGCCATGTGTCGTCCGTTCTTGGCCCATGCTGCGCGTAGCAGTTGCAGCAAGGCCACGGACATATCCTGGATTTTGGCCATTTTGTTTCCTCATTGCATTACGTCGCTATGATAAGAACCAGCCCAGCTCCGCCGGCTCCACCGCTTCCGCCAGTCGTCCCACCGCCGCCTCCACCACCCCCTGCCCCGGCAGCGCCGTTTCCTCCAAAACCTCCGACGCCGGCGTTGCTAGCCGAACCGCCCAGGCCGCCGAAGCTGAAAAACGGCTTCCATAGCTGGGGGCCAGCAGAACCGTTATTCGAGCCAGCCGCTGGAGTAGCCGGTCGCTGTTCTGACAGGTAAGAGTTTGCAATCGCTGTACAGGCGCCGCCAGCGAAGTCGGCGCTGGTGGTTCCGGCCCCTCCAGATCCGCCTTGGCAAAGAGTAGAAGTGGTCGGTATCGTGATCGCCGTTCCGTTGGCTCCAGCTTGGGATCCGCCTGCCACTCCAGCCTGCCCGACTATGAGATCGAAGTTGCCTAGCCCGGCCAGTGGCATGGACCCTATGACTGCGACGGTTGACGCGGCCCCTGCAGCCCCACCCGCTGCTCCGGTTCCTCCCCCTCCACCTGTTGCACCAGCCGCGCCGGATAGCACTACCACGTTGCTGGCAGTCGTGTTCGGTGCGATGGCGACGTAGGAGAGAACCCCAGCCGAACCAGCCGCTCCCGCTGCTCCACCAGCTCCACCGGCTCCAACTTGAATATACAGCGTATCCGGCAGGTACAGCGCAGGAAGCGTAACTCGGCTTACTCCTGAAGAGCCGCCACTGCCCCCGCCGCCCCTAGCCAATCCGGCGGCAGCAGAGAATCCTCCACCACCCCCGCCTCCACCACCTATGCAGACGATGTCCAGCTGGGTGATACCGCCTGGATTGATCCAAGTTAGCCACTGCAAGTTTGTGACAGTCGAAGGCCGGTTGAATATCCAGATACGGTTCCGCTTACGAGGTGGAGTGTGAAAAACGTCAAGCATCAGTAATCTCCGCCAACAACCGTTGCGACCCAACCTGCGGCAACCGCCGTACCGAGCCCAAAGAACAATCGAAATCCTGGAGGCAGCGCCAATCCTAAGGGGTAGTCAATCTCCACAGTAGCGGCTGTAGCAATCGCGGTCGTCGCGGGCAGGGAGGTCTCTCCGTAAAACACATTGTTAGTCGCGGTAGTATTCGCACTCCCATTGTTGATGAAAATGCGCGCGACGGACGCAACGTTAGTTCCGCCCGCCTTGAATCGAATCCGTTCTACCCAGCTACCGTTGGTCGGATCAGCCGTGAAGATCAGCGAGTTATTCGCCCCGGCTCCTGTATAGTCGTTAGCCGCGGCTGTTACTAGCTGGTTCATGCCCGTGGAGCTATCGCGGGAGACCTGACCCAGTAGGGAATATATAGGAGCTGTGTTAGCTGCCATTATGAAAACTCCGCTAGTTGAGATTCATGCCCAGCATTGTTGCTGTGGCGAGTCCCAACGAAATCCCGCCTCCCGGACCTCCTCCAGGAGCCGCCCACGTTCCGTCCGCTCGGAGGAAATTGACCGTACCACCTCCAGAAGCGGGGGCCAGCCCTTTCAAGACGGACGTGAAGATGTCAAGCAGTGTCGTCGCTTGTGTTCCAGTTAGTTCTTCCGTGTCCCCAGCGCCCCCGGTGATGCGCCCCAGGAACCGTGGCGACGCCGAGACGTTCTGAATCTTGGCGTAGGTGACGGCATCGTCTGCAATGCCTGCCGTTGCTACAGTGCCGAATCCCAGCGCGCTCCCGCTTTCACGCAGCACAGCCCCGCTGGCCGCGACAGCCGCGATGTCGGCCGGATCGCCTGAGGAGTTGACGCTTCGCCCGATTACAGAAAGCGCGCCGGAGTCACGAAGTTTCGGGTTAGTGATCGCATTGTCCGCAATACCCGCGGTGGCTACTGTGCCAAAGCTGAGCGTGCTACCACTCTCACGTAGCACAGCCCCACTCGCTGCGACGGCGGCGATGTCAGCAGGGTCCCCGGACGAGTTTGCTGAACGCCCTATAACAGAGAGAGCGCTAGAATCGCGAAGCACCGTATCCCCAACATCATTGGCCGCTAAGTGCGCGCTGATATTGTCCGGGGCGGCGGTATCTTTCTGCCACTTGACGTTCACTCCGCCTGCTGGAGCCGCCGGGGTTGCATCGTCGAAATCGGCGTCGATGGCCGCGGCGCCGTTCACCGAGATGTTGTCGCCTCCACCGCCTGGAGGTGCTACCCAGCTCCCGTCCGCCCGGAGAAAATTGGTAGTGCCTCCACCAGACGCCGGCGCAAGCCCTTTAAGCACGGACGTAAATAGGTCCAGAAGCGCGGTGGCTTGAGCTGTGGTTAGATCCTCTGGGTCTCCTGTGCCTCCTGTAGTCCGCCCTTTGAAAGTCGCGGTAGGGACATCGGCGAGCTTTGCGTTGGTGACTGAGTTGTTGTCAAGCTCGGCGGAACCGATGGTTGCTACTTGGTATTCGCCGCTCTTGGAGTATCGTCCGCCTGAGGGCATGGTTAGACCGTCCCCGGCGTCCAGCCGCTTGAGTCCTCTTCGATGGTTAGAAAAATGGTGGACGAATCCGTCAGCGTGCTGTCTCCACTGATTATCCCGCCAGCAGCCAGGTGAAACGGCCCCAGCCGGATGCCCACCACATTAGCTGCGATCGGGACGTTCGTAAGGATCCGGTTTGCCGCTCCCGCCGCTTCGCCGGTCACACGCACGAACAGGTTCACCGTCGAGGCCAACGCAGAGTTGTTCACGATATCGATTTCTACTCGCGCGCGTCGCCCCGCCGGGACCGTGTAGTACGTTGCGCCCCCAGCCGGCATCGTAGCCGAGATCTGTGTAGCGACCGGGTTGTACGGATGCGTCTCCAGGATGCGGCTCGAATCGATCCGAAGCCGCGCCTCGGTCGAGGTCGAATCCGTCCCGGCAAGCTGAGCGAGCGCCATGAGCCGGCCAAGAGTCGCCGCCGTGTTCTCTGTCTGGAAAGCACGCAGGCCGCCTCCGGACTCTCTTCCATACGGAACGACATCCGCCTCGCCGGTCGTTTCGCTTTTCCACCGACGTTGTACGGTACCATCATGAAGGATGAGCTGTGTGCGTTCCGTGCCATCATTTTCCGCTAGCTGCGGAACCGGAAACCCTGTGGCGTTGAACAGCTTGTTCAGAACCGTCGTTACGAATGGCTTGAACGAAAACGGCTGCTTTACCTCAGGCATCATCCCCACCGGTTTCGAAGTAGATCCACCCCTCGTGGATTTCTATAATCGGAAGAGCGGCCGAGCCGACTGCGATGAAGGTTAAACGAAACCGGATGCGCCGGCCCTGGATAACAGTCCCGTCCAGCTTTGCGTACTGCAACGATCCCGAGGCCCCCCCGCCAAACGTTTGGCTGATTGATGTGTTGAACGTCAGCCCACCATCAATGCTGACATCCACTGCCACGTTGAACTGTCCCCGGTCTACAAATTGCAGATGAATGCTGTAAGGAATCGTCTGCAGCTGGGGCTCAGTGAGCCGCAGGTCCCCCGTCTCCAGGACGTGGGGCGCGTTGGTGAATTGCGCTAGATTGCCGCCTCCGTGGTCAGCCTGCCCGCTGTCTTCCGCCTGGCTATAGACAAACGTTCGGGGCCGCCCGTCGCTTACCCGGCCTCCTATGAGCGTTGCCTTCCCCCTTGGTCGGGGAGTTGTCACCGTCTTGAGCTGCCAGCTTCCTGCAGCGCTGTACGCCTGCGGGAACGTGCCCTCGAACCACTCGCCGGTACGGATGTCCATGATCCATGCCTTTTCTGGAAAGAGCCGACTGCCCTCGGGGACGAACAGCCAGTAAGTTCCAGAATCAGGATCGATTGCGGCGAAGGAGTATTGAATCTGCTCCTGGTTAGCGTTATCCCGTAGGAACTGAGTAAGCCCCTGGCCCACGTCTACCACAGTACTGCCATCGAATCGAAAAACCGAGATGCCGTCGATTGGGTTGCTTCCCAAGAAAAGCTGGATCGGTGTACCTTGGGGCGTGATAGCCGTCTTTACCGTCCGCAGGGCTAACAGGCCGGTTTGTGGGTCAATCACGTCGGGGATGTACGGCGCAGAGTCATCACCTGTGCGTCGGACCAGCCACACGCTTTGCTGCTTGTACAGCGCATAGGTATCTTCGGTCAGGGCCTCCAGCTTTATTACGCCGCCCGGGGCTGCGAGCGCATCGTAAAACCCGCTTCCTATGCCGGTAAAATCTGAGCCATCGCCTTTTATTGAGAACCTCACCCGCTCGGGCGTGTCTGTGCCCCCGTCGGTCACCCAGCCGAGGTGCACCCGCCCGTCGAACCCTAACACGGTCTTCCCGAACGGCTTCCCTGCAAACTGCTCAAAGATGCCACCGGCAGTGGGATAGCGATACAACTGATCAGCCCCGTTTGCGAGATAAAGCTGTCCGTACAACTGGGTCGCGTCGAACTCTGCTCCAGTGGGCAGGGCGACCGCCCCTCGGACGTTTTCAAAGCCGGAATCGGAACTCTCATCAACCAGCCTTTCAAAGCTGTGCGAGGTCACGTATATTCGATCGATTCCAATCAAGCCGTCATCTGCCACAGTGGTCGTTTTCCAGCCGTAGAGCCCCATCACGAGGTAATCAACCTCGAAATTTCCCAAGCCGGTTACACCTGCAGGGAACTCAACCCGGAAGAAGAACTGCGGTCTGTTTGCAATAACACCCGTATTCAAAACCGCGATAGTCCAGGGGCTAGTGCTCCCGAGCCAGTCGATGTCCGGGCGCGCTCCGCCAAGAGAAATAGCTGCCCGACTGGGCAACACGGCAGTCAGCTCGGTCCAGCCGACCTGCGAGGGCACCACTTGAATACGATTAGTTACTTGCCCTGAGGAGGAGTCACAAACCCCCAGTCCCATCTGCACCGTCGCGGGGCCGACGTAGCTACTATTTGTGAACCGCACCCGCGTGCGGACGATAATCTGATCGATCGCCAGGAAGTCGGCATCGAAGTCAGTACGGTCAAGGTAGAACTCTCCAAACCCTCCAGCTGTAACAGCGATGCGTGCTAGTGTGGCGCCATCATCGGGCGGATCGTCATCCAGCACCAGGGCCAGATCGGCGTCTCCGACTGGAACAAATCCGGTTGTGCAAAACCCTTCTGCACTAGGACGACGAATCTGGTGGAGTTGCAAGGTACGTCCAGCTGTGATCCCAGAGCGGGGGTTCAAGACCTCAGTGATAACTAGAGGGATTGCCCCTTCCACTGTGAACAGCGGCTGGGCTTCCATCTCCGCGGACCCAGCTCTGGTAATCAGGCGGCCTCGGCGGGCCTGAAAGTTTTGCAGCCTGGTCCACTGCACTTGATAAGACGGCCGCTCCGAATGCAACCCAGTAGTGACCGGAGAGAAGTCGAAGTACGGCATGAAGCTACTCTCCAGAATCCACAAAAGGACGTACAGCAGCTTCGGGCGCCTCATCTTCAATCACTTCCGGTTTTTCCAATCCGACAATCGCGCCGATCATCGTTTGAAACGCCGCTAGCTTAGCCGCGGCCTTGTTCGCCTCATTCAGGTCTGTCCACAGAAGGAAGGCCGCATACTCTTCAACCGGGGCTTGCCATTCGTCGTTAAGCGGGAAGAGCTGAGCCGGAGGGCCGACTACCATGGTCGGGGGCCTGCGCAGGTACGTGACACGGAAGGTCCGTGCGGTCGAGTCAGGAATCCGGGAATAGAGAACCAATGAATTTTCCTGCCGAGTCCAGCGGCGGGGCTCGCCCACTGTTGCAGCTACAGCCGTATCCTGACGCAACCGGTTGAAGTGCCGCATCGAGCCGCGGAGGATCTCTCGATCGTTGGTGGTGTTGCGCACCATGAGAATGGCGTAGAGATCTAATACGTCTCCAGCTGCAAGTGTCCTTAAACCGCTAGCCGAGACGTTGAACGTGTACAATGCCTGGTTAGCCACGGCGGTCACATTCGCTCGCCCCCACATGTCCTGAGGTCTGTACTTAGTCACGATGTGCAACACCGCTTCGTTGATCTTCGCATCGACGTTCGCGGTGATCCCCGGTTTATTAGCGACTTTGTACAAGACGTTTGTTCGCATCGTGGCTAAGGAGGCTGGCATTAGCGGTCGTACTCCTCGTCATCTTCCTCTCGGTCTTGGAAGATGAAATGGGAAAGTCGGTAGCCTGGGTTATCATCCCTCGTGGGCGCGCTCCGCTCGTCGAAGCCCATGCGCAGCCCGTAGTCCGGGTTCCCTTCCCGCCGCTCGACAAACGTCAGATGCCGCGGGTAGGTGAAGCCGCTTTTCTCGGAATCGAATGAGCGTTCGCCAGGGCGCGCGAGCGGAGAGCTTGACTGCCGGTAGACCACAGGCTCGGTCGTGCTCTCGTCAAATGCTGCGCGATCTTGAAACGGCCCGGCGGTGCCCATGTTGTGCGTGAAGCCCCCGGTGAAGAAGACCGCGGGCTGGCCCAGATCGCCGAGCGGGTAGCCCACCGGCTTGCGCGTGCCGGCCGTCGGCCCGGGGTTGGCGAAATCGCCGTCTGAAGAGGTCAGCCCGTCCGAGGAGATGAACTTGCGCACTTCCTCCGCGTCCGTCAGGTCCACGAACAGTCCGGGCCAGAAGGCGAAGTCGTACACGTCACCCTGGAACTGCCCCGAGGTCGCGGGCGCATCGGCTTGGAACAAGGTGTTGAGCCCCCGGGTGTAGTCCAGGTCCGAGCCGGTCAGAAAGACCGAGCCGCCAGCCGTGTCGTCCAGCCCGTTGACCAGAATCCGGCCCGAGCCCGAAGTCCAGGACGCGACCACGTGGTGCCAGCCGAGCGTGTGCGCATTCGTAGTCCCTAAGAGGCTCATACGTAAGGAATTAGCGGTGTTGCGGCCCTGAACAATCCACACTCCAGTCGTGCCCTTGGTGACCTGAAATCCGCGAAACCCGGCCGCGTCGCTGGCATCCCGCACAGCAAAAAGGTACGCCGAGCTGCCCACAATCGCGCTGGAGACCCGCGCCCAAAACGAAACCGTCCCTTGTAAAGAATCCTGCACCCCGGCCAAGTTCCCTGTCCTTCTTATGATTTGATTAGTGACCGAGATGCTCATGAGTGCAAAAAAGGCGGGGGACCTTTCGACCCCCCGCTTGAAACTAGTTAACCAGGTCACCCAGCGAAACCAACTGTCGCTGGTCAAACGTGCCCTGTTCCCACAACGAAAGCTCTACCGCTCCGCCGTCGGTGCCGTCCGCCTGAGCTAGGAAAAACGGAATAAGCAGGTCGGCGCTATCGAAGGTGAACCCCGACTGGCCCGCGGCGACAAGCGCGCCGTTAACCAGCCCCTGAGCCACTCCCGCTCTGTTAACCCGGACTTCGTAGATCACCGTCCCCGCGTCCGCCACGGTCTCAGTACTGACCGTAACTGACTCGGTTCCGCTGTTCAGCCTGCTGCGCGTTTCCGACGTTCCGTTGTTGAGGTTCATAACGAAGTAGTCAGTGTACGCGCCAAGCGTGGTCTGCGGAAGCTGGTTTGCTCGACGGAAGCCTAGCGAGAGGAAATCGAGAGCCGACACGTCTTCAACCCTCATGCGGACACGAAGAAACATGTCATCCGTCCGGGCCGTGAACCCGTTGACCGTCCGTGCGGGCGCCGCGATACTACCGTCGTGCACCCCTGCGACTAGAGCGATAGTCTCTGCTAGAATCGGCGCAAACTCGATGCCGTCGTCATTGGCGGCATCAATAGAAAGCGCCAAGCCGTTCGCGTTGTGAATCACCTGAGGAGCCTGACCAGCGAAAGCCCCGTTAACGAAGTATTGCCAGGGGTATCCACCCACGTAGATGGTGTTAATGTCCCCGGCGCCAACCTGCGCAACCGTGGAGTGCTCCACCAAGTCTGGAGTAGCAGATACGTCAGCAAACGCTTCGCCGAGTACCGGTCCTTGGAACTCCGTGTAGCGATACTTGACCCAGTCATTCCCGCGGAACGCCGGGCCGAGATTCGCATTCAATGCACTTAAGTTCGTAATGCCCATCTCATGCCTCCCTTAGAACCCGCGAGAACCGTAAACGCCAAACCACCGTCCGAAGGACGAGATCAAGGACGCGCGGCCCTTCGCCTGGAAGTTGCCGGTAGCGAACTCGATGAACGTCTCGAACTGAGGTTGAATCCGCACGGCCAACTGGAGATCGTGCTGCGCCTTGCCGCTCATCAAGTACCACTGGTTCGCGGCGGTGAAATACCGCGTCGGCAGGAACGAGCTGACTCCGTTGGAATCCGGACCCTGTTTGATCCAGTTTTCTTCTCTGTTGGCGGTGTCATACCGCGTCGCGTTCTTGAACAGCTTGGCTGCCAGGAACTGCGTGGTGTTGTCCACAATCGCCATATCCGGTGAGAAGAACCCAGGCTTGCCGGTCTCATCGGTCCAGTCGTGGAAAGCTACCACGGCCGTCTCGATAGCTAGCTGAGACAACGTGACGTCAACAGTCGGACGGTTCGCCTGGTTGGCGACGCCCGGCTTCAGCATCGTGTGAGCAGTGCTGAGGAGGGGAAGGCCGTCGAAACCGAGGTTCCGCGAGCCCGTGGTCACCGCCGAGTTGTTCAGAATCCGGTAGGACTCCACCTCGAACAGGTGCCTGAACGAGCGCCGCAAAGCTTCGGTCATGCGGGCCATAATTCCGTGCTGGTCCGTCTCGCGCATCTTCTGAGTGATCAGAAATCCGCCAGCGAACTCCAGAGGCTCATACCGCTTGGTTCCGCCTTCGAGCGCGCGCTGGAACTGCACAGCCTCGCCCTCAGCAACCTGCGGGATGAATCCGAACTCCGCCATACGAAGGTCATCTTCGAATGCACGATTGGTGTCCCAGATGTTAATCCAGGACGGGTACTCCGCCCGAACCGCTTCGACCGCCAGGAAGAAAATCTTCCGCAACGGAGTGTCGAGCAGCTCGGGATGATCAGAAGTTCTCATCACAGCCATGTCATCTCTCCATTACGCCTGGCTACCGGCGTTGTCAATAACCGCTTCCTGGAACCGGAAAATCAGTCCGTCGGAACCGGCAGTGAAGTTAGCCGCCGCCAGAGCGGTAAAGGGATCCTGCCCGCGCTTGGCGATGTCTTCGGGGTTGATGTCTAGGGTTTTGACCCACGTGGTGGCAGCACTGTCAACCACATAGTGTCCCGTGGTCCGCTTGACGATCCCGTAAAGCTGACCCCGGTCGTCACCGTTGGGGGCAACGTCCGTGTTCTCGTCCGAAGCCAACGTGGCTTTGAACACATCTCCCGACCTCGGGATGAGGACAGGAATCCGCGAACCGGCAACGCCAGTCGCGGCGCGTAGAGCAATTCCGAGAAAGTTCTGATCCGAGGGTACGCCAGCCGCACGAGCGACTTCAACGACTCCATCCTCGCTGCGGTCGAAAATGACCAACGCACCTCGGGGAAACGTCTCAGAAACGCCCTCAGGGTACTCACGAATGAAGGGGCCGACCCCACCTTCGTTGTATACCCATTCGATAGTGTAAGGCATTTGTTTCTCCGTTAGTTGTAAATGAGCTGCCCGTCCGGCCCCTCGACGAACGTGCGGACACCCGCTTGGTTCCCGGCAGCATGAAGTGCTCCACCGGGGGTCTCAAGTGCGTCCTGACGCTGTCGCTGTTGCTCCAGGATGGCCTCGTACCTGCGCATGGGGACGAACATCAAGTACGTGTCCCCCAGCATAACGCGGCCATCGATGGTCCGTTCGAACAAGCCCGTGTTTTTGAACCCGCCCTCTCCCAAACCGGATCCCGCGCCCCCGTCGTACTTGCAGAACTGGTACTGGTAGGCTTTCTGTCTGGTTATCAACTCGAACTGAACCCAGACGTAGTGGTATTCGGATGGAATGAGCAGACGCCGCTTTCTCACCAGTAGTTCGTCGTAAACGAACTCGGGGATGTACGGCAGGTCAATGTGCTTGGTCCCGGGGATGAAGTCGGCCTGGTTCTCCTGTTCGGCGGTCCTTTCTCCGAGCGCGCTTTTGCCCGTGAGATCTGGTTCGGTCACAGAAATAGTTGGAAGTGCGGGTTTGCTTGCTACCGTTGCGGCTTCCATGATCGAGCGAACCGCTTCGTTCGCTTCTTTTACAGGGGAAACCTCCGCAACGGGTTCCTGGGTCTTCTTCTTTCTCGGCATTAGTCCTTACCTCCAACGGGATAGTGCGTGTTCGGCCGGCTTCGACCGAACTGAATGTCTGACGACAGTTGCTTCGGGAACCGCTTGCTCTGCGCGACCTCGGCCCACTCGCCTGTATTTTTGAACAGCCCGGGGCGGACCTTGTTGAAAGCCTCCATCATGGCGGCCTCCGCTTCATCGATCTCCGCAGCCGGAGCAGGTTTTGCAACCTCCGGCAAGGGCGCAGAGGGCGCGCGGTAGGACGGTTCAACCGCACGAGCGCGGGGCACGGGCGAGGGGGCGGGAGCGGATTCAGCTACTTTCTCCGCCCGGGTCGCCTGCCGGCGCTGGAGCTCAGCGATGTTCACTCCGATCAATTCGTTGTAGATCCGCCGGATCTGCCCGGGGTTCTCCGCCTCGCTGGGATTCTCTTGGAAGTACTGCACGAGCGCGTCCTTGAGATCCTCGTAGTACGGATCGCTCTTCAGGGCATCCATCTGCGCGGTGAACGCCGTGACAGCCAGGTTCTGCAACCGGCCGCCGAACTCCTGCGTTACCTCCGCGCGGATTTGATCCCGCAGGTGGTCCCGAATTCTCTCAAACGATTTCAACGGATTGGCTAGGATCTCCTCATCCGACAGCCCCAGGTCCTGAGCCGCACGGTACGCCGCTTGCGCGTCCACCGCCGGCGCGGGAGCCACAGGGGTAGCCCGATTGCGAAACCCATCGCTTACCATGCGCTCTAACCCTTGAAACCTTGCGTCAAACGCCGCTTCTTTCTGTGCCATCTCCTGTTTGAGCGCTTGTAGCTCGGCATCCTTCTGAGCCAGAAGCGCGTCCGAAGATGGTTCTTTAGGCTGCTCTACTGGCGCAGGTGCGGGCGCCACGTCAGCCCTTTCGTACTCTCTTGCGAATTCAGCCATTTTTTCTCCTTATAGATCCGCCAGCTCATCAGTCAGATGGACCGGCGGAAGTTGATCGGCTCCGAGGAAGTCGGCCTGACGATTCAGGTTTTCCGAGCCGTGCTCCAGGAGATCCATTTTCAAAAGGACCTCACGGAGAATGTATTCCTGTTCACTGAGCCCCACCAGTAACGTCTGGTACCCGGGGAAGTCCCGGCGCTGGACGGCCAGGTGCTTCCGTGACCCCAACGAAGCCAGCGTTGTTTGCAGCCATTCCCGCAGCCGTTGCAGCTGGATTGCTGCGTCGGGAGCTTGCGCCGCCGGGGCCTTCGGCCACGATTTCGACACTTTGGACCTCCGCCAACAGTTTGGTAAAATCGGGGTTGAGTTCGTCCTGATTCTTTTCCCCGAAGGTGTCCAGGATGGAAGAGAACACTCGATGCCCACCCCGGGCGAATGTGAGGAACAGCTCCTTCATCACAGGATCGTTCCCTGATGCGCCAATCGCGTCGGCTAGACCTTTGAGTTGCGTGTACCACTGTTGCACCAGCGCGAAGAGCGCCATCTTTTCCTGGCGCTGCACGCTCCGGTTCAGCGAGTTGCTGGAGACTTCCGGCCGGACGATGATCTTGCTCTTCAAAAGCTCCATGTCCACCGTAGCCATGGCCTGGAGGAAGAGATCGCGGTCGCCCTTCTCTACCGCCGCGACTTCCGCGAGCTTGGACAGGTCCCCGTTCTGCACGTACAGCATAAGGACCTGCCACCACATCTCCCGCATCGCGCCGCGCATTAGGTCGATGGACCGGTCGCGACGCTGGGACCCCTCTTCGAGGAGCGCTAGTTGCGAGGTCGCGGGCGTGCGTGAGCGCCGCTCCATTCCCAGATTCGAATCATTGATCCCCGAGAGCCGCTCGCCCCACGACATCATGAACGAGACGTCCGTAATGTTGGTCACGGGGCGCCCGGTGCCGAGGTCGATGGGTATGAAGTCTTCCTTCGGATTGTCCAGGAAGATGATGCGCGAGGGGTAGACTTTCATCTCCTCTTCCACGCCGCCGCCCTTGCGAGCGAGGAACATCTTCGTATTCTGAACCTTGTTGTTGTCCAGGATGTCCCGCATCGTGGTCGTGAGGATTTTTTGGATGTTGGACAACATTTCGCCGACGCCGCGGTTGTAGATGCTGCCCGGACGCTTGCTGTAATAGAAGTGGACCAGGGGCTTCAGCCGGTGGGCCAAGTTCGCATACCTCGCGTAGGGCACGGTCCCGGTTTCCAGCTCCACGTCGAAGACGATGTCCTCGGGAATGCCGTCCCCGTCCAGATCCTCTCGGACGAAAACTTTCAGCATTCGCAGGGCGTGGGGCACGGCGTCGCCCAGCCCAATCTTCTCTCGCTGCTTCTTCTCGAACTCATCCCGTGCGTAAAAACGGCCCTCATGCTCTTTGAAATACTGGGGCGACTTCAGCTTCTCTTCGATCCCCTTCAGTTTCTCCGCCCGGCCGGTCAGGAGCTTGCGCAGCTCCTCCACCGCCTCATCATCCGCGTAGACCTTCTGCTTGACTCGGAGCTCCAGGTCCTGGAGGTCCAGGTCGAAACGAATGCCCACCCGCTTCGCGGTTTCCTTATCCTTCTCCCAGGAGTTGATGAAGACCTCGCGGGGGTGCAGGGGCTTCAGCACGGGGTGGTCCCACAAGGTGCGCTCGGTCTTCTTGATCTTTCCCCGCGTGTCAAGCTCCACGTCCATGATCTTCTCGGTCTCCCAGGGGATGTACACCCAGGCATCGCCGTACAGGACAAAAGTCAAGGAGACTTCTTCCATGACATCCTTGAGCGGCACTTCCTCTCGCTCAATCCAGTGCGAGACGTTCTGCCACATCGTGGCGAATTTCTCTACGGTCAGCCCGGGGATCACCTCGCCTTGGGCATTCGGCTCGATCATGAAGACCGGGTCGTGCGCCGTTGCGGCGGAGAAGTGCCGAGCCTCAAGGGATTCCACGTGGACCGGGATGATCGGGACCACGGCGTTTGAAGCCCCGGGCCAGGGAAATTGCTTCTCGGGCGGCTTGGCCTCGTAGTTCACCAGGGCCTGGGTCCAAGACTCTTCCGCCAACCGCCGGCGGTCATCCTGCACCGACTTGGCCCAGTCCCGGAAGATCACTCCGAGCTTCTTTCGGTCTTCCGCCGAGAGCCTGACTTCTGCGCCATCGGCCGCGATGTATGACATGCGAACCTCAGTAGGTCTTCGACTGGTTCCCCGACATCGGGGCGCTGGACCCGCGCTCGTTTAAGAACGCTTCCCGCGAGACGGTCTTCATATTAGGATAGCCCTCCACCGACGGACTCTCTCCAGACTTGGAGCCGTCCATGGGCATGTTGCTGCCCCGCTCGCCATTGAGCGCTTCCGGACTCACAACCTCGGCGCCCGGGTTGGGGGCTTTGCCCGGGTACCAATCCCCGGGGTATGCTTTCGCGAATTTGATCGCCATGGTTACTCCTTATTCCGATGCTTGAGCGCGTCGAACGCGACGACCGCGAGCCCCTGGACTGCCAAGGCGACAATCGGGCCGAACGGGCCGACCGCGACAATCGGGGCAACGACCTCCGGATTTTGCAGCGCGAGCAGCCCGGCAGCCGCGGCCACTGAGCCCGTGGTGATAGCAACGGCGCGGAACGCCTTGCCAAATGACTTAAGAACGCTGTAGTTCATTTCAGTACCCCCTTTTCCTTCTCATGTGAATCCTTCCGCCCTTCTTCGCCGCAAGCGGCTTCTTGCAGAAGTCCGACAGCGATTGAATTGACATGCCGGGGAAGGTTCTGGCTCCTTGTCCTTTTTGCTTGCGCCCGAGATCCGCACAGGCGGCGCGACGTTGACGTTCAGATGTTGCAGGCATTGGCTCACTTCCCTTTCAAAGCTTCCAACTTGCCCAGCTGACGATTGATGTCTGCAATACGAGCCGCGGCTTGCTTTTCTTCCGTACACCTTGCCCCAAGCTTCACATCGTCTAGTACGTCCAGCTCGGTTTGAGCCTTCTGAATCAGACTGTCCAGAATCGCGTCGATCTCAGCGTCGGCTACAGGATCCGCTTTCAGTGCCGTGAGTTTATCAATACGGGCTTGGATAGCCGCACGGGCGGGATTGCGCCGAGCAGCCAGGCAGTCTCGTTGTAAAGCAATGAGCTGTGCACGCTCAGCAATCAGAGCATCGATTTGCTGCTGAATGTCCGGCTGTGGGGGTTGAAGCAACAGAAGAAGAATGATCGTCAGCATGTTAGTTTACGCTCCTAGCTACTTCCGACCAGCGCTCATTTCCGGTTCCCGGGGTTCGAATTAGCGCTAGGGTGAGGGTGTCGCCGTCGGTACAAACGAAATTGGTAGCGGCTCCCGCAAGGTCTATCGTATCGGCAGCTCCCCCTCGATCGGCATCGTTGAAGGTGACGTTCGCGTCTTTGCACACCAGCGTTAGTAAGGCACTATGAGTGCTCGCGGCTCCAGTCGGTGGGTTAATGACAGAAACGGAAGCGGCAGCGCCAGCCCCGATCTCCACTACTAAAGAGTTTGGCGTTATCGTCTGGGCTGAGCCTACTACAGCTAAGTCTGTACCTTGCAGAAAGGATAGAGTTATCCCAGCGCCTCCGGTGGAACCTTTCAGAATGGTAAAAACCTGACTACCAGATTGAAGAAATTTCCATTGAGGATTCGCAGAATCAGACCGAATCAAGATGTTACCACCAGCGTTGGTACTGTAAATCACGGGAATGTTGTCGGCCGACGTTGTTAGAACTGCGTCCCACCCTCCACCAACGTTGATAGCATTCTCCTGTGCTTGAGCATCACTACTGAAAGCGGCAAAGTTTATCCCGTTAAGAGTTCCCGCCGTGTGGTCCGCGTTGAGAAAATTCACCTCTAAAAGGGTGGTGATATCACCAGAACTGTCCATCGCTGTAAGCAGCACGCCCGCGCCCACTCCAACAATATTATTTGTAACTTGCGATAGCGCCCCTCCGAACGAAGTAACCGGGTCGAACAGTTGAGCAACTATCGTGGAATCTACGCTAATGGTAAGGGCAGTTGCCGCATCAATACCAACGTCCCACCCTGAGCCCACTTTAATAGCGGTCTCTGTAGCGTCGGCATCCGCGGTGATAGCAGGGATATTGAAGAAGTTGAGCGCGTTGCTCACGCCGGTATGGTTCGCGTTGGTGAGCGATGCGTCAATGATGTTAACCGTATCGCTTCCGTTCATCGCCGCGAGAACAATCCCCTCAGCTCGAAAGAGGTTGCCGCTAGCCCCTGCCGCAGGAGGCCCGTTGAATCGGTAGATCGGGCTAGCGCCATAGTTGGGGATGATGCTGAACTCCCCATTGCCTATATCACTGTAGTCGATAACCCCTTCTACTGCATCAGCAAGATCGCCTTCAAACACCACGCCGGAGACTCCTCCGTCGTTTCCTAAGTTGACGTTGCCAGCCGCGCCATCGGCAGTGATTGCAGCAGTGAAAACATTACCGGCCACGCCGCCGCCACTGCTTATGAGAAGATAGCTCGTACCATCGCAGACGTAGGCCGACGAAGTAGTTAGATCAAAGTAAGGATGCCCCACGCGCGTGAAATTGCAGGTCGGGCGGCCCACCGTGGTGAACCTCGGGAACCGCGAGATCGTAGTCGTCGGCTGCCCCTCGAGCGTCGCCAGGACCCCGAAGGTCACTGTCGCTGCGAGTAGGAGCTTAAGAAGCCGCGCCATGAAAGACCTCCATGTACGCGTTCGCGGGAAGCGTATCCACGTAGAACCCTAGAAGCTCCGCCTCGACGGGAATTTCAAAGTTGTCCTGAGCGGCCAGGTTCTGTAGGTAAAAGACGATATGTCGAGCGTGCTGCGCGTCGTCCTCCCCGGGAAGTCCTAGCACGGGCGGCGAGGTCTGTCGATCGTACACGCGCACCGCTCCACCATCCCCCGTGTACAGCTTCACCCGTTTGATGTAGATCCGGCCGTCAAAGGCCACGGAAACACCATCCAGGCTGGGGCCAAATCCCTCGCCCTGGGCCGCGGCGTCGAAGTACCAGGGCTGACCAGTTACGTCTTTAGGCATGATTCGTTCCTTTTCTAAGCGCTGAGCTCCTGTTGGAACGCAGCCATGTCGGCGTCTTCACGCCGGCGGTTGATTCCAGGGACATTTCGCTGCCCCGGGAGCGCAGCCTGGGCATCCCGTCGCGGGGGCTTCATCTCAAAGGCATCGTTCGCGTAGCCGAAGGCATCCGCGCGGTCGCGTTTGTTCGAGTAGGGCCATTGGTAAAGCTGCTGAAGCAGGTTGTTCAGCCCCGCGAGATGCTGCATCGTGGGCCGCTTGTGCCACTGCCCGTTGTTCACGTAGGCGATTTGGGTTCCGATCCGCAGGTCTTTCGCCCGACGCTTCGGTTTCAGCTCCAGGATCTCCACGCCCAGCGGGAAAGTGCCAGAGGCTTTCATCTCTCGGAGCACCTGCCCCATTGCGGACTGCACATGCTCGGATTCAATCCCGAACCCACCCAGCCAGGTCTTCCACCGACCCGCGATGTCGCAGACGGTGTTGTAATACCGCTGTAGGTGGACGTGGTCGCCCCACTCTTCGAGCAGGAAGCGACAGCCGCAGGGCTGCTCGTGGATAATAAGGATGGCGGACTCGCAGTTCTTCTTGTCCGGGGTGTACGCCGGGTCCGAGACCGCGACGGTAGAACCCTGGGCTATGCTGTGGTAATGGTCCCGGTGGCATTCACACTGCATCCGACCGTCGGGGAACAGGGAGAAGTCTCGGATGAGGTCCAGGGTAAACCCATTTCGCCCCGCCTCGTACGGTTTGCAGAGGTAGTGGAAAAAGTACTTGCTCATGTCCTGGGACTTTATGAGCTCCAGCTTGTCTTCGTCGCACTCGGAGGGAAGTATGGGCTGCCCGGGCTCGACCGTCGGGGTCAGCTCCGGGCGGTCAGCGAGCGCGGCGGAAAGTTCAAACTCCCCGTACACGCCAATTCCCCACTTCAGGCGGTACCCGCGGCGCTCTTCCTGTAATGCCACATGGTGCGGATCCTCGCGGCCCCAAGGGGTGTCAACCAGCAGAAAGCCGGACTGCTTCCACCCGCGGAGGATTTCCTCCAGGTGGATGAAGAGGCGCACCGCGTCTGCCATCATCGCGGCAGAGCCAGCGACCTGCTCGTTCACAGGGTCGTCCAGAACGATGTAACTGTGGTGCTGCGAGGCCAGCCCCGAGTTGATCGAGTACGCAGTGATGGACGCTTGCACGTCCGTGCCGTACTCCCGATCCCGCCGGACGATGATTTCTTCCTCGTCCCACTTCTCGCCGGGCCGGATCTCGGGGTAGAGCCAACGGAAGAACCCGTTGTACTTGATGATCTCCTTGATCGCGCGCAGCCACTTCTTCGTGTTATCGTTGTCCGCGGAGATCAGGGCGATAGTAAGGTTTCGATCCACGCACGAGAGCAGCCACAAGGGGAATGCGATGGAGCAAATCGTGGACTTGAAATGTTCCCGCGGCATCCAAGCGTGCTTTCTATAGGAGCGCGGGGGACCACCGTTGAATGGGTGCAGCTGAATAAAGTTGGCAAATCCTCGGTGAAGGTCCCAGGAGAGACGGTCGAAGCCGCAGACAGC
>Ga0187894_10002256_pt1 | contig 23220 bp, 20 predicted proteins | sample GBC1701081metaG_FD_136650 | JGI IMG/M metagenome (GOLD analysis project Ga0187894, IMG submission 136650) | White microbial mat communities from a lava cave in the Kipuka Kanohina Cave System on the Island of Hawaii, USA - GBC170108-1 metaG ... | reverse complement strand
TCTCGTGCTCGTCGGCGATCGTCGTCGGCACGACCGTCTCCGCGGGCGTCGCGTCGTGCCAATCCTTCGCCGCGTTCGCGCGGATTTTCCCGACGCGCGCGACTGCGGCCTTCACCGCTGCGTTCTCAGGCTCGACGTGCGCGGCGAAGCGCAGGTTGCCCGCGGTGTACTCGTGTCCGCAAAAGACGCGCGTGTCGCCGGGCAGCTGCCCGAGCTTCTCGACGAGCGCGCGATACATCATCTCGGGCGTGCCCTCGAACAGCCGCCCGCAACCCGCGGCGAACAGCGTGTCGCCGCAGAACACGGCCTTCGCGCCATCGAAGACGTATGCGATGTGGCCGCGCGTGTGCGCGGGAATGAAGAGGATGCGCGCGCGCTCGCGACCCACCGTCACGCTGTCCCCCTCTTCGAGCCCATTCGTGAAGCCCGCCAGGCGATCCTTGTCGCTGCGATGCCCGAACACCGGCGCGCCATAACGCTTCGCGAGCTCGGGGTTCGCGGCGGCGTGATCGGGATGGTGATGCGTCGAGAGAATCTTCGTGACCGAAACGCCAGCCGCCTCGACGCGCCGCACTACGGGCGCAAATTCGGGGGCGTCCACCACGGCCGCCTCGCCGCTCTGCTCGCAGACGAGCAGGTAGGTGTAGTTGTCGCTCAGCGTCGGGATGCGTTCGATTCGGAGGGCCATCGAGCGCACGCTAGGCGCTGTTCGGCCCTCGTGCCCGAACTGCGTCCGGCGGAGTCGTTCGCTCAGTGAAGCGTTTCACAGGGCGCGCGCGCCCGGCCTGGCACACTCGCGACATGTCCCGCCTGGCTTTGCTTCTCGCGGCCGCTCTCGCTTGTGGCCTCACCTCCTGCGCGAGCCAAGCGACTCGGAACGCTTGCGCAGCGCCTCTCGTGCTCAGACCGCGCGATCCGATTCCGATCGCCGCGAGCGCGACAACATCTCCCGCTGCGCTCGCGGCGATGTCCGACGAGACGAAGCGCGAGAGCGTGGCCTACCTGACCGCAGTAAAGGGCCGCGTCCTCGGCGAGTGGGCTTCGAGCCCTTCACCCGTGGGATCCATCGGGGTCGAGTTCTCGATCTCCGCCGACGGATGCGTCCCGTGGCTGCGGTTCACAAAGCGCACGGTGTCCGGCGACCGCCGCGGCGTCCTCGGTGCGTTCCGGCGCGTGCTGCCGTTCCGCTCTCCGCCCCCGCCAATCGCGGACACAATTCTCGAGGCGACCTTCTCGACCGAGCTCCGTTCCTGAGCAGCGAGCACTAGAGCAACGAGAGCTGCTCCGGCTCGGGCGGGTCGAGGTCGGCGGCGAGCGCCGCCAGCTCGGCGGCGCGCGCCGGATTGACCGCCGGGCAGCGGTCCTTGAATTCGCACCAGTTGCACAAGCCGCTCGGCCGCGGCGCGAACTCGCGCTCGCTGCGGATCTTGTCGATCGCGCGCGCGGTGTTGTGCCGCAGCAGCTCGCGCTGCTCGGGGCTGCGCTGCGAGCTGCGCGATTCGTCGCGGATCACGTAGTGCCAGACGAGCCGCACGTCGCCGGATTCGCCGAGCTGCTCGCGGATGCCGAGCTCGTAGAGGCCGAGCTGACGATCGCGATCGAGCTCGTCCTGCTTCGGGATGCGGCGCCCGGTCTTGTAGTCGTGGATCTCGAGCGCGCCGTCCTTCGCGCGTGCGATGCGGTCGATGATCCCGCGCACCGCGTAGCGGCCGTCCTCGTCGAGCCGGAACTGGATCTTGCGCTCGAGGCCGACCGTCTCGTCGCGGTCGAATGGGTAGTGGCGGCGATAGAAGCGATCGAGCCCGAGCGCGCCCGCGTCTCGGTAGAAATCGAGCGGTGTGCCCTCGCGCGCGATGCGCACGCGCCCGGCGTCGTACTGCTCGTCGAAGTTCGCGTAATAACGCGCGATCACCTTCTGGATCGACGGCAGCATGCCCTGGCCGACGAACAGGTAGAGGCGCTCCAGCACCTCGTGGACGCGCTTGCCGACGAAGGCTTCGACGCCCTCGCTCTCTACTTCGATCTTCTCGATGTAACGGAACGAGTACTGCTTGGGGCAGTTCTCGAAGCAGCTGAGGCTCGACGGACTGAAGACCGACTGCACGCGACCCGCTCCCGAGGGACCAGTGATTGGGGTCAAAGGCGCGGGGGGTCGGGCGACTCTAGCAGCGCGCGGCCTCGCGCGACGATGCCACGCTCTGCGTCGAAGGTGAGGCGCCGCTCCGCTTCCGCAAGCGCGCACCACAGCACTGCTTCCATCTCGCCGTCAGCGGCGTAAGCCAAGCCGGCCTCGCACGCCATCAGGAAGTAGTGGACGCGCTTTGCAATTTGGCGGCCTGCGCGGCGCTCGAAAAACGTGTACGAGACCTCGCCGAGTGGGGCGAGGATGCGCGCGCTGAGCCCGACCTCCTCGCGCACCTCGCGCAGCGCCGCCTGCTCGACGGTCTCGCCCGGGTCGAGCTTGCCCTTGGGCAGGCGCACGGTGCGGCGGCCGGAGTTGCGGTCGAGTTGCTCAGCGATGAGCGCCTCGATGCCGCTCGCGGCTCGTCGCACGACGAGACCGCCAGCGCTGACTTCTTCGCTTCGGGCAGCCACCTCGACCTCGATCCCGGCATCCAGCCGAAGCCCGAGCAAATTCACAGGGCTAGAGTTCTTGCTTCGCTCGCCTGCGGCCCGCTGCGCGCAGACCTGCTAAGCGAACCTTCGCGCCCAGCCGGAGTTCCCCGATGAAAGCCAAGCGACTCGATGATGTCTACGAGGCTGCGATCGCCGCCCTGGCTGCTCCGTCCGGCGACGCGCTCGCGAAGGCCGACGCCGAGGGTTACCCGAGCTACGACGAGGTGGTGGCCTGGACCGAGCGCGTGAAGGCGGTCGTCCTCCACCAGCGCGATCGCGGGGCGTTGCGCTCCGAGCTGCCGGTGCTCGCGGAGCGCCTGATGCGGCTGCTGGCCCGAGTGCCGCTGCCCGAAGGCTGGGTGGCCGAGGCGATTGCAGCGGAGTTCGTCGCGCGCCTACCCCGCGTGCGCGAGCTGCTCGCGGAGGATCTCGAGGCGGCGTTCGAGGGCGACCCGGCCGCCAAGAGCTTCGCCGAGATTCTGGTCGCCTATCCCTCGATCCAGGCGATCGCGGTTTACCGCCTCGCGCACGAGCTCGTGGCCCTCGGCGCCCCGCAGCTGCCGCGCATCATGGCCGAGCACGCGCACGACCGGACCGGAATCGACATCCACCCCGGAGCGACGATCGGCCGCCGCATCTTCATCGACCACGGCACCGGAGTCGTGATCGGCGAGAGCGCGATCCTCGGCGACAACGTGCGCATCTATCAGGGCGTCACGCTCGGCGCGTTCTCGCCGCGGCGCGGGCAGACCATTCGCGGCACGAAGCGCCATCCGACGATCGAGGACGACGTCACGATCTACGCAGGCGCGACGATTCTCGGCGGCGAGACCGTGATCGGCCGCGGCAGCGTGATCAGCGGCAACGCAGTGATTACGGAATCCGTGCCCCCCGGCTCGCGCGTGGTGCCCGAGCCGCCGCGTCAGGAAGTGCGCCAGCGCAGCGCGAAGGAGCCCAAGACGCTGAGCTGGGAGATTTGACGAGATGGGTTGCGGGAGCCACGCGAGGTTGGGCGTACGGCGGATGCAGCTGGCGGCGCTGCGCGCCGCAGCTGATCCGCATACCGGTACACGCGTCGCCCTCTTCGCGGTAGCGGTTTCGATCGTGATGGCGCTCGGCGCGCCAGCGAACGCCCAGGACGGATCCGGCTGGGGCTACGAGCTTGCGAACGAGTTGATGAGCCCGTGGTGTCCCGGCTTCTCGCTTCCCGACTGCAGCAGCGGCTACGCGTCGGACCTGCGCCTCTGGATCCTCGAGCAGGAGCGCCTCGGCCGCCCGGAAGCCGAGGTGAAAGCGGAGATCCTCGCGAAATACGGCGAGCAGATGTTGCAAGCGCCCAGCGCGCGCGGCCGCGGCATCCTCGCCTACGCGATTCCCGCCGTGCTGATCCTCGCCGGCGGCGTCGTGCTCGTCGTCTTCTTGCGTGGGCAACGCGGAACGCCGAGCAGCGTCGAGAATCGGCAGCCGAACGCGGCGGCCCTCCCCGCATCGCCGCCGGACCCGCAGCTGCTCGCGCGTGTCGATGCGGAGATCTCGGCCTACGAGAGCGGCAACGCGTCCGGATGAAGATCTACACGCGCCGCGGCGACACGGGTGAGACGGACCTGTTCGCGGGCGGGCGCGTCGGCAAGGACGACGTGCGCGTCGAGGCGTACGGTGCAGTCGACGAGCTGCTTGCAGTGTTAGGGGTCGCTGCAGCGGACAGCGCGCAAGCCGATCTGCGCGCGCTGGTCAGCGATCTCCAGCGCACGTTGTTCGCGCTCGGCTCCTACCTCGCGACGCCCGACGCCGCGCGCCGCGCGAAATCCGGAATCGCGGATCCCGCGCAGAGCTGGGTCGACGCGCTCGAGGCCGCGATCGACGACGCCGAGAAGGAGCTCGAGCCGCTCAAGCGCTTCATCCTGCCCGGCGGCACGCGCGGCGCCGCGAGCTTTCATCACGCGCGCGTCGTCTGCCGACGAGCCGAGCGGCGCTGCGTCACGCTGCACCGCGCGCAGCCGCTGAGCGAAGTCGCGCTGCGATACCTGAATCGCCTGAGCGATCTGCTGTTCGTGCTCGCGCGCGTGGAGAACAAGCGCGCGGGCGTGCCGGACGTGGAGTGGGAGGGGTTGAGCTAGCTCAGGCAGGTCGATCGAAGCGCCCGAGTCGTTCCGTCTCTATTCCGCAGACTCCGTGCGGATGACTACCGCGGTCGACGTCGGCGCCAGCCGCGCCGCGATCTCGGCGAGCCAGCGCCCTTGGGCCGCGCGACTGTGGCCATGGCGAGTCTCGCGGTCGTAGAGGTCCTGCTCACGCTGAAGGTCTGCGACTCGCGCGCGGTAGGTCTCGCGCGCGAGCGCGCGCAGGCCGCGTGTCGCCGCCTTCGCGTCGTCCGCGGCGAACGTCAGCTCGCGCAGCGAGCGCTCGAGCGAGCGCGCGTGCGCGAGCGTGAGGTCGAAGTGCCCCTGCTCGTGCCGCAGGTCCCACGCCGCCTTCACCTCGCTGCGCCGGCCGGAGAGCGCCTTCATCAGGTAGGCGCGCACGCACAGCTCCGAGACGCGCGCGATCCAGCGCTGGTCGGCCTGGCGCTCGGTCGCCGCAGCGAGCTCGTCCACAGCGATCGCCGTCGTGATCAGAATTGCCGTTGCGCCGCCGCTCCTCGGCCGGCCGTTCTCGCTCGGCCGTGCGCCTGAGAAGTCCGCCATCGACAGCTGGCGGTGGCTCGCCCGCTCCGCGTCCTCGTTTTGCCCGCACTCGGCAGCCTGCGCAGCGGCGCCAATCGATCCGCTGAAAATCGTGATCAGACCGAAGGCTGCAACGCGCGCCCAGATCGACATTGCCCGGCTCCCGCGCGTCGCGGGCGGGCGGGTGGAGCGGGCTATCCGCTTCGTCCCGCACTCCTCGCGAGCGCGGGCGCACCCTCGAACCGGGGCGGATCAGTTCCCTGAGCGGAAGCCCCGCGATTGCTGGGCTCTTCCTAAGCGCGCGGGCTTACACTCCTCAGGCACAGCTGCTCGCAGAATTCGCGAGCGAGGACGCCGGGATGCGCGATCCGACGAAAGTCATCGCCTTCGGCGAGCACGAGCTCGACTTCGGGCGCGGCGAGCTTCGCCACCGAGAAAAACCCGTTGACATTCAGCCGACGCCGTTGCGTCTGCTGCTCTATCTCGCCGAGCACCGCGATCGCACCGTGCCGCGCCGTGAGCTGCTCGACGCGCTTTGGCCGGGCGTCGTCGTCGGAGACGAGGCCCTGACGACTGCGCTAGCGGAGGTGCGGCGCGCGGTCGGGGACGACGGCGACGCGCAGCGCGTGATCCGCACGCAGAAGGGCGCTGGGTATCGGTTCGTCGCGGAGGCCGAGGTGGTGGCGGCGCCGGCGTCCGCGGGCCGGCTCGCAGTCGAGGGGTCGCCGCAGCCGCGTCGCTTGGTTCCCTTGGCCGGCGTGGCGGTGGCGGTGGCCGTCGTCGCGCTTGTGCTCGGAGCCTGGTTTTTTCGCGCCACCCCTAACAGCCGCGTGGCAGAAGACGAGCGCCAAGCTGCGAGCGCCCACGCCGCGCCGCTCACGGCGATCGCCGTGCTGCCCTTCGACGACCTAAGCCCCGGCGGCGACCACCAGTGGCTCGCCAACGGGATGGCCGAGGACCTGATCGAGATGTTGTCGCGGAGCCAGGAGCTTCAGGTCGTGGCGCGCACCTCGGCACGCGTTGCGAAGCAGAAAGCGGGAGACATCCCTGCCATCGGCGCGCTCCTGAACGTCGGCTCGGTAGTCGAGGGCAGCGTCCGCCGCGCGGGCGAGCAGCTCCGCGTCACCGTGCAGCTGATTCGGGTCAAGGATGGCTACCACGTATGGTCGGGACGCTACGACCGTCGGTTCGACGACGTGCTCGCGATCCAAGAGGAGATCGGGCGCGAGATCGCGGAGGCGCTACGCGCCGAGCTCGGCGTGGCCGGCGACACCTTCTCGTGGTTTCGAACCGCCCGCTACACGACCCGCGATGTGCGCGCGTACGAGCTCGTGAAGAAGGGCATTGATCGCCTTGGGCGCACTTCCTTTCAGGACGAAGCGCCTATTCGCGGACTCATCCATTACTGTCTGGAAGCCCTCGATGTCGATCGCGACTACGCTCAGGCGCACGCCTCGCTCGGTTGGGGCTACTACTGGCTCTGGATACACAGATTCGATCCACGCGAAGAGACGCGAGAGCAGGCGATTGCGGCCGCTCGACGAGCCATTGACCTCGAGCCGACGAATGGCTCCGCGATCAGCCTGCTCGCCGAGCTGAGCATGGGCATTGGCGACTGGGAGAGCGCGAAGGACGGTGTGGAGAGCGCACTCGTGGCTACGCCGGGGGACGGCATCCTGCACCAGTGGTACGCAATGAGTCTCACGTCGATCGGGTCGCTGGAGCAGGCCGCCGCCGAGGCGCAGAGGGCGGCCGATCTCGACCCGCTGACTGCCTTCCCCCACTTCGTCCTAGGGAACGTGCTTCTCGCTCAGCGAGACTATGAGGCGGCCGCCGCAGCCTTCGAGCGAGGCGCGCAGCTCGGTGATCGCCCAGCCCTTCAGACATTGCCCTTCGTTCACCACCTCAATGGCCGGGATTCGCGTGGACTCGAGGCGTGGATCCGTCTCTCGGCGCTCGAGATTTCGACCGGCGAGATGGAGAAGACGTTGCGTGCGGCGTACGCGCGGGGCGGTCTCGAGAGTGCGACCAGGGCCTACTTCGAGGCGCTCGTCTCGCGGGATGGCAGACCCTGTTGTTACGGCCATCCCTGCGAACGGCGCGCGCATGCTCGCCCTGATCGGCGATTCGGATCGGATGTTCGCTTGCCTCGACCAATCCATCGAGGAGCACTTCGTCGACTGGCTCGCCAAGGTGCACCCGATCTACGACCCCTATCGCGGAGACCCGCGTTTCCAGGCGCATCTGCAGCGCATCGGTCTTTAGAGCCGCGTCGCCGCGGCCCAGGCGGAGCGTCGCCTCGGACCGCCGTAGCGGACTCGCGACGTTTCGCTGCACGGCTCCGCCCGCAACGTGAGAGCATCGGGCGACGAGGCCCCTCGTGCTCGTATCGATTCGCATCCACATCGGCGTCGTCCGCGCGTGTGCGAGCTCACTGCTGTTCGCCGCGAATGCAGCCGCCGAGCAGCCGAGCGCGCGCGCCTCCCGCCAGCGGCGAGCTCATCGAAGAGATCATCATCACCGCCGAGCGCCGCGCGATCGATGCGCAGGAGCTCGGCGTCTCGGTCTCCGCATTCACCGAGGAGTCGCTCGAGGCGCGAAACATCCAGGAGATCCACGATCTCCAGTTCCAGATCCCGAGCTTCGTCGCCACGAGCGGCTTCTCGCAGATCACCGTGCGCGGCGTCGGCACCGACATCAACGCGCCGAGCTCCGACCCGGGCTTCGGAACTCACGTGGACGGTGTCTACCTAACACCCGGGGCCGCACTGCTCGACTACTTCGACATCGAGCGGATCGAGGTGCTGCCGGGGCCGCAGGGCTCGCTCGGCGGCCGGCACACCACGGGCGGCAGCATCTACATCTGGACGAATCGGCCCGTTCCGGAGTGGCAGTTCTCAGGCGAAGCAGAGGTCGCGAGCTACCAGAAGTTCCGCGCGCGCACGGTCGTGAACGGGCCCCTCGGCGAGACGCTCGCGGCACGCATCGCCGCGATCTACGAGAGCCCCGCGTACCCGCTGCTGGCGAAGCCGATCGGGCAGCGCGCCGCGATGAACGACCTCGATGGCGGCACATCGCTGCGCGCGTCGCTGCGCTTCACTCCAACGGAGACGCTCGTCGTCGATCTGATCGGCTGGCGCACCTATAACAGCAGCCAAGGCGGCGCGTGGCGATACCTCGGCGACTACCCGGCGTACCCGGTCGGTCAGAGCCCGCTCTTCTTCAACAGCACGCCGGACTACACGAACGCCACGCCGAATCCGAGCGGCGCGCTCGACATTCGCCAAGACCGGCGCACGCGCGATCAGACGAATCGCGCGTGGGCGCTGCAGCTGAGCGCCGAGTGGGAGCTCGGCCCCGTCGTCGCGAAGGCGACCTCGCACTATCTCGACGGGCACTTCTCGACCGATTTCGACAGCGACTCGTCGGACCTCGACATCGAGCGCTCTTGGTTCGACATCTGGCTCGACACGTTCACTCAGGAGCTCACGCTCGCATCGAACACGGATGGCCGCTTCCAGTGGCTGGTCGGCGGGATGTGGCAGAGCGAGCGGCCGGCGAAGTGGAAGGCTCTTCTCAGGGACAGCCAGCGCAACGCGGCGGCCGCCAACTACACGATCCTGGACGTGTTCACCTTCGCGCCGGCGACGCAGTGCGGGCCCGTGGGCACCGACTCGTGTGTGTTCAGCGCGCTGCCGGCAGGTTTCTTGACCTACGACGTCGACGCGACGGTTCGCACGGACGTCGCGGGCGCATTCGCGCACGCGTGGATCGACCTGACAGAGCGCGTCCGGCTCGCGGGGGGCGTGCGTTACAACCGAACGGAGCGCGACCTACGCGACGTCTCGCTCGTCAACGTCTTCAACGAGTCGCTCGACATCATCGACGACAACTTCTGCGCCGCAGTGATCGGCTCGTCGCTGCCGGCCGCCGCCTGTTTCGACGCGTTGTTGGGGGCCCCGACGGGCGGGTCCCTGACGCCGGGCAACACGGCCTTTCTGGTTCCGGTCCGCGGCGACCGCGACCTGTTCTCGGGCAACACGGCCCCGGTGAGCCTCGACAAGACGTGGGAGTCCGTCACCGGAAACGCGCGCATCGAGCTCACGCCGCGTGAGGACGTGCTGGTCTACGCCAGCTTCGCGACCGGAAGCCGCGCCGGCGGCTTCAACCTCGTCGAAGGTTGGGCTGGGCACGGCGGCTTCGCGCCCGAGACGAACCGCGCCTACGAGCTCGGCGTGAAGTCGACGCTGCGCGAACAGCTGCGCCTCAACGCTGCCGTCTACTGGTACGACTACCAGAATAAGTTCACGGTCGGCCTCGTGCGGGGCTTCGACCTCACGACGAACTCGGCCGAGGCCGAGATCATGGGCGCCGAGCTCCAGCTCGAGTGGGCCGCGAGCGAGGCCCTGCGCCTGCGCGGCAGCGTCGGCTGGCTGAGCGCGGAGTATGCGTCGGGCTTCCTTGCGCGTGACGGCAGCCTCGGGCCTGATAACCCGACCGGTTTCGACCCTGCCGCTGAGACAGGCCGGCAGCACGGCGTGAGCCGCGCTTCCGAGGACATCGACGGCAACCCACTGAGCCGCTCGCCGGAATGGACGCTCTCACTCGGCGGCGACTACCGCATCGAGCTCGGCGAGCGCGGCGCGCTGACCGCGCGGCTCGACTTCGCGTGGCGCGACGAGATCAACTACCGCCAGTTCGACAATCCGCTCGATCGCCAGCGCGCGTTCACGCGCACGGATCTCTCACTGCGCTGGGAGCAAGGCGAGGACGGCGCCTGGGCGGAGCTCTACGTGAACAATCTCGAAGACCGTCGCGAGGTGCGTACGAGCCTCGCCAACGAGGCCATCCATCGGCAGTGGTACCTCGCTGCGCCGCGCATGCTGGGCCTTCGGGCGGGCTGGACGTGGCGCTCGGAGCAGGCGCCGTTCGCGGCCACGCGTCAGCCGGTCGTAGCCACGAGATAGGCGAGCGCATCGTCCGAGCTCAGCGAGCTCGCTCGCCCCAAGACCTCCCGCTCCCCCTCGGCTTGCTTGCGAATGCGCAGGCCCACGAAGAAGAAGAACAGCAGCTCCGCGAGCAGTAACAACAGCACGAGCTTGCCCGCGCGCTTACCCCAGCTCACGCGCGCTCTCCGCGCAGCGCGCGCTCGAGCTCGCTGGCGAGCTCGCGTTCGAGCGCGAAGCCCGAGGTCTCGGGCGCAGCAGCGAGGCGCGCGCTGAGCGCCGCACTGCCGCCGAACGCTGCGAGCCCGTAGCTGCCGTAGCGGCGCGCGAGGCTCTCGCGCAGCCAGGCGTCGCGGCCGCGCCGGCGCTTCGCCGCCAGCACGCCGCTCTCGGCGAGATGCGCGCGATGCCGCGCGATCGCTGCCTCGAGCGCATCGATGCCGCTGCCATCGCGCGCCGAAACGAGCACCACGACGGGCGACCATTTGGCGTCGGGCTTCTCGCCGAGCGCGAGCGCGCTCTCGAGCTCGCGGGCCGTCCGCTCGGCGAGCGCGCCGAGATCTGCCTTGTTGACCGCGAACACGTCGGGCAGCTCCAGCACGCCGGCCTTCAGGAACTGCACGGTGTCGCCCGCGGCCGGCTGCGCGACGAAGACGAGCGTGTCGACCAGATCCACGACGTCGCCTTCGCTTTGCCCAACGCCGACTGTCTCGACGATCACGACGTCGAACACGGCGGCCATGATCGTCGCGGCGGCGCGCGCGGCGTCCGCGAGGCCGCCCAACGATTCCCGCGCGGCGAGCGAACGGAAGAACACGCCGGGGTCGCTCGCGGCAGAGCGCACCCGCACGCGGTCGCCGAGCAGCGCGCCGCCGCTCCTGCGGCTCGACGGATCGACTGCCACGATGCCGACCGTCTCGCCGCGCGCGCGATGCGCGCGCACGAGCGCGTCCATCAGCGTCGATTTGCCAGCGCCGGGTGCGCCGGTGAGCCCGAGCCGCGGCGCTCCGCCGAAGAGGACACGCGACTCGAGCGCCGCGAGCAGCTCGCGAGCGTCGTCCCGCTCACCGGAGCGCTGGTCGTCGGCGAGGTTCAACGCGGGCGCAACCGCGTTGCGGTCGCGCTCGAGCAGCCGCGCAGAAAGCTCGCGCGCGCGCGCCCGCGCGGCGTCAGGCAGCGCAGGTTTCCTCGGCGACGTCGACGATCTCGCCGAGCACGCGCGTCAGGTCGAAATCCTTCGGTGTGTAGACGCGGGCGACGCCTGCGGCGCGCAGCTGCGCGGCGTCGTCCTCGGGGATGATCCCGCCGACCACGACGGGCAGACGCACGCCCGCGTCGCGCAGGCGGCCTAACACATCGAGCACGAGCACGCCGTGCGAGCCCGACAGGATCGAGAGCCCGATCACGTGCACGCCCTCGTCGCGCGCGGACTGCACGATCTCGGCGGGCGTGACGCGAATTCCTTCGTAGACGACTTCCATGCCCAGGTCGCGCGCGCGCACGGCGATTTGCTCGGCGCCGTTGCTGTGCCCGTCGAGGCCCGGCTTGCCGACCAGCAGCTTCAGCGGGCGGCCGAGCTTTGCACCGAGCCCGCGCACGCGCGCGCGAATCTTCTCGGCCTCGGGGTCGCTTCCGCGCACTTCGCGCGCGACGACGCCGGTGGGCGCGCGGTACTCGCCGAAGACCGCGCGCAGCGCGTCGGCCCACTCGCCGGTGGTCGCCCCTGCCTGCGCGCAGCGGATCGAAGCCGGCATCACGTTCGCGCCGCTCTTCGCGGCATCGCGCAGGCCCAGCAGCGCGGCCTTCGCCTCGGCGGCGTTCCGCTTGTTACGGAAAGCGCGCAGCCGTTCGATCGCGGCGCGCTCGGCGCTCTCGTCGACCTTCAGCACCGCTCCGCTGCCGCTGGCGACGAGCGGGCTCGGCTCCGCCTCGCGGTAGGCGTTCATGCCGACGACCGTCTGCTCGCCGCTCTCGATCGCCGCGATGCGCCGCGTTTGCGATTCGACCAGGCGCTGCTTCATGTAGGCGTTCTCGACCGCCGCGATCGCGCCGCCCATCGCGAGCACCTTCGCGAGCTCGGCCTGCGCGCCGTCCACCAGCTCCTTCACCTTCGCCGCGATCACCGGCGAGCCGTCGAACAGATCCCCGTACTCGAGCAGATCCGTCTCGTACGCGAGGATTTGCTGGATGCGCAGCGACCATTGCTGATCCCACGGCCGCGGCAGCCCTAATGCCTCGTTCCAGGCCGGCAGCTGAAGCGCACGGCAGCGCGCGTCCTTCGAGAGCGTGACGCCGAGCGCCTCCAGCACGATGCGGATCACGTTGTTTTCGGGCTGCGCTTCGGTGAGACCGAGGCTGTTCACCTGCACGCCATAGCGGAAGCGGCGCAGCTCCTCGTCTGCGACGCCGTAGCGCTCGCGCCCGAGGCGATCCCAGAGCTCGGTCATCGCACGCGCCTTGCACGTCTCCTCGACGAAGCGGATGCCGGCGTTCAAGAAGAACGAGATGCGTCCGAACACGCGCGGCAGCGCGTCCCCAGGCAGGTCGCTGCGCGCCTTCACCGCGTCGAGCACCGCGATCGCGTTCGCGAACGAGTAGGCGATCTCCTGCACCGGCGTCGCGCCGGCTTCCTGCAGGTGGTACGAGCAGATGTTGATCGGATTCCACTTCGGGATCGCGTCGACCGTGAACGCGATCATGTCGCTGATCAGGCGGATCGACGGCTCGGGCGGGAAGACATACGTGCCGCGCGAGAGGTACTCCTTGACGATGTCGTTCTGCGTGGTGCCGGCGAGCTTTTTCGCGGGCACGCCCTGTCGCTCTGCCGCGGCGACGTAAAGCGCGAGCAGCCACGCCGCGGTCGCGTTGATCGTCATCGACGTGTTCATGCGGTCGAGCGGGATGCCGCGGAACAGCGTCTCCATGTCCTCGACGTGGCCGATCGGAACGCCGACCTTGCCGACTTCGCCGCGCGCCAGCTCGTGATCGCTGTCGTAGCCGGTCTGCGTCGGCAGATCGAACGCCACCGAGAGGCCAGTTTGCCCCTTCGCGAGATTGGTGCGGTAGAGCGCGTTGCTGGCCTCGGCCGACGAATGGCCCGAGTAAGTCCGAAACACCCACGGCTTCTCGCGCTGGGGACGCTCGCCAGCCGACATCACGCCTCCGCTCGCTCGAACGCTTAGAACGATCGGCGAAGCTACCGGAGCCCGTGAGGCGACGAAACGAAGCCGCGAGCGCGCGCGAGGCTCCGCCGCGCGCGCTGCTGTCCGCGCCGCAGCGTCCGCGCCGGGAGGTGCTTCAGCGCTTCCGGGACGCGAGCGCCAAACCCGCGACGCCCACGGCGAGCAGGCTCGCGAGTGCGGGCTCGGGGATCGCGAAGCCGACGAACTCGATGTCTGCTCGCACGTCGTACACGAGGTTGCCGAAGCGGATCTCGCCGACCTTCACGCCGAGCAGCCCGAGCCGCATCTCGGTGCCGTCGTAGTAAGCGGTCACCGTGAACGAGTTGATCGGGATGACGCCGGCCACTGCTTGCGGCGGCACCGTCACCGGCGGGGAGTTGTCGAGAGCCGCTCCGCTGAACGAAACGGCGATCGGTCCGAGCGTCACCGTGTACGGGTTCGAGCCGGTCGCCGAGGACGAGTAGCCCGCGGCAGGGTCGATCGAGATGTCGAGATCGAGCGCGTTGTAGGCGCCAGGGAGCGCGGGCACGCTGACGAAGAGGTTGTTCGATTGCAGCGAGAAGTCGGGGATGGTGCCGCTCGCGTCGTCGAACACGACGAAGCCGCTGGTCAGCTGACCCGCGCCCACCGCAATGGTGGTGCCGTTGAGCGATACGCCTGCCGTCACACCTCCGTGGTCGACGACGAACGTGATCGGCGCCGCTCCTGCGGCCAGCGGAAGCAGCAGCGAGAGCGAGAGCAGCAGCGGGCGCACGAATCGCATTGAGTCCACTCCGATACGAGCTCGAGTCCGAAAGAGCACACAGCAAGTCCGGTGCCACGCGCCTCCTTCCGCGTAAGTGCGCGAAATACCTCGCAATCGTGCGAGATCTGCGCCCGGGCTCGCGGAACCGCCATTCCGTCCGCGGAAAACTCTTTCCCGCGTCCCGAGAAATGCCATGGCATGCTCGGTCGATGCTGAGCGCCCTCGATCATTTCGTCATCGCGGTGAACGACCTACCAAGCGCGACTCGCAGCTACTCGCAGCTGCTCGGACGCGTGCCGACATGGCGTGGCGAGCACCCGGTGCTGGGCACCGAGAACTCGCTGTTTCGCCTCGCGAATACGTATCTCGAGCTGCTCGCGCCGACGGCAGGCGGCGGGCAATGGCTACGAGAGGTGTTGCAAGCCGACGGGGAGGGGCCGTTCGCGCTGGCATTCGCGACGCCCGATGCGGAGGCCTTCCGCGCACAGGCAGCAGCGAGCGGCTTGCGACCGGGCGCGGTGCAGCCCGGCATCGGGCGCGATTCGGACTCCGGCGCGTTTCGAAAGTGGCGGAACGTTTTGCTCGACCGCGAGGCGACGCACGGCGTCCAGCTGTTCGCAATCGAGCATCTCTCGCCGCCGGAACTTTTGCCTCTCTCGCCGCCGACGCACGAGGACGCGGGCGCGACGGTCGATTCCGTCGATCACGTCGTAATCCACACCGCAGATTCCGAGCGCGCCAAGACGCTCTACGGCGACGCGCTCGGCATTCGGCTGGGGCTCGACCGCACGTTCCCGCAGTGGGGCTCTCGGATGCAGTTCTTTCGCCTCGGGCACCTCACGCTCGAGGTGGTGTCGCGGCTCGGCGAAGGCGGCCCGGCGGGCGGGGGAGACCGCTTCTGGGGCGTTTCGTACCGCGTCGCCGATGCTGCGGCTGCCCACACGCGGCTGGGCGCGGCGGGATTCGATCTCACCCCGCTGAAGCCCGGGCGCAAGCCGGGCACGTTCGTATTCACGGTGAATGGCGGCACGCACGGTGTCGCGACGCTGATGTTGCAGCCGTCCCTTTCGACGCGACGTGCGGGCTAAGGTCCACGTTTCCGCGCGCCAAGGAGATGCGATGGCCGCCGCTCCGTTGCTCGTCAGGCCGGAGTTTCCGGCGAATCTCGAGGACGAGATCCGCCGGCTGAAACGCGAGCAGAATGCGGTCTTGCTCGCGCACTACTACCAGGATGGCGAGATCCAGGATCTCGCGGACTTCGTCGGCGATTCGCTCGCGCTCGCTCAGGCTGCTGCGCGCGCCTCGCGCGACGTGATCGTTTTCTGCGGCGTTCATTTCATGGCCGAGACGGCGAAGATCCTGAACCCGTCGCGCAAGGTGGTCGTCCCGGATCTCGAGGCCGGCTGCTCGCTCGCCGACGGCTGCCCTCCTGCCGAGCTCGCGAAGTTCAAGGCGCAGCACCCCGGCGCAAAGCTGCTCACGTACATCAACTGCTCTGCGGAAGTGAAGGCGATGAGCGATCTCATCTGCACTTCGTCGAACGCGATCGCGATGGCGCGCCACTTCGACGGCGAGAAGCTGATCCTCGCGCCCGATCGCCATCTCGCGAAATGGATCTCGCAGCAGCTCGGGCGCGACGACCTGATCGTCTGGCCGGGCGCCTGCATCGTGCACGAGCAGTTCAGCGCGAAGGAGCTCGCCACGCTGAAGGTGCGGCATCCGGAAGCGGAGGTGCTCGCGCATCCGGAGTGCGAGAGCGCGGTGCTCGCGCAGGCAGACTTCATCGCCTCGACCACCGGCATCATCAAGCGCGCGGTCGAGTCGCCGAAGCAGACCCTGATCATCGCGACCGAGGACGGCGTCTTTCACGAGATCGAGAAGCAGCTCGCGAAGGCCGGCAAGCGCAAGACGCTGATCCAGGCGCCGGGCCTCGACGCCAGCTGCGCCTGCAATCGCTGCCCGTACATGCGTCTCAACACGCTCGAGAAGCTCTACCTGTGCCTGCGCGACCTAACACCCGAAGTGACGGTGCCCGAGCCGATTCGGGTGAAGGCGCTCGCGCCGATCCAGCGCATGCTCGAGCTCTCGCAGGGACTCGCGCCAGCACCCAAGCCGGCGGGCCGCGGATGAGCGCGCAAGCGACACGCAGCGCGTGCGCAGCGCCGCAGCGCGCGACGCGAGTTGAAAGCGGGCACAGCGCGCTGAGATGCTGGCGAGGTGCCTGCAGCTTGGAGACGGTGCGTTGCTTCTGATTCACGGTGATTACGGCTCCGGAAAATCCGCCGCGCTGCGGGCGCTCGAGGAATCGCCTCCGCCCGGGCTGCGCGCCGCCTACGTGCCGGTGCCGACGCTCGACTTCTCAGGCCTCGCGCGCTGGTGCCTCGATCGTTTGGGTGCCGAGGCGACGCCGGATCCGCCCGCGGCGCTGCGCGCGCTCGCCGGCCGTTCGCGCCTGCTGCTGCTGATCGACGACGCGGATCGGCTCGCGCTCGACGTCGCTCTCGCGCTGCGCCAGCTCGAGCGCGATGCCCACGGCGGCGTGGTGATCGTCGCGGCCTGCGGCAGCGAGCGCATCGAGAGCCCGTCGCTCGTCGCGCTCGGGCCCCCGCTGCGCGATTTCGTCGTCGCTGCGGGAAGCTTCGAGCGCCCGGTGCGCGCGGTGCGCGCCGCGCTCAGCCCGGAGAGCGCGCACGCCGCAGCGAGCGCGCCGAAGCGACAAGTGCGCGTGAAGGCGGCACCTGCGGCGACCGCGGGAGCTGCACGACGCGCCATGCTCGCGGCGTCTCCGCCGGAGCCAGTCGCCGCGCACGCAGAGGCGAGCAAGCCCGCGCCCCGCGAGCCGCTGCCGGCTCTTCACGTACCGCCGCCTCGCAGCTCGCGCACGGTTCCGCTTTCGCTCGCGATCGCGCTCAGCGCCGCGGCATTTCTCGTGCCCGCTGCGTTCTTCGTCGGATTTTTGTTAGGTGGATCGCGCTCGTCCGAGCCGGAGCCGCGAACGGCTCGCGAAGCGTCCGCGCTGCCCGAGGTTTCGGCAGCGCCCCGCGTCGCTTCGCAAGCCACGGAGCAAAACGACGACCTGAAGGCTCCCGCGCCGACCGCGCAGGCCGAGGTGGCGCCGGCGCCTTCACCCGCGCAAGCGCGTTCGCCGGCGGCGGAGCGCGTGAGTGCACCCGCGCGCGCGTCGGCCGCGACCGAGCGCGCATCCCAGCTCGCCCGAGCGCGCACCGAGCCCTCGCGCTCGCCAGCAGCGACCGAGAGCCGGGCCGCGAAGCCCGAGCTCCGCGAGAGCGCGCGCCCGAGCGCTCCAGTCGCGCGGGCGCCCGTGGAGACTCGCTCCGAGGCGCGGCGCTCTGCGAGCGCTGCGCCGAGCTCTCAGGCACCCGCGGCCAAGACGCGCGCGGCGGCGCCTCAGAGCGCGAGCCCCACCGCCGAGGCGCGCAGCACGCCCGCGATCGCGAGCGCAGCGAAGCGCGCGGATGCGGCGGCCAAAGCCCCGCCCGCGCAAGATCCACCCGCCCAGCGCACCGCGGCGGCCGCACCTGCGCGCGCGCAGCCGAAGCGCAGCGAGGCGCCTCCTACGGTCGAGCCCGATTGGGGTACGCCCACACTGATCAGCGTGGGCCCTGCCGACGAGGCGAATTGACGAGGTCTCCGCCGCGGTCGATCCAGGTGAACGAAACCTCGGTCTCGACGTTCGGCCGATCGACGGCCACGCCATCCTCGAGCCGCGGCGCGTAGACGAAGCGTTTCGCGGCATCGAGCGCGGCTTGGTCGAAGACGCCGGGAGGATCCGAAGCGATCACCCGAACGTCGCGCGTTCCGCCTGCGGCCGTCACCGTGAAGCCGAGACGGACCCAGCCGGAGATGCCCTGCAGCTGGGCTTCGCGCGGATATACCGGAGGCGGGCGGCGTAGCGCCTTCACTTCGCGATCTTCGCCGCGCGGCGCCGGCTGAGGCGTCGGAATCGGTGCCGGCTCGGGCTTTGGCTGCGGCAGCGGCTCGCGCGCGACGCCGCAGAGCTCAGGCGACGGCGGTGAGACCAGCTCCCCCCTCACTCCGCGGACGCGGTAGCAGTAACGCACGCCCTCGCGGACATCGCGATCTCGAAACTGCGTCTCGAACGCATCGACGCGCGCGATCGGTGTGAACTCGTCCGGCGGCCCCCCGATGCGCCGCTCGACCTGATAACCGTCGAGCTCCGCGGAAAGTCGCGCCCACTCGACGAGCAGCTCGGCGGCGAGAGCTGCGCCCGGAACGAGCACGGCGAAGGTCGCGCAGGCGACGCGTCGCGTGATTCTGCGCATGACTCCTCCGGCGCTGTCCATGCTGACCATCGCTCGCCCGGCACGGGCTACTCCACCGTGCCACCGATGGCCAGCCCGCGTCCACACCGAGTCGCAACGCCGATCCGCGTGAGTGACCGCGAGCAACCGTTCCGGGTCGCCGGTTGGGGCCGTCGGCCACGCCGGCCCCTCCTAACCCTTTCCCGGCGCGTCGAGGCCGAGCTGACACCAAAGCGCTGGCGCGGCCACCTGACAACGCGGGAGGCGGATTCGATGCGCGAGCTCTCACGACTCGGGCAGCTGTTTTGGGCGACGCTGCTCGCGGCGTCAGCGCACGCTTCCGACGGCGTGCTCGAGATCAATCTGGCCTGTGCGACGGCGACAGGCTGCTTCGCCGGAGACCTGGCCGGCCTGCCGGTCACCATCACGGCCGCTGCGCCGGCGCGGAGCTTTCGGCTCACTAGCGACCTGACAACTGCGTCCGGCGCACAGACCATGATCAGCGTCTCGGTCCCCTCCGTGACGATCGATCTCGGCGGCTTCCGCATCGCCGGCCCCGCTGTCTGCAGCGGCGTCCCCGTAACAAGCTGCACGAACGGCGGCGCTGGTCAGGGTGTGACGGGCGGAAACGACGTCACGGTGAAGAACGGCTCGATCACCGGTATGGGCAACACGGCTGTGAGTCTCACGTACTCGGCACGCGTGGAAGGGCTCAATGTGTTCCACTGCGGCGGCGGCATCACCGCGACCGATCTGGCGGTGATCCGCGGCAACATCGTCACGAGCGGCGGTGGGGATGGGATTCGCTGCCGAGATCACTGTGTCGTCAGCGAGAACAGCGCGACGGGTCACTTCGGCGACGGGATCGACGTGGCGATCGGAACCGTCAACGGGAACAGCGCGAGCCTGAACGGCGGCGCGGGCGGGCGGTTCGGCAGCAGAGTCGCCTACGCGCAGAATCAGTTCAGCGGGAACGCCGTGGCCGACGTCGTCGGCGGGCATGCGAGCAGCGGAAACCTCTGCGCGGACGCGAGCTGCTCCGCGCGCGGCACGCGGCGCTTCTACCTGACGCAGAGCGCACACAACGGGACGCAAGCCGTCCTCGCGTGCGCGGTCGGTTTTCACTTCGCCTCGATGTGGGAGCTCCAAGACCCGAGTCATCTCGAGTACGACGTCGCTCGAGGAGTGACGAGCCCCGACGCGGGCCTCGGACCGCCGACGTCTCTCGCCGAGGGATGGATCCGTACCGGTCGCGCTTCGACTTCGTCGAACGGCCGCCAGGGCGTCGACAACTGCAACGCCTGGTCGTCCAGCAGCGGGCAGGGGACCGTCGCTGGACTCGACACCGCGGGAAATTGGTTGAACGGGTGGGACACCGTCCCGCAGAGCCGCGTCGAGCCCTGGGACCCCGATCTGCAGAATTGCTCCGACCCGAAACACGTCTGGTGCGTCGAAGACTGAGCGCGCTCAGCTCTCGTACAGCTTGATCACCCGCACCGTGCCCGCCGGCGCGGCCTGGATGCAGAGATCGCACAGCACGCACTCGTCGAGGTTGTCCTCGACGATCTTCAGCGAGCCATCCGCGTTCTGGTCGAAGATGTCGACCGCGCAGACGTCCGTGAGCTTCTTCGCGAGCGCCGCGTCTTGCGCGACGCTCGCGTCCACCTGCACGTCGATGAAGAGGCCAGCCATCAGAGCGCCACGGAGGTCGCCGCGAGCCGCTTGCGCAGCAGCCCCGGGATCTCTTCGATGCGTTCGGCGACCGAGATTCCCGCGGCTTCCATGCGCGCGATCTTCTCGGCGGTCGTGTCTTCCTTGCCTTCGACGATCGTGCCGGCGTGGCCGAAGCGCATGCCCTTCATTTCGTCCATGAAGCGGCCGGCCATGAACGCGACGATCGGCAGGCGCGACTTGTTACGGACGACCCATTCCGCGAGCTCGGCCTCCATGCGCCCACCCGGCTCCGAGTAGATCGCGATCGCCTTCGTCTCGCGGTCGGCTTCGAAGAGCGGCATCAGCTCGGCGTAGGTCGTACCGACGATCGCGTCGCCCCCGATCGAGACGCACGTGCTTTGACCGAGCCCCGCGGCCGTCAGCGTCGAGGCGATCTCGGTGGTCATGCCGCCGCTGCGCGACATCACGCCGATCGGGCCCTTCGTGTAGGCCTGGCGCGTGTTCGCCGCCGGCCCGCCGACGCCGCCCATCTTGGCTTCGCCTGGCGAGATCATCCCCAAACAATTAGGGCCGATGATGCGCGCGCCGCGCAGCGCGGCGAGCTCGACCATCTGTGCGACTTCCTTGCGCGGGATGTTCTCGGTGACGACGACGACCAGCTTGATGCCGTTCTCGAGCGCCTCGAACACCGCGTCGCGCGTGAAGCGCGGCGGCACCGAGACGATCGAGCCGTCCGGCTGCCCGTGCTTCACGACGATCTCGCGCACGGTGTCGTAGACCGGCACGCCGTAGATGTCGCGGCCTGCGCGGCCCGGCGTTACGCCGCCGATGATCTTGGCGCCGTACGCGAGGTTCTCGCGCGTCAGGCTCACCGCCTCACGGCCCGTGATGCCCTGGATGATGAAGGTCGTGTCCTTCGTGATCAGGATCGACAACGCGCGCCCGCCCTCGCTGGAGCGCGGCACGGTATCGACGTTGGAGGCGCGGGCAACCGCTCAGGGGCACGCGATGACGGCGTTCGCGCTGTCGGTGCAGCCGTTGTCGCCGAGATTGAGCACGCCGGGCAGGGTGGCGACCGCGAATCCGTTCTGCGTGATCAAGTTCCCGCGATAGCCAGCGCCCGGATTCAGCAGCAGGCCGAGGTTCGAGTTCTTCGTGATCGAATTCTCGGAGACGAGCACCCCGTTCCCGGTTTCGATCCCGTTGGTGTTTCCAGTCACCGTGCAGCCCTGAATCGAGCCGCCAATCGCGCCGACGCCGCCGGTCGCGGCCATGTAGATCCCGGTGCTGTTTCCTCGCGCCGTGGAGCGGCTCACCGTGCTGCTCATCGTGGCGACGATGCCGAGGAAACCGTTCGCGGTAGCGGAGGACTCGGTGACGGTGCTTCCGTCGCGGACTTCGATCCCGTTGTTCGCGTTCGAGACCGCCGCGCTGCGCGAGACCACGGTGCCGGGGCGCGCCCGGTGTGCGAGATCCGCAGCCCGCGGAGCACGTGCCCGTTCCCGCCGCTGGCGAAGATCCCCTTGCTGCCGACTCCGACGATGCTGCCGTTCGAGACCTGGAGCCGGTCTGCCGTCGCCTCGATCCCGTAGCCGGTCTGCGTCGAGTAGGAGCAGCCGTCGAGGTTTCCATCGCAAACCTGGAAGCCGACGATGCCGTGGCCGCCGAGATCGATGCTCACGTCGGGCCCGGCGACGACGATCCCGGTGATCGTCGGCAGCCCCACCGTGAGATCGCTCGTCAGCACGTAGCTGCGGCCGGCCTGGCCGGTGATCGTGACCGGATAGTCCGGCGCGTCACCTGGAAAGCAGCCGACCTGCACGCAGGCCGCGTTGATCTCGAGGACACCATTGCTGGCGAGCGCGTGAGAAGTCGCGAGCAGAGAGGCCAAAGCAAGTAGCAAGCAGCTGGATCGCACAGGAGTACCCCCAGCCGCGAATGTGGCCCGCCGCGCAGCGTGCGAACGTGAGTTTCGCGTGAGAGATGTTCCGACGATGCGTGTAGGCGCGCCAAATGGCCCCCACTCGCCGCGTGACGGCGTGAGCTCCAGGCGGCTCGCAGCTTGCGCGCGCGCTCGTGTAGCTTGCGCGAGATGTTGGGGTTTCGCGGAGACTGGTCATGCGCTCGCCGTTGCAGCTCTCGCTCGTCGTCGCCCTCGCGTTCGGCGCGCTGCCAGCTCTCGGCTCCGACGGCGCCATCGAGCTGAGCCAAGCCGGCGCTACCGCGTCGGGTGGCTTCCCGCTCGTGCTCCAGGCCGGTAGCTATCGCCTCACCAGCGACCTCGTCGTGCCCGATCTCGCGACGACCGCGATCCAAGTCGCCGGCGAGGGCGTGACGATCGACCTCGGCGGACACGCGATTCGCGGGCCTAACAGCTGTCACGTCGGTGCGTGCGCGTCGGATGCCGGCGTCGGGATCGAGGCACAGGCGGCGGTGCGCGGTACGAGAGTCGTGAACGGCACGATCACCGGCATGGGCGCAGACTGCGTGCATCTCGGCGATTTCGCGCATGTCGAAGGCGTGTTCGCGTTCGGCTGCGGCGGCGACGGCATCGAGGTCGGCGCGTTCGGCGTCGTGGTCGCGAATCGCGCGGTGATGAATGCCAGCGACGGCATCGAGATCGGCGTGCAGACGCTGACCGCGAACAACGTCGCGGTGAGCAACGCGCAGCTCGGGGGCGGCGTCGCGCTGCGCAACGGGCGCGGCGGCGCGCCGAATGTCTGCGACGACGGCAGCTGCAGCGGGGGCGCCGGGAAGAGCTTCTATCTCACCGTCGCGTCCGTCCCGGGCTCTCAGGCACTACAGCAGTGCGCGGCTGGCTTCCACATGGCGTCGCTGTGGGAGATCTTCGACCCGAGCTCGCTCCACTACGACGCAACGCGCGGCTACACGCTCGGTGACGGCGCGCCGCCGAGCTCGGGAGCCGCACGCGGCTGGGTGCGGACCGGCTACACCGCGTACTCGCTGACGGGCGAGAAGGGGAAGTCGAACTGCAACGCCTGGGCGGCGAACGCCGGCGGAGTCGACGGCGGCACGCTCGCGAACTTGGTCGAGAACTGGATCACCTCGACCAGCGTGGTACCCGGCCCGCCGCCGCTTTGGCCGTGGGAC
>Ga0187894_10002255_pt1 | contig 23230 bp, 25 predicted proteins | sample GBC1701081metaG_FD_136650 | JGI IMG/M metagenome (GOLD analysis project Ga0187894, IMG submission 136650) | White microbial mat communities from a lava cave in the Kipuka Kanohina Cave System on the Island of Hawaii, USA - GBC170108-1 metaG ... | reverse complement strand
GGGCAAGTTCGTGGGCCAGAGCGCCGTGCAGATGCATGGCGGCATGGGCGTCACCGACGAGCTGGCGGTCAGCCACTACTTCAAGCGGCTGACCATGATCGACACCTTGTTCGGCAGTCCACAGCATCACCTCACCCGCTACGGCAACCTGTCGATGGCGGCATAGAGCGAGGAAAGAAGCCCGGCCCAGTGCCGGGCTTCTTGTTTGTCGGTAACGCAGTCGACGAAACGTTCCACACCTCGGAACTTATGTCTGCAACGCGGGGCGGATGAGCAAAATCGGTGTCGCGCGCCTCAGTCACTGGGGCTAAGGTAAATCAGCATTCACGAGCCGGCCGCGTTCCCGCCAGGACGCCGCGGCTCACGCAAGCAGAACCAAGCGTTTTCGGAGGGATTTGGCGAATGGTCGGCATCACGGCTTTTGGCGCCTACGTTCCGCGGCTGCGGCTCAACCGGCAGGCGGTCTACGATGCGAACAAGTGGTTTGCCCCCGGCTTGCGCGGCCAGGCCAAGGGCGAGCGCTCGATGGCCAACTGGGACGAGGATTCGATCACCATGGCGGTCGAGGCGGCGCGCGACTGCCTCAACGGCACCGATCCCAAGAGCCTGAAGAACCTCTACTTCGCCTCGACCACGCACCCCTTCAAGGACCGCCAGAACGCCGGGGTCATCGGCACGGCACTCACGGTCGAGCAGGGCCTGATGGCGGCCGACATCGGCGGCTCGCAGAAGGCCGGGACCTCGGCCCTGATCGCCGGCCTGAACGCGGCCAGCGCCGGTGCGCTGTCCCTGGTCACCGCCGCCGACAAGCGGCTCGCCCGCGTGGCCTCGGCCAACGAACTGCAGTACGGCGACGGCGCCGCGGCGATGATGCTGGGCACCGACAAGGTGATCGCCAAGCTGATCGGCACGCGCTCGGTGTCGATGGACTTCGTCGACCATTTCCGCGGCGACGAAACAGACTTCGACTACGGCTGGGAAGAGCGCTGGATCCGCGACGAGGGCTACGTGAAGATCGTACCCCCGGCGATCAAGGAAGCGCTGGCGGCGTTCGGCCTCAAGGGCGCCGATGTCACCCACTTCATCATGCCGAGCCTGATGGGTGCCGTGCCCAAGCAGATGGCCAAGATGGCGGGCATCGCCGACACGGCGGTGCGTGACCTGCTCAACGCCACGCTGGGCGACACGGGCTCGGCGCATGCGCTGGTCATGCTGGTCGATGCGCTGGAGACCGCCAAGCCGGGCGACAAGATCTTGGTCGTCGGCTTCGGGCAGGGCGTCGACATCATCGCGCTGGAGGTCACCGCCGAGATCGGCAAGCTCGGCAAGCGCCTGGGCCTGTCAGGCTGGCTGGCGCGGCGGAAGGAAGAGAAGAACTACATGAAGTTCCTCGCCTTCAACGAGATGCTGCCACTCGAGAAGGGCATGCGCGCCGAGTTCGACAAGAAGACGGCGCTGTCGGTCCTGTGGCGCAAGCGCGACATGATCTACGGCCTGGTCGGCGGCAAGTGCCGGGTCTGCGGCACCATCCAGTTCCCGCGGGCGCAGATCTGCGTCAATCCGAACTGCCACGCGATGGACAGCCAGGACGACTATCCGATGGCCGGCCTCGAGGCCTCCATCATGTCGTTCACGGCCGACGCGCTCACCTATTCGCCGGACCCCCCGGCGTATTACGGCATGGTCACCTTCCCGGAGGGCGGGCGATTCACGGCCGACTTCACCGACTGCGACAAGGAGCAGGTCAAGGTCGGCACCAAGATGCGCATGACGTTCCGCATCCGTGACAACGACACGATGCGTGGCGGATTCAAGCGCTACTTCTGGAAGGCGGCGCCGGTCTGACCGGCGCCCTCTTTACTGCGTAATCATCGAGTTCCAGAGAGTACGGAGCACGAAAGGAGACCGTGCGATGGCCAAGGGCATCAAGGACAAGGTCGCGATCCTCGGCATGGGTTGTTCGAAGTTCGGCGAACGCTGGGACAGCGGCGCCGAGGAGCTGATGGTCGAGGCCTTCAAGGAATGCGTGGCGGACGCCGGCATCGATATGAAGCAGATCCAGGCCGCCTGGTTCTCGACCGCGATCGATGAGGTGCATGTCGGCAAGTCAGGCGTGCCGCTGTCGGTCACGCTGCGCCTGCCGAACATCCCGGTGACGCACGTCGAGAACTTCTGCGCGTCAGGCACCGAAGCCTTCCGTGGCGCCTGCTACGCGGTCGCCTCGGGCGCCGCCGACTTCGCACTGGCGCTGGGCGTCGAGAAGCTGAAGGACACCGGCTACGGCGGCCTGCCGGGCGGCCGCGGCGGCCCGCTGCAGGCGCTGTGGAATGCCAACGGCACGGCGCCGGGCAACTTCGCCCAGCTCGCCTCGGCCTACATGGCGGCGCACAACGTCAAGTACGACGACCTCAAGCGCGCGATCGGCCATGTGTCCTGGAAGAGCCACCAGAACGGCGCCAAGAACGCCAAGGCCCACCTCCAGAAGGCGGTGGACATGGACACCATCCTCAACGCACCGATGATCGCAGCGCCCTTGGGCCTGTTCGATTGCTGCGGCGTGTCGGACGGTGCGGCGGCGGCGATCGTGACCACGCCGGAGATCGCCAAGTCGCTGGGCAAGCATGACCTGATCAGCGTCAAGGCGCTGCAGCTCGCCGTCTCCAACGGTTCGGAGTCGGGCCACAATTCGTGGGACGGCAGCTATCTGCACACCACGCGGATCGCCTCGAAGCGCGCCTACGAAGAGGCGGGCATCAAGAATCCGCGCGACGAAGTCTCGATGTTCGAAGTGCACGACTGCTTCTCGGTCACCGAGCTGGTGACCATGGAAGACCTGCACATCTCCGAGACCGGCAAGGGCTGGAAGGACGTGCTCGACGGCTTCTACGACGCCGACGGCAAGATCCCCTGCCAGATCGACGGCGGCCTGAAGTGCTTCGGCCATCCGATCGGCGCCTCGGGTCTGCGCATGCTCTACGAGATGTACCTGCAGCTCCAGGGCAAGGCGGGTCCCCGCCAGCTGAAGGATCCGCGGATCGGCATGACCCACAATCTCGGCGGCCTGCCGCGCGAGAACGTGTCGTCGGTCTCGATCATCGGCCGCCTCGACGCCTAACGACTCGACGAAACCGCCCGGTTCCACACGGAGCCGGGCGGTTTTCTGTCTCTAGCGTACGAAAACCAAGCGGAGGGAAAGCCCAGCCCATGCTCGACAAGAAACACATCGGCCACAGCTTCAAGCCGTTCACCACGACGGTTGAAGCCGGCAAGATCCGGCTGTTCTGCAAGGCGATCGGCGAAGAAGACCCGATCTACCACGACGAAGCCGCCGCCAAGGCCGCCGGCTACCGCGCCATCCCGGCGCCGGCCACCTTCCTGACCGCCGTTACCAACGATGATCCCGACAAGGGCGGCCTGCTGCGGCTGCTGAATGTCGACATCGGCCTGATCCTGCACGGCGAGCAGCATTACGAGTATCTCGCGCCGGTCCATGTCGGCGATCGCATCACCTGCCAGTCGAAGGTGCTCGACATCTACGACAAGAAGGGTGGCGCCCTGTGGTTCGTAGTGTCGGAAACCGAGATGAAGGACGCCGGCTCCGGCAAGCCGGTGGCCAAGGCGCGCAGCGTCACGGTCGTGCGCAATCCGGATGCGGCAAAGAAGGCGTAGGAGGCTGACATGGCAAACGCACCAAAATTTGCCGACGTGAAGGTCGGCGACGAGCTGCCGGCGATCAAGCTGCCGCCGATCAGCCGGCATCAGCTGGCGCTCTATTGCGGCGGCTCGGGCGACCACAACCCGATCCACGTCGACATCGACTTCGCCAAGAAGTTCGGCTTCAAGGACGTCTTCGCGCACGGCATGTTGTCGATGGCCTTCCTGGGTCGGCTGGCGACCTCGTGGGTGCCGCAGAAGCAGGTCCGCAAGCTGGGCACGCGCTTCACGTCCATCACCTGGGTCGGCGACGTGATCACGGTGTCGGGCAAGGTGACCGGCAAGCGCGAGGAGAACGGCGAGAAGCTGGTCGACCTCGAGGTCAAGTGCACCAACCAGAACGGCCAGAGCACGCTCGAGGGCAACGCCACCGTGGCGCTGGCATAGGGGTTCAATCCCGTCATGTCGAGCGCAGCGAGACATCTTTTGGGAATGGAGCCTCCGTTCGCAGACGATTGCGCGCTGCGCTCGCAATGACAGACTTCGGAAAAGGAGAGAAAAATCATGGGTCAACTCGACGGGCGGGTCGCCATCGTTACCGGTTCGGGCCGTGGCATCGGCCAGGAAATCGCCTTCCGGCTGGTGCGTGACGGCGCCAAGGTGGTCGTCAATGACATCGACGATGCGCCGGCCAAGGAGACCATCGCCGCCATCGAGAAGATGGGCGGCAAGGCTGTGGCCTGTGTCGGCGACGTCGCGGCCGCTGATTTCGGCGACCGTATCGTCAAGACGGCCGTCGATGCCTTCGGCGACTGCCACATCGTGGTGAACAACGCCGGCTATACCTGGGACAGCGTCATCCAGAAGATGACCGACGAGCAGTGGTACGCCATCATCGACGTGCACTTGACGGCGCCCTTCCGCGTCCTGCGCGCCTTCCAGCAGCATCTGCGCAGCGCCGTGGAGAAGGAGCGCTCGGCCGGCCAGCGCATCGTGCGCAAGGTGGTCAACATTTCGTCGACCTCGGGCGTCAACGGCAATGCCGGCCAGTCGAACTACTCGGCCGGCAAGGCGGGCATTATCGGCCTGACCAAGACGTTGGCCAAGGAGTTCGGTCGCTACGATGCCACCGTCAACGCCGTCGCTTTCGGCTACATCCAGACGCGTCTCACCAAGCCGCTGAGCGAAGGCGAAGCCGGCGAGATCGAAGTGCAGGGCCGCAAGGTGAAGATCGGCGTGCAGGGCGGTCGCATCGCCGCCATGAACCAGATGATCCCGCTGGGCCGCGGTGGCCTGCCGGAAGAGGCGGCGGGCTCGGTCTACCTCTTCTGCAGTCCGGACAGCGACTATGTCAGCGGCCAGTGCCTGGTGGTGAACGGCGGACTCTGACGGAACCATCAGAAATCGAAATCGGCATCGTCCCTTCCGGGACGATGCCTTTTTTATTTGGCGGCGGCGTCGCCCGGCACAAGAAACCAGGTGGCCACGGCGGCGAGCAGCGATGCCGCGGCGGCGACGGCGAAGGCCAGCACCAGCGAGTGAGTCACCAGCAGGCCGCCCAACGCTGCGCCCAGCGGCAGGCCGCCCATGTTCAGGCTCATGGACACCGCCAGCGCTCGGCCCAGCCAGGCCGGATCGGTACGCCGTTGCCGAAGCGTCAGCAAGCCCACGTCCACCGGACCGGTCAGCGCGCCCACGATGACCATCCCGGCGGCCAATCCCCACAGGCCGAAATGCGCACTCAACGGGTAGATCGCGACGGCGGAAGCCAGGATACCCGCGGTCATCAACACCCTTTCGCGGCCAGCCACGCGCACCGCGCCAATGCACAGCGCACCGATGCTGCCGGCGAGACCCGAAAGCGCCCATAAGGCGCCCACCATCCCGTCCGCCGCGCCCTGATCGCCGATCTCTTGCAGGACGAAGACCGGCACGGCGATCAGCAGGATGCCGAAGCTCGCCATGAAGAGGGCGTACGAGATCGCAAGCCCGCGCAGCACCTGATGGCGTACCACGTACGCCAGCCCGGCCATCGCCTCCCCCAACAGGGTGGCGCCGCCGCCGGCCGGGTACCCCGGCTCGCGGCGCATGAGCGGCATCAGGCTTACCGCCGCCGCCAGGTACAATGCCGCGATGACCGTCAGGGTGATGCTGGCGCCCGCGACGCCGAACAGAAGGCCCGCCAGTACCGGGCCCAGCACGTCGACCAATGCGTAGCTGCTCGTATCGAGTGCGTTGGCGCGATCCCGCGCTGGCTCGGGCACCAGACGCGGGATCAAGGTCCGGATGCCGGCGAAGCTCAGCGGGCTGGTGAGTGAGTAAAGCGCCACCAGGAGCAGCAGCAGGGGCGGACCCATCGCGTCCGTGACATGAAGCGCCACGAGGCTGGCCAGCAGCAGCGTGCCCACGACCATGTCGATCACGATCGCTCTGGCGACACCCATGCGGTCCAGCAGCGCACCCGCCAGCGGGCTGACCAGCATGCCGGGCATCATCGAAGCGAACGACACCCAGCCCGCCAACACCGGCGACTGGAAGACGTTCAGCGTGTAGAGCACGACGGCGAGCGAGAACATGCGCCCGGCCAGCCGCGACAGGCCCGCCGATAACAGCAGATTGGGTACATCGGGCAGCCGCAGGACCTGCCAATACGAGCGCGATGCATCTGTCATCCGAATCCGCCCGTATGGTTATGCGTACCGGACTTATCCCTGGTTGATCAGCCACACGCCGGCAACGATCAGCACCAGGCCGGCAATCTTGAGCAGGCCAAACGGCTCGTTGAACAGGAAATAGCCGAGCACGGCGACGATGGCGTAGCTCAGCGACACGCTGGGAAAGGCGACCGACACCGGGATCTTACGCAGGGCCAGGATATAGAGGAAGGCGGCCATGCCGTAGAGCACCAGGCCGATGATCGTCTGCGGCCGCAGGAGCTGCTGCAGGATCGTTTCGCTATCGGCGCCGGCCTTCAGAAGGATCTGGCCGCCGATGCCGGTCACGATGGCGCCCGCCAACGCCGCGTAGAAGAGCCACACGCGCGCTTACTCGGCGGCCCGCTCGGGCGCTTCACGCCGCGGCGGCGTTACCGCAGCCGCGGCCGCCGACCGGTCCACACCGACCGCGTGAACCGGCCAGACATGCGGGCGATCTTCGGTCGCATAGGGCCGCCCGGCCGCGGCGCTGCCCGCCGGCGGTTCATAGGTCATCAGTGTTCCATCCTCACGGACATAGACCCGGCGCACCATGTATTGCGGCTTGCGGTTGGCGGTCAGGAACATGCGGCCGAGATACTCGCCCATGACGCCCAGGATCATCAACTGCACACCGGCCAGCAGCGCCACCGTCGACATCAGCGATGCCCAGCCGGTCGGCAGGTCGCGCTTGATCAGGGCCTCGATCAGGACCACGACGAAGCCCAGCAGGCCGCCGCCGCTCAGCACCATGCCCGTGATGCTGGCGAAGCGCAGCGGCAGCACCGAGAAATTGAGGAACATCGACAGCCACAGCCGGACCAGCCGGCGCAGCGTGTAGTTGCTGCGTCCCTCGTTGCGCGGCAGGTGCAGCACCTGCAGGCGGCCGAAATTCTCCGTGATCTGGAAGATCAGGCCATCGACGTAGGGATAGGGACCGTCGTAACTCACCAGCCGCTCGCGCAGGAATGCGCTGATGCAACGGAAGCTCGACAGATAGAGGCCGCGCGGCTTCTCGATCAGGCGATCGGCGCACCAGTTCGTAAAGCGGCTGCCGATATTGCGCCAGGCCGCATGCTGCTTGGTCGCGTAGTGTGTGTAGACCACATCGAAGCCGTTATCGCGCGTGTACTCGAAGAGCCTGCGCACCTCCTCGGGCGGATTCTGCAGGTCATCATCCATCGTGATGGCGTAGTCGCCGCGCGCATGGGCAAGCCCCGCCATGACGGCGTTGTGCTCACCGTAATTACGCGACAGGTCGACCAGCGTGACCGGGGCGCCGGGGCGCGCCGCGAGCTCTCGGCAGACCTCGAAGCTGTTGTCCGGGCTGCCGTCATTGACCAGGACGATCTCCAGCCCACCGGGCACGTCGAGCGCCCGCAACGCTGCGACGAGCTCGCCGACACTGGCGGCGCCGTTGTAGACCGGAATCACCACGCTGAGGGCAAATGGCCGATTCATGTCCTCTTTGTTCCACCCTTCTGTGCCACCAGCAAGATCGAGCCCCCGAACGGCAGCGACATACCCCACCGTATTAAACGGCGCTCCAACCCGATGATCGCCAAGAACAACGCATTGATCGGCGCCGGCATTTCCTGCACGTCACTGCCAGTGTTCCGCAGCACCAGGCGTCTGGCAACCATGAGCGGAAACAGAACGCAGTTCCAATACGTGGCGCGCCGTACGCGGAACCCAGCATCCTCCACCAGTCCGATCGCCTGCCGTCGCACGAAGCGGCGCACATTGTGCACATGCCGGTCGTGCGACGACAACATCCACGGGTAGGCCGGCAGATTCAGGATCAGGATTCCGCCGGTTTCGAGGCATCGGTGCGCCTCTTTCAGGGCCTGTGTCGGATCCACCAGACCGTGCGAGAGGACATCGGCGCTCACCACGCCGCCCAACGTCTGGTCACCAAAAGGTAGTGCCGTGACAGACCCGATGACCACGGCCGCCCCGCTCTTCTGCGCCGCCATCCGCGCTGCCTCGGCATCGTATTCCAGCCCGAGCTGGCGCGTTGTCGGCCGGCTGCGGCCAAGGGCCGCAAGCAAACCGCCGGTGCCACAACCGGCATCGAGCACGGGCTGGCCGGCGCCGACGATCGTCGTGACCTGATCGACCAACAGCCGGTGCAAACCGAGATACCACCACAGGCGGCCTTCCAGGGCGTGCATCTGGTCGTACTCACGGCGCTCCATGACGTCTCCTATATCGCGGAACAGCCGATCTGTGCACTCGGGCCGGTGGCCAGGGCTGTCGTCGCTCTGCTATCGTGCCGCCGCGCCGTTGCCGCGCGGCCGCCCTCGTCAACGCTTTCGCAGCCCGCCTTGCCCGATCAACAGCCCCCTTCCTCCGATCACGAGGTCAAGCGCCCGGTTGATGGCCCCATGCTGCCACCGCCGGTATCCGTAGGCGACTCCGCGCCGGAAGTCGTTCACCACCCCTCGCGCTTCCTGCGCGACCGGCTGCCGACCGGCGCCGCCCGGGCGATCGAGGTGCTGCTGTTGCTGATCCCGGTCGCCTGGGCCGTGGTCTATTTGTTTCCGCCCATCAATCACGACGTCGCGGCCCTGATGGACGTGGCGCATCGGTGGCTCGATGGCGAGAAGCTCTATGTCGATATCATCGACATCAACCTGCCGCTGGTCTTCATCCTCTATGCCATCCCCGAGGCGCTGGCGCGCCTTTTCGCGTTCACGGGCCTGGATGCCGCGACCTGGATGACGATCGCTTTCTATGTCGCGATCATCGGCTCGTTCCTCGCCTGCCGCGCGCTCACCCACAAGGTTCCGTCACTGGCGCACCCGCTGACGGAAGCGCTGGTGCCGCCGACGCTGCTGTTCCTGTTCGTCGTACTGCCCAACGAGAATTTCGGGCAGCGCGAGCATCTGATGTTCGTGCTGACGGCGCCCTACCTGCTGCATGCCGCCGAACGCGCCGAGGGCCGGGCCGCCGCCATCGGCCGGCTTCCGACCTGGGCGATTGCGCTGGCGGCCGGTATCGGCCTGGCGCAGAAGCCGCACTTCCTGGCCATTCCCTTGGTGGTCGAATCGTACCTCCTGCTGCATCGCGGCTGGCGCCGGACCTTACGTGACGCGGTACCCTGGCTGATCGGTGCCGTCGCGATCGGACATGCGGCGCTGATCGTGCTGGGCACGCCGGCATACGTCACCAGCGTGCTGCCGATCATCTGGGACTCCTATACCCACCTGGGCGAAGTCACCTGGGCGGAAGTCCTGTTCGGCCCGGTCCTGGGCCCCTGCCTCCTGGCGCTGGCCGCCTTCGGTTTGCTGGCGATCTTTCTGGCCCGCACGGTGGCCGGGCGCGTGATCGTCGCCTACGGGCTGGGCGCAGCGCTGGCCGCCGCCCTGCAGGCCAAGGGATGGCCCTACCATGTGCTGCCGGGACTTTCCGCGACGATCCTGCTGGCGGCGGTGACGATCTCCCAGATGATCGACCGCTATCTGCCGATCGATCGCGATGCCCATCGCCTGCCGGTCATCGCCATCAGCGCCACGTTCCTCATCCTGCTCTACTTCCAGGCCGCGCTGTTCACCCCGCCGTTCCAGAAGCAGCGCCAGTTCGAGGACAGCATCACCGGCGTCCTGCTGCATATCGTCGAGCAAAACGCCCCCAACAAGCGCATCCTCGTCCTGTCGCCCGGCATCTACCCGTACTACCCGCTGGTCAACTACGGCGGCATCCGCATGACGATGCGCTTCCAGACCATGTGGGTCCTGCAGGGAATCTACGCCGACTGCGAGGAATACCCGACGCTGTACAACGCGCCGGAAGATATGTCGGAGGCCGAACGCTTCGTCTTCGAATCGGTGTCCGACGACCTCGAGCGTCAGCAACCCGATCTCGTCATTGTCGATCGCGTCGCCGGCATGCCGCGCTGTCAGGGCCGCGTCTTCGACTATCTCGAGTATTTCATGCGCAATCCCAAGTTCGCCCGTTCCTTCGAGCGCTACACGCACTTCATGGATGTTGATCGCTACGTCATCTACAAGCGGCGGTAAGGCGCGTCATCCCTAGCGCAACGGCGGATCTCCAGAAAACGGAGTCTCCCGGGATGACAACTTCTTTCAGGCCGGCTTCAGCGTCGGCACCTTGAAAATGCCTGACGCCGACAGCACGACATCGCCGGCACAAACGAGATCGCAGCGCGCAAAGATGAAATTGGGCGTCCGCCGGGTGATGACGGCCTTGCCGTCGATCCAATGGCCGATGCGTGCACCGCGCACGAAATCGCTGTTGAGCGTGATGGTCGGATGCACGCCGGCGGTCTTGGTGGCAAAACCGCAACCAAAGCCCATCACCATGTCGGCCAGCGTGACCAGGCAGCCGCCATGGGCAATGCCGAGCGGATTGCCGTGGCGGCGTTCGAGCAGCAGGCCGACGCGTGGGCCATCGGCCTCGAGCTTGACGTAGAGCGGCCCGACCAGCCGCACGAAATCGTCGGCCATGTCGAGCTGCACGAAACCGTCGGGGACGACGCTGCTCACATCAAGCCTCCGTTGTCATCGCATGCCGATTCCGGTCGGCGATTCGGCCATGCGTACGAGTTCCCGGCGAATGTCGTCGGGGATGGTCCGCCCCCGCCCGCTGGCGCGATCATAGGCGACAATGACCGCGTGGCCGTCTGCCGCGCAGCGTCCTTCCTGGTCGAAGATGGCCTGGCCCAGCACGAAGGACGAGCGGCGGACTTCGATCAGCCGGGCACCAGCGCGCACGGTTCCCGGGAAGAACATCTGGCGCCGGAAATCAATGTCGACATGGGCTACCACCGTCGACAGGCCTTGCTCGCGCATGAACGACATGTGCTGCGCTATGTAGGTGACCCGCGCGTTTTCGAAGAGAACGAGGAACGCCACGTTGTTGACATGCCCATTGGAGTCGACATCGCCGAACCGCAGCGTCTCATGCGTGAGATGACCAAAGGCGGACGGATCCGTGAGATCGATGACGGGGGAAACCAGCTGGGGAACCGCATTCATCCTGAAACTCAACCCTTTCTGAATTCGATGCTGACGCCACCGGCGGCCGCGGCCGGCACCACAACGCGTCCGTCGGGAGCGGGTACATAGGCCACACCGCTGTCGCGCAATACGGTCGCCGTACGAGCAGCATCCGCCACGCGGAAACTCAGCAGCGCCGGATGATCGTCGGCACGTTGTGGCACGATGCCCGGATAGCGAACCAGGAAGCGATCGCGCGTGAGATAGCGGATCGGCGTGCAGCCGCTATCGACTACCAGATCGTCACCGTCGTAGCGGACGGCTATGTCACCGAACACCTTGCGGACATAAGCCTCATCCGTCGCGGGATCCTCGGCGATGACCGTGGCGCCGGCCAGCCCGGTCACACCATTGGCATGCGCTGCCCACTCCGGGCGGTAGACGAACTGCGGCGTGCGATGCTCGCAGACGAAAAAGCCCAGCAGCTTGGCGCGGTTAGTCGCCAGCCGCACGGTGCGAAAAGCGGCCTGCTCCGGCTTGCCCGCGACATCCACTGCACGCGCGAACTCCAGCACCGGGTCCGGCTGCAGGCCTGCCGCCGTCCATCCCGCATGGGCGAGATCGGCGCCATCGGTGCGCAGCGCAACGTTGGCGAGCCCGCCACCGAAGCGCTCCAGCCACGCGCGACGCTCGGCATTGAAAGGATTGGCCTCAACGAGGCCGATCAGCTCGAAATACGTATCGCCGAAGATCATCAGGTGGTTGGCCGTGCCCAGACGTGTGTGGAAACCACGCGGCTGTACCTGGAAACCGAGCTTGGCATAGGTCGCGCGTGCCGCCTCGATGTCCGCCACCACCACGACCGCGTGGTCGATACCCTTGACCGCCTGTCCCGTCATGTTCTCTCCAGTCCGTCATCCCGAGCGCAGCGAGGGATCTCCTGCGATCACAGACTCCACATCAGGGAGATGTCTCGCTGCGCTCGACATGACAAGCCCCGTCACGACGGACGACGTCGAATCAGGTTCGTCGCCCGCACCGTCGCCACGACCTCGCCTTTCTGGTTCTGCAGCGATGCCTCGTTGTTCAGGATTCCGATCGTGGGCTTGCTGCGCGATTCGCGCTTGTCCAGGACCTGCATCTTGCCGCTCAGAACGTCGCCGGGGCGGACCGGCTTCAACCAGCGGATATCGTCGATGCCGGGCGAGCCAAGGCTGGTCTCGGGGTGGAGGTAGTTGTCGACGATCAGCCGCATGACAATGCTGCAGGTGTGCCAGCCACTGGCGATCAGGCCACCGAACATCGACTGCTTGGCCGCTGCCGGATCGACATGGAACGGCTGCGGGTCGAATTGGCGCGCGAAGGCGATGATCTCGTCCTCCGTGATCGCCTGGCGACCCAGGTCGTAATGCACGCCGACCTCGTAGTCTTCCCAGTAGCGCAGCGGTCCTGGCATGGCGTGGTCCTCTCGCGAAAGCGCGGTATCTTGCCCGGCAGCGAAATCAGCGCAACGGCGGATTGCCGAGCAACCAGGCCTCGAGCGCTGCCGTCACGATGTCAGGGCGTTCGAGCGGCGATACATGCCCGCAATCCTCGACCATGACCAGTTCGGCATCGGGCACCGCTGCGGCGATCTCCTGCGCGAGGGACGGCGGCGTTAGTTGATCCTCGCGTCCGCACATGACCAGCGTCGGCACCTGCACGGACGCCAGCAGCGGCCGGTTGTCCGCCCGGCCCATGATCGCGACCTGCTGGCGCAGGAATCCATCGCGACCAATGCTGGCCGCCATGGCGAAGATCGGTTCCGTTACCGACGGATCGTCGAGCCGGGCCGGATGCACCAGTCGCGGCAGCAGCCGCGGCGTGACGCCCTTGAAAGCGCCCGTCCGGGCCAGGCGCAACATCGCCTGCCTCTGCGCCGTCTGCTCCGGTGTGTCGGGACGGGCGCTGGTGTCGAGCAGCGCCAGGCGGGTCACACGCTCGCGCGCCTGGCGCAGGATTTCGAACGCGACATAGCCGCCCATCGAGAATCCCAGCAGCGCAAAGCGCGCCGGTGCCTGCGCCAGCGCCGCCGATGCCATCTCGACCAGCGACTCATGTGTTGCAAGGTCGGCGACCAGGCAATCGACGCGGGAGCCCAGGGCGGCGATCTGCGGCGCAAAGACCCGGGCGTCGTTCAGGAGACCCGGGCAGAGCACCAACGTCGGCCGATCGGCGCGGGGAGCATTCATCTATCGGATCAGCCGGCTCAATTCGCGGAATTCCGGGGTACCGGCTTCGCCAAGACATTCGAACAGGACCTGCTCGACATTCACGATCCAGATGCCCTGCGGCCGCAGCCGCTCGAAAGCCAGCGCCACGCTGTCCGTCCGCCGCGAGGAAACGGCGTCGGCGACAAGGAAAACCTCATAGCCCTTGGCCCGCAGCATCGTGGCGGTCTGGGCGACACACACATGGGCCTCGACGCCTGCGATGACCACCTGTGGGCGGTGCATCGCCTGCAGTCGTGCCGCCACCTGGGGATGAGCGGCGGCCGAGAACTGCGTCTTGGCGAACACGTGCTCGCGCCCGGGCATCAGGTCGAGGAGTTGCGGCACCGTCGGGCCCAGACCCTGCGGATACTGCTCCGTCACCGTGACCGGCAGTTGCAGAGTGCGTGCAGCCTGCAGAAGCACGGCCGTCCGTTCGATAACCCGCCCGCCGTCGTGCATGGCCGGCATGAGCTTTTCCTGCTCGTCGACCACCAGCAGCTGCGTTTTGTCGCGCTCGATCAGCATCAAAACCTCCGCCTAGGGGCACCTTAGGCGGATCGACCGACGGCCGGCAACCCAGCCTCGCCGGATCGGTATGCTCAAAGATGGGACAGGGGGCGCGGTGGCCGCATGCCCGAATCGCAAGGCGTCGCATTGACAGGCGAACGGCGCTGCATATCATGCGCACCGTTCGCGAACAGACGGTAGGCCGTGCCCCCAACATGAGGCCTGACCGCGCCGCCAGAGGCTTGGGGCCCGGCGGAAATAGCTTGGGATTTCAATGGGTTTTGATCTGCTGGGGCTCGGCCCCGACGTGCTGAAAGCGGTCGCTGACGCGGGCTATACAACGCCCACCCCGATCCAGGAACAAGCCATCCCGTACGTTCTGATGGGACGGGATGTGTTGGGCTGTGCCCAAACCGGCACCGGCAAGACCGCCGGCTTCACCCTGCCGATGATCGAGATCCTGGCCTCCGGCAGCGCCAAGGCGCGCATGCCGCGGTCCCTGATCCTCGAGCCGACGCGCGAACTGGCCGCGCAGGTGGCCGAAAGCTTCGAGACCTACGGCAAGTACCACAAGCTGACGCAAGCGCTGCTGATCGGCGGCATGTCGTTCGACGATCAGGAAAAAGTGCTGGATCGCGGCGTCGATGTGCTGATTGCCACGCCCGGCCGGCTGCTCGACCATTTCGAACGCGGCAAGGTGCTGCTCAACGCCGTGAAGATCCTTGTCATCGACGAGGCCGACCGCATGCTCGACATGGGCTTCATCCCCGATGTCGAACGCATCGTGTCGCTGGTCTCCAAGATGCGGCAGACCCTGTTCTTCTCGGCCACCATGCCGCCGGAAATCCGGCGCCTGGCGGACGCGTTCCTGATGAATCCCAAGGAAATCACCGTGGCGCGCCCGGCCACGACGGCGGCGACCGTTACCCAGGGCCTGGCCGTGGTGTCCGATGTCGCCAAGCGCGATGCGCTGCGCCGTCTGATCCGCAGTCAGGAGGTCAAGAACGCCTTGATTTTCTGTAACCGCAAGAAGGATGTGGACATTCTGTACAAGTCACTGGCGCGGCACGGCTTCAACGTCGGTGCCCTGCACGGCGACATGAGCCAGCCCGTACGCACCGAGACGTTGGAGCGCTTCAAGCTGGGCGAGATCCAGCTGCTGGTCGCCTCCGATGTCGCGGCCCGCGGCCTGGACATCGACGATATGAGCCACGTCTTCAATTTTGACGTGCCGTTCCAGCCTGAGGATTACGTTCACCGCATCGGGCGCACCGGCCGGGCCGGCCGCAGCGGTGTGGCCTTCACACTGGCGTCACCCGAGGATGGCAAGCTGGTGGCGGCGATTGAGAGAATCATCGGCCAGGAAATACCCCGTATCGCGGTGCCGGACATGGATGCTGCCGAGCTTGAGCAGGAAGGCGACGATCGACGGCGTCGCCGTGGCCGTGGCCGTGGCGACCGGGATCGCCCGCGGCGCGAGCGTGAGGCACCGCAGGCGGCACAGTTCCGCGACAGCGACGCCGACGGCACGGACGATTTGCAACCGCCGGCCGACGCCGCGGCGCCCCAGGCCGATGGCGGTCGCACCAACGACCGTGGCCGCCACAAGCGTCGCCGCAACGAGCGCCATGCCGATCGCGGAACACGCCCGCCACGCGATGCCGATCGCGACGGCGTCGACGACCCGCAACCGCCGGCGCCGGCGGCCAGCGAACAACGCGACGTGCAGGCCGAGGAACGCCGTGGGCCGCGGCGGCATGAGCGCGACGAGCGCCGCCGCGAGGAGCGGCCGCATGATGACCGCCCGCATGGGGACCGCCCGCGGGAAGAGCGCGGCCGCGACCGGCACCATGGACGCGACCGACGCCGGGACCGCAACTGGGATCGCGATGATGGCCCGGCCGTCGTCGGGTTCGGCGACTTCACGCCGGCTTTCCTGTCACGGCCCGTGCCACCACGCCGTCGCCGCAACAACGGCGATGAGTCGGTGACCGAGGAAGCCGCCTGAGCCTGGGAGCGCGGGCGTCTCGCCCGCATCTCCGGCGAAAGCTTCGCTTTCGCCCGTGCGCATGAGCGGGCCAGAGGCCCGCGGTCCCAGGACTATGATTCCATTTGAGCGCGACACGCTCTAGGCTGACCGGCAGCGCGGCCGTCCAAGCACCGCTTCCGGGAGCAATTTCATGCAGACGATCTTCATTCTCGTGAAATGCGAGCTGGGCAAAGCCTACGCGGTTGCCGACGAAGCTGTGCAGGGTGTCGAGCAGGTCTCCGAGGTGCACTCGATCTCCGGCTCCTACGACCTGTTGATGAAGTGCTACCTCGATGACGCCACCGACATCGGGCACTTCGTCACCAGCAAGATCCAGACGCTGCCCGGTATCAAGGACACCTACACCTACATCACGTTCAAGGCGTTCAGCTGAACCTCGGCAGTCCCGTAGAAAATCGCTTCATGGTGAGCTTGTCGAACCATGAAGCCATCCACACCGAGACCGTACAGGCTTCATGGTTCGACAGGCTCACCATGAAGCCGTGAGCTGGAATGCTCAGCGAGCGTCCGTCGCGCTTTGCCCATGACGGCCCGCACCAGCGGCAAAGCGACGGGCGCCGGCCTCGGCCTCACCGGATGCGACCGTTGCCAAACCCAGCCTGAATTCGTTCAGCGTCGCCTGTTCCCAGCCCAGCTCCCACTGCTCGATCGCGGACAACCGGTCGTTGCGCAAAACCGTCTGCGGCAGGCGTGCCAGTTCCTGTGCCAGCACGATCGCGGTCGGTAGCGCCGCGCCGGGTTCCGTAACGCGGTTGGCAAGGCCGATGCGCTCGGCCTCCTCGCCGCTGACCCCGCGCCCGGTCAGGATCAGATCCATGGCCCGACTGTGGCCGATCAATCGCGGCAGGCGGATCGTGCCCAGGTCCATCAACGGCACGCCGAAGCGGCGGCAATAGACACCGAACGTCGCCGTGCGCGCGGCGACCCTCAGGTCGCACCACAGGGCCAGTTCCAGCCCGCCCGCCACCGCCGGGCCTTCGATGGCGGCAATCACCGGCTTGGCGAGCTTCATGCGGGTGGGACCCATCGGGCCATCACCGTCCGCGTTGCGATGCTCGCGCCGGCCTTGCGCTGTCATCTTGAGGTCGAAGCCGGCACAGAAATAGCCACCGGCACCTGTGAGAATGGCGACACACAGCGACGGATCGGCATCGAAGCGGCGGAAGGCGTCGGCCAACCCGACGCGCGTGACGTGGTCGACGGCATTGCGCGCTGCCGGCCGATTGATGGTGACGATGGCGACGGTGTCGCGCGTTTCGTAGATGACAGGGGGATGGTCGGTCATGACCGATGGTCGACCGGGTCGGCCGCCTGCGCCAAGCGAATCCGGCCGGCCGACAGATGAGCCGCGTTCACCCGTCGGCTGCGATCTCGGTCAGCAGCCAGCGCTTGAAGGCGCGCAGGCCCCGGTGACTGGCGTCGTTCTTGCGGTGCACCAGCCAATAGCCACCGGTCGGCTGGCTGATCGGCAGCGGGCGGCACAGGGCGCCTCTGCGCTCACGGTCGGTGAACAAGGGCTCCAGTCCGAGGGCGACACCACCGCCCTGCTCCGCCACTTGCAAGGCCGCCCCGAAGCCATCGACCCAGATCGCATGCTGCGGCTTCAAGCCGGCAACCCCGGCCTTTTCGAGCCAGGTCGGCCACGCCAGCGGAAACGTCGTGACATGGATCAGCGCAGCGCGCGCCAGGTCGGCTGGCTGGCGCAGCTTCAATTGCCGCACCAACGCAGCGGTCGCCACGGGCGTGGCGCGGATCTCCATCAGCCGCATGGAGATCAGGTCCGGCCACTCGCCCTCACCGACGCGAACGGCAGCATCGAAGGCTTCGGTATCGAGATCGACATGCCGGCTGGCCGTCTCGATCACCAGTTCGATATCGGGATGGGCGGCCATGAAGTGCGCGACCCGGGGGATGAGCCAGGCCGAGGCAAAGAACGGCAGGACGCCCAGCCGCAGGCGCCGGTGGCCTGCCAGGCCTTCCGCGGGCGACGCCGCCCGCGCCAGTTCCGCGAACGCCCGGCCGGTGCCGGCGGCCAGCGCCGAGCCAGCCGCCGTGGGTCGGATCGCCCGGTGGGTCCGCGCAAACAGCGCCTCGCCCAGCGCCCGCTCGAGACTGCCGATACGATGGCTGACGGCCGATGGCGTCAGGTGCAGCGCCGCGGCGGCCGCCTTGAAGCTGCCCAGCCTTGTCGCGGCATCGAACGCCTGCAACGCCAGCAGCATGGTGGGCTTCAAGCGCACAGCCGCCGGCGTCGGCTGGGCCGGGTTCAGCGGCGGCGTATCATTTTGGGACCGCGCGCGTCCACGCGCGCCCTCGCCCGCCACGTCGGCGGAGGGTGAGATCAACGGCGTCGGCGCCTGGCGCCGATGCGCGCGTGGACGCGCGCGGTCCAAAGGAAGGCCTCAGTTGATCAGCCCGTAGAATTTACCGGCATTCTCGCATGTGATCTTGCGCGTGACGTCGGCTGGCAAGTGGCCGAACTGCTCGTCGATATACTTGTCCGACTGCGGCCAGACGCCGTCGCCATGGGGATAATCAGACCCCCACATCAGGGTTTCTACGCCCATGTCGTCGATCAGCTTGGTGCCGATGCGATCGAACTGGAAGGTCGCCTTGCACTGCCGGCGCCAGTAGTCGCTGGGCTTCATCTTGAGGCCCAGATCCATGAAGCGGTCTTCCCATTCGTAATCCATGCGGTCGAGCGCATAGGGGATCCAGCCACAGCCGCTTTCGCCGAAGGCGATGCGGACGTGCGGATAGCGCTCCAGCACGTTGGCCGAGATGATGGCAGCCAGAATGTTCACCAGGTTCATCTGGAAGCCGGACACGACGGTGAAGAACACCGAGCGGCCGACACGGCCGCCGTGCTTCTGGATGGTGTCGGGAGGAACGTTGGGGAATGTGTGGAAGTGCAGCGGCAGCTGCACCTCGTTGACCGCCTGCCACAGGGGCTCCCACATCGGATGCCACATCGGCTCCATGTCCCACGAGCAGGAAAGCTCGAGTCCCCTGATGCCCATGCGCGCGACGCGGTGGATTTCCTTCACCGCCGCATCGATATCACCATAGGGCAGGCAGGCGAGGCCGATATGCCGGTCCGGATAGGGCCGGCAGAACTCTTTCAGCCAGTCGTTATAGATTCGCAGCATCTCGTTGCAGGCGTCGCGGTCATTCAGCCGTCCGGCGGCGCCGAGGATGCCGTAGATCACCTCGGCATCGACGCCGTCGCGATCGAGGTCCTTGATGCGCAGGTGCGGGTCCGATACGCGGCGGATACCTTTCTTGCCGTCGTCGTAGAGCCCGGTCTCGGCCATGACATCGACGCGATGATGTTTGCCGGGAACATATTTCTGGCCGGCCGGACCGACGCCGTTGAGATAGCCGAAACTGGCGCCGTTCCTGGCCACCCAACGGGGACCATCGGCACCGTCCTCGACATAGGGCATGCGGTCCTTCAGCGCGCGCGGTGCCTGCGACGTGAACAGGTCAGGCGGCATCCAGGGCAGGTCGAGATGGCAGTCGGCCGAAATGCGCTTGTACTGCATGACGCTCCCTCCAGGGCCGGTCGGCGCCTTCTGGGAGCGCCGGCTTGCGGTCTCACGGCAACAGTATGGGCGCGGTTTCCGACGGCCGACAACAGCATCGGTCCGGATCGAGGCACCGCGTTCCGCATGGCAGAGTCGCTGGATGGCGCACCGAATGGATCATCTTGGATCCTTTGCCGAGCGCCGGATGACGAAAAGCACCGTCCACAGGAGTCGCGCGCGACCGGCCGCAGGTCAAGAATTTGACACGTCGGCGCCACGAATTCGCAGTGTTTCCCGGCTCCCGTTGCACCGCCCTCGGCACAGTCCGCGCCGGACCATCGGTCCGCGATGGACCAAAGGATGGAAGACATGAACAGAAGGCTGCCCTACGCCGCCACTGTTCGCAGTCGATGTATCGGAAGCGTAGGTCGAAAACGACCGCGTGTTGTCCCTAACGAAACAGAGAGTGCGTGCTGCCATGATCAAGACGTTCTTCGTGCGACCCGGACATTTCGCCCGCAGCGGCGGACTGTGGTACGAACCCGGCATCCTGCTGATCGTTGAGCCGACCGAACGGGTCGAGGTTTTCGTCGACCGGCACGGGGCGGCCGAGACGTGCATGGGCTCCTTCGATTTCACCCAGCTCGACGAGCAAGCACCGCCCGCCGGGCTGATGTGGGCCATACCGTTCATGCCCAATCGCGCCCATCATCTGGTCGGCCCCCGCGCGGCGGCTTGACCGGCTACCGAATCGAGGCTCTTCCTTCAGTACGATCGCGGAACACGGACACCAGGCTGACGTTTCCTCTCACAACGCCAATGGTGTGAACGCGAGGAAGAGCCCTATGTCCCATCGCGGGGTGCCTGTGAGGGAGGCAATCGCCATGCCGCTGCACACGGGGCGGCAGCATGCGCAGGGCCGCTGGTGGGTGTGGGCTGCTGGAGCCCTCCTGGTCATCGCGCTGGCCGTTATCGGCGTACTGTCGCCGGTTGGAACGTGGATCGATACCTTCCGTGGCTGGGTCGATAGCCTCGGCGTCTGGGGGGTCGCGATTTTCGCTCTACTGTACGTTCTGGCGACGATCGCGCTGTTGCCCTGCGCACCGCTATCCATCGTTGCGGGCCTGGTTTATGGCGTCTGGGCTTTCCCGTTGGTGATCGTGTCCGCCCTGGCGGGTGCCGCGCTGGCATTCCAGATCGGCCGCCATCTGGCCCAAGAGCGGGTGCGGTCGTGGGCCGCGGATCACCCGCGTGGTGGCGCTGTCATCGACGCCGTGCGCGAGCAGGGCTGGAAGGTCGTCCTGCTGCTGAGGTTGAGCCCTCTCGTGCCCTTCAACGTGCAGAACTATCTGTTCGGCGTCACTGGCATCGGCTTCGCGCCGTACGCCGTCGCGACAGCGATCGGCATCTTGCCCGGCGCAGCGCTGTTCATTTCCATCGGTGCCTTCGGCCATGGCACCGACGATGCGACCAGCCATACGATCGGCTGGCTCCTGTTCGGCATTGGCCTCGCCACTACCGCTCTCGCAGCGATCGTGGTGACACGCAAGGTGCGGGCACGGTTGCGGTCTCCAAGAGCGGCAACCCGGCAGCGATAGGCTGTCAAAAACCCGTCGCGTCGCGATCCGGATTGCCACAGCCACAAGTAGCATATCGGTCCATTGTTAAACTGATTTTCATTGCCAGGCATGGGCCCCACGAGCACAGTGACAGTCAAATATTTTCGGCAAGTCATAGAAAGAATGAATGCATTCTAACGAGGAGTGCTGCCCATGGGCTACATTACCTACGGCGCTGCCCGCTGCTCGCTCTGCCACCTGATGGGGGCGAATCACCAGATCAGGGAAACCCAGCGCAGTCGTTTTCGCGCCATGTTGTTCATTGCCGAGATGTCGGCGCGCGCCGGAGATGGCGCCGGCCAAATCATCATGCACGGCAGCAACAACCAGAAATTCATGATCGGCGCACTGATCGCTGGCGCCACCACCATCGTGGCCTGCTCGGGAAACCACGACAACTTCGCGCCCATGATCACGGCCGCCGCCCATCTGGGCTACGCCATGGCTGGCTATCGTGCCCCGCCGTTCGCGACCCGTGGCGGCGGGACGGTTTCGTTGGTCGAAGCGGGCGCGGCACACGCCGGCGGCAATGCGCCTCAGCCTGGCCGCTGTGCCGCACCAAAGATGATTCTCGAGGCGTTCTCACGCAACCTGCATCTGAACGATGCGTGGCGCCAGTGGGAGATGTCTGAAGTATTCTTCCAGCCGAGCACATCGCGACGCACGACGGAGATCAACAGCAACTTTCCTCCGATCTACGATCACGGCTTGTCGCAACGGCATTGCGCAACCTGCAACACCCTGGTGCCGATGCTGATGTGCGGCCAGCGCGCGTGACGCTATTGCCACACGCGCTGATACAGCTCGACGATCTCGTCCTTGGTCGGCACGCGCGGGTTGTTGTTGGGTGAACCCGAGGCCAGCGCCTGCTCGGCCATGGTCGGCATCAGGCTCATATATTTCGCTTCATCGATGCCGTAGGCCTTGGGCGTCGGCACCTTGAGGTCGGCATTCAGCTGCTGCAGCGCATCGAGCAGCAGCGCCACGGCGGTCTGGTCGGACACGTCGTCACCGGCGACGCCCATGAACCGGGCGCAGTCGGCATAGCGGTTCAAGGCGGCATTGGCCGAGAAGGCGGTGATGGCCGGCAACAGCATGGCGTTGCTGAGCCCGTGCGGCACATGGAAGAAGGCGCCGATCGGCCGGCTCATGCCGTGCACCAGCGCCACCGACGAGTTGGAAAACGCCATACCGGCCTGGGTGGCAGCCAGCATCATCGCCTCGCGCGCGGGCCGGTTCTGCGGCTCGGCACAGACCGTGCGGATGTTGCGATAGATCGACGCCATCGCCGCGCGTGCCAAGCTGTCGGCATGCGGACTGGCCCGCTTGCTCACATACGCCTCGATGGCATGGGTCAGCGAGTCGATGCCGGTATCGGCGGTCAGCCGATAGGGCTTGGTCAAGGTCAGCTCGTAGTCGACGATGGCGGCAGCTGCCATGCACGGCACGCCGGCGATCAGCATCTTTTCGTCCGTCTTGGTATCGGTGATGACGGTGAAGCGCGTCACCTCCGAGCCGGTACCGGCCGTGGTCGGAATCGCCACCAGCGGCAGGCCGGCCTTGGGGATCGGGTTCGGTACCTTGTACTGGCGCATCTCGCCGCCGTTGGCCGCCAGTACGCTCATCGCCTTGGCCGTGTCGATCGGCGAGCCGCCGCCGAAGGCAACCAGGCTGTCGTAACCCCCGGCCCGCATCCTGGCGACGCCGGCCTCGACCACGTCAGTGGTCGGGTCCTCGACCGTGTCCGCGAACACGTCGAAGGCGATGCCGGCCTTGGCCAGCACATCCGTCGCGGCCGCGAGCTTGCCGCTCGACACCATGAACTTGTCGGTGACCACCAACGGCCGCGTGCCACCCACTTGCCCGAGCACCTCGGCAACTTGTGCCATCGCCCCACCGCCGATGACGATGATTCGCGGCGTCAGGATGGTGGCGATGGTCATGGCGCTTCTCCCGATACGATCACT
>Ga0187894_10002254_pt1 | contig 23232 bp, 19 predicted proteins | sample GBC1701081metaG_FD_136650 | JGI IMG/M metagenome (GOLD analysis project Ga0187894, IMG submission 136650) | White microbial mat communities from a lava cave in the Kipuka Kanohina Cave System on the Island of Hawaii, USA - GBC170108-1 metaG ... | reverse complement strand
GGGTGTCCATCGAACATCAACAGAACGACATTTGCCAGTGAACAGGGGCCAAGACAGCCGCTTTGCGTGAGATGCACTTTATTACGCAGTTTGCGCCGTTCCCATTCCTGATGATGCAGATCCTGTGGAACAGGCGCAAAGCCTTTGTCCGTGCGCCCGCAGCAGCAGCCCAGCGAACACACGAAGAGCTGTCCGCGTTTTTTCAGCACATTGATCTGCTCGCCGTCGGCACGCCAGACGACAGACCGTTTTGCCACAGTCAGTTCCATACTTCCTCAACCTCCGGTCGAGATAAACGGTGGTGCAGTGCCTGCCACAACCACGCCAGCAAGAAAAACCCGGTACAGGCCAGCACAATCGCCGCGCCGGATGAGACATTGGCGTAAAACGAGGCATACAGCCCGATCACCCCGGACGCGACGGCGATGAGGATCGCAATGCCCATCATGCGCCACAGGCGGTGGGTGAGCAGGGATGCGGCTGCTGCCGGGGTAATCAACAAGGCCGAAGTCATCACTACGCCCACGACCTGAATGCTGCTGACCACCGCAAACGCCAGCAGGAGCAGCAGCAGATAGCGCAGCCACGATGCTTTCAGCCCGATCACTTCGGCATGAATGGGATCAAACGAGGTGAGTTCAAGTTCTTTATGAAACAGGAACAACAGCAGCAGTATGCCTCCGGTAATCAGCGCGATCAGCCTCAGATCATCGGCGGTCACACCTAGAATATTGCCAAAAAGGATATGGGTGAAATCCCGGAATGAACGAGCCTGACTCATCAGCAGTACACCGAAGGCAAACATACCCGTGAAGACCACGCCAATCGCGGTATCTTCCCGAATCGCTTCCCGGCGCGACAACCAGCCAATGCCCAGCGCCGTACCGACCCCTGCCAGCAGCGCCCCGGCAGACAGGCTAAAACCGTTCAGGTACGCGACCACCACACCGGGTAGAATCGTGTGCGCCAGCGCATCGCCGATAAATGCCATGCGCCGTAAGACGACATAGACCCCAATGCTGGCACAGGTCAGCCCAACCAGCACCGCTGCCATGAGCGCGGTTTGCATAAAACCGAACTGAAAGGGAGCCATCAGCCAGTCGATGATGTCATTCATGCCAGCGCTCCAACTTTCATCCTGTTAAATGCTCCCGGTGGTGGTGCGATTTCGCGCCCGTCTGCCAGATACAGTGCGCCATCAAAGTCGCTTTCCAGCCTGCCGAGATCATGCGTAGCGGTGATGACGGTTTTCTTTTCCTGGTGGAGCAGTCCCAGCAGTTCGATCATCATGTGACGGGTCTCAGCATCGACAGCGTTCAGCGGCTCATCCAGCAGGAGCAGTTCCGCTTCCTGTGCCAGCGCCCGCGCCAGTAAAGCCCGCTGCTGCTGACCACCCGAAAGCTGGCTGATCTGTCGTTCACGTAATGCACTTAGCCCTAAACGGTCAATCATCTCATCGGTAATGTGCCAATCGTTTCGGGTAGGTCGTTTGAACCAGCCCAGATGGACATAACGCCCGGTCAGTACCAGTTTTCGCAGGGTGATGGGGAAACGCCAGTCGATTTCCCCGCGCTGTGGCAAATAGGCGACACGATGGTGACATGCACCGGGCGGATTGCCGTAGATGACAACGCTGCCGGAATGGACGGGTAGTAGTCCTGCCACCGTTTTGAGCAGGGTAGACTTGCCCGCCCCGTTGTGTCCGACCAGTGCGACCTGCGCCCCGACTGGAACGCACACACTCACACCTTTCAGCGCCAACCGCCGTGTCCCCGGATAGGCAACGATGAGATCACGCACCTCCAGTGTGGGTGCGCTGGGAACAGCATCCTGATGAACGCGGCGGCTGTAGGGAAACATCGCTATTGCAGTGCCTCAGTGATGGTATCAATGTTGTAGCGCAGCATACTCAGATAGGTCGCGCCTGCTGTCCCCGGCTGACCGAGAGCATCGGTGTACAGGGTCGGAGCGACGATTACACCCGCCTCACTTGCCACTTGTTCGACCAGCGCCGGGTTCGTGATGTTCTCGGTGAAAATCGCCGGCACACCGCTTGCCTGAATTTCGCCAATCAGTTCAGCCAGTTCACCTGCGCTCGGATCGGCGGCTTCGGTAGAAAGCGAACCCAGGACGTTCATGACTTCAAAGCCATACTCGTCCGCCAGATAACCAAAGGTATCGTGCGAAGTGATCAGAATGCGGTTGCTTTCCGCGATGGTCGCCACCTGTTCGCGGATATAGGTATCCAGGGCTGTAAGTTCGGCGATATAGGCTTCGGCGTTTGCCGCATAAACATCAGCGTTGGCGGAATCAGCTTCGCTGAGTGCGGCGCGGATATTTTCGACCATTACAATAGCATTGTTCGGGTCATGCCAGATGTGCGGGTCAAATTCGCCGTGTCCGTGTTCATCTTCTTCATGTTCGTGGTCATGTCCGTCATCTGCTCCACCTGCAAGCATCGCATCCAGCATGGTGGAATCGCCGCGTTCTGCCAGCATAAACGCCGCCCAGCCTTCCGCGTTGACGGTGTAACTTTCCACATAAACTGCCTGGGTTAGCGTGTGTGGTCCCACCGTTGCAAACCAGGTGGCGTTTTCGGGTGCCTGGGTGAGATCGTCAAAACTCACGCTGCCATAACGGATGTGAAAGTTTGGCACGTCGCCAAAATCGCCGCTGTGCAGCGGGGTTGCAACCACATAGCGATACGGCTCACAAGTGGGGTCTGCTGTTTCCCACTGATACCATGTTCCAAAAGGGACACCGACAAACAGCGCTTCCTCTTCGCCCACCAGTTGATAGGCGCAGGTCAGGCGAGTATCCCCGTCAATGTAGGTGACAGCTCCATCGGCAACGACCATTTCGTCGAAATCGACACGTTCGACGCTGTGAATAAAGGCTTCGGCTTCTTCGACGCTCACGCCGACAATTTCTGCGATAGTGGTGTAGGCGGCTTGCATCTCAGGCAAATCGCTGTAGCGCCGTGTGCTGATCCATGTCCCGTTCCAGGGAGTCAGATCTGTAATCGCATCATGTTCGTCCTCATGCTCGTCCTCGTGTTCGTCCTCATGTTCGTCCTCATGTTCCTCGATTGCCAGCGGCTCAATCCCCTCACTGACAACGATGCGCGTGGCGGTTGAACCGGATGCCTCGTACAGGTCATCCAACCACGTTTCAAATTCCAGCCCATTTTCAAAAATCAGATCTGCCTCTGCCAGCGCGATGGCATCCTGCGGTGTCGGTTCATAGACGTGCGAATCGCCATCCGGTCCCACCAGTACGGTGAGTTCGATATTGTCCCCGGCGACGTTCTGCACGATGTCGCCCAGGATGCTGTAGGTGACAACCACTTTCAGCGGTTCTGCCTGTGCGCCGACGACGGAAATGCCTGAAACGAAAAACAAAAGCAGCAGTAAAGCGGTCAAGCGGCGTAAAACCATGTGTCCTTCTCCTCTGAGTAATTAACGAGCTTCGACTTGTTGACAGGTCGCGCAGGTGCCAAAGAGCTGTAAGCGGCTGTCGGTGATGTGATGACCACTGGCCTGTTCACTTTGATGAATAAGATCATCGAGGGGCTGGCTGTCGAGATAATCCGCCCGTCCGCACACCAGACAGATGAACAGCATCATCGGTTCAGGCAGGGTCGGCATAAAGTGACTGCACCCCTGATAGCCATGAATGCGGCGCAGCAGCTTTAAGCCTTCGAGTTTCTCCACCGTGCGGTAAACGGTGGCTCTACCGGTCTCCGGGCGTAGCTGGCGGGCTGCTTCCCATACCTGCTCCGCGCTCAACGGAGACTCGGCGTGAGCCAGAATGCGAACGAGCATCGCCTGCACATCCGTCACCCGACAACCATTCTCACGTAAAGCAATCAGCCATTCATCAGGGTCGATTATTCGTGCCAGCATCCCCATCTCTGCCAACCCTTGCGCTTTCAATTGATACCACGTATCATTTGCGTCTCGTATTGATACCACGTATCAATGAGATTGGCAAGATCAAAATAAAAGCGAGTGTCCATTGAACCCGAAACCTGATCTCCAACCCGTTCCCATGACCATCATTACCGGATTTTTAGGCTCCGGTAAAACCACCCTGCTCAATCGCATTCTTCATGCCGATCATGGTCTGCGGGTGGCCGTGCTGGTGAATGACTTTGGAGCCATCAATATTGATACTCAGCTGGTTGTCGGCGTGGAGGAAGACACTATCAGCCTTGCCAACGGCTGCATCTGCTGCACGATTCGGGGTGATTTACTCAAAGCCACGCTTGATCTGCTCCAGCGTCCAGAGCCGCCCGAATATATTCTGGTGGAGACCAGCGGTGTCTCAGACCCACTCGAGGTCGCGCTCACGTTTCGGGTGATCCAGCGTGTGCAGATTGACAGTATCCTGACCGTGATGGATGCGGAAGGAATCCTGAGCCTTGACCAGCGCTATGCAGCACTTGCCATCTATCAGGTCGGCATGGCGGATATCGTCATCCTAAATAAGGTCGATCTGGTGGATGAGTCACAGCTTCAATCCGTCCGGGATTACATCCGGCGCATCGTCCCCCAGGCACGCATCATCGAGACAACGCACGGTGATGTACCGCTCGAATTGATGCTGAATGTGGGTCAATTTGAAATCGAGCGTTTAGCAAGCCGCCAGCCACACGACATCCATGTTCATGCTGAAGGTGATGAACATGGGCATGAAGACAACGAACACCACCATGAGCATACCAACCACACGCTGGTGTTCAGCACCTGGAGCTGGCGCAGTTCACAACCCGTCTCATTCCGCGCCTTGCAACGGATGGTCAATCGCCTGCCGGAAACGATCTATCGCGCCAAAGGCATTTTCTTTTTAGCCGACGCTCCTGATCGGAAAGGGATTTTGCAGGTGGTGGGGCGACGCGCCAGTGTGACTCTAGCTCAGGACGGTTGGGAAAATTCAGAGCCACACTCGCAACTCGTCGTGATTGGTGCGGCAGGCAGTGTGGACGGTGATACATTGAACCAGCACATGGAAGCGTGTCTGGCCGTCAATGCTCCCAAATCAGAACTGGAATATATCACCCGCACCGTCATTGAATGGCTGCGTCAGCGGCTGCCTGGTGCATCCTAAATCCCGATTAAGGAGGAATACCTGTTATGAATCAGCATCATTTCCCTGTGCCAATGACCATTCTCAGCGGCTTTCTCGGCGCAGGCAAAACTACCCTGCTCAACCACATCCTGCATGGCAATCACGGTCTGAAAATCGCCGTACTCGTGAACGATTTTGGGGAGATTAATATTGATGCCCGGTTGGTCGTCGGGGTAGAGGGCGAAACGGTCAATCTATCGAACGGCTGTATCTGCTGCACCATTCGCGGCGATCTACTCAATGAAACCATTAAGCTGCTACGGCGGGAGGATCCACCGGAGTACATCATCATCGAGACCAGCGGTGTCTCCGATCCGATTGCCGTCGCCAATACCTTCCTGATACCCGAAGTGAAACCGCTGGTGCGGCTCGACAGCATTCTCATTGTGGTGGATGCCGATCATATCCTGACCCTTGAAGAAGAGAATTATGCGCTGGCGCTGGATCAGATCGCTGTCGCTGACATCGTGGTATTGAACAAGGTCGATCTGGTCACAGCAGATGAACTGGAAGACATCAAAACGAAAGTCATCCGCCGCATTGTGCCGGAAGCCCGCATTCTGGAAGTCACCTACGGTCAGGTACCGCTGGAACTGGTGCTCGGTGTGGGCAAGTATGCCCTGGAACGGGTCTGGCAGCGTGACGAGAAAGATGTGCATGTGCATGGGGTCGCGGAAGCTCACCAGCACGAACATGAACCCAATGGCGAACATGATGAACATGACCACCATCACCATGAACATACTGACCATACCCTTGTGTTCAGCACCTGGAGTTGGACGACGGATAAGCCGCTGACGTTGGGAAAACTGCGCGGGGTGTTCGAGGAGCTGCCCAATACCATCTACCGCGCCAAAGGCGTGATTCATCTCCATGAGATGTCAGATAACATGGTGATTCTGCAAATGGTCGGCAAACGTGCCAGCCTGACGCTGGCCGATAGATGGGGGGATGAGCCACCCCGCACCCAGATTGTGATGATTGCCTCGCAGAGTGGGCTGGATGCCGGGGCACTTCGCGCTCAGTTGGAAGGCTGTATCGTCGAAGAGATACTGCCTGCCGCGGTCGGTCAGCCGACTGCCAAAACCGAGTGGACACGCCAACGCCAGTAAACCGCCGATGAAAAAACAGCGACGACAAAAGAAGCACGCAGCGGTAACACCCCCGACTGCGCCAGCTTTCCGGCTGCCTAAAGCAGTTGAGAAACAGGGCGAGGCGCTGTTGGAACAGCAAATGTGGTGCTGGGGGTGCGATGTTCGGCGGCAGGAAGGCAATCTGCTGCTGGCGTATGGCTGTGAACGGTATCCCTCACCGGATCCACGCTTTCACAGTGCTTACACCAGTACACTGTGCGCCGACTGCGTACTGACACTGTGGGGCTGGGGCGTGTGGATTGCCCGTGAAGGAACTGGCAGTATCTTTCTGAGCCGTTCCCGGTTTCGGGTCAGCTTTACGCCGGATGTGCATCTCTATCCGCAGGCATGGCAGCCGGATAATCTGCCGTCCGCGAAGAGTCCGCGTGACCCAACTGCACAAACGAACACATGCTGTTTGCTGGCGGAAGCAATGACCTGGATCGGGGAGTATGAACAATGGCTGGCCTGCAATACCGAACCCCGCTATCGAGAGGCTGCTATCGCCGCCTGGCCGCAGCGTCGTCGTTATCACGGCGGTACAGTGAGCAGCGCGATGACGACCACCTGGAAAACTTTGGCTGAATTCATACGAGAGGAAATTCATGATGGCGAGTAAACGCAAAATCACGCAAAAGCAACCGATGTTTGGTAATAACCGTCCGTTTTCACTCAAAGTGACCCGGCGCAAGTTTCGCCTCAATCTCCAGACGAAACGGATTTATGTGCCAGAACTGCAACAGTTCGTCCGTGTCCAGGTGACAGTGGGTGAACTCAAAATGATTGACAAAATTGGCTTACCCGAATTTTTGAAACGCCAGGCGCTTTCACTGAAAGGCTTGCTCTAAATGGTCGCATCACCCGCACAACTGCCCGTTACTGTACTCTCTGGTTTTCTCGGTGCAGGGAAAACCACGCTGCTCAATCATATTCTGAACAACCGCGAAGGGCTGCGCGTCGCCGTCATTGTTAACGACATGAGCGAGATCAATATTGACGCCAGTCTGGTGCGCGATGGTGGGGCAACACTCAGCCGGACTGAGGAAAAGCTGGTCGAAATGACCAACGGCTGTATCTGCTGTACCCTGCGCGATGATCTCCTGCAAGAGGTGACCCGCCTCGCACGGGAAGGACGTTTTGATTATCTGCTGATTGAATCCACTGGCATTTCTGAGCCGCTGCCCGTCGCTGAAACATTCACGTTTCTGCTGGATGACGGCTTCAGTCTGGGCGATGTGGCACGCCTGGACACGATGGTGACGGTGGTGGATGCGAAAAACATCCTGCGCGAACTGGCAACGCTCGACACCCTGACCGAACGCGACATGGGCATGAGTGAGGACGATGAACGCACGATTGCCGATTTACTGGTGGATCAGATTGAATTCGCCAATGTCCTGATCCTCAATAAAACTGATCTGGTCGAAACCGATGATCTGAACCGGATTGAAGCGCTGCTGCGGCGGATGAATCCCCACGCCCGTCTCGTTCAAACATCCTATGGCAATGTCCCTTTAACCGAAGTCTTGAACACAGGGCGATTCGATTTCGATCAGGCATCCGCCTTTGACGAGTGGCTTTCGGGGGAGGAACACACACCCGAAACGGAAGAATACGGTGTCAGCAGTTTTGTTTACCGGGCGCGTCGTCCATTTCATCCACAGCGTTTAATGAACATGCTGGAAAGCGATGTCCTGGATGGGGTCATTCGTTCCAAAGGTTTTGTCTGGCTGGCAACCCGGCATGACCTCGTGGGTGTTTGGTCACAGGCAGGCGAGATCATCTCGCTGGATTATGGCGGAAACTGGTGGGTGACGGTGCCAGAGCGCGAGTTCCCCGACGATCCAGTGCTGGTCGCGGAAATCAAACGGCAATTTGAAGGCGCATTTGGAGATCGTCGGCAGGAACTGGTCGTGATCGGCATCGACATGGATCAGGCGGCGATCCGCGCTGCGCTCGATGCGTGCCTGCTCACTGATGAGGAGATGGCGTTAGGCTGGCGCAAATGGCGTCGGTTTGAAGACCCATTCATGGAATGGATCGAAGACGAAATGGTTGAGGAAACGCAGTAAATGATAGTTTATGACGATCAATCCGAATGCAACTCGTGTTACTAATCTCAAAATCCCACGAGCGCATCATCTGATATAGATAGGCTGAAATATGACTGAATTTTGGGAGAACGCCTTCCAGGAAAAGAAAATGATGTGGGGTGAAGAACCAACCACATTAGCCATTGAGATCGCTGAGATTTTCAGGCAACTGGGCTTTGCGAAGGTCTTGATTCCCGGATTTGGTTATGGAAGGAATGCAAGACCCTTCTATGAGAAGGGATTTGAAGTCACCGGAATTGAAATCTCCAGTACAGCCATAACACTGGCACATGAACTGTTGGGCGGTGACATCCGTGTGTTTCATGGCTCTGTTGATGATTTGCCGTTTAACCAGGAGGTCTATGATGGAATTTTTTGTCATGCGTTGATTCACCTGCTCGATTCTGCCGGGCGAAAAAAGCTGTTATCAGACTGCTACCGTCAGCTCCGGCACGGCGGTATGATGGTCTTCACCGCAATAACAAAGGATGCAAGTACCTATGGTGTTGGCGAGAAATTGGGTACAGATCGTTATAAAACAAAGGATGGGGTCAATCTCTACTTTTACGACCAGGACTCTATCAAGGAAGAATTTGGAGAGGTTGGATTGATTGAGGCGACAAAGATTGACGAAGGCGGTAACGGCAAACCAACAACAAAGTTTTGGAAAATTGTCTGTCAAAGATAATGGCGGGCGATGATCACGCACCTTTCGATGATAGCCTGGATGGTAGAGGAGCCACGCTAAATGGGAGTTTATGACGAGCAACCCGGTTTTGCAATCCAGCCCGTGACTTCGGAGGCATATCGAGCCGATATTGAAGCCGTACTACCTTCATTGGGGCATAGCAAGCGCGTCCTTGAACTGGGATGTGGGAGTGGTGTATTCACCCAATTCCTTGTCAGTCAAGGATTGGCCGTTGTGGGGGTTGACCGAAATGAATCGCAGCTTACCGAAACCCGACAGCGCCTGCCGGAAACAACTTTTCTGGCAGGTGATTTTGAAGCCACCGAATTTATTGAGCAGGTGCAGTCAGCACATCCACCGTTTGACTTAATTGCCACCCGCTACGTGATTCACGAGTTGTCTGATCCGATTGAAACCTTTCGATTGTGGAAACATCTCCTCAAACCCGGTGGTAGGCTGCTGCTGATCGAAAATGCCTGGGTGCGACAGGATTGGGGCTGGAGTGACTGGGGCAAACGCACCGATCATCTGCCACTCGCCTGCACGCAGACCTGGGCAACGGCAGCATATTGCCTGCAAAAGGCCGGGTTCACCGTAGCAGCCTGTAGCTGGATGCACCACACGAATAAACTGGAAGAAATGCGCCTGCTGAACGGATTCCGCCTGTATATGATCGTTGCCGATGTTCAACTTTGATTGAAAAGGTTGGTTACATGAAGGAAGTTGCACTTGTTACCTATCAGGATTATCCAACTTTGTCTGCCAGTGATCAGCTTCTAATTGAACCGCTGACTGAATATGGAATTCAGCCGGTTGCACTATGTTGGGATAACCCGGATGTGGATTGGCAGCAGTTCGATGCTGTTATCCTGCGTTCCTGCTGGGATTACCCCCAACGAGCAGCAGAATTTCGGCAGTGGATCATGCGTCTGCTTGAGATGAATGTCCCTTTATACAATTCGCCCCGGACTGTCCTGTGGAACATGCAGAAACATTATCTGCATGAACTGGAGCAGCATGGCACACGCATCATTCCGACAGTCTGGATGACCAGCAGTTCAAGTCCCACTTTGCGCGAACTGCTGGAGACTCACGGTTGGGAGCAGGCGGTCTTGAAACCCACCATCGGGGCATCCGGCAAGGGGGTTCAGATCGTGACACGCGAAAATGTAGACCAGGATCAACTGCGGTTAGATACCTTACTGACCATGGGTGATGCCATGTTGCAGCCACTGGTTGAGGAAATCCGCGACGGTGAATTATCGCTGGTGTTCTTTCGGGGCGATTTCAGCTATGCCATCCGCAAGATGCCCGGCAGCGGCTTGATCTTCGTTAATTCTGCCTACGGTGGTTCGCGTGTAGCCGTCGATGTCCCTTCGCAGGTTGTACAAACGGCTCAGTTGATTCTGGAAACAGCCATGCGTTTGACCGGAAGCCCACCGCCACTTTATGCGCGAGTGGATGGTGTGATTGTGGACGGTGAGTTCGTGTTGATGGAACTGGAACTCATTGAACCGGGTTTACTCATGGATATTGCTCCCAGTCATGCCGCCAGCCACTTTGCGCGGGTGATTGCTGAAGTAATTGGAAAGGATAGGTAGTCATTATGCAAGCTTACCTGCCATATCTCGATTTTTATGACCAGGTTGAATACAGTGTCATCAAAGAAACTATCGCCTGGTTATGTACTGACCCAAAGCTGCATGTACTGGATGCAGGCTGCGGTGAAGGACTGCCAGCCCTGGTATTTGCGGAGCAGGGATGCTCAGTCATCGGTGTTGACATTGAGAACGAGAGTCTGGGAAAAGCCAGGCAACTGCTGGCAAAAACGCCGTTTGTAGAACAAGTCACTTTTTTAGAAGACAATCTACTCGATTTGCCGTTTGAACCCGAGACCTTTGATTTGGTGTGGACGAGCTATGTGCTGCATCATGTCGCCGATAAACTGGCGGCGGTTCGAGAATTGCAGCGCGTCCTGAAGCTCGGTGGCAGGCTGGCAATCCGCGAAGGTGGGCTGCCGCTGTACAGCTTGCCATATGACTTTGGACTGGGCGAGCCAGGGTTGGAACATCGCCTGCGCGATGCTGAAAATCGCTGGTTCACGTTGATGACCCGCGCTACCTTGCCTGATGAGGTGTATTACCCTTTTGGTTGGTCACAACTGCTCATTGATACCGGCTTCACCGATATTAAAGCGCGTACCTTCATCCTCGATCTGCTGCCGCCATTTGATGATGCCCAGGCTGAATTCATCTTATATCGCTTCCGTCGGGTATTAGAACGTGATCAGGGACAATACGGTCCATTCCTGAGTCAGGTAGACCAGGATGTACTACAACAACTGCTTGATCCCGCCAGTAATTTCTTCATCCTGAAGCGTCTCGATCTCCATGTCCGCTATGGTCTCTCGGTTTATACAGGGACGAAATTGAGTCGGTAAACAAAACAAGCCTTGCAAGTTTTCAGGTAACACGATAACATCCAATTGATACCACGTATCAATTAAAGGAATAATAAAATGAGCCGCAAACACCTGTTGGTGCTGTTTGTCTGTGTTTTGTTTTGCCTGCTGCCTGGAATGTTGAGTGTTTCCGCGCAGGAGGGGGCTACTCACAATTCTCAAAACTGTGTTGAGAATTATGATCCAGCCGTTAACTATTTTCCTGATCAGATCGAAACGGAATATGCGGTTGAGTGGGAAGTTGCCTATTTCAACCACTACAAAGTCATCACTGTCGATACTCAGGTCAGTAATGTCCACGAAGTTTATGTGCTATTTCAATGTGGATCGCCTATGCCTGAATTGACCGGCGATCTCGAAGGCGCTATTCCTTTTGAAGTGCCAATCCAGCGACTCTGGGAGGGCGGCGGCGGCACTTATGCGGCTATCGAAGCGCTTGGCGTAGCGGACACACTCGTCGGTGTCACTTATATTGATGCCGGGATGCGTTATGTTCCCTCCATCTACAGCCATGCAGTTGCCAGCAACTTGCCACAGGTTAATTACGGCGAGAGCAATGAGCCGATTGTCGCAGCCCAACCAGATTTGTACCTCCAGTATGAAGGGGATGAAGATCGGCTGGGGAAGCGCGATGTCGGTATTCCGGTGGTGCATTATGACCCCTTCTCTGAAAGTCCACTGGGGTCGGCTGAACAAATCAAATTTCTGGCATTGTTTTACAATCTCGAAGCCCGCGCCAACGCTGTATTTGAACCGATTGAAGCGCGTTACTTAGCACTGCGCGATCTCGCTCAGGCGCAAACCGAACAGCCTACGGTACTGCTTGGCAATATTGTCGGCGAAGGGACAGGTTTCCGTTCCCGCGAGCCGGAACGCCTGGAATCATATCTGGTGCGCGATGCCGGTGGCACGCTCATCCTTGAAAGCTCCGATTTGCCCTTCGAGAAAGCGTTTATCGGTATTGATTACGATCTTGAAAGTGTCATAGCGCTCGCATCTGAGGCTGAATTCTGGTTCGGGATGCATTACACACCGGCTGAAACAAGCGCCGCCGAATTCATCGCGGTTGATCCCTTGAATGAGAATTTCTCAGCACTGCCAAACGGCAATATGTTTCACCGCTTTGGCCCGCGCGGAGAGGATTATTTTGCTACAGGCGGCTTATATGTTGATCTTGTCCTGAGAGATTTGGTTAGCATCCTGCATCCTGAACTCATCCCGGATTATCAACCCATGTTTCTGCAACGTGTTCCTGGTCTATAAGGAGAAATTCGCTTGAAAAATCTTTTATGCTCGTTGATGTTAATGTGCAGTGTGCTGCTCTCAGGTGTCCCTGCTTTAGCGCAGGATAACAACTCACAGGACTGCATCGAGACCTATGATTCCAATGTCGATTATTTCCCTGAGAAGGTCGATTCGGAGTATTCCGAAGTCTGGGATGTGGAATACTTCAACAACTACAAAGTGCTGACGACGCATCCCAATGTTCGTGGCGAAGGCGATGATGAGATGATCGTGCTGGTTCAATGTGGTACGCCTACGCCTGAATTAACGGGTGATCTGGCAGAGGCACTGGTCATTGAAACGCCGATTGACCGCATCTTTGATGCAACAGGAGTCGGGCTTCCCGGTATTGAGGCGCTGGGTGTCGCTGAGACGCTGGTTGGGTGGCAGTATGAATATTCGGGTGCGGAATATCTTCCTGAAATCTACGCACGTCGGGATGAACTGATCGCCGCCGGTTATGGAGCCAATCTGGAGTCTGTCGTAGCTGTTGAACCGGATGTCTACCTGATTTTCGGCTCCCCCGATGAAAGGGACGAACAGCGTTCACTGGGTATACCGGCAATCTGGTTCGATACGTGGACAGATGAACCGCTCGGTGCGGCGGAACAAACCAAATTCATCAGCCTGTTTTACAACCTCGAAGCTGAGGCAAACGCGCTGTTCGATGAAACTGAGGCACGCTATCAGGAATTGCTGGAGATCGTCGCCGCGTATCCAGAACAGCCGACTGTGCTCATTGGAGATATTGGTACGCTGGATGATGGCGCGACCAGCGTGTTTTATACGGTTGACCCTAATCGCACTGAAATGCGGATTCTGCGCGACGCGGGAGCGATTGATTTGCTGGCAGACATGGATATGGTACAGGATTTTGTTGGGGTTCGCGCACTTGATATTGAGACTGTCATCGCTATCGCTGATGAAGCCGATTACTGGTACAACACCGCCTACAATACCCCACTGCGAACAGTCAGTGAATTTCTGGAAGCTGAACCGCTGAATGCATCATTCCCGACACTGATAGAAGGGCGTGCATTCAACGTATTTGCACGCGGGGAAGATATGTATGAGACCGGACATCTCCAACCAGATTTAATGCTGGCAGACCTGATCAGTCTGATGTACCCCGATGCGCTCCCTGATCACGAATTAACCTTCTTTTTCCGTATCGAGCCTTCATAGGGAGAATTTACAATGCGTCGTTTCGTCGTTCTAATCTCTGTTCTATTTGCGATGGTCACATCAGTCTTCGCTCAAAACGTCACTCCACAGGGTTGTGTTGAGAACTATGATCCTGATGTGGATTATTTCCCGGACAAAGTAGAGGCTGTATATGCCGGCGACTGGCGGGTGACCTATCACAACCACTATAAAGTCGTCACAGTAGGTCCGGTTGGTGATGCGGACGCTGGCTCGGCAGAAACCTATGTTTTTGTTCAGTGCGGTACACCTGTTCCAGAGCTAACGGTTGAATTAGAGGGTGCTTTTGTCATCGAAATTCCAGTAGAGACGATCTTTGAGACCTCTGGCGGCGGCTCTATTTCAACCGGGCTTGAGGTACTGGGTGAGGCGGATGCGTTGATCGGTCTGGGCTATATACCGGCTGGCGATTTTGAGCAGTATTCGCCCATGATCGCCGGGCGCTTTGACGACCCTGACTTTCTGGTGGCAAACGTTACTGATAACGGATGGGAGGCCGTTTTGGCTGCTGGACCTGATCTGATTGTCGAACCCTACAACGCTGAACGGCGTGCTGAAGCGCGTGAACTTGGGATGGGGGCGCTATTTTATAATTCCTTCTGGGAAACGCCGTTAGGCGGCGCGGAACACATCAAATTCTGGTCGATGCTGTTCAACAAAGAAGCCAGCGCCAATGCGCTCTTTGAGCCTATCGAACGGGATTATCTGGCATTAGCGGCGCTGGTTGAAGCTGAAATCAACTCAGATGAACGTCCAACCGTCCTGCATGGCAGCATTGGCGAGGACAATGTTTTCAGTACCTTTGGCGTAGGTCGGATGGATTATCATCTGATTCAGGACGCAGGTGGGGTTCCCATCCTACTGGAGTCGCCTGAAATTACGCTGGAGGCATTCTCCAATCTGTCGCTTGAAACCATCATTACCGTTGCGGGGGATGCCGATTTCTGGTGGAATAACACCTATTATGCCGATGAACGCTTCGCTCCTCCTACCGCTGAAACCGTCATTGCAGATAATCCGCTTAATGCCAGCTTCTCGGCTGTAGAACGTGGGCATATGTTCCATGTTTTCCGACGGGGCGAAGACATTTACAAAACAGCGATGAACTATCGCGCTGACCTCATGCTCAAAGACCTGGTGAGCATTCTTCATCCCGAACTGCTGCCGGATCACGAACCACTCTGGATGCAGCCAATTGCGGCTCAGGGATCATAATGCGTCAGGTTGAATGAGTAAATATGGTCAACTATCGTCTCCGAATCGAACAGGATTTAGCGGCTACCCCCACTGAAACAGTGGGGACACCTCTTTCAGATCAGGCGTTCAGCCCACCCCGCGCACGACCTCGGGCAATACTGTTTATCGTGCTGGCAGCACTGGGTATCGCTGTTTTTTTACTTTCCCTAAGTTGGTCGTCCGTCTCTATCCCGATTGATGAAATTGTGCGGATTCTGATGGGCTATGAACCAGAACGTGCCGCTTTTCGCACCATCATCATGGACATTCGCCTGCCGCGTGTTCTGACGGCGATGCTCGTTGGTGCCGCATTAGGGATCGCGGGTCTACAAATGCAGACGACCTTCCGCAATCCACTGGCAGACCCGTTCACGCTGGGTGTATTGTCGGGTGCAAGTTTTGGCGCAGCAATCACGATCATCTTTGTGCCGATGTTTTTAGGGAGCATCAATGCGACTGAGCAGTTTATAGCGATTGGCATACTCGGCAACCTTAGTACAGTTGCTGGCTCGACCCTGGGTGCCGCTGCGATTCTCGGTCTGATGCTCCTGCTTGCGTCGCAGGTGCGGGATATGACCATTGTGCTGCTGGCAGGGCTGGTTGTTGCCAGCTTACTCGAAGCCATCGTCACGGTCTTTGTCTTTTTCGCAGATCGAGAGCGCACCCGCGCCTTTGTCGAATGGGGTTTGGGCAGCTTCTATCGAGTGCGATGGGATGAAATGCCATTTCTGGCAACGGCTATCCTTGTAGGGCTGCTGGCAGCATGGCTGACGAGCAAAGCGCTGAATTCACTCTTGCTGGGCGAAAACTACGCTCAGAGTATGGGTTTGAATATCCGACAGGCACGACTGCTCATTCTTGGGAGTGCTTCGCTAATGGCAGGGGCAGTCGTCGCCTACTGTGGCCCCATCGGTTTTCTGGGAATTGCCGTTCCACATCTAGCACGCGGATTGTTCGGTACATCGGATAATCGTGTTCTGGTGCCGGCGACCATCCTGATTGGTATGGTTCTGGCACTGGCGTGCGGGATTCTGGCTGAAGTACCGAGTAGTGCGATCACACTGCCTCTGAACGCCGCTACCGCACTCTTCGGCGGGCCGATTGCCCTGTGGATTCTCTTTCGAATGCGGAAACAGGGGTCGGTACTATGAGTGTGCCTATCCTGACCACCCATGATTTAGCCATCGGCTATTCGCTAAGCCAAACAAAACATGAAACCGTTTTAGCCCAGATCAACCTTGCGCTGCATCCCGGCGAGTTTGTCTGTTTGCTGGGACCCAACGGAGCCGGTAAATCAACCCTGCTGCGAACGCTCAGTGGCGTACAAGCCCCGCTGGGCGGGATAGCGCAAATGGATAACACCAATATCCACACCCTTTCCAAAATAGCACTGGCAAGGCGGCTCAGTGTAGTTCTCACAGATCGCCTCGAAATCGGCAACCTGAGTGCCTATGATCTCGTCAGTCTGGGTCGCCAGCCCCACACGGGACTGTTAGGACGGCTGACTCCGATTGATCATCAGATTGTCCGGTGGGCGATGCATGTCACCCGCTGCACCTCACTTGCAGAACGTTATGTCTCAAAAATGAGCGATGGGCAGCGCCAGCGCATCATGATTGCACGCGCACTCGCACAGGAACCACAGGTGATGTTTCTGGATGAGCCAACTGCGTTTCTGGATTTGCCCACGCGGGTCGAAATCACGGGACTCCTGCGACGACTGGCGCGCGACATCGGGCTGGCAGTGCTGCTTTCCACGCATGATCTTGATCTGGCATTGCGGTTGGCAGACACGCTCTGGGTCGTGACACGCGACGGGCGATTGGTGAGTGGCACGCCCGAAGACATCATTTTACAGGGTGATTTACAGGCATCCTTCGCCAGCGATGAAATCACCTTTGACGCCGAAGCAGGTGGATTCCGACTGCGTGTGACTGACGGTATGCCGGTCATGGTGCATGGCAGTGGTATCGGCAATGTACTGGCACGGCGGGCGCTGGAGCGCGAAGGGTATCAGATCCTTGAACGATCCAATGGCACGCTTCCACAGGTGGAAATTGACTGTCATATGCAGGATAACACGACTGTCTGGCAGATTCGTGGCACCTCTGAGCGTCATACCCGGATCGGTGGACTGATCGCGCAGATACGCACACTGAACGGAAAGGCATCAGCATGATTCTTGACCGTCGCCTGTGGGCGTTGACTGCCGGATTTCGGGGGCGAATCGTTGTCAGCGTGTGTCTGGGCTTACTGACAACGACTTTGAGTGTGGCGCAACCTGTTTTGATTGGGCTGATGATCGGGCGTATTCTCAGCGGTGAGGAACTGACAAATGGTGTATCACTTCTGATCCTCCTCAGCCTGGTGATTGTGCTGCATCATGCCATGGAATATGCCAGAGAAGGCTATGGTTTCAAGACCTCTATCAAAATCGAGAGGGTTCTATACAGCCGTTTGATTCGTAAGACCCTTGAATTGGGAGCCGCGCAACTTGCCACCCGGCGCACAGGCGATTTGCTGGCAGCCGTCGTTGAGGGTGCGCGGAAGCTGGAATCATTTTTCTCCTTCTATGTTCCGGGGTTGTTTACGGCTGTCCTTGCGCCGCTGGCGATTTATGTCTGGGTCGCTTTTCTGGATTTACCCACCGCCTTAATCTACGTTACAGCAGCAGCACTGGCACTGCTCGCACCGATGCTGTTGACCAGTGCAGCGGAGAAAGCCAGTCATCAGCGCCGTGAAGCCTACACCACCTTTACCTCGGATTTTCTTGATTCGTTGCAGGGGATGGCAACGCTTCAGGTCTTTGGGGCAACACCACGGCGGTTGGCGCTCTTATCGGAACGCTCGAATGCCTTGTACCGAGCCACAATGCGACTGTTAGGCATAAATGCCGGGACAACAGTTGCGACATCCGCGTTTATCTTTTTCGGATATGCAGCGGCACTTGCCTACGCTGCACTGCGTGTGTCAGAAGGTGCTATGGCACTGGATGTCATGCTGGTCGTGCTTCTGCTTGGCACAAAGGTCTTTGAGCCTGTCCGCGAACTTGCCAGCCTCTATCATCAGGGCATGTATGGATTGTCTGCCGCCCAGAGTGTTTTTGAACTGCTGGATGATCAACCGCTGGTGCATGAGATTCCCCAGCCGCAATGTGATCTAAAAGGCACAACCCCATCGCTCCAATTCGATAGGGTATCCTTCCGCTATCCTGGAGCAGCGGGTTTTGCGCTGAAAGACGTTTCATTTAAGTTAAGCGATGGCGAACAAATTGGGATCGTTGGCAAAAGCGGTGCTGGAAAATCGACCCTGATGTGGTTGATTCAGCGGTTGTATGACCCATCCGAAGGTCGGATTCTACTGAACGGTTTTGACCTGCGTGAATTGACCTTGACCCAACTTCGCGCTCAAATCGCGGTGGTTGCCCAGGATACTTATCTCTTCAATGGTACTGTGGCAGACAATCTGCGCGTTGGTAAAGCCGATGCTACCCGTGAAGCGTTAGAAGCGGCGGCGCGTGCCGCCAATGCCCACGAGTTCATTGAACAACTGCCCGATGGGTACGATACCCCGATTGGTGAGCGCGGTATTCGGCTGTCGGGTGGGCAGCGACAGCGTATTGCGATTGCCCGTGCCCTTCTACGAGATGCTCCAATTCTCATTCTGGATGAAGCCACATCGAGTGTTGATGCCGAAAATGAGGCACTCATTCAAGAAGCCCTGGAGCGCCTGACCCAGGGACGTTTAACACTCATCATGGCACACCGCCTTTCCAGTGTCATTGATGCGGATCACATTCTGGTGATGGAAGCCGGTCAGTTAGTCGAGATAGGGACTCATGCCGAACTGCTGCGTCATGACGGGGTGTATGCACGCTTAATGGCGGATCAAGCTTTTGAAGCAGTGGAGGCGGTTGAAAGCGAACCGCATCCTGAGCAATCCCTGAAAGAAGCAGCTTATGAAACCCGACGTGCGGAAACCGGCGTGCTTCTTGATGGACAAAGTGCTACTCGCGTTGAAACCTTAAAAGTTATCTTTAAACCTTTGCAAGACCGTCGTTTCCAGACCATTTTTTCGATTGCTGTGACACTGATGGCTAAAATTTCCGCCATTGGCGTTGGTGTAACCGGGGCGCTCATCATCCGAGCTTTAATGATCAGCGAAGCCCTCTCAAGCCTGCTGTTTCTGCTCTTTGGGTTAACGATATTGACGATTGCCTCAACGTGGTACGAATCCTGGGTCGCGCATGGCTTCGCCTTTAAGATCATTGCAGATTTGCGCGTGCGACTGTTTAAGAAGTTAGATGCACTGGGTGCCGGGTACTTACAGCGGCGGCGCACTGGTGATCTGGTCGGCATTGCCACCAAAGATGCTGAAGAACTGGAGTTGTTCTATGCTCATTATCTCCAGGTTCTGGTGACAGCCTTACTGCTGCCCTGTGGCATCCTGATCTTGATTACCCTGATTGACTGGCGGCTGCTGGTGACCGTCCTGCCTTTCTTGCTCATCATGAATCTGCCCATTCTGTTCTCACTGGACCGCCGCCAGACTTACGATCAAGTCGCACAGAAATATGCTGCGGCGAATGCTTATGCGGTTGACACCGTTCAGGGTTTACGTGAAATCATCGCCTTTCAACAGGAAACAATCCGTATGAATGGCTTTCTTGCTACGATTGACGATCATGGTGAAGAACTTTTGCGCTTCTTCCGCAAATATTACAGCAAGAAAGCGATGGTCAATGCGGTAGTGGGATTGGGGGCGGTTGCCGTCATTATTGTTTGCAATGCGCTGGTTGAGACCGGAACGTTAGACCGTTCCATGCTTCTGGTTGTGGTCGTTATTGCCCTCTCGGTCTTCACCCCGATGCTCGATTTCAGCGTGATGACCTCAATGGTGATGGGTTTCCTGAACCGCGCAGCCCGAATGGCGGTCTTATTGAAAGAGCCAGTTGAAGTTGAGGATGGGCATGGTGTTCGCACGGTAGCTCATCAACCTGACATTCGATATGAGAACGTACAGTTCCAGTACGATTACGCCAAACGTCCGGCACTCATTGATATCACCCTGGATATCCCGTTTGGTTCCACTGTGGCGCTGGTTGGCTCATCGGGAGCCGGTAAAACAACTCTGGCACACCTGCTTCTGCGTTTTTACGATCCCGCACATGGGCGTATTTTGTTTGATGACCACGATTTACGCCAGTATCGTCTCCATGATCTCCGTACCCAGATTGCCCTGGTCTCACAGGATACGTACCTGTTTAACGCGACAATCCGTGACAATCTGCTCATTGCAGACCCGACGGCAGATGACCTTAGACTCCTGCAGGTACTGGAACAATCTGGATTATCTGAATTTATTGCTTCGCTCCCGCAGGGACTGGCAACTCCGGTTGGAGAACGTGGCGCACAACTGTCAGGGGGACAGCGCCAGCGGCTGGCCATTGCCCGTGCCTTTCTCAAAAACGCGCCGATTTTGATTTTTGATGAAGCAACTTCCCATCTGGATGCCGTCAATGAAGGATTAGTGCGTCAGGCGCTGTCTGAACTGCAACAGAACCGCACAACGCTCATTATTGCCCACCGTCTGTCTACAGTGCGTGACGCGGATCTGATTGTGGTCATGGATAACGGCGAAGTTATAGAGATGGGAAGCCATGATGATTTACTGCTACGGCGAGGGCGCTACGCCCATCTCGTCATGACCCAACTCACTGGCGCTCTCCCTAATACTATTTAAGGTTGTGAAAATTGAGTGGAAACCCTACATACCCTTCATATTCAGCGAGGAAAGGCATGTAGGGTATGTACGGTATGTAGGGTTTTTAGTTGGTTTCGCGGATCACTGCTACTTCGTAACGACGCATCATGTCGATCACCTCAATCGGTTGAACCGCATACGTCATGCCATCCATGCCGCGCTTGCGCCGTGCATCATCGAGCAGGTGCAAGCGTTTCAGAATATGTCCAATCCACTGAGCGTCACCGAGTTTTTCTACCGGTTGTCCCAGCAGTCTGGCTACCTGTTCACGCAGCGTCGCCGACTTAACCCACATCACGTCGTCTTTTCCCCGTGTTATCATTTCAAGCGCTTGCAGCACCGCTTCTTCACGATCACTCAATGCCTTGCCTTCACTCAGCTGCTCATCCCACGACGCTGCATCGGAAATCGCTTCGAGTAAACCGCTGATGCCGCCCTGTTCTTCAAAATATGCTGCCAGCGCGACCAGCGGCGACCACAGTTCGCCGGAGCGGTTGTGGAGCTTGTGGAGTTCAGGACGCTCAAAGTAATTCTGATACACCTGTTGAAAAGAGGTCAGTGCCAGCACGTAAAGTTGATGGCGCAGCGGCGCACCGTCAAAATCCGGCGGAAATGAGGGCATCTTTCTATCGGTCCGGCGCATGGGAATAGCAATGCAGCGGCTGGCGAGGATGTCCTCCAACCCGGCAATCGCCGCCAGAATCTTGGGGGAATAGACATCAAACGCCTGTGGTTTCATATCTTCCCCAATGAGCCGGATGGCAGGCATCCCCTGCTTGTAACCACTGTTGAGAAGTTGGCGGATCTGCTGCATTCCAGGGTCTTTAGGATTGTGATAGCGTTCAGCTTCATCAATACCCACCGTACAGCTTGTCTGGTGAATGAGGCGGAACATGGACGGACCGGTAGGGTCGGATGTCGTAATCATGTTGAATGCCAGCGGCTGCAACACTCGCATCACAGTGCTTTTGCCACTGTTCTTGGGTCCATTCAATGTCAGATACGGAAATGCCGGAAACATGGTGTAAAAGTAGGTGGCTATTGTCCATAACGTGAGAATGCGGCTTTCCACATCGGAACGAAAATCCACATAAGTGGTAAAGAGTTGATGAATGACATTGAAAACTTCCCCCGGCGCAATCGTTTCACCTTCCAGGAATCGGCGCAGGTCGCTGTAACGCCAGCGCATCAGGAATTCACAACCTTCGGGAATGACTTTGAGGGCGATCTCCTGATTGTTGATCGAGATAATTTGCTCATCCGATAAACGGCGCAGTTCCCGCGTACTGGTCACGAGATACGGTTGGATATTCAGTTTATTCCCTTTGATGCGCTCGATAATCGATACTGTGACCATCGCCACATCGCGCCGGAAACCCAGTGCCGGAGCTAAAATCGGAATACTGTCATTTAATACTTCGGGCATCTCATCGCCTTCCTGCTGCTCACTTTGCTGTGTCTGTTCTGCTTTGAGCATCTCATTGAATGTCTGTCCTTTGACTCCGATTTTTGCCATCAGCGCCTTAAATTCAGCCAGCGCAAATTTTTCGAGTTTGGCAGCCTGTTGAAAAAGATCACGGATGGCATCTTGTCGGGCAAGCCCATCTAAATTAGCAGCGGCGAAGACTTCAGCGACGAGCCAATTTTCTGCTTTATTGAGCATGACCAGCGCATCTTCGGACGAGGCTTGATGCTGGGCTAACCAGTCGTTGGCATCCTTCACGCTTGGTGGAAATTTGGGGAGATACGTTTCACCACCTAGTGCCAATGCGATGGCACGACTTTTCGCATTCGCTTCATTCGTGTTGTCCAGCGCAACGAATAGGCGCGGATGCGTTTTCAATTGATTCAGCAGTCCATCGGCTGCCTGCATCCCACCGATGGCAACCGCCGCGATACCCCATTCGGCAAAGGTGATCGCGTCTGCCTGCCCCTCGACGACGACGACTTGTTCTGCCTGTGAGTTGTACAGGTGATTGTAGTAGGGTTGACGCTCACCGATGATGTCGCACGGTGGGTTGTAGTGTTTTTTACCTTCAATGCTCCGTCCGCTGAGATAGCCCAACCGTCCTTGCTCGGTATGGATGTAAACGATCATATTGGGTGGGAATTTCTGAATCACGGTTCGCCAGTTGTCTGACAGGTTTAAGTCTGCCAGCAGCGAACGCTTATCCTGTGGCATATATCCGAGACGTGCCGCCTTGATGGTGGACGACTGCCAGCCGCGTTTTTCCGTCACAT
>Ga0187894_10002253_pt1 | contig 23234 bp, 22 predicted proteins | sample GBC1701081metaG_FD_136650 | JGI IMG/M metagenome (GOLD analysis project Ga0187894, IMG submission 136650) | White microbial mat communities from a lava cave in the Kipuka Kanohina Cave System on the Island of Hawaii, USA - GBC170108-1 metaG ... | reverse complement strand
TGGCAGGAAAATGTTTTTTCGGTGTTTCTAAAGGTAACAAAAAGGCGTTGCAAGTGTAAGACGTTTTTCAGGCTTATTCAGATAGAGGTACTGTGGAAATTTGAATTTCAATCTGCTCCGGTTTTGGCATCAACTTGCACTTTGCCTCTACCTCCAAGTTGTAATCATCCGAGTCTATTCTCGGATATATCCGCTCAATCTTAGTGACTGAAATCCCCTCGTTAGTCAAATGATAGCCCTTCGATTCTCCTTCGGTCGGGCTATTCAAAAGCTCAATCATTTGCTCAACAGCCAAGCCAGCCGCAAGTGATCCAACACATACATCACTAAAGGCTTCTTCAAATTCTGATGTGTGAATGATGTCTTCGATGTTCATTCTAACCCTCCAACATTAGCAAGTAATTCTTCGACCGAAGAGTTCAAATAAGCATCAAAAGCATCTTCTGGCAATTCTTCAAACTGCACTCCATGATCTCCAGGGTAAGGCTGATGATGACGATTGTTGCCGATCCAAATTTCCGTAGGGATGCCATTAGGGAAAGCGGTACAAGTCCGCGTCCCCATCTCCCGGTGTCGGCAATTGCTACACGACGGACTGAAAGCCCGAAGGATGGGAATAACAATTTGCTTACCATTTCTTTCGTTCATATTTCAGCCCCGTGCGTTTCGCAACTTCCACCCAAATCTGGTGGTAAAGTTCTAAATCAAACTCTTCTTCTGTAATCATACCACGCTTCTTTCGAGCAGAAAAGAAGCGTTCTAAAATCCCTGCAATTCGTTCATAAACCGGCTGCACTACCTCCTGCCAAAATACTTTCGACCAGCCGGAATCTGGTGGTCGCATTGAGTGGCGATACCGTCTGCCTACAGTGCGAATCTCCGCCAATTGGTGAGTCGCAGCAATCTCAATGTCTTCTTTCGAGAAGGAGACTGAGTTGGGATGATTGTGGGTAAGAGTCTTGCCAAAAAGTCCTTCATCGGGAACCTCAAATGACACTTCCCCTGCGGCTCTCTGCGAGGACTCAAGAATGATACGCCCGTCCGTATCGAGTAGCACAGCCTTTTCGGTTTTCCTTCTGGCAATCTGTTTTTCCACTCTCTCTAAAGCTACTTCAAGAGGTTCTTTCTCTCCGGTTTTTGTGACTCTCGGTGGCTTCTGTCCTATGCGTTTCCCCGCATTAGCGTTGAGCGTTGCCTTCTCTTCAGCCCGCTCCGCAGCGGCTTGGATGACCTCTTTCAAATCTTTCTGCGGCGGCGCTCCCTGAAATTTACTGTCCGCATCGAGGTCATAAACCCGCGTGCCAATCTCTGCCTTTGCCGGTTTACCCTTGTCGTCATAGAAGATTGTTGTGCCATCTTCGCCACTCGGATTCGCCGCATTGTACCCATCCGGCAATTCATCTGTAGCAGTAACCGAACACCGACAATTAAAATCCCAAGGCGGGAAATGGTCAGTCCAGAAAGGAGAAGTAGCTGGCAGTATCATATTATTCAGAGCCGCGTGGGTCGGTCTGACGCGATCATCCATTACCGCGTGATACTGCCAGAAAGGAAAGTCTTCAACCGTAGATTCAAGCGCCCGTCTTCTCCCGACTCCATAGCCCATCTGCATATTCGTCCGAAAGACAGTTTCCAGATGAAAGTCGCCCAACTGCCGGTGTCCCGCGCCCTGCAAAATATCCTTGAATCGGTTGATGGTTTCGCGCTGTGGTGTGCCGAATTCCAGCGCGTTGATGATCTCATCTTTGAAGCCGCCGATAACCTGCTTCTTATAAACTCCGCTGACCGTAAACGCCCCGGCTCGCGCATCATCCGCCAGTTTGTCAAACGCCTTGCGCGTGACAATCTGCTTTTTCTTGAAGTAGTCAATCGCCTCTTCCGGCTTCACATCAAAGCTCAATGTCACCGGGTCAGAGAACTCTATCTGCCGCTCCGTCTCCCTTGTCACCTGATCCACGCCGAGCAAACAACTCGCCAGAATCCCGCTACTCAAGACTTCGGCAAGCGCATCAAACTCGTCATTCAAAGAGCCTTCAAAGCTCGCTGAAAGCGGCGCAAATTGGCGTTCAATTTCAGCAATAACCTTCTCAAAAATCCGCTCATAAATCGGCGCGGCTTCTAAAAGAGCGGCGTCCTCGATTGATATGGCTTCTTCAATCGCTCGCTCAATTTGAGAGTTTTTTTTTCTGCGAAACTGGCAGCCGCATCAACGCCCGTTGAACTGGCATCGGGCTTTTCCGTTTCGGCAGGCATCTCAATAACTTCTTCGCCTTCGCTCGGCTGCGGTATGGAGAAGGTCTCATAAACGTACTGCTTCGAGATCGGCAAGCGCATCGCCCACAGTCTGCCGAGCCATTGCGAGATAGCCGACAAATCGCGTTGCGCCTCGTACTCAATCACCCACACTGGCGGCTTTGCGACCATCCCGAAATTCCACAGCACAAGCGGAAAGACGATCTGCTGATTGACGACGTGCATTAAAAACTTGGCATCGGCTTCAATCCCCGCCATCCCTGGCCAAACCTTTAGCCTCAGCGCCATAGCGGACGCCTCCGGCTCACACCTTTCAGCAACATCAGGAATGCGCGATTTGTTGATAACACAGAGCAATTTCGACGGCGCGGGCGAGACGTAAAGGCTAAATTCGTCCCACAGATGAAACAATTTTATGTCACATAAATACACAATCTGGAAGTTATTTAGTAAACAATGTGAAGACGGCTGTTTAGTGAATAATGTGAAGACGTTTAGTGAATAATGTGAAGACGTTTAGTAAACTATGTGAAAATCTACACAGTTGGATTGACACACCTTAAATAAATATATATTATCGGAAATTTGATAGCTATGCCTTTTTATTATAGGTAAAATGATGCTTGATTCCATAGATTATAGGTTGATTGACATTCTCCAACAAAATGCACACACCACGCAATCCGAACTTGCTATGGCGGTGGGAATGTCACAACCTGCTGTTGCCGAGCGCATTCGCAAGCTCGAACAAGAAGGCGTAATACTCGGCTATTCGGCACACATCAATGCCCGCAAGTTGGGTAAAGACATTAGCGCCTTTATTGGCGTCGCCATCGTCCACCCCAAGTATAATAAAAAATTTGCTCAGGCAATTCTGGGCATTCCCGAAGTTCTTGAATGCCATCATGTAACCGGGCAGGACTCGTATCTCTTAAAAGTGAAAGCCGAAAATACCGAGCATCTTGACCGGCTTATATCGGAAGAGATTCGCACGATTCCCGGCGTTACCCGCACTCATACAACAATTGTAATGTCTTCCGTCAAGGAAGATTCTTATATCGTGCCGCCATTGCCGCATCGCCAACGGGAAAAACGCAGCAGCAAATCCCGGAGTAAGGCAAAATCAGCCCGCAACTAATACCATAAGAAGGAGCTACTCAGTTCATGTCGAATCAAAAGACAAGCAGCGCGGTTTTAGTAGAAAGCCCTTTGCAGACCTATCGGTTTGCTCATCGGATGTCACGGATTGGCGTTTCTGCCGTGCGTGAAATCCTGAAAGTTACGGAACGCCCGGAGATTATCTCCTTTGCCGGGGGGTTGCCCGCCCCTGAACTCTTCCCGATTGAAGCCCTCGCCGAAGGTCACGCTACGGTCTTTCGTGAAAGCGGCAGCGCCGCCCTGCAATATAGCACGACAGAAGGCTGGCTGCCGTTGAGAGAATGGATTGCTGACCGCCTCAAGAATCGGCGCAGCATCAATACCTCAGCAGAGCAAATCTTAATCACTAGTGGCTCGCAACAGGGCATTGATTTGGTGGCGAAAACCTTTCTCGAAGCCGGCGATAAGGTACTGGTCGAAAACCCTTGTTATCTGGCGGCGTTACAGGCATTCAGCGCCTACGAAGCCGATTTCGTAGCGGTGGATAGTGATGACCACGGAATGTGCGTTGAGCAGGTGGAAGCAGCAATACAGCGCGAACAGCCCAAATTGATCTATATTGTTGCTGACTTCCACAATCCGAAGGGGACGACGCTTTCCCTTGAACGTCGCCAGCAATTGATTGACATTTCGCGGCGTTATCATATCCCTATCGTCGAAGATAATCCTTATGGCGCATTGCGCTATCGTGGCGAACGGATGCCGGTGCTGGCTTCGCTGGATGAAGAAGGGTTGGTTATTTATCTCAGCACCTTTTCTAAAACGCTCAGTCCGGGTATGCGAATCGGCTGGATTGCGGCAGCAAAAGAGATTATCCAAATGTTGGTTGTCGCCAAACAAGCAACCGATTTGCATACCAATACGGTTGCCCAGAGAGCCGCCGCCAAGACGTTGGAAACCTTTGATTATGATGCTCATTTAGCCAGATTGTGTGAAGTCTACGGAGAGCGTTGTTTGACGATGATTGACGCTATCGGCAGGCATTTTCCTGAAGAGACGAAATGGACGCGACCGGAAGGCGGCTTGTTTTTATGGGTGGAATTGCCGGAAGGTCTATCGGGGGCGGAGTTACTGCCCGTAGCCTTAGAAGAGCGCGTTGCCTTCGTTCCGGGAGCGCCCTTCTTCGCCGCCAATCCCAAGCCTAACTTCATCCGCTTGAATTTCTCTAATAGCAAGCCGGAGAGGATTGAAGAAGGCATTGCCCGACTTGGCAGAGTGATAAAAGCGCATATCAGATAGAGCGGGGAATCAATGACAAACAAAGACTATTTCATCGTGGATGTCTTCACCGAAAAGCGATTCGGCGGCAACCAGCTTGCCGTCTTTTGTGATGGCACAGGTTTGCATACGAAGACCATGCAGGCGATAGCCAACGAGATCAATTACTCGGAGACAACCTTTCTTTTGCCACCGGAAAAGGGCGGCGATTACCGGGTGCGAATCTTCACTCCGGCAATTGAATTGCCCTTCGCCGGACACCCGCTTGTTGGCACAGGCTTTACTATTGTTGCCGAGTTGTTGAAAGAGACTGCCGGGAAGCAAACCGTTGTACGGATGGAAACAGGTATAGGCGAAATCCAAGTAACCGTCAGTAATCTTAATCGGCAAGAGAGATTTGGCTATTCGGTTATGACGCAGCCGGTCCCAAAAGTGCAGTCGCAATGGACGCATCGGGGGAGACTCGCCAAAGCCTTCGACTTGGAATCGGCAGACCTTAAACGCGGACTGCCCATTGAAGTCCTTTACAATGGCATTCCGGTCATGATTGTCCCGGTGGCTTCGTTAGAGGTTCTGAAACGCCTCAGGGTTAATATGCAGACGCTTGACGACATAGTGAAGGAATCAGGGGCAAAGACCATCTTGCTCTTTACGACAGAAACCGTCGAAGCGACGAGCGCGGCGCATTGCCGGGTCTATGCTCCCGGTGCGGGCGTCTTGGAAGACGCTGCAACCGGCTCGGCAAATGGTCCGCTTGGGTTCTATCTGGCGCGTCATAATCTCATCGAAGTCACGGAATTGACCAGTCTGATTAGCGAGCAAGGATATGAGATGAATCGTCCGAGTAAAATCCATATCGAACTTGATACCGATAGCGACAAGGAAGTTACAGGGGTTCGCGTCGGCGGCGGCGTTATGATAACCGGACGCGGCGAAATATACATTTAACGAATGACCAGAAAGCGGCTCCTGTAGCCCCTTTCAGACATTTCGATTGCGGCGCATTACCGCCCGAATCGAAAAACAGGAGAATTGAAGATGACAGACACTAGCATTCGATTAAAGACCGGATTAGCAGAGATGCTCAAAGGCGGCGTCATTATGGACGTGACCGACGCGGAGCAAGCGAGAATTGCGGAAGACGCCGGAGCCGTAGCGGTCATGGCGCTGGAACGAGTCCCGGCGGATATTCGTAAAGAAGGTGGCGTCGCTCGCATGGCATCGCCGCAGAAGATACGCGAAATCATGAAGACAGTGACGATACCTGTCATGGCAAAAGTGCGAATCGGGCATTTCGCTGAAGCGCAGTTGCTTGAGGCGCTGGGCGTTGATTTCATTGACGAAAGCGAAGTCCTGACCCCGGCGGATGAAGAGAATCATATTGACAAACATCAATTCAAAGTTCCCTTCGTTTGTGGCGCTCGGAACATCGGCGAAGCATTGCGACGGATTGGCGAAGGCGCGGCGATGATTCGCACCAAAGGCGAAGCCGGTTCCGGCAACATCGTTGAAGCGGTGCGCCATCTGCGACAGATTGGCAGAGACATTAAACGCTTGACGATACTGGGAGATGAAGAGTTGATGGCGGAGGCAAAGAATCTCGGCGCTCCGTATGAACTTGTGCGACTTGTGGCTCGCAGCGGCAAGCTGCCGGTTCCGAACTTTGCCGCCGGAGGAATCGCTACGCCTGCCGATGCATCGCTTTGTATGCAACTCGGCGCAGAGTCGGTCTTCGTTGGCTCCGGCATCTTCAAATCATCCGATCCGGCAGCCCGCGCCAAAGCGATTGTTAAGGCAACAACCCATTACAACAACCCGCAAATCGTCCTTGAAGCAAGCGAATCGCTTGGCGAAGCGATGCCAGGGTTGGATATTGCGAAGATGGCTGCCAGCGACTTATTACAGACTCGCGGCTGGTAGATTATTCATTTGAAACTGGTCACTCGCAGGCTGCTGGCTGCCGGACGAGTGACCAGGTAGCGAAATAGAAACCCGATGGAATAAGCGATGAAGACTTCTGATATTGTCATCCGGCGAGCGACTGAAAGCGATGTGGAAGCGGTAGTTACGCTTCTCGCGGCGTTAGGCTATCACGAACTTGAGCGCATCGCTTTTTCCGCTACCTTTGCGAAGGTTTTACGACACCCGGAGATGCGGGTCTTACTGGCGCTTGATGCAGGCAAGCAAGCGGTTGGCTTGATGACGCTTTCGCATCGTCCGCAGTTACGGTTGGCGGGCAAGGTTCTTTCTATTGACGAACTGGCGGTGCTGGAAACGGCAAGAGGGCGCGGCATCGGGCAGAAGCTCTTACAGGAAGCGCGGCGAGTTGCAACGGAGTTGGGCGCAAAGCGAATTGAGTTGCATACCAATCGCCACCGGGAAAGCTATCGTCGCCAGTTCTATGTGAAGAACGGTTTTACAGAAGCCAACTCCGCGATACTGCGGCTTGAGTGTGAATAGATGGAGAAGTCCCCAATAATCATTGGCGTTCTTGCCATACAAGGTGATTTTGCGGCGCATCGCCGGATGCTTGAACGACTCGGCGCTAGCGCAATAGAGGTGCGTCACGCGGAAGAATTGCCTTCTCTGCAAGGGTTGATTCTCCCCGGTGGCGAGAGTACGACGATGCTCAAGTTCCTCACCGAAGAGCGCCTGTTAGAGCCAATCCTACGCTTTGCCGAATCGGCAAAGCCAATTTTCGGAACCTGCGCCGGAGCCATTCTGCTGGCGCGTGAAGTGATGAATCCGCCGCAAACATCGTTACATCTGATTGACCTGACCATCGAGCGGAATGCTTACGGCAGACAGGTTGACAGCTTTATCGGTGAAGTCGAAACCACAATCGCAGGCGGGGCAATGGAAGCGGTCTTTATTCGCGCCCCGCGAATTACCGCCGTTGGCGAAGGCGTTACGGTTCTGGCAACAAGCAACGGCGAGCCAGTATTTGTACAAGATCGGAACATCTTTGCTGCGACCTTCCACCCGGAATTGACAAATGACGAACGGGCGCACCGGCTCGTTCTTGACTATGCCAAGCGATAGCATCTGCCCGCCGCAACTCTTCCTTCAATAAAGGTTTCGCGCTTCTCTCCTTGCTAATCAACAAGGCTTCCTTGTTACAATTCAATAGGCATTACCGTCCCTGCTGACCGGATAAAAAGAACAGGGCGCAAGATGCCTCAGACGATTGTTATTATCAGAATGAAGGGAAATACTATGGAAGTTAGAACAGGAGTTATCGCCGCAGCCGGGTCAGGTACTCGGATGCTGCCTATTACCCTCGGTTACCCGAAAGAGCTATTGCCGATTATCAATAAGCCAGCCATTCAACTCATCGTTGATGAGTACATTGATTCAGGAATCCAGAAAATCATCATTATTACCGGGGCAAACCCTGAGCCGTTGCATCGCCAATACGATTTGTCCATCGCGCCGCCCAAAGGCAAGTATAAGCCGCTTGATGAGTTCGTTGATAAGTTGAACGGCATTGAGATTATCTTTGAGGAGCAAAAAGGACCTTATGGCAATGGCACACCGTTGCTGGTGGCGCGACCGCATATCCCGGAAGGCGAAGGCTTCATCTACTCTTACGGCGACGACATATTGAAGACCAGAACGCCTTTTGCCAAACAGTTGATTGAGAAACACAACCGCATTGATACATTAGTCGTCGGCGTCCAGGAAGTCGCGTGGGAAGATGTGATCCGTTATGGCATCGCACAGATAAAAGAGGATTCGCCGGAAAATGAGATGTTCGATGTCGTCGAAAAGCCGACGCGGGAAGAGGCGAAATCGAATCTGGCAATGTTCGGCAGGTTCCTGCTTTCCACAGAGATTATCAGGATACTGGGCGAAATCCCGCTTGGGAAATCGAATGAATTGTGGCTCACCGATTCGGTGCGCGAGTACATCAAACGTGGCGGGCGAGTGGCGGCGCATCCGGTCAGCGATGGCGAATGGCTGACGATTGGCGACCCGGTGAATTACCTGAAGACGCTCTTTGAATATGCGCTTGCCGATGAGTCGCTACGCCAAGCCCTTGCGCCGCGTTTGCAAACCCTGTTGGAACAGCACAAGTCGTAAGCAAATATAAGTTCTTTTTTTACAACAATTAAAGCAAGTTTTGAGAAAAAGAGAGAAACCCAGATTCCGCAGATTTATCACAGATTGGTACAAGATAGCGATGTCAATAAAGCTGTGTCAATTCGTGGAAATCTGTGGAATCTGGGTTTCTCTTTTCTGCCTTAATCACGCTTACCTCTTCAACGCCAGCGTCATGCCATCTGCCAGTGGCAGCATAGAGATCATGACTCGTTCATCCTGTTGCAGCTTGGCATTCAAAGCGCGAATGGCTACCGTGTCGGCATCCTGCGCTTGCGGGTCAATCACTTTGCCATCCCATAGCACATTATCGAAAGCGACAATGCCACCGGGACGCAGCAAGCGCAAAGCACGTTCATAATAGCCATCATAGTTGCTCTTATCGGCATCAATAAAAGCGAAATCAAAGGTTTCGGCTTTGCCCTCAGCGATTAGCTTGTCGAGCGTCACTAAGGCAGGCGCAAGTCGCAAATCTATCTTGTGTGCGACTCCGGCTGTCTGCCAATAGCGCCGCGCAATCGAGGTGAATTCTTCGCTGACATCACAGGCGATAATTTTGCCATCTTCCGGTAGCGCTAACGCTGTAACCAACGAGCTATAGCCGGTAAAGACGCCCACTTCCAAAGTCTTTTTTGCTCTCAATAATTGAATGAGCAAGGTCAGCAACGGTCCCTGCTCCGGCGCGATTTGCATTACGCGGCGCGGGTGATGCGAAGTCTCGTCGCGCAGTTGACGCAAAATCTCCGACTCACGCAAGGAAGACGAAAGCAGATACTCATAGAGTTCTCTATTCATCGGTACAGGCGTTTGAAAATTACTCACATTCTTCTCCTTGTGGTTTATGGGGAGCGCGGGCATCCCTGCCCGCATGACACTGTGCGGGCAGGGATGCCCGCGCTCCCAGTCAATTCAACGGTCAATCATCTTCATTGACTGCTCAGGATAGCGTTCCCCGGCTGTCGCATCTTTGGGGATTTTACTATTAATCCATGCCAATTCTTCATCAAAGACTTGCACGGCTGCGGCTCCGGCATTTTCTCGCAATCGGGTTCTTCTTTTGGTTCCCGGTATCGGCACAATATCCTCGCCTTGATGTAAGAGCCACGCAAGAGCGAGCTGTCCCGGTGTACAATTCTTCGATGCCGCCAGTTCTTTCACGGCTTCGACAAGCGCCATGTTCTTGGCAAAATTATCGCCCTGAAAGCGCGGAAAATTTCGGCGGTAGTCTGATTCGTCATAATCCTCCGCTGGTTTTACTTCGCCGGTTAAAAAGCCACGCCCCAACGGGCTGAACGGCACAAAGCCGATGCCGAGTTCCCGACAAGTTGGCAATATCTCGTCCTCAACATTGCGTTCAAAGAGCGAATACTCCGATTGCAAGGCGCTGACCGGATGCACCGCATGAGCGCGGCGGATGTTTGCCGCCCCGGCTTCCGATAAGCCCAGATAACGAACCTTGCCTTCTTTGATTAGTTCCGCAAGTGTGCCAAAGACCTCTTCAATTGGTACTGCCGGGTCAACGCGATGTTGATAGAAGAGATCAATCGTCTCGATTCCCAAGCGTTTCAATGAGGCTTCGGCAACCTTTTTGATATGCTCCGGTCTGCTGTTTGTGCCTTGAGATTTGCCATCTACGATATTGAAGCCGAATTTGGTGGCAATAACGACTTGATCGCGGCGGTCTTTAATGGCTCGCCCAACGAGTTCTTCATTCACGTAAGGTCCGTAAACCTCTGCGGTGTCGAGAAAGTTGATGCCAATTTCGATGGCTTCGTGAATCGTGGCTATGGATTCCGTGTCATCGCCTACCCCATAGCCCCAACTCATGCCCATGCAACCTAAGCCGATTGCCGAAACTCGCAAGCCCTGTGCGCCTACTTGTCGCTGTTCCATGAAAATCCTTTCTCAATTCGACTGATAAAATGCTGCCATAAAGCGGTAGAAATTCCAAACATCTACCTTCGAGGACATTTCAAAGGTCGCGTGCATGGAAAGCAATGGCACTCCCATATCAATAACATCCATTTCCTGTTGCGACATAAAACCGCCGATTGTGCCGCCGCCGCCGACTTCAACTTTTGGCGTTTGCGTCTGCCAGGGGATGGCATTTTTATCCAGCACATTACGAATTTTCGCAATCAGTTCTGAGTTGGCATTGAAGCCCTGCCGATATAATTTAATCGTCGCGCCATAACCGAGCCGCGCTGCATTCGTGGCTTCGCTCGATTGTGGAAAGATTGGGTTGACGCCATCGTTGGTATCGGCGGAAACCACTTGCGCTTTGCTCAAGGCTTTTCGCAAATCAAGGTCATTATATGCCGTGCCGCGCTGCGCTGCTGTCAGATAGGCATAAGCGGAATTGAGAAATTCAGATGATGCGCCGGAATTATTGACCGAGCCGACCTCTTCAAAATTGGAGGCATAAGCGAGCGCCGTGTAACGCGGCGTGGTCTTCATATCGAGGAGCGAACGCACCGCGCAATATGTCGAGAGCCGATCATCCTGCCCGTAAGCGCCGACCAAGCCTTTGTCTATGCCAACATCCATCGGCGGCGTCGCCGGAACCAGCGAGAGTTCGGAACTGACAAAATCTTCCTCTTTAATGTTGTACATCGTGGTCAAGTGGCGCAAGACTTCGGCAACCACTGAGCTTTTGTCACCCGGAACACTGCCGACCACCGGATTGAGTTCTTCACCGGCAAAGACATTCTGATAGGTGCGGCTTCGCAAATCGGTATCGGAATGCGGCGCGTTATCAGGGATAACGAAAACCGGGTCTTCCGGTTTCGTGCCGATGGAAACATCTATGATTCGTCCATCGGCGGTATCAATGCGCCCGACAAGCGCAAGCGGAATGTTACCCCAATGGTACTTCTTGATGCCGCCGTAGATAATGGTTTTGAAGAGCGCGAAATTGCCCCCGGCGGCGCTGATGACCGGGCGACCTTTCAAGGAGATATGCGGGCTGTCGTGATGTGTGCCGACGAGCCGTGAGCCGTTCAAAAGCGGTTCGGAACCGACAACAGCAAAGACTAACGCCCGGTCGTGAGCATTGAAAATCAGACGAGCGCCCGGTTTAACCTGAGCCGGGTCGGTAAATTCGCTGAAACCATTGGCTTTGCCCAGCCGGATCAGTTCTTTCGTCGAGGTGTAGGCGGTTTTGGCGACGCGGAGATAGGCTTTGTAGTTCTCCGCAAACTCAAAGACCTCTTTGCGTTGCGTGTCGGTCAACAACTGCCAGCCCGATCTTTTCGTTCCCCAGACGCTATCCTGAGCCGGGGCGAAAGGCGCGGTCAGAAAACAGACCAGCAGCGAGTAGAGCAGCATTCGGTTGGTAGATTTAATCATCACATTCCTTTTTCGATAAATTGACAATTCCCACTGAAGATAAAGACTCTCGTGCAGCACTATAACAATTTGACCGTCAGGTTAGCTACCCGGCTGCCTGTTGACGAACAGCTGTGGCTATCTGCATTTTGAACTGCATCTGTGCCATTTTTCATTTTCCCTATCATCAATTGTATTGGCGCTTTTTTTCGTTGTGTCCGTTACCGTCGTATCGCAATTACACCATTACCCCTTTCTCTGGCTGCAAAATCATTTACATCGCTGCCATTTTCGTTTTGTACCGTCATTGGTATCGGCGTTTTTTTTCAGTTTGTATCATTTATGTTACATTTTGATACAAAATTATATCTTTTCCTCTGTCGTTGAAGTACATCTGTGCCATTTTCCAGTTCGCCGTTTCTGCAAACGATTTCTGCATTGGCGCTTTTTTTCTGCCCTCTCAGTCAAAAGCGGCGCAGCCGCGAGAAAGCAGAGAGGCAGTTTACGAGAAGGCAGAGCCATCTCGCACATCCGAGCGGCACAGCCGCAAGAGGACGGCGTAGCTCAGTTCCGCTTTTCCTCTACTCCCTAAACCTTCCCTAACCTTACTCCCTAAACTCTCCGACTCTCTGGACTCTCCAGACTGCGTGAACTCTTTTCATCCCTTCATCCCTACTTCTATACTCCCCTACGGCTTTTGGCTGCCCAGGCACCTGTCCGCCATAAATGTACCACAAGTGTACGAAAAAAGAAAGTTAAAACAAAAAGAGCCGATGGTTCATCGCATCGGCTCTTTTATGACAGTCTACTAATGAGAAACTGGTTATTTGTTTGGGTTCGCCTGAGAGGTAGAATTGGATTCAACCATCGGGGCGGATGGGGCGTTGTAGCGCACGGAAGCGGGTCCGCCGTAGAAGGTAATAATCTTTTTCAGGGTTTCATCCTGAGCCGACCGGAAAGAAGCTACCGAGCCGCCGTGATTGTAGATGACAAAAAGCAACGGTCCTTTGCCTCTGGTATAGGCGACACCCGCCAAGGCGCTGATGCTTGATAAGGTGCCGGTCTTGGCAACCACAGAGCCACGAAAAGTTTCACCAAATCGCTTGTAAAGCGTACCTTGATCTATACCGGCGATGGGCAGCACGTCGTCCATTTTCAGCCCATTCTTATCGAGATAACTGACCAGTTTCCGCAGCATCTTAACCGTGCCGCGAGGCGAAATCTGATTTGCGCCCAAGCCTGAAGCGGTAGCAATGTTCAACTCTTCGCCTTTGAAGTCGAGTTCTTTTTGCAGAAAATTCTCTACTGCCAACGGACCGCCAACAAGATTACCGACCATGGTTGCCATCCAGTTATTGGAAAAGTCATTCAAGCCTTTGAGGACGCGAACCAAGGGCAGCGACGTATGCACCGCCAGCAAGCGCAAGCTGGATGAATTGATGGCGGCATCGGTCAACACGCTGCCGTTAATTTTGACGGCGGGAGGTTGCGCCATCTGCCCGCTATGGCGAGCGTCAGCCGGACGCATGGACAGGAAGCGATAGTAAGCCGATTTAGTCGCTGCATTCCAGCCGGAAGGGTTCCACGCCGAGCGCAACGCTTTGGCAGAGGCTTCGCGGGATGCCGAGAAGTTGAAATAGAATTGCCCTTGCACAACCAAATCGCCTTCAATTTCACGAATGCCGCTACGATTTAACTGATCGGCAATCAGCATGGCATTCTCATAAAAGAATGCCGGGTCGCCGCTGCCCATCACATAGAGCGAGCCTTTCAGAATTCCGGTTTCCGGGTCTAGCGCCCCATCGCTATAAAGATTGGTGCGGAATTGAAAATTGGGTCCGAGTTTCGCCAGTGCGGTCAATGAGGTGGCAATCTTGGTGACAGATGCCGGATTGAAGAGTCGGTCTGCATTATGTTCCGCGAGTATCTGCCCGTCCATCGTCATGACAATCAAGCCTTGATTGTCGAAGGCTTTACCACGCGCCATCAGGCTGGTCGCGTAAGCCGCAACCAACGGGTTAGCCGGCATTCCCTCTTGCAGAGGCGGAACCGTAATCCCCGAAGCGGTCATTGATGGTGAGCCATTCTGCACGTCGGCAGTAGTGGCTCCGCTTGTTGTCAGGATTGGCGATGTCGTGACCGACGCCGATTGTCCGACAGTGGCGGGTTGTCCTTCGGATGCAGCATTTTGCGGCGGCGTCAGTTGCGCGTCAGACCACGAACCGGTCAAAAAGTTGCGAACCCCTGAGCCATGCGATGAACTTGCCGCCGGAGTCGAGCGATAAACCGGTCTACTGGCAACGGCAACCCGTTTCCAAACGGTGCGCCCATTGCGACCGCGCACTTTTACCATGGCAAAGCGAGTTTTGCCGCTTGCGCGGCGTCCTTTGACGGCTCGCGCCGACTGACGGCTACGTTTGCCAGTGGAGCGGACTTGTTTGCTACTGGCTTTACTGCGCTTCACCGCCCGCCCGCTTGACTTCCGGGCTTTCACATCAGCAGGTGCAGGCAAAATAAGGATGAGGGAGGCGATGAGGGTGATGAGTAATATACAAGATACCAGCGCTGAGGTACGAAACTTTGCAAGGATCATCTGAACTTCTATCCTCTTTTTTGTAATGTAGTCATTGAAACAGGGGCAAATAAAGAAAGCCACTTAACCCATGAAGAACCCTAACAGACCTGAGCCGGTGCTTCTCCTGCAAAACGATTCATTAGTAGGATTTAGCTGAAGTCTGTTTCCGCTTCGTTTAAGAAGATACCATAGGTATTTTCTCTAAGTCTACAGCTTAATAAATTTGCAACAATTTTTTTGACAAATTAGGATGAAAAGTTACCTGCCTAAGGTTGCAGTCAGGGGAAAATGCATTGGGGGCGAGAAGCGCGAAGGGGTTGCGCTTCTCAAGAAACCAAGTTAAACAGCGGTTTTGCGATGTGCCAGCAAGCGCAAAAAGCCATTGATTGCCAGATGCAGCAGTAAATAGACAATCAACGCAAAGATATACGAGAGGCGAACCTGATAACGTCCTGCCGCCGGATCAGCTAAGAGGCTGTGAAATGGCGACAGAAAAGGGTCGCTTATTGTTGCAATGAAGTTGCGAAAACCGCTGCCTCGATTCGCGCCCAGCAAATCGAGGATAATTCGCAAGCCAATCAAGCCATAAATGACATAAAAGATGTAATCTATGACTGGCGAAATCCGGGCAATGACACGACTGCGTTCCAGTTGCGTTTCGGTTTCGTCAACTTCCTGAATTGCTTTTTGTTTGAAGCGTTCGCCGACTTCAGCAGCTTGCGACTGCTCTTCCCTATCCAAATGATTGGCGTGACGGGCAATTTCGGATTGCACCTCGCCGCGTACTTCATCCTTAACGGCTTCGTGCCGCATTATGCGCTTGGCTTCATCAATCTCTAAATCGTGGTCTTGCATATAAGAATCTCCTAATAGGTTCGATAACGACTTCTGGTGATTAAACTGATGAGGGCAACAAAGAACGCCGAGCCAAGAATTGACCAGACAATCGGAAACGGTCTGCCGCCGATGTTGACGGCAAAGAGTTCCGGTAAGCCAATTGCTCCGGCAAGCCACCTGCCAAGCAATGCGCCAATAAAACCGAGAGCAATAGAGACCAGACACCCGCCGCGACTGAACCCGGCAATTGCCTGCCCGACAGAGCCGCAAATTCCGGCAACCAAGAGTAAAATCAAAAATGATTCAATAGACATTAATGCTATCTCGCCGCCCGATTCAGGATGATTTCTTTCAGGCGAACTGCATACCCCGATGTTCTGATACACACAAACCCGCTATCTATTGCACATCAGGCAACTGCTATAACGGGTTTGTGTAGTGCTTGATTGTGTATTGGAGCTATACGACGGTGCGCCGACCACTGAGCAATTGGATAACCAGTACAACGGCTGCAACGACCAAGAGAAGATGGATCAAACTGCCACCAACATTGCCTATCAAACCTAATAACCAAAGAACCAACAAAATTACCAGTATTGTGTACAGCATTTCTGTTTCTCCCTGAAAAAAGTTTTCTGCCGCCCCTTACGAGGTCAATCTCATATAGTGCAAAGAGTGTGCCTGACAAGTTTCATCGAAACGGAATCGGGAATTATCGGGTAAATGACTAAAAATAAGGAAGTTAGGCAAATACCCCTCTGTCCGTTTTTCATACACCTTGTATGAAATTATGGCATAATTACATACTCAATAAAATGATATGGAAGAATCGTAATCCGCAATGAATGTGGCGGCAAAGAATGAGCCAACCGGGTAACTGTAGCGACAGAGGGAGTTAGAGCAAAAGCATCCGAATACTAGCGCGACCAACAAGGGAGACGAAGGTTTCAGAAACCTATTGGCACACAATTTGTAGCGTGCTTTTTTGCCAAGACAGACACTCTCACAAGCTGTACGGCTCAACAATGATTTTGAGCAGTGGTTGAGCAATTCAAGTGTATGAGAGAAGGCAGAGCAGTCTTCTTTCGTACACCTATTTTGAAATAATTTGGTTGACACAGGCAGACAACAAACCACATTGGTCAACCGGGAGCGCAACTGCAAATCCACCGGACTGACAGTAACGCTCAACATCAGCACGTATCCGTTTTACAGAAAAAGCAAAGGACGATTATGACGAGACCTAAAATACTGGCTGTAGACGATGACCCTAATATGATTGAATTGACGCGCTTCCATCTTCAGACTCGCGGCTATGAAGTGACGACAGCGGAGAAAGGCGAAGAAGCAATAAAACTCGCGGAAAAGACGCGGTTTGATGTGGTGCTGACCGATATGATGCTGCCGGATTATGACGGCATCGAACTGGTGCGACAGTTTAAGGAATCGTCGCCGGAAACCGAATTGATTATGATTACCGGCTTCAGTTCGGTGACTAAAGCCGTTGAAGCGACGAAAGCCGGAGCTTTCTATTTCGTCGAAAAGCCGGTCAAATATGAAGAGTTGCTGGTGTTGATTGAAAAGGCGCTGGAACGCCGCGAACAGGTGGCGGAGATTAACACCCTGCGCGGCAAGTTATCGCAACGCTCGTCTTATTACAACATTATTGGCAGTAGTCGGGCGATGCAGAACGTCTATGAGATTATAGACAGCGTGGCGGAATCGGACGCCAATATCCTGATCATCGGCGAATCCGGCACCGGCAAAGAATTGGTAGCAAACGCTATTCACTATAAGAGTATGCGAGCCAAAAAACCCTTCGTAAAAGTCAACTGTGCCGCGTTGCCCAAAGAGTTGATTGAATCGGAACTCTTCGGACATACCAAAGGCGCATTTACCGGGGCAACGATGGAAAAGACCGGCTTAATTGGGCAGGCAAACGGTGGCAGTCTGTTGATGGACGAAATCGGCGAAATGCCGACTGAATTGCAACCGAAACTGCTGCGCGTCTTGCAGGAGCGCGTCTACTTTCGCCTTGGCAGCGAGAAGGCGCAGGAAGTTGATTTTCGGCTGATTGCCGCAACCAACCGCGACCCAATGGAAGCCCTTAGAGACGGGTCGTTGCGTGAAGACCTTTATTATCGCATCAATACGATTGAAATTCATGTGCCGCCGTTACGCGAGAGAGCCGAGGATATTCAGAATCTGGCGGACTATTTTCTTCGCACCTTTGCGGAAAAGTATAATCGTCTGGTGCATACGCTATCTGAACAGGCTTATGGCATTCTCTTCTCTCACGAATGGCGCGGCAATGTGCGGGAATTGCAAAACATTATGGAGCGAGCGGTTTTGCTGACCAAAGGCGAAGTCATCGAAGCCGCATCCTTGCCAATTGGCAATAGCGCCGTCGCCAGAGCCTCAGTAGCGGCGCCCACTTTCACGGCGACGGTTCCACAAGCCGCAGAGATGACTTTTGAAAATATCGCCAAATTGATTGTCAAACGGCTGCCCGATCCCAAGGCAGATGAAGATGCGCCGGATATTTTCGATGAGCTAGAAGGCATAGTTGTGAAAGCGGCGCTGGAAAGAACGAAAGGTAACAAACAAGCGGCGGCAAATCTGCTTGGTTTATATCGCCCGCGCCTCTATAGCATTATTAAGAAACACAGCCTGTCAGAACTAGAGGCAGAGACCAGCGCCTAAAAGCGACAAGCGGGTTTTCATCGCTTACGAAAACTCGCTTGCCGCTTGTCTCATCAGGGTCGAACGGTGACGCCGCCATTGCCAAGCGGCTGACGGTCATTATTATTGCGCGTAACGACAACTGCCGTAGTCGCTCCGGCAGCCGCAGCCGCCACCGGAACACCGAATTTCACAAAAGCCGGAAGCGGCGGCGGCGCCCATTGCACGGTTCCCTGCCATTGCACATTGGAATTGCTCACCTGAGCGGTCACGGTGTCAGCTCCTTTCGCCGCACCGCCAACAAAATTGGCGCTGGCAATGCCATTCGCGCCGGTTGTCGTGGTAATGGTAGCCGTCCCTGCGCCAAGTGCGCCGTGCGCCATCGAACCTATCGTAATAATAATCGGAATATCGGGTAGCGGACGGTCATTTTCGTCTGTCACCTGAAATTGCACGGTGCGCGTCGAGCGCAATCGCACTTGAATCTTTCCCTGTTGCGCGACCGGACGATTATTGCCGCCCAAGGGGAAAATCTTTCGCGCCGCCTGTACGTCCTGTGTTTCGGTTTCTACCCTTCCGGCAACTTCGCTCAGTTCCGCTTCTCCGTCTGTCACTCCAACTTTGAAAGTTGCGCCGCGTTCGGCATGGAAGCGCGAGCCACCGGCTTCGACATAAGCTCCGGCAGCGCCTTGCAAAGCGATTCGCATATCGCCCCGCGCCAGCCAAGCCACTAATCTTCTGCCGCTTGTGCCGTCGGCAAAGCTGGTCATGGTTGTTGAGAAACGGGCAATCGCGCCTTTCTTCAAGGTCACCTGTCCGAGGTCATCGAGCAATAAAATCATGCTGGCATCGAGCGGCGCTTGTACCAATTCCCCGCCCCAAACCGTCTCTTCGCCTGTACGGTAACGCCCGTTGACGAGCATTCTGCCCGCCGATTTGGCAACCCCGATGGGAGCCATGCCAGCAACGGCAAATAGTTTAATCGGTTTGTCGGTGTCGCTATTGTCCGCGTGAGCCGGACGCGGCAACGGCGAAATCAACAAGGCAATCAGTAAAAGCAGCGCTAGCGGTATGAAACGAACAGACTTCATAAACTCCTCCGTAAATTCGGCACGGGTAGCAGTTGGTTTGAATGAGCGAAGCAAGCACAATGACGCAGCGCGTATCGCGCTCACTATAAACGCCGTGTCGGTTGTCGTCAATCAAATCGTTTCAAACTTCCGCTTATTTCGATTTAATCTCCGTCCAGTAGCGGTCATAAAGGCTGACGGCTTCGCCCAGTTCTTCGATAAATTCGCAGCGTTCCAACGCCTCAGGCGGCGGGTAGGCAGCGGCATTGGTCAGCAATTCCGCACGAATCAAAGCGCGGGCGGCGCGATTTGGCGAAGAGAACCCTGTGCCGTTGGCAATCTCGGCGGCAATGCGCTGGTCAAGAACAAAATTGATAAAGAGCAGCGCCAGGTCTTTGCGCTCAGAGACGCGAGGAATGCAGAGATTATCTACGAAAATGGTACAACCTTCTTTCGGCACAAAATAACCGATATTGGGATTGTCGAGCATGGCTTTGGCAATCTGCCCGCTATAGGCTTGCGTCAGCCACATATCGCCCGCCAGCAACGATTGGTCAAAGCCGCCGCTATCGTAGGCTTTTACGAGTGGCTTCTGATTGATGAGCAGGGCGGCGGCGGCGGCAATCTCATCAGGGTTTTTACTATTGAGAGAATTGCCCAGGTACTTGAGCATCGCGCCTAATGGTTCGCGCACATCGTCGAGCATCCCGATGCGATCCCGGTACTTTTCATTGAGCAGCGCCGCCCAGCTATCCGGCGGTTCAGCGATTCTATCTTTGCGGTAAGCAATGCCGGTTGTCCCCCACATATAAGCGACGGAGTATTGATTTTTCGGGTCGTAAGGTAAGCCGGTGAATTGCGAATCGAGGTTTGAGAAATTGGTGATGGCATCAAGGTTGATTTCGTCAATCAACCCTTGTCCGCGCAAGACCGTTACCATGTAATCGCTCGGTACGATGATGTCGTAATTTGCGCCGCCGGATTGCAATTTCGCCAACAATGCTTCATTGGAATCGTAGAGTTCGACATTCAATTTGGCGTTGTAGCGTTGCTCAAATTCTCTGATTACCGATTCCGGCAGATAGTTCGACCAGATAAAGATATTCAACTGCCCGCCGGAAGCATTTTGCGATTGTCCGCCGACGGCAAAAAAGATGAGCAGCGCGGCTGCCATCGCCCCCGCGCCAAGCGACCATTTCGACGCTTTGCCAGTTGCCAGCCGGTCAGACAAAAAGACCAGCAGTACCGTAACAACAAGCAGAATGGTAGAGATGGCGTTTATCTCCGGCGTCACTCCGGTTTTGACCATTGAGTAAATTTTGATGGGCAGAGTCGAAGCGCCGGGTCCGGCAACAAAGCTGGTTATAACAAAATCATCCAGTGAAATGGTAAAGACCAGAAGCGCGGCAGAGATGATACCGGGAAGAATGATGGGCAGCGTCACGCGGAAGAAGGTTTGTAGCGGCGGCGCTCCTAAATCCATCGCCGCTTCTTCGAGGCGCGGGTCAAATCCGGCGATGCGGGCGCGAACGATGAAGATAACATAAGCGATGGCAAAAGCGACGTGCGCCGCGACCACCGTGCTGACGCCAAAGCGAATGCCCAATAAGCCGAAGAGCCCGGCGGTCGCAAAGCCGATGACGATTTCAGGAATAATGACCGGCAGATAAATCAGCCCTTCTGTAGCCTGCTGAAACCGGATGCGGTATCGCGCCAACGCCAAAGCCGCCATTGTGCCAATGACAGTAACGATGAGCGTTGTAATAAAAGCAATTATCAGACTCATTCGTAACGAGGCGATCAACTCGCTGTCTTTGAACGCTAGTTGATACCAATGCCACGAAAAGCCCTGCCATACGGTACTAAAACGTGAGCGATTGAAAGACAGGATAATCAGCACAAAGATCGGCGCGTAGAGAAAGAGAAAGACCAAGCCGGTAATCGAAGAGAGCGCGGAAGGAAGCAGTCGTCGCCAAGTTTGCATCGGCGTTGACTATCCGCGAAGGTGAAATTTTCGTCAAGTCATTTGCCGATTGTCGGTTGTTAGTTCGCCCTTGCCAAATTAGAATGGTGTGCTGTTCAAACCAGTAAGGAGTGCGACGGATTGTTTTTTTATCTCAATTTTCTTTTTCTGCAAACCAATCAAAACCAAGGCGTATCGCTAGTAGATTTGCTGTTGAAATCCAGCCCGATAGCCAAATTCGTGCTGATTCTGCTGTTGCTGTTTTCCATCGTGTCGTGGGCAATTATCTTCTCGAAATGGCGGGCATTGAAGAACGCCGAAAAAGCGACGGATGATTTTCTGTCGCGTTTTGCGTCGCGCAACGCCAAACTATCCGATTTATATGTTGAGGCGGAGAATTACAAGCACAGCGCCCTGACCAAGGTATTTCTTGCCGGCTACGAAGAAGTGACGAATCAAATGCAGAGCGAGACGCGAAAAATTCACAGTCTTGAGTCTGTCAGCCGGGTGCTGCAATCTGCAACTATCGAAGAAGTATCACAGATGGAAAAGAGCCTTAGCTGGTTAGCGACGGTATCGAACGCTTCGCCGTTCATCGGGCTTTTCGGTACAGTCGTCGGCATCATTATCGCCTTTCAAGGTTTGAGCGCCGCATCGGGGTCTTCGATTCAATCGGTTGCGCCGGGCATTGCCGAAGCCTTGATTGCTACGGCAGCAGGAATAGCGGCGGCGGTTCCCGCTTCCATCTTTTATAATTATTTTCTCAATAAAGTGAGGAGCATCACCGCGACGATGGACAGATTTTCACTTGAAATGTTGAACATCGTCGAGCGCAACTATTTGTAGCATAGGCTTCAACCTTACACAGGCTGAAGCCTATGCTACCTCTTGTCACCCATATTCATAATCTGACAATCTATATTTCGGCAGAATATTTATGGCTTTTACAGACCAACGCGGACGCACACAGACCTCGCTATCGGAAATCAATGTCACTCCACTGGTTGATGTGATGCTGGTGTTGCTTGTCATTTTTATGGTGACAGCGCCCATCCTGCAAACCGGCATTGATGTCAATTTACCAAAGACGAAAGAGACAAAAGTGGAACAACCCAAGCCTCGCGCCGTTGTGGTCAGCATAGATAAAGACGGCAATCTCTATCTCAGCACACAGGCGGAAGCAAAGCAGGTGAATGTCAATGATTTGCCGAAACTATTGCAGGAAAAACTGGGACAATCGGGAGAAAAGAAGGTTTATGTGCGCGGCGATGGTGATACGCCGTATCGGATTATCGCTGACGTCCTAGACCTCGCTAAACAAGCCGGTGCAGAGGTCAGTCTGGTGACAAAGCCAACGGTGAAAAAGCCGTAATGGTTATTCAAGGAAACCTTATAGCGATTGTAAGCAACCAATAGCCAGAACTTATATTCATTTGGAATAATTCTCAAGATGAGCGACGCGCAAAGCACAAGTAAAAATCGCCGAAAAGCGCCGGGCTTTGGGCTGCTGGCTTCACTGCTCTTCCATGCAGCGGTTGTCGGCTTCCTGCTTTTATGGTTTTATAGCCCTTCTACACAACAAATCGTCGCGGCGGGTGAAGGAGAGGGCGGCGAAGGCGGCGGCGGGTCTATTGAAGTCGGCGTTGCCGATGCTTCGCAGATTCTCGGTTTTGCCAAACCCAAAGAGGTCGCTTTCGTTGGTGAAGATAAAAGCGCCATCAATAATGCCCGCGTAGAACAGGAGAAGCCGGAAGAATCCGAAGAGGCATTGTTACCGCCAACAGAAAAACAGAAACCGAAACCTGATGCAGTTAAAACAGATCGCCCGGTTGCGCCACAAGAAGAGAAGGTTTTTACCGGCAAAGAAGAGCGCGGCTCTTCCGCTTCGCAAACCGCACAGGTCGGCAGAAGTTATGGTTCGCCAACGCCTTCGGTAAGCGGCGGCGTCAGCATCGGGCAGGGCAGCGGCGCAGGCAACGGGCTACCGGGTGGCTCGGCTTATGGCAGGTTGATTCAACAAATTCTCAGCCGCAATTACAATCCGCCGATT
>Ga0187894_10002252_pt1 | contig 23235 bp, 21 predicted proteins | sample GBC1701081metaG_FD_136650 | JGI IMG/M metagenome (GOLD analysis project Ga0187894, IMG submission 136650) | White microbial mat communities from a lava cave in the Kipuka Kanohina Cave System on the Island of Hawaii, USA - GBC170108-1 metaG ... | reverse complement strand
GGCACAGGTGGTGATCCGGAACCTGAACAAGAAGTTCGACGAGGTTCACGCCGTGAAGGACGTGAACCTGCAGATCAACGACAAGGAGTTCATGGTCTTTGTCGGCCCGTCGGGCTGCGGCAAGACGACGACCCTGCGCATGGTGGCCGGCCTGGAGTCCATCACCTCGGGCGAGATCCTGATCAACGACACGGTGGTCAACGAGCTGCCACCGATGGATCGCGACATTGCAATGGTGTTCCAGAACTACGCGCTCTACCCGCATATGAGCGTCTACGACAACATGGCGTTCGGCTTGAAGATGCGGAAATTCGAGAAGGCCGAGATCGCCCAGCGGGTGCAGGACGCCGCCGAGATCCTCGACATCGGCCAACTGCTGAAGCGCAAACCGCGCCAGCTGTCGGGCGGCCAGCGCCAGCGCGTGGCGCTGGGGCGCGCCATCGTGCGCCACCCACAGGTGTTCCTGTTCGACGAACCACTCAGCAACCTCGACGCCAAGCTGCGCGTGCAGATGCGGGTCGAGCTCAAGAAGCTGCACAACCGGCTCGGCACCACGGCGATCTATGTGACGCACGATCAGGTCGAGGCCATGACCCTGGGCGACCGCGTCGTTGTCATGAAGGATGGGGTGGTGCAGCAGGTCGGCGCACCGCTGGAACTGTACAACCAGCCGGCCAACCGGTTCGTCGCCGGCTTCATCGGCTCGCCGGCGATGAATTTCGCCAAGGTATCGCTTGCCGAGCGCGATGGCGCGGTATGGGCCGAAGGCCCCGACTTCCGCATCAAGCCGCCGGCGGCCTGCGCCGGACGGCTGCACGGCCATGCCGGCAAGGATGTCGTGCTCGGCATCCGTCCCGAGGACCTGCGGATCGCCAACGGCAGCGACTCGGCCGAGCTGGGCTTCGACGCCGTGGTCGAGGTGACCGAGCAGCTCGGCTCCGAGATCCTGCTCGACCTGAAGGCCGGCCCCGGCTCGATGGTGGCCTCGGTGGAACCGACCGTGCCGGCCAAGGTCGGCGATAAGCTGCGCCTGGTGCTCAACCCCGATCGCCTGCACTTCTTCGACGCCCAGTCCGAGGCCGCGATCTAACCCCCTCTCCGCCCGAGAGAGGGATTGTCACCTGCACTTCTTCGACATCCAGTCCTAGGCCGCGATCTAGGCCGTGGACCTATTCGCACGCAGCCAATCGGCCGCGGCAAGATGATCTGATATGTTAGGAGCAACCGCAAAGGGTGTGAACGAGAGGATCGAATGAGGCGGCGCCGGTTCTATTCACTTGTTGGGGGAGCCGCGCTGGCACCACTCACCGCGTTGCCGGTGTCCGCGGCCCCGACCGACGGCTGCGGTGTTCCGGTCGCGCGGGATGATGGCTGGCCCGTCGTCTCTGCCAATGACGACAAGCTCATCGATCGCGGTGTGCTGTGCAGGATGGCTGATCAGCTCGTGGCTTCGAATGCCAATGTGCACGCTGTCCTGGTCGCACGCGGCGGCAAGCTGGTGTTCGAGCGGTACTTCAGGGGCTCCCACGAGATCAACGGCCGCCGGGTGGAAAGCGTCACCTTTGACGCCGATACACTGCACAATATGAAGTCGGTTTCGAAGAGCGTCGCGTCGCTCGCACTGGGAATCGCGATCGATCGCGGACTGATACGCAGCGTCGACGAACCGATCTTCAGCTTCTTCCCCGAGCTGTCGGACCTGCGTTCCTCGGAGAAGGACCGCCTCCGGCTGGCGCACGCGCTCACCATGACGATGGGCCTGAAGTGGGTGGAGGCGGTCCCGAACAACGAGGACAACAACGACGAGGGGCGCATGCATATGGCGCGAGATCCGTGTCGTTACGTCCTCAGTCTTCCGGCAGCGGCCCCGCCCGGACAAGGGTTCTTCTACAACACCGGCGCGCTGACGCTCGTGTCGGCCATCGTCCGCAAGGCTACCGGACGTCCCCTCGACGAATTCGCGCGCGCGGCGTTGTTCGAGCCCCTGGGCATCACCGGCTTCGAGTGGATCCGGGTCAAGGGCGACGCCGATGCCGGAGGGGGATTGCGCCTGCGACCACGCGACATGGCAAAGATCGGCCAGCTTGTCCTTGCGGGTGGCCGCTGGAACGATCGCCAGGTCGTTTCGAAGGCGTGGATCGACGCTTCGACAACACCGCGGACGCAGGCTTCGAGCAACTATTCCTACGGATATCTCTGGTGGCTCGGCCGCTCTCCGTTCAATGGGCACGAGGTCCACTGGCCGGCCGGGCTCGGACGGGGCGGGCAGTCGATCCGCATCGTCCCCGAGCTCGATCTCATCGTCGCGGTGACGGCTGGATACTACCAGGACTATAGCCCGCAAGCGTTTCAGGTGCAGGCGAGCGTTTTCCGGGATGTCCTTCGCGCGATTTCGCTTCCGGGCTGAGTCACCCTCCCCCATTGCGCGAGCGCAGAGGGGCCTCACTCGTACAGCGGGCCGCGGATGAAGACCACGCCGCCGCCGCGGCTGCTCAGCACGGGATGATCGATGCCGGCCAGCGCCGCGTGATAGTCGCCGGCATGGAAGGTCGTTTCCCCGATCACCATGTCACCCGACACGACGAAGCATTCCTCTGTGGTCGGATGGGGATGCGCCGGCACCCGGGCGCCGGGCGCCAGCCGCAGCAGGAAGGAGCGCGTGCGTGCCGCTTCGTCGATCCACAGCAGCTTGATGTCGGCGCCGGGCGCCAACGGCTGCCAGGTGCCGGAGTCGCGGCGCACCGTGATGCCACCGAAATCCTCGGCCTGCCGCGCGGACAGCGTGGTGTCGAGCCGCTGCCAGACATCGTCGCCGGGTGCCTGATCGAGGGTGGCGGCCATGACAGCCGGTCCCAGGTGCCGCTCCCAGGCCTCGACGCTGGCACGCGCGGCCGGGTCCGCCGCCAGTCGGGCTTCGAACGCGGTCCGCTCGGCGCCCTCCAGCGTCCCCAGTACGTATTCGCCCGCCTGGGCATCGAGATCATGGTCGCTCATCGCTCCAGGCATTCCTTCAGGTCCAACAGCCCGCGCCGGATCCAGCTCTTCACGGTCCCCAGCGGCCGATCCATGCGGGCTGCCACCTCCTCGTGCGTAAAACCGTGGCGCAGGGCCAGCCAGATCGCCTGGCGCGGCTCCGGCGACAGCCGGGCCAGGCAGGCCAGCACGTCGCGCGTTGACCCGTCGGCCGCCGCCGTCATCGAGGGTACGTCACCGGCCTCGTCCGGGGATGCAAGAACATCGTCGCCCCGCCGCCGCTCCCGGCGCACCCGGTCGATGGCACGATGTCGCACCACCATGGCCATCCAGGCCAGCGGCGAGCCGCGCTCGGTACGGTACTGGCTGGCCTTGTCCCAGATCGTGAGAAAGGCTTCCTGCAGAACGTCTTCAGCGGCGTCCCGGCGCGCCAGGACGCGCATGGCCACGGCCAGCAGCCTGGGTGACGCCAGCCGATAGAGATCGGCAAAGGCTTTGCGATCACCGCTCGCCGTCGCCGCCAGGGCCGATCGCAGATGCTCTTCGTTCCCCCCGTCCATCGCGGCGGCTTGTAGCACGGCCGCCGCCGTACCTCACCCGCCGACTGGGACATTTTGCCGGCTGGCCCCGGACTTGACGTTCGTCCCCGACCGCCCCCATGGTGCGACGGAATTTGGCTGGCATAACAGTGTTGTAGACGGTAGAGACCGGGCGCCATGGCAAGCGCGGACAGCCGGGAGATCACCATGGGGTTCGACTACGAGCGGTTCTTCGCCGAAGCGCTGGGCGGATTGCGCCGTGAAGGCCGCTACCGCGTCTTCGCCGACCTGGAGCGGCTGGCCGGTCGCTATCCGCGAGCCGTGTATCGGCCGCCGGTGGGCGCCGCGCGCGAGGTCGTGGTCTGGTGCAGCAACGACTATCTCGGCATGGGCAGCCATCCGGTCGTCCTCGAGGCCATGCGTGATGCCGTTGCCGCGCAGGGTGCCGGCGCCGGCGGCACCCGCAACATCTCCGGCACCAACCACCTGCATGTCGAGCTCGAGCGCGAATTGGCGACGCTGCACGGCAAGGAGGCGGCACTCATCTTCACGTCCGGCTATGTCGCCAACGAGGCAACCTTGGCGACCCTGGCGGCCCGGTTGCCGGGGTGCATGGTGTTCTCCGACGCGCTGAACCATGCCTCGATGATCGCCGGTATCCGCAACAGCCGCGCCGTCTGCCGCGTCTTCCAGCACAACGAGGTGGCGCATCTGCGCGCGCTGCTGGCCGACGCCGACCCGGCGGCGCCCAAGATCATCGCCTTCGAGTCGGTCTACTCGATGGACGGTGACATCGGCCCCATCGCCGACATCTGTGACATTGCCGCCGAGTTCGGCGCCCTCACCTATCTCGACGAGGTGCATGCGGTCGGCCTCTACGGCACCAATGGCGCGGGCGTCGCCGAGCGTGACGGCGTCATGCATCGGCTCGACATCATCCAGGGCACCCTGGCCAAGGGGTTCGGTGTCGTCGGCGGCTACGTCGCCGCCTCGACCGCCCTGGTCGATTTCGTGCGCAGCCACGCATCGGGCTTCATCTTCAGCACGTCGATGCCACCCGCCATCGCCGCCGCCGCCCTGGCCAGCGTGCGTCATGTCCGCAGCCACCCGGAACTGCGGACACGCCATCAGGAGCGCGCGACATCGCTGAAGCGCCGCCTGCTGGCGGCCGGCCTGCCGGTGATGCCATCGCAGACCCATATCGTGCCGCTTTTCATCGGCGATGCGGCCCGCTGCAAACGGGCCAGCGACCTGCTGCTGGAGCGGCATGGCATCTACATCCAGCCGATCAACTACCCGACCGTGCCACGTGGCGGCGAACGGCTGCGAATCACGCCCTCGCCGGTGCATGACGATGGCTTGATGGACGCCCTGGTGATCGCGCTGCAGGATGTCTGGCAGGAACTCGGCCTGACCCGCGCCGCTGCTGCCTAGGGGCTTTTTGGACCGCGCGCGTCCACGCGCGCATCCCCGGCGAAAGCTCTGCTTTCGCCTGTGGTGCGTCAGCACCGACAGTTTCTCGCTCTTCGCTTCGCTGCGAGCGAATGCGGGCGTGGACGCCCGCGGTCCCAAAAAAACACCCAGGCTACGGGCGACGCCGACCGTTGATCCCCCGGCCCAGGATACCCAGCCGCTTCATCACCGCGTAAACGGCGGCGGCCGACAGCAGGCACAGGCCCAGCGCCCACCACGACCCCGTCTCGATGTCGCTGAGCGGCAGGTTCTTGGTGTTCATGCCGAAGATGCCGGTGATCAGCGCAGGCGGCAGGAATAGCGCGGTGATAATAGAGAGCGCATACAGATGCCGGTTGGTGGTCGCCGTCATGCCGGCGGCGACCTCGTCCTGCAGCAGGCGCGCGCGGGCCTGTGTGGCGGCCATTTCGTGATCGACATCATCCAGCCGCTGCGCCAGACGCCCCGAGCAATCGTGCAGCGCAGCCCCCAGCCGATCGGGACCGTGCCGCTCCAACCGGTGGATCAAGGACCGCAGCCCGGCAACCTGCCGATGCGCGCGCGCCGCCGCCCGACGCACCTTGCCCAGCAACCGGGCGTCATCTTCGAAATTGCCGACCAGCACGGCGTCCTCGACACGATCGAGCGCCGCCGTCAGCTGACCTTCCACGGTGTCGAATCCGTCGGCGATCTGCTCGATGATCGCTTCGATCAAGGCGCTGGGGCCGGGCAGCCGACGCCCGGCATCGATCTCGCCATGCACGGCATCCACGGACCGCAGCGGATGGCGCCGGCCGCTCAGCAGGACTCCATCGGTCAGCACGAACCGCAGCAGGCCCGTGTGTTCCGCCGCCCGATCGGATTCCAGCGTGATATCGGCGAGCGCACCATAGACACAGTTTCGGCCGACCTCGATGCGCTGATCGTGGTCGGCCGCGAAGAAGACGTTCAACGCCTCGACTGCAATGGCAGGACCGGTGTGCAGCCAGCCGTGCACGCGATTGTCGATCAGGTCGATATGCACCCACAACCAGCCGCTGCGGCTCTCATGGATGTCGACGGTATCGGCATCCACCAGGCGTTCCGGCGCACCGCCCTCGCCGAAGCGGTACGCCCATAGCAGGCCGGGCGTCCCGCTTTGCAGCGCGTCGACACGAAGCGCGCTGTCCATGGGCCACCCGGCGCCGGCAGGTCAGAACAGATGCCGGAAGATGAAGTACAACCCGCCGGACAGGAGGATGGCGGCCGGCAGTGTCAGCACCCACGCCATCAGCAGGTTGCGGACCGTCGACCATTGCAGTCCCGACTTGTTGGCCGCCATGGTACCGGCTACGCCGGACGACAGGACGTGCGTGGTCGACACCGGCAGGCCGAAGACGTCGGCGGCACCGATGGTCGACATCGCCACCAATTCGGCCGACGCGCCCTGAGCGTAGGTCATGTGACTCTTGCCGATCTTCTCGCCGACGGTGACGACGATGCGCCGCCAACCCACCATCGTGCCCAGCCCCAGCGCGATCGCGACCGCGACCTTGACCCAGGTCGGGATGAACTTGGTCGCTTCGTCCAGTGCCTTGCGATAGGCGGCAAGGTTCTTGGTCGTGTCGGCATCGAAGACCGGCTGCCCGGTCTTCTGCATCAGGCGGATCGCCTCGGACGTCAGGTACATGTCGTTGCGGACGTTCTGCACCACCTCCGCCGGCACGCTGCGCAGGCTGCCATACTTGGCGACGCTTTCGGAAACATCACCCATCAGGCGGATCAGCGACGGCACCGTCTCGGGCGCCACGTCGCGCGAGCGCACGAAGGACGCGACGCCTTCGCGGAAGTCACTGGGCGCCTCACCCTTGGCATAGGGCGCCAGCGACTGTTGCGTCGCCTGCGCGACGGTACGGAACTGAGTGACATGCGAATCGGGCACGGCGCGATTGAGCGCGTAGGCCGTCGGCACAGTGCCGATCAGGATCAGCATGATCAGGCCCATGCCCTTCTGACCGTCGTTGGAACCATGCGCAAAGCTCACGCCGGTGCAGGTCAGAATCAGGATGCCGCGGATCCACCACGGCGGCGGCTGGTTGCCCTTGGGCTCCTGATAGAGTTCGGGCCTGCGGGCGACGGCCTTGAGCACCAGCAGCAGGAGGGCGGCGCAGAAGAAGCCCACCAGCGGCGACAGCAGCAGCGCCCAGCCGATGCTGGAGGCCTGCGCCCAGTCGACACCGCTGGTCGCATTGCCCGCCGGCGCCATGAGCTGATTGGCGATACCAACGCCGATCACGGAACCAATCAGGGTGTGCGAGCTCGAGGCCGGCAAGCCCAGGTACCAGGTGCCGACGTTCCAGATGATCGCCGCGATCAACAGCGCGAACACCATCGAGAAGCCGGCGTCGGAGCCGACCTGCAGGATCAGCTCGACGGGCAGCAGTGAAATGATACCGAAGGCGACAGCACCACTGGAGAACAGCACACCGAGAAAGTTCCACGTCCCCGACCACACCACCGCCGCATGCGGCGGCAGTGAGTGCGTGTAGATGACGGTCGCGACCGCGTTCGCCGTGTCATGGAAACCGTTGACGAACTCGAAGCCCAGCGCCACCAGCAAGGCAACGCCCAGCAGGATGAACGGCAACAATGTCGTGGCACGGCCTGGCGCGTCGGCCACATCACCGTAGAGGCTGTACGCCGTATACAAGAGACCGACGGCAAGAAGGCCGACGAAGAGAACAACGGTCAATCGATTGACCGGCTTGTGAAGGTTAGGTCGCTCCGCAGGCGCTTGGCCTGCGAGCGTCGGCGACGCTGTTACGTCGGTCATCGAATTCCTCCGTCTGATGCACGTCGGCGGATAGCGCTGCGGCGCGTGGCGCCGCGATCGCGATGAGCCTTCAGTAGCGCCGGTGTATGAACATCAGATGAAAGGGCTGAGTCGCGCGACCGTGAAAAAATCGCGAGATCAAACGATCGTACAACCGACTCTGACCACAACCTGACGAACGACCTCTCGCATTCGCTCAGCGGGTCGAGGCCTTGTTGTAGTCGAAGAGAACCCGGCCATACGGCAGCGTCAGGTCGGCGATGAAATGATGTGCGCTGACGATGCGGCGCACCGGCAGATCGGCGACCGGGGCGTTCACGTGCGGTACCAGATGCAAGCGTCCCGGTCCCAGCCACGAGCCCTTCACGCTGATGTCGGTCAGGTTGTAGGCAACGAGCTGACAGATCTCCGGCTCGCCATCGACGCCGGGAATGAGCTTCAGATTGACCTGGGTCTTGGACAGCGTGGCCGTCGTGCGCTCGCCGTTGCCGGCCATGGTCTCGTGCTTGTAGCCCATGGTGCCCATGGCCACGAGTTGGTTTGAATAGGCCAGCGTGCCGATGAGCGTATCCTTGACGATCTCCAGCTTGGGATGCGCGTACTTCTTGGGAAAGCCCCAGATCTCGCGGCCCGCGGCAATCGGCGGATCGTCGTCGAGATACATCTGGGCGACGAAGTTCATCTCCTCGCCGCGGAAGCGGCAGGGGATCACCAGACCGGATTCGGTATAGCTGCCGAAGCCGGAGCTATCAGGCATCTTGATCCATTCGTAGTGAACCAGCGCCTGGTCGATCGGCTCGAGGGGCTCGGGAAGCTGATCGCGAATGATGTCGGGATCGGTCTCGTAGGTGATGACCATGTACTCGCGATCGACGAACCGGTACGGCCCGGCCGGGTAGCTCGGTCCAGCCGCCGGCATCGACGGCAGATTCAATACGTCCTCTTTGCGCATCACCCTCTCCCCCAATCGCGCGGTGTTCCGCCACTACGCGATGTTGGTGACGCACCAGTTACGGATTGCCGCAGGCGCGCCAGTATCGAATACTGACGGGCTGCTGACGGTCGGGATCGCGACCAATGGTGCCGTCGACAAACGGCACGAGTCATGCTCTTGACACGCTGCTCGGTTATCGCACGCGGCAGAATGAAGCGCCGTTTCAAAGCAGTAATGCAGCCCGGAGGTCGATCCCATGGACGCCGTCGTTTCGATCCCACCCGTACCCGATCTGCCGACCCGCGAACCGGGTGACTGGCGACCTGAGCGCTGCGGACGCATCGCACTGGTGCTACAGGGGGGTGGCGCGCTCGGCGCCTATCAAGCAGGCGTCTATCAGGCCATGCATGAAGCAGGAATCGAACCAGACTGGGTATCGGGCGTGTCGATCGGGGCGATCAATGCGGCGATCATCGCCGGCAACCCGCCCGAGCGCCGACTGGAGCGCCTGCGTGCGTTCTGGGAACGGATCACCGATCGCACGATCTGGCTCTATACGCCCGATGGCGACATCTTCCGCCGGGCTCGCAACGCCACCAGCTCGTGGCTGACCACAGCCCTAGGCCAACCGGGCTTCTTCAACCCGAACCCGATCAGCCCCTGGCTGAGCCCGGCCGGGGCCAAAACCGCGACCAGCTATTACGACACCGGGCCGTTGCGGCAGACCCTGCTCGAGCTGGTTGATTTCGGGCTGATCAACCAGCGCGCCGGCCGTTTCTCGGTCGGCGCAGTCAACGTGCTGTCGGGCAACTTCGTCTACTTCGACAACCGTGACGAGGTGATCGGGCCAGAGCATGTCATGGCCAGCGGAGCCCTGCCGCCGGCCCTGCCGATGGTCAAGATCGGCACTGATCATTTCTGGGACGGTGGCATTGTGTCGAACACGCCGCTGCAGCATCTGCTCACGCATGACGACGGCATCAACACGCTGGTCTTCCAGGTCGACCTGTTCAGTGCGCGCGGCGCGCTGCCGCGCGACATCCAGGATGTGATGGGCCGTCACAAGGACATCATGTATTCGTCGCGTACGCGCTACACGACGGACATGTACCGGCACCTCCAGGTGTGGAAGAAGCGCCTATACCAGGCATTGGCCAAGGTGCCTGAAGCAGATCTCACCACCGAGGAACGCGACCTGAAGCAGCAGCTTGCCGACCTGCCGGAGTTCACCATCCTGCACCTGATCTACCAGCAGAAGGCCTACGAGGGGCATGCCAAGGACCACGAATTCTCCGGCACCTCCATGCGTGAGCACTGGCAGAGCGGCTATGAGGACACCAAGCGCACGCTCAAGCGCAAGGACTGGCTGGCCATCCCGCCTGACGGCGCCGGTATCGTGGTGCACGATGTCCATCGCGAGGACGACCAGTAGCGCCGCCGAGTCACTCAGCCGTTTCGGTATTTCTTCTTACCGGACATCACCCACTTGAGGCGTTCCCAGCGGAGCTTCATCGAGTGCTCGGGGCAACGCAGGCTGGCCCACATCACTTTCAGCAGCGAGGCGCGTCCCAGCCAGTAAAGGTTGGTGACGCGCCACTCGTTGCGGTCCAGGTCGACCTTGAAATCGCCGCCGATGCGCTTGACGACCTGGCGCAGCGAGAACATCCGCCATTCGATGCGCCGGACGTCGCTCTCGCGAATCTGCCGCGAGCGATAGGACCGGTCGTCGCGACCGGCCGCATAGAGGTTCGACCCATGCAGGCGCCGCAAGGTCAGTGCCTCGGGACTTGAAGCGATCTCTCCAGATATCGCGCAGAAATCCGCAATCAGCGTATCGGCGCCTTCCCGGACGGCATAGGTGGGAATCGGCAGCGCGTGCCGCACCAGCTCTGGGCGAAGCACCAGAACCGACGTGATCGGACTCCACCAGGTCCCACCGGAGCGCAGATACTTGGATCGGTAGTCGCCGTTGGTCAACGTATGCGGTTGCGGCTCGCCGAGCTCACGGCCCTTCCTGTCCACGTTCTGAAAGCGGTGGTAGAGCAGCGTTGCTTTGGGATGTTGTGCCGCAAAGGCGACCATCCGTTCGACTTTGGCCGGCAGCCATGTGTCATCGGCATCGAGCAGCATGATCAGCTCACCCCGCGCCTGCGGAATGCCGACATTGAAGGTATGGCCCTGACCGCCGTTTTCGGTGCGAATCACGCGTATTCGGTCGCCATACTGTGCAAGGACGTCGCGCGTGTGATCCGTCGAACCATCATCGACCACAACAATTTCGATGTCGCGATATGTCTGGTTCAGGACGCTGTTGATCGCAAACGGCAGGTACCTGCCATAGTTGTAGGTATTGATGAGCGCTGTCACCAGCGGGCGGCCAGGGGACATGACGGCCATCAGGTTGCAACAGCCAGCGCCTTCGACGACAAAGGCGCCGTCAGCGGCAAGACGGTTCCTGTCGGACGCGCGAGGCTCTTGATTCGCTCGACAATGCCGGGCAGCGCGTCGGGCATGTTCGCGTTGGCGAGTTGCCGGGCATGGTGCTGCGCAGCAACGCTCAGCGATGAATCGCGCAGTAAGTCACGGAGTGTGCCCGCCATCTCGTCGATCGGTACCGTTGGCGGCTTCATCCATGAAAACGCCATCCAGCCGACCATGTAGTTGAGAATTTCCTGTTCGCGCGTCCACGGGACGATGAGCTGGGGACGTCCCAGGGAAACGCAGCGTTGCGCCACATCCTGCACGCCGTGGTGCACCAACGCACTGGCCTTGTCGGCCTGCTCCAACAGCGCTGCGTGTTCGCTCCAGACAGTGATGTGCGGCTGCTGTTCGAGGAACCGCCGCATGCTTGGCGTGATGCCGCTGACATAAATGTCGACGGGGATCTGATCAAAGCCCGCCACCGCCAGGATGATCATCTCGATGCCCGGGCAGTGGACATCGAGGAATGCAGCCAAGCGCTGTTCTGCCGGCGGGATCGTCGAAGAGGGCTGTTCGCCCAACAAGCCGGTCGTCACGGTCCGACGCAGCTGCAGATACGGATCGAACGCCGGCAAGCCGTAGAGAATCGAGGTGCATCCGGCGACAACATCGGAGAGCGCGGCGAGCGATGAACGTCCGAAGCGAGCCAATGTCGCATTCGCGTTGGCCAGCATCAGGTCCTCGTCGGCAAGCGGCGTGGAATCCACAGACAGACGCGGGAACGACGTGCCCAATACAGGCGGCAGTGTCAAACCGTTGCCCAGCGCGACGGTCGGTGCATAGAACGGGCCCACGAGCCACAACACCGGCGTAAACAGCCCGACGATGACATCCGGCTTCAGCATATCGAGCTGCCGATGCCAGACCGATGTCAATGTCATCAGGGTCTGCTTGTCATCGTATCCCGCCGACGCCATCAGGTCGGCGAAACCGTCGATCGGCGCTCGCTTCATGACCAGGTGCGGTGGTGAACGCATCACCGGGGCTTGATGCAGCTCGTTTGGCGTCCAGCTTCCGGCGTAATCGACGAAGGTGATCGGGTCACCGACGACATAGGCAACCGTGTGGCCGCTCTCCGTCAGCGCCTTGCCCACCGTCAGGGCGTCACGAATGAGCTCGGACGGCACGTCCTGGTCGTAACAGATCAGCACACGCATCGGTTCTTCCGCCCTCGCTGGTCAGCGCCCTCGGGTCCCGCGTCGGCTGACGGTTTCAGGTAACCCACGATCCTTCGAATCGGTCAAAGCCATGCATAGTCACGCTCACGCGCCGGTCGCATTTTGCGATCGCCCGTCGCGAAACGTGTTTCGTCCGTCCACTCGAACCCGTCTTCGGCCAGAAGCTGCACGAGCTCGGCGTGCGTGCTGCGGAAACTCTGTCCGCGCGTCGCATCAAGATCATTGGTGAACAGCATGAGCTCGTGGACGACGGTGCGATTGAACGGGGTATCCAAACCCTCCAGGTAGCGCGCCAGCGACAGCACCGACGGTTTGCTGAAAGGCCGGCAGTCGGTATCGTGGTAGTCCAACAGTCGAGCGGCTGCGACTTTCCTCACCCGTGGCGGCAGGTGGTGGATCGCCAGCCGGTCGGGCATGTGCAGGATGTTCATGGTGACTTCGAAGTCCATCGCATCGCAGTAGCGATAGAGGTCCACCAGACCGAGGATGTTGTAGACCTGCACGACAGGCGGCACTTTGCACACCAGGCCATGCTCGTCCTTCAGCTTGCGCACGTTGGCGTCCACCACGCTCCAGCGAGCGGGATACCTGATGTATTCGTACGTGCTGCCGACGGCATCGAGACTGAGCAGCAGTTCGACGCGGCGGAACTTCTTGATGCGCTCGATATAGCGCGCATCGACGCTGGTGCAGTTGGTCGACAGCTCGAGGTGGATATGGCTGGCCGCGCCGGTGTCGACCAGGTACTCCAGGATCTCGGCGACCCGTTCGTTGATCAGCGGCTCGCCGCCGGTGATGTACAACCGCTCCAGCGTGTCGGCCGACTTCAGGACATCATCGAAGACCTTGCGGTCGTCCATGTACCAGGGTCCCTCGACACCCGGCGGCGGTGACAGCAACTGCGGGCGGTTCGTATCGTTTGCCGGCATCATCGGTACATGCCGGCGCAGGACGATGGCGCTGAGGGGAACGCCGCGTTCGGGATCGCCGGCGTGTTCGATGATCTTGTTGCTCAGAATCTCGACGACCAGTTCACGGCCGCCAATGATGCCATTGAGGTCGATGATCACGGGCGCTTCGGCGTTCTGCAGGATGCCTCTGGCGAGCGGACGGCCATTGACGATCACCTGATACCGCTGGCCTTTGATGCCGGCATGGTGGAACGTGATCTCCAGGCTATCCAGACGCGTATCGGGCTGCAGCGGCGCGTTGAAGATCGCGTGCCCATCCGTCCAGCTGCGCACGATATTGTCGTAGTATTCGTGCCGATACAGGCCAGAGACACGCACGCCGATCCGCGGCTCGGGGCCAAGCCGCGCGGTCTGCCCGCGCCAGATCGCATGCAGCGGCTCGACACCGCCACTCCAACGGCTATGGACCGGATCACGCTCGATCTGCGAACTCGCCGCGCCGTAGCACATGCGGCACTTGAGATTGCACAGGTTGCTGATCTCCAGCTTGATGAAACGCGGCCGGTGCTCGACCCGATAGCCCGAGGCGGCGCCATATCTGCTCATCGATGCCGGTGTCTGCCGGTTGCCTGAGATCGGCTCCAGGGCCGTGTGCGTCCGATAGCTCTGACCGCTGGCCGCCTCGCTTTCGTAGCAGACGTCACACGCCGAGACGCGCTCGCCCTTCAACATGCCGCGGCGCACGTTGCGCATGTAGGCCGAGTTCCAGATCTCGTCCATGGTGTGGAGATTGAGCGACATCGGCGCGCCGTGCTCGCTCACCATGTCGTGGGCGACGCAGCAAACCCGGGCGGTCCCCTCCGGTCCGACGCAGAGGTGCTGAAAAGGCAGGGCGCAAAAGGTCTTCGACATTCGTTATGCCGCACGTACTAAGGCCGTCTCCGGCTTTGCTTGGTCACAAGGCTCCTTCGCGCACCGGCGCGGTGCGTCGCAGCCCTGTTCGCTACTTGAAAGAGAACTCAAGAACCCAGGTTGTCGGGCACCGTGGCCAATTCGATGTCAGCACGCCGAAGCGTCTGCGCCACCCGAACAGCCTGCCCGCGAGAAACGGCGTTGCCGAAGAATGTGTTCAGTCCGCTCGACACAAACATGTCCGGGTCGTGTCGACGCTGGCCATCGGCAAAGACCGAAAGACCGGAGAGGACACCGAAATCGCTCGAAACCCGGGCGTTTGTCGCCGAGATCGGTTGCCGGCTGTCGAGCTTGGCGGCAGCGGGACCGGCAACCGCGCTCGCCGCCAGCACCAGCGCGATGGGCGCCAGCCAACGACGGATCGCGCTGTTCAGCCGGCGCTTGACAGATGCCGACCCGGCATCCACCGGGACCAGATCACCCTTGGGCAAGCTGGCGACCACCTGCACCACGACGCTGGACGAGGACGCCTCAGCGGCATCGGGATCGGACTCCCAGGCCTCGTCCACCACGCTTCTGACCCAGGCGCGGGTCGACGGCGCAGGACCGTTTTTGCCGCCTTTGATCAGCACGATCAGCGTGCGCCGGCCGGGATCGAAGAAGATGCCGCGTGCCTGCGCCCCCATCGCCTCGCGACACGCTCTCGCCGCCGACAACAGGGCCCGGGCGCGCGCCACGATCATGGTTGGATCGTGAATGACTTCGCCCAGCTGGAAGCGGTCGAGCCAATGCTCCAGAGAACGGGGATAGGCAAGCTGGCCCAGGTCGTGTGTGAGGATGGCGACCTCCACGGGTTGGCCGGCCCCGTCGAGCGCCGCCTGGGCGCGGGCCCGTACGTCAGCCGCGTCGACACCTCGCCGTACATGCAGCCGCAGACGAGCACGGGCGTGGTCCATGTCGGCCAAAAATACCGGTGCGGCCACCGATACCAGAGCCCCGCGAATATTTGCCTGCATGGCGGTACCCCAGTTATTTGGGTAAGGTCATCAAATGCGCTGCACTACTGATCGGAATAATCGATCAGCACAGCAACTTACCATGATGCTTCATTCTTATGAATATTCATGCCGATTGATTTTATCACGCAATCCCGTGCATTTGCATCCACATGCGGAATGAAACGGGAGCATCGGCAAAGGGGTGTCAGGCGGCAAAAAGTCCTTTGGCCGCAGCGCGATGGGCGATCAACGTGACCAGTGTATCGAGCGTGGGCGTCGGCACGTTCGCAGCACGTGCAAACGCCAGCGGCGCTTTCAGCAGGGCCTCGACTTCCATCGGCCGACCGCGCTCGTAGTCCTGCAGGATCGACGGCTTGTGCGGCGGGAACAGGCTGCCCGGCGCGAAGTCGGCCTCGATGTCATAGTCGAAGGCGATGCCGTGACTCGCCGCAATCCTCAGACCCTCGCGTGTCCCCTCCTTGGCGATCTCGCGCAGGGCGGCGCTCTTGCCCAGAGAATCGTGCGCCGTCTCCCCGACCAGGCAACACAAGGTCGAACGCGACATGTTGCGCAGCAACTTCTGCCAGACGTTGGTGCGGATATCGTCGCTGTCGGGTGATGCCACGCCGGCCTCGATCAGGGCGGCGCGCAACGCCTTCACGCGTGACGATGGCTGGTCGTCGATCTCGCCGACGACGAGGATATTGCGCTGGGGCGTGTGGTTCACGACAACGCCGGGCGCCACGACCTCGTTGGAGGAATAGACCACACCGCCCACCGTGTGCGCTTCGCCAATGGTGCGATGCAGCCTGCCGCCGGGATCGAGCGCGGAAAGGTCGGGCGGCACTGGGCGGTTGCGCGTCAGCCGCAGCCCGTACCACCAGGGAATGCCGTTCTGCACGAACACGACAGGCGTCTGGGCTCCCATCAGGACACGGATCGCGTCGACGGCCGGCGACAGGGCATTGGCTTTAGCGGTGACCAGCACCGCATCCTGCGGACCGAGATCGTCCGGATTATCACTGGCCTGCACGCGGCCGTGGATCGTGCGATCGCCGGTGCGCAGCGTGATGCCCTTGTCCCGCATCGCGGCCAGATTGGCGCCGCGCGCCACCACGCAGACCTGATGACCAGCGGCCGACAGGCGCGCCGCCATGTGTCCACCGATTGCGCCGGCACCGAATACGCAGAGTCGCATGGCCGTTTCTCCGTGCGTCAGGCCGTGATCATTGGCCGTCGACGTGCAGTTCCTCGCGCCAGATCGTCGACAGCGCCACGACCAGGACAACGACGCACAGCATCCCGGCGCACGCCACCCACATCGCGGTCGACAGACTCCAGGATCGCGCGATGGCCCCGATGATCGGGGCACCGATCGGGGCGCCGCCCATGAAGCCGAGCTGGAACAGCGCCAGGACGCGGCTGCGGTGGCTCGCGGGCGTTGCCACCTGCACGATGGTGCGGCCCTGCGTCATGGTTACGCCGGCGCCCATGCCCCAGCAGAAGATCAGCGCCAGCAGCACCGGAAACGACGGCAAGGTGGCGATGACGAACAGCACCACGATGCCGGCGCACAGGGCGCCGATAATGGCCCGGCCGCGGCGGCGCATGGTGGCGCCCACGCGCATCATCGCAAAGCTGGCCGCGATGCTGCCGCACCAGAACACGAGGTTCACCAGCGCCAGGCGCGCCGAGCCGCCGCCATAGATGTCGCGCACCGCGATCGGCAGCACGACCATGAAGGTGGCGACATAGAACAGGCCGACGGCGATCAGCAGCAGGATCACCGGCCAGATCTGCGACGAGTCGCGTACCACACGCACGCCGTCCCACAGCATCGCCAGGCCGACCGGCGCGCCGTGGGCACGGGCAAGCGGCGGCTGCGGCGGCAGGCGCGACACGGCGATGCCGCCGGCCAGCATGATGCCTGCCTGCAGCAGCAGCAGAGGGATCGCCCCGACAGTGTCGGCACCGATGGCCAGCGCAATACCGACCAGCTGGAACAGGAACTGGGCGCCGGTTGCCATCGCCACGGCTCGCGGCAACGGCAGCGCCGTCACGCGCGTCAGCAATCCGTCGCGGGCGGGAATGGCAAAGGCGCTGATGGTGCCGGTGGCGAGGCCATAGACGATCATGGCGCCCAGGCCGAGATCGCCGGTGATCACCAGCACCGCCAGGCCGAGCGCCGGCAGGGCCGCGAGCCCGTGACAGATCAGCAGCTGCCGCCGCGTATCGCTATGGTCGGCGACGGCGCCACCCCACAGCATGAACAGGATCGACGGCCCCATCAGGCACATCTGCACGATGCCGAGCCGGTCGGCCGGCTGATGCAGGATCTCGGCGACGATCCACTGCACCATCACCATGCCGATGCCGAAGGATGCAAACCAGGCCCCCAGGCCGAACAGATAGGGCGGCAGCGCGTTGACCGTCGCCGCCGGAGACGTCTGCACAGACATCAGATTTGCTTCCCTTCGCCACCGCGCCCAGACCGGCCCCTTCAAGCCACACTAACAGGTTGCTTGCCAAGCCTGTGATAAATCCATATTTTGCGTACCTGGGCTAATGATAGGCCCATATTGTGTAATTGCGTTCCCAATGATGCCGATTGTCCGTCCCCTCGGATGCGGCAGGGGGTCTCAAAAATGGCCCAGTTCAACCGGGCGACTCTGGCCAAGGTGCTCGATGTTCTTGGCAGTGAGCATGCCGGTGAAGCACTGGCGGCGGCCAGGCTAGCCACGGCCATGATGCGCGATGCCGGCTTCTCCTGGGACGACGTGCTGCGCAATGACCTGCCGGCCCAGCGCCGTGCCCAGGTCGTGCCTCTAGACGGCGATAGTCTGTCGGCAGTGATGCCGGGCCCGGGCCCCATGGGCATGCGCCGCGAACGCGACCTGTCACCCTACGAGCAGTTCTTCATGCTTCTGCTCAGCCCGCGCACGCCCAGCCACGTGAAGAAGGAACTGCGGGGCTGGGAAACGCGGGTGCTCGACGGCGAGATCACGCCACAGGAGACCCAGGATCTGCGCCAGCTGTTCAAGCAGTTCGTGGCCTGACATCTGGCCGGCGTCCCGTCGGCGGGCGCGCTAGAACATGCCGTTGGCATTGGCGGCCTTCTCGGGGATGGGCTGCGCGACATCCCAGTGCTCGACGATCTTGCCGTTCTCGAGCTTGAAGATGTCGATGATGGCCACGCCGCGCTCGCCGGGCGCGCGCACGGCGTGCACATGCAGGATGACGTAGTCGCCGTCGACGAACACGCGCTTGATCTCGCTGCGCGACTGCGGAAACTTCTCGCGCAGGAAGGCCAGGAAATTCTTGAAACCTTCCGGACCGTCACCGGCATTGGGATTGTGCTGGGTATAGCGCGAGCCGAAATGAACCGAGGCCGCCGCGAAGTCCTTCTTGTTGATGCCCTTCTCGTAGAAATCGAGCACTACCTTCTTGTTCTCTTCCATCTGCCGGGGGTCGGCCGCAACGGCCGATGCGGCGGCGAGTGCCAGGGCCCCGGCGATGACAGCGCGTACGACCTTGTTCATGGCCTCTTCTCCATAGCGGCTGTGATGTCGCCTATCGTGCTATCCGCACCGTAGGGGTCAAGGTGAAGGATGATCTCGGCATCGGGGAAATCCCGCCGGATCGCCGCCTCGATCTCGTCGCCCTTGCGATGCGCCCCGACCAGGCTGGTCTGCGGGTCGAGTTCGACGTGCATCTGAATGAAGCGAGTCGTGCCTGATGTTCGCGTGCGCAGATCGTGCAGGTCGTGCACCGCCGGGTGCGCCCGCACGATCGCCTTGATGCGCTCGCGCTGGTCTTCCGGCAGTTCGTGGTCCATCAGGACATCCAGGGATCGCTGCAGCAGAGTGCGCACACTGAACAGCAGGTAGAGCGCAATCAGAAGCGCGCCGGCGGCATCAAGCCACGGCACGTTGAAGCGCGCCGACAGCAGCAGGATCACGATCACCGTCAGGTTCGACATCAGGTCGCCCAGGTAGTGCAGCGAATCGGCGCCCACGGCCATCGAGCCCGTGCGCCGCACGACATGGCGCTGGAAGGCGACCAGCCCCACGGTCAGCACGATCGCCAGCGCCGTCACGGCCAGGCCCACTTCCTCGCGCGTCACGGCCTGCGGATGCATGAGTCGGTCGCCAGCGGCGAGCGCCAGACCGAGGGCCGAGGCGATGATGAACCCGGCCTGGGCAAAGGCCGCCAGCGCCTCGGCCTTGCCATGGCCGAAGCGGTGCTCGCGGTCGGCCGGCGTCAGGGCCTGGCGCACCGCGAACCAGGCGATGCCGGAGGCCAGCAGGTCGAGCGCCGAATCGACCAGGGATGACAGCATCGCCACCGAGCCGGTGGCCAGCCACGCCAGCAGCTTGGTGACGATCAGGATGCAGGCGACCGCGATGGAGGCCCAGGTCGCCAGCCGCAACAGCCGCGAGCGCGACGCGCTTGCAGTCGCCGGGCCGTCCGCCGGCAACGACGCGGCCGCCAGACGGTCGCTCGGCATCATGCGCGCTCCTACGGGTAGAGCTTCTCTGTCTTCCACACGGCATCTGCCGGGGTGGCGCGCGTGAAGACCGTGCGATCATGCAGCCGGAAGGGCATGTCGCGCCAGAACTCGAACAGGAGCGGCCGAATGCGGAAGCCGGACCAGTGCGGCGGCCGCGGCACCGTGCCGAGCGCGAACTTCGCCGTGTACAGGGCGACCTGCTTCTCGAGCGCAAAGCGGCTCTCGAGCGGCCGCGACTGCGCCGAGGCCCAGGCACCGACCCGGCTGCCCAGCGGCCGGGTTGCGAAGTAGGCGTCCGCCTCCTCGGCCGTTGTCGGCTCCACCAGACCCTCGACCCGCACCTGGCGGCGCAGCGACTTCCAGTGGAAAAGCAGCGCCGCCTTGGGGTGCGCCAGAAGCTGCGTGCCCTTGCGGCTCTCATGGTTGGTGTAGAACACGAAGCCGGTCCGGTCCCAGCCCTTCAGCAGCACCATGCGCAGGGAGGGCATGCCGTCGGGCCCGACGCTGGCCACTGCCACGGCGTTGGGGTCGTTGGGCTCGCTTTTCTCCGCTTCCTGGAACCAGGCGGCGAAGCTGTCGAAGGGGTCGGTACCAGGTTCACTCATGGTGCCGGAATATGGCCGCAAGGATGCTGCAATACCAGCCATGGATTGTCCTCAGTGTGCCTAACCACTAGCCCTTGCCCCGTTTGCAGCGCCCGGCTACAAGGCGCGGGCAACATGTTGAAATAGCGAGCATTCCGAATGGCAGCCTCCGGACGACTGATGGAAGGCAAGAAGGGCCTGATCATGGGCGTCGCCAACGATCGCTCGATCGCCTGGGGCATTGCCCAGGCCGTCCACGCCCAGGGTGCGGAGCTCGCCTTCACGTTCCAGGGGGACGCGCTCGAGAAACGGGTCAGGCCCTTGGCAAAGTCGATCGGCAGCGATTTCGTCCTGCCCTGCGACGTGACAGACGCCGCCAGCATCAACGAGGTCTTCACACGTGTCGGACAGCAGTGGGGCCAGCTCGACTTCCTGGTCCACGCCATTGCGTTCTCCAACAAGGACGAGCTGAAGGGCAAGTACCTCGACACCACGCCGGACAACTTCACACTCACCATGAACGTGAGTTGTTACTCGTTCACGGCCGTGGCCCAGCGCGCAGTGCCGCTCATGAAGAGCGGCGGTTCGTTGCTTACGCTGACCTACTATGGTGCCGAGCGTGTCATGCCGCACTACAACGTGATGGGCGTGGCCAAGGCGGCGCTCGAGGCCAGTGTGCGCTACCTGGCGGCCGATCTCGGCGACCAGCAGATCCGCGTCAACGCCATCTCTGCGGGGCCAATCAAGACCCTTGCGGCATCGGGCATCGGCGATTTCCGTTACATTCTGAAATGGAACGAGCTGAACGCGCCACTCAAGCGCAACGTCACTACGGACGAAGTCGGCAATGCCGGCCTGTTCCTGCTGTCCGATCTGGGCGCGGGCGTCACCGGCGAGGTCATGCATGTCGATGCCGGCTATCATGTCGTGGGCATGATCAAGACCAGTTCGGCCAAGCAGCTGTCGGAGCTGCTGGCCAATTTCGACGACTAGACAGGCAGCCCGGCCATGGCCGGCAACACATTTGGTCACCTGTTCCGCTTCACAAGCTGGGGCGAGAGCCACGGTCCGGCGATCGGCTGCGTCGTCGACGGCGCGCCGCCGCGCATCCCGTTGAGCGAGGCCGACATCCAGGTCTGGCTCGACAAGCGCCGGCCGGGCACCTCGCGCTTCGTCACCCAGCGCCAGGAACCGGACACGGTGAAGATCCTGTCCGGCGTCTTCGAGGGCGTCACCACCGGCACGCCGATCTCGATGCTGATCGAGAATGTCGACCAGCGCTCGCGCGACTATGGCGAGGTGAAGGACCAGTTCCGCCCCGGCCACGCCGACTACACCTACCTCGCCAAGTACGGCGTACGCGACTACCGCGGCGGCGGCCGCCAGTCGGCACGCGAGACCGCGGTGCGGGTGGCCGCCGGCGCCATCGCGCGCAAGGTGCTGGGCGATGGCGTCGTTATCCGCGGCGCCGTGGTGCAGGTCGGCCCGCACACGATCGATCGCGCCAACTGGGACTGGAGCGCGGTCGCCGACAACCCCTTCTGGTGCCCCGACCGCCAGGCAGCGCAGCGCTGGGAAGGCTACCTCGACTCGGTTCGCAAGGCGGGCTCCTCGGTCGGCGCCATCATCGAGGTGACCGCCAGCGGCGTGCCGGTCGGCCTGGGCGCCCCGATCTACGACAAGCTCGACAGCGACGTTGCCCGCGCCCTGATGAGCATCAATGCCGTCAAGGGCGTGGAGATCGGTGACGGCTTTGCCGCGGCGGCGCTGTCGGGCGAGGAGAACGCCGACGAGATGCGCATGCATGATGGCAAGGTCGCCTTCCTCAGCAACCACGCCGGCGGCATCCTGGGCGGCATCTCGACCGGACAGGACATCGTGGCGCGCATGGCGGTGAAGCCGACCAGTTCGATCCTGACACCGGTGAAGAGCATCGATCGTTTCGGCAAGGAGATCGACCTGCGCACCAAGGGCCGCCATGACCCCTGCGTGGGCCTGCGCGCCACGCCGGTGGCCGAGGCGATGATCGCCTGCGTTCTCGCCGATCACCTGCTGCGCCATCGCGCGCAATGCGGCGGCTGAGCGCCGATGGCCACCCGACCGCGCCGCCTGGAAGTGCGCCACAGCCAGACCTTTCACATGACCTTGGCCGCCATCGGCATGGCACTGCTGGTGATCACCGCCATCTACGCCGCCGCGGCGCTGATGGGCGAGGCCTCGATCGGCCAGCGTCCGTCCTGGCTGATCGGATTGAGCGCGGCGGCGATCCTCTACTACGTCGTGCGTTCGGTCCTGCGCTTTCGTGACCGCCGCCCGCAGGTCGTGATCGATCGCGACGGCATCCACCTGGGTTTCGGCCGCGACCTGCTGGTGCCGTGGGATGTCATCCAGTGGGCGCGCGTGCGCGGCATCCGGCCGTCGCTGCAGATCGGCGTCGACCTCGAGCACTTCGCCAAGGCCCGCGTCTCGATGTGGAACCTCGACGACAACCTGTCGAGCGTGCCCGGCGCCGGTCCCGCCATCGCCGTGCGCGCCGCCGGCCTCGATACCAGGATGAAGCCCGTGCTCGATGCGGTCCACGCCTGGAAGCCGTCCTTGCGACCGCATCGATAACCGACACTTACCGACGGGAGAGACCCATGCCCCAGCCCGACCGCCTGTGGAAGCTCGACATCGACGTCGCCGAGCCGACCGAGGAAGACCTGAAGAAGTACTGGGCCAAGTGCGTCGAGAAGCTCGGCATGGTGCCCAATGTCATCCGGGCGGTGTCACAGAATCCCAAGAAGGCCCGTACCTTCATCGCCATGTACAACGAGCTGATGCTGGGTGACTCGGGCCTCAGCAAGCTCGAGCGCGAGATGATCGCCGTCGTCGTGTCGAGCGCCAACCGCTGCTACTACTGTCTCGTGGCCCACGGCCAGGCAGTGCGGCAGTACTCGGGCGATCCGCAG
>Ga0187894_10002251_pt1 | contig 23236 bp, 22 predicted proteins | sample GBC1701081metaG_FD_136650 | JGI IMG/M metagenome (GOLD analysis project Ga0187894, IMG submission 136650) | White microbial mat communities from a lava cave in the Kipuka Kanohina Cave System on the Island of Hawaii, USA - GBC170108-1 metaG ... | reverse complement strand
TGCCGCCGAGTTTCGTGTCGGAGGCCGCTATGCCGGTGGCTATGGGGATAGGCGGAATGATCGCTTAGATCGGCGAGGAAGGTGGGATCGTACTATCCGGTGTGAGAGCGAAGGGTTTGAATTCAATCGCTGTCCGGCTCCCCAGGTGAGTGATGCACGCGTAGCCCGTCAGCTGTCTGATACGCAATGTCGTCGTGGACAGAATTGGGGACTCGACCGTCGTGGAATCTGGGTTGATGACGGTTGCGCCGCCGAATTCGATGTCGATGATCGATATGCCTACGATAACTATGGCCGCTAGATAAAGAAAGATAGAGACAGAGACTACCCCGCCTTTCTTCTCTGTCTCTATCTCAGAGGCTCTCCGAAAACCTCTGACTACACGCGGCGTCACCGCTGTAATCACACCAAATGGCATTAAGTAAGTGGCCCGCTTTTCTTCGACTTCGCTACACTCGGGACAAACGGGAATGCAAAGTCGGCCTACGGAACTATACTCCAACGCTACAGCAAACGGTATTGAATTTGCTACCTATGAATCCGAAGAAAGCAGATGACTTCGTGGTTTGGAGAGCTCCTGTTGCTCGCCGTTTACGTACGTACTCACTGTGAGCTTTTTCTTCTTAACCTGATATAGAGGACTAGCCATGTCAGAACAGCATCAGGCCGTGCAGTCGCAATCCCCGCCTTCACCCCAGACAGTCGAACATTCGCGGCCAACTACTGATCAAGATAAGCGTGAACGGAAACAACGCATCCAAACCCACGGACGCTCCTCAGCAACGCGCGGCATCGCCGACGCAGTGGTCATAAAAGGCCAAAATGTATTTTTCCTGAGTAAGCCTGACGGCAACGTACCACTTGGCGGTGAGCATGGGTATGGTCTCTATTACCATGACTGTCGATTTCTGAGTGGCTACGAACTGAAGCTTGGCAATGCCGATCTTGAGCTTCTGACCGCAACAGCTGAGCATGGTTTTACATCAGTTATTGAGCTGACCAACCCCGATGTGAAAACGGGTTCTGGACAAGTTATTCAGAAGGAACAGCTAGGAATCAAGTTAGAACGGACGATGAACTCCGATCATCTCATGCTTTCCGAAGCCATCACTTGGCAGAATTACGGGACTGAGCAGATTCAGGTGCCGTTGGCGTGCTGCTTTCAGGCAGATTTTGCGCCACTGTTCGCTGTGCGCGGACTTCTGCAAGAAAGACCCGGCAAATTGCACTCTCCGCGCTGGCATGAGGAGCATCTCTGTTTCTTTTATGAAGGAGCCGATGGCATCTATCGTACCCTGGCGATTTACTTCTCGCCTGCTCCGTACTCGACGGACGGGACGACCGCACATTTTCAGGTCGTCCTGCAGTCAAATGAGAGTAAACAGTTCCTCATCTCGTTTTGTCTCGGTGAATCGCAAGACCAAAACCAAGCGCATGTAACCATGCGACAACAACCAGATCGGCAACAAGTGAGACGGCGCTTGCAAGCTTCCTCTGATCGGTCACTCGAAAGCACTACCGCGATTCGCAGCGACAGCCTCTTATTCAATAGCGTTGTGGATCGTTCATTGCGCGACCTGCACATGTTGAGGACCACCATTCAGGGACAAGAGTTTTTCGCGGCCGGCGTGCCCTGGTTCGTCACTTTATTTGGCCGGGATAGCATTATCGCTTCACTGCAAATGCTCGCCTACGACCCCGGTATCGCAGAGCAGACGCTGCGGATACTTGCTCGCTATCAGGGACAGAAAGTGGACGAGTGGCGCGACGAGCAGCCGGGCAAAATCATGCACGAACTGCGGACAGGAGAGCTAGCTCACCTCAACGAGATTCCCCAGACCCCCTGTTATGGGACAGTCGATGCTACCCCGCTCTTCCTCATTCTCGCTGCCCAGTATGTCGCCTGGACAGGAAACCTGGCAGTCTTTCATGATTTACACAGCCATATCGAACGAGCCCTGCAGTGGATCGCCCATTATGGCGATCAGAACGGGGACGGTTACATCGAGTACCAAAGTTCCTCGCAGAAGGGATTGATCAACCAAGGCTGGAAGGATTCGGGGGACGCGATTGTCAACGCAGACGGGACGCTGGCAACACCACCGATCTCTCTCGTGGAAGTTCAAGGCTACGTTTACCTTGCTAAGGTGTCCCTCGCCAATGTCTATGAGCAAGCAGGAGAGACCGGCCGAGCAACTCAGCTGCGGAATGAAGCACAGGAGCTGCGCACGCGGTTCAATCGTGACTTTTGGTTGGCAGATCAACATTGCTACGCCCTTGCATTGCAAGCGGACCATAAACCTGCTGCCGTCATCTCTTCGAACCCTGGTCAAGCGCTTTGGACCGGGATTGCCGACCCCGATAAGGCGCGGCAAATCGTGACTCGGCTGATGGCGGATGACATGTTTAGCGGGTGGGGGGTGCGCACCCTCTCCGAAAAGGAACGTCGCTACAATCCCATTGGCTATCACCTCGGCACGGTGTGGCCACATGATAACTCCCTCATTGCCGCAGGCTTTCGTAGGTACGGCTTTTATGCTGAAGCCAGCCGCATTTTTACGGGTATGGTTGAAGCTGCTACCCATTTTGCGCACCACCGCTTGCCGGAGGTGTTCGCGGGCTTCCGTAAATCGGACTACGGCATGCCCGTGCGTTATCCGGTCGCCTGTCATCCGCAAGCCTGGGCAGCCGGTGCCGTTCCTTTCTTGATCACCACTTCGCTTGGATTCGTACCACAAGCGTTTGCTCATCGGCTACGGATCGTTCACCCAACCTTACCGGACTTCCTCCAGAACCTAGAAGTGCATGGGCTGCGGGTGGGCAGTGGTCGCGCCGACCTGCGCTTTGAACGGACCGCTACGGGAAAAGTCTCAGTGAGGGTCTTAAAGACCGAAGGGCAATTAGACATCGATCTCGAGCTCGACAATGCCCCTGTCCAGGGCCGCCCTTAAAGTGGTGCTTGCCAGCAGGTCTTCGTCACTAAGGTTCGTCCGGAGGGCAATCATATGGAACTGACACAACGTCCTGCTGGGTATCATGGTCCAAACCTTGACCCTACGAGTGTCCGTCTCAAGCAGTGAGGTTCAGGGCAATGCCTCCGTGCACCAGCACCGGGCGGCAGCTCGGCGTTCATCAAAGGAGACAAGGGTATGACGCTTACCAACGCCTTCCGATTCCTTAGTGTCTTGTTCACCGCGGTAGCAATGGCTGCCGGATTTGCGCATCTGTTCGAGCTACCCAACAAGATTAACTTATCTAGCGAGGACTATCTCATAATCCAGCAGATCTATCGCGGCTGGGCCTTGCTCGGGGTTGTTGTCGTTGGCGCTCTCGTGTCGACATTAGTTCTCACCGTAATGGTGCGTGAAAATTACAAAATGTTCTATTTGACCCTAACGGCCACTCTCTGTATCGCGCTTAGCCTCGTCGTGTTCTTCATGCTCACCTATCCTGCGAATCAACAAACTCTCAACTGGACGAGGCTGCCTGAGAACTGGCAGGAGCTTCGGCGACGATGGGAATATTCACACGCCACCAACGCAGGGTTGTATTTCGGCGCGCTCATCACGCTAACGCTCTCGTTCCTGGTAGGAAGGAAGTAAATGACACGTACCCCATAGGTGGCGGATACAGCGGTGTGTAAGCGATTACGCGCAAACGGATCAGTTAAGGAGGATCGTATGAGAAGCAATGGAACCCTACTATTGTGTACCGCATTTTTGATCGGGGGACTCGTACCTTCGGCTCTCGCTGCAGAAGCGCGCGCGCCCGACCCTACTGCACGTGCTAACCAAACTGCACTGGCTGCTCAGCAAGCTCTCCAGGCCGCTGAGCAGGAGATTTTCATAGTGAAAGGTACTATTAGCAAGGTCGATTCGCACACCGGGCAAGTAGAGGTGCAAACCCCTCATGGACTTTCCACACTGTCGTTTGCTCCCGATGCCGTCAAGGTGTTGAAGGTCGGGCAACCTGCTGTGGTGGAATTGGTCCCTCGCCAAGAATAAAAGTGAGATGGAACAGCGCTATGCCGCTTGCGACTCCGGCGTATGCGCCAGTGGCAAGATCCTGTCTGGATCATCCAGCTATGAGCAGAGAGGAAAGCTCACAACATGGTCTTCGTACTTATCTTTGCGGTCACGCTCCTCTGTGCAGTGTTGGTCTCTGGTCTGGCTCAGCGTAGCGTGCTCTCTACCGCCGTGCTTTTTCTCGTCGCTGGGTTTGTAGTGGGAGAGAGAGTTCTCGGTCTTGTCACCCTACGCCCCGACGCGCCGGTGGTGTCAACCCTCATCGAACTCGCGCTGTTTAGCGTGTTGTTCACAGAGGGAATGCAGCTTGGAGCTCACGACCTTACTTCTGCTTGGCAGCTGCCGGGGCGAGCATTATTACTCGGTTTGCCGCTGACACTAGGAGGCACGGCGCTGCTTGCACACCTGCTGGTTGGGCTGCCTTGGATTGCAGCGCTCCTCTTAGGAGCAGCGCTGAGCCCTACTGATCCGGTGCTGGCCACGGCCATCGTTGGGCGGAGAGAAGTACCTCAGCGACTCCGCCACCTCTTAAACATAGAGAGCGGGCTGAACGATGGCCTCGCACTTCCCGTGGTGTTTGGCATGTTGGCGTTGCTCGGCACCAGTGAGGTCGGTATCTGGACCCTTCTCGACCTCGCATCCGGGGTCGCTCTCGGTATCTTCGTTCCCTGGGCGGCCGCATACCTTGAACGGATCCCTCTCTTCTCAGTATCGCCCTCCTATCAACCGCTGTACGCCGTCGCGGTTGGGCTGCTCGTTCTCTCTACCGCCTCACTCACCCATAGCAATGAATTTCTCGCCGCGTTTACCGCGGGCGTGACCGTGGCGACGGTGAGTACAGAGCTGCGTAATGAGTTTCGTCAATTTGGCGAGCTCGTGACGGAACTGCTGAAGCTCTTGGGCCTCCTCATTTTCGGTTCTTTCATTTCTCCGCGATTTCTTGCTGAGATTAGTTGGGACGGTTATGTCTTTGCCTTCCTAGTCCTCATTGCTGTACGCCCTTTCGCCTTGTGGCTCGCGCTGTGGGGGAGCCCCTTCACGCGGCGAGAGTGGGTTGCGGCGGCGTGGTTTGGTCCCAAGGGATTTGCGTCGATGTTCTTTGGATTGCTCGTCTTGAAAGCGGGCGTGAGTGATGGCGATCAACTCTTTTACCTGATTGCCTTAGTCGTCGCCGGCTCTATCGTTGCCCATTCCTCGACCGACGTGATTGTCGCCCGCTGGGTTCAGGGGCCGCAGTCTGAATTGGTCTCGCCCTCTCGCCATAAGCCCGTCGAATCCAAGGGCTGAAGTACGCACATACATCCAAAATCTGGAACCCGGGAGATTACGCAGCCACTCTTCCGCACCTATCGGTGTGTTTTGGCCTTTTCTTGCGGCATACTTCGTGCACCTAGCGTCGACATATACGTGTGTCACACGCCGACTTTGCGGCTTAATAGTAGCCGCGAGACGGCTCTTGACGAGTATGGCGCCACTTCTCCCATACGGACAATTGCTCTCTAGAACGTAGTAAGGAGGGAGAACCTGACTCAGTTATATATTGGTCGGCCCGATTAACTCTCCTCCTTTGCCGGTATCGTGAAGCTCACCCCGTGGCTGTCAACTCAAATAAGAGCCACACAAGGCATGAGGGGGATTAAAGCACTGGTTTTTCCCTTTTGTGAAAGGGAAAGGACCGAGTGTGGAGTGTACGGATGCCGCAAATCTTTCCGCCCAGTACCAATACCATTTCTAGATTTACCATTTTCGGTGGCGCTTTCTTCCTCGCTTTTTTTGCGTGGATTGGGAACACGCTTAACTCTTCAGATTATAGTACCCAGGCCCATATCGCTCATGAGCAACCCGTGCAGTTCAGCCACGAACATCACGTCAGCGGTTTGGGTATCGATTGTCGTTATTGTCACACGTCTGTAGAGGAATCCTCCTACGCTGGTATTCCTCCTACGCAGACCTGCATGAATTGTCATTCGCAAATTTGGGCAAATAGTCCGTATTTAGAGCCCGTACGCGAAAGCTGGCGCACCGGCAAGCCAATTGTGTGGACCCGTATCCATAACTTGGCAGACTTTGCTTACTTCAATCATAGTATCCACATCAATAAAGGGGTGGGTTGTGTAACCTGTCATGGGCGTGTCGACCGCATGCCATTAATGTTGCAGGAACATTCTTTGCTCATGAAATGGTGTCTGGATTGCCACCGGCAACCCGAACGCTTCATACGCCCTCGTGATGCTGTTTTTCGTATGGATTGGGAGCCGCCTGCTGATCAACTAACCCGCGGACGACAGTTAATCAAAGAGTACCACATCAGAAGTGTAGAGGAGCTGACCAGCTGTGACATCTGCCACCGTTGAGAAGATGGACGAGAGAAGAGACAGCAGTAGCAAGAGAGTAAAATGAAGGAAGCCCGCCTTCTTCCCCCCGACCCTCGGCTACAGACGGCCGAGATGTCGCATCCATCGTTGAGGGCTCAAGACTTTCTTGAGACTCTTGCCCAGTCTGATCCGGTGAGCCGACGTCACTTTTTACAACTGATGGGAGCTTCACTGGCGCTTGCCGGTCTCAGTGCATGTGTCACTGAGCGGCCGAAGGAGGAAATCGTTCCCTACGTGCAGGCACCGGAGAATCTCGTCCCGGGTGAGCCGCTATTTTTCGCGACGGCGATGCCGCTCAACGGCTTTGCCACCGGACTCTTAGTTGAAAATCACTTAGGGCGTCCGACGAAGGTTGAGGGAAATTCTCAACACCCAGCAAGCCTGGGTGCGACTGATGTGTTCGCTCAGGCCTCAATCTTGACCCTCTACGACCCCGACCGTTCGCAGACGCTGACCTATCGTGGTGACATCCAAGCCTGGAGCGCGTTTGTCCAAGCGATACGCGTTGCGCTTGCCACCCAGCGTACAGTGCAAGGAGCCGGACTGCGTATACTGACAGAAACGGTTACTTCCCCGACCCTGGCGTTTCAATTACGCGCCCTGTTACATGCATTCCCTGCGGCAAGGTGGCACCAGTACGAGCCGGTAGGGCGTGATAACACCCGTGCTGGTGCGCATTTGGCTTTCGGTGAACCGGTTCACACTGTCTATAAGCTTGCCAACGCTGCGGTGATTTTGGCGCTTGATGCGGATTTCCTCGGCTGCACTGCCGGCTCTGTCCGCTATGCGCATGATTTTGCCGCGAGCCGACGGGTGATGGCGGGGCAGTCCGCAATGAATCGCCTGTATGCCGTTGAACCGATGCCTTCCGTGACCGGCGCGGTTGCCGATCACCACTTAGCATTGCGAGCCAGTGAAGTTGAACCACTCGCTCGCACGCTCGCGGCAGCGCTCGGGGTTGCTGGAGTCCAGCAGCCGGAGCTTGGGAGTCTTCCCATCCCCCAGGACTGGCTCGAAGCCTTAGTGAAGGATCTTCAGCAACATAAAGGGTCGAGTCTTGTCATTGTCGGTGAACAGCAGTCTCCGATCGTCCATGCCTTGGCGCACGCAATGAACGAAGCGCTGGACAATGTAGGCACGACCGTAATCTACACTGATCCTGTCGAGGCGAAGCCGGAAGAGCACTTGGCCTCGCTCCAGGAGTTGGTCGCAGATATGGCTGCCGGACGTGTTGAACTGCTGGTGATGCTTGGCGGGAATCCCGTGTATACCGCGCCGGCAGATGTGCCATTCGCTGCGCACCTTACCAAGGTTGCCCTGCGGGTTCATCTCAGTTTGTATGACGACGAAACCTCAGCTTTCTGTCAGTGGCATGTTCCCGAAGCGCATTACCTGGAGTCATGGGGGGACGTCCGCGCGTACGATGGCACGAACTCGATCATCCAACCGCTCATCGCTCCACTCTACGATGGGAAATCTGCGTATGAGGTTGTCGGGGTATTGTTAAATCAGCCTACTCGCGCGTCCTACGATATCATTCGTGAGTATTGGTGGCAGCAGTACGCTTCTGGCGCGCTCTCACCCACAGGCGGGAATTTCGACTTGTTCTGGCGTGCGGCTTTACATGACGGCTTCATCGCGAACACCGCCCTGCCAGAAAAGTCAGTTGTGCTGAAAGCAGGCTGGGCAGCGATGAACTCCGCGCTCGCTACTCCAGGTTCTCAGCCCTCCTCAAAAGATCAGCAGCCCGCAGCCGGCAGTCAGCGCTCTTCTTCCTCTTCCTTAGAGATCATTTTTCGCCCGGATCCAGCCGTGCACGATGGGCGCTTCGCGAATAACGGCTGGTTACAAGAACTGCCGAAACCGTTAACGAAATTGACCTGGGGTAATGCTGCTATCGCCAGCCCGGCCACCGCCCACCGCCTCGGTCTCTCCACCGAAACTGGCTGGCGGGGAGGCGAGCATGGCACCATCCACGCCGACGTGGTGAAGCTGGAGTACCATGGACGGATAGTTGATGCGCCTATGTGGATTCTGCCCGGGCACGCGGATGATTGCGTGACTGTGCACCTCGGCTACGGACGCATACGGGCAGGGAAAGTGGGCTCAAATGTAGGGTTTAACGCCTACGCGCTACGCACCTCTGACGCGCCATGGTTTGGTCCTGGACTTACCGTGCGTCGGACCGCCGAGCGATATCCAATGGCGTGCACGCAATTCCATCACAAACTGGAAGGTCGCAATCTACTACGCGCTACGACATTCGCACACTATCGTCAGCATCCAGATTTTGCCCAAAGCAAGCACGGCCCCTCGCATACGACTTTATACCCCGAGTACGAGTATCGTGGATACGCTTGGGGTATGGCGATCGATATGACAACTTGTATTGGCTGTAACGCGTGTGTGATCGCCTGCCAAGCCGAGAATAATATTCCGGTGGTGGGCAAGACCGAAGTCATGCGCGGGCGGGAAATGCACTGGTTGCGCATCGATACTTACCAGATCGGTCAGCCCGAGAATCCGGACACTTACTACCAGCCTATGCTCTGCCAGCACTGTGAGAAGGCGCCGTGTGAGGTCGTCTGCCCGGTGAACGCCACAGTGCACGGCGCGGAAGGGTTGAATGACATGATCTACAACCGCTGTGTCGGCACGCGTTATTGCTCGAACAATTGCCCTTACAAAGTACGACGCTTCAACTTCTTCCAGTACGCGGACTGGGAGACACCGAGTCTCAAGTTGCTGAGAAACCCTGAGGTGACGGTTCGCAGCCGTGGAGTCATGGAAAAATGCACCTACTGTGTGCAACGTATCAACCGCGCGCGGATCGAAGCGGAAAAGGAAGACCGGCACCTCCGCGACGGTGAGGTGGTGACCGCCTGCCAGGCCGCTTGCCCGGCGCAGGCGATTATCTTCGGCGATATCAACGATCCACACAGCCGCGTCGCGCAGCTCAAAGCTGAACCGCGTAGCTACGGCGTGCTCGCGGAGTTGAATACCCAGCCGCGCACGACGTATCTTGCCGCGCTGCGTAACCCTAACCCTGAGATCGACCGCGGGTAATATGGCTCACGGAGAACCGCCACATCAATTTGCCGAAGAAGCTGGCCACGAGCCGGTCGAGCAGCTGGGCCTTCCTCCTGTTATTGCTCCAGGACAGACCTTCGAGTCGGTCACCGATAAAGTCAGTGACATCGTGCAAAACCCTCGTACTCCTTGGGGGTGGTTTGTGGGTTTCGGCTTTTCTTTTCTCCTGGTGATGCTGTTCCTGGTCGCGGTCAGCTACTTATTGGCTGTCGGTGTGGGAATCTGGGGGATCAACATTCCGGTTGCTTGGGGCTTTGCCATTGTCAACTTTGTGTGGTGGATCGGTATTGGTCATGCCGGCACCCTCATTTCGGCGATCCTCCTCTTGTTGCACCAGGAATGGCGCACCTCAATCAATCGCTTCGCCGAGGCGATGACTATCTTTGCGGTGGCTTGCGCTGGGCTCTTTCCTTTGTTGCACCTTGGCCGTCCCTGGTTCTTCTACTGGCTATTGCCCTATCCCAATACGATGGGGGTCGAGCCGCAATTCCGCAGCCCGCTGGTGTGGGATGTGTTTGCGGTCTTCACTTACTTCACGATCTCGCTGATCTTTTGGTACATCGGTATGATTCCCGATCTCGCGACGCTACGCGACCGCGCGGCCGGCCGGGTCGGCCAAGTTGTTTATGGCATCATGGCGATGGGGTGGCGCGGTTCAGGAAAACACTGGCGCCGTTACCAGGACGCCGCCCTCTTACTGGCGGGCTTAGCCACACCGCTGGTCGTGTCTGTCCACACAGTGGTGAGTTTCGATTTCGCTGTCGCCATTGTGCCGGGCTGGCACACGACCATTTTCCCGCCGTATTTCGTCGCGGGCGCGATTTTTTCCGGTTTCGCCATGGTGCTGACGTTGGCAATCCCGTTGCGAACCGCCTACGGCTTGCACGATCTCATTACCCTGCGCCATCTCGAGAATATGGGCAAACTGCTGCTCGCCACCGGCCTGATCGTTGCCTACGGCTACATCATGGAAACGTTTATGGCTTGGTATAGCGGGGACACTTTTGAGATCTATATGACGATCAACCGCGCGCTCGGAGCGTACGCGCCCGAATTTTGGGGACTCATTTTTTGCAACGTCCTGGTTCCACAGATTCTCTGGTGGAAGCGGGCCAGGACAAGTGTCGTAACCCTCTTTGTTATCGCTCTCCTCGTCAACGTCGGCATGTGGGTAGAGCGGTATGTCATTGTGATTACCAGCTTGCATCGGGATTTTTTACCGTCGTCGTGGGGGATGTATGCGGGGACAGTATGGGACTGGGCGACCTTTATTGGCACGCTTGGCCTCTTCCTGGCTTTGTTCTTCCTCTTCATCCGTTTCCTGCCCATAATTCCGATGTTCGAGGTACGGGAATTACTGCACGAAAGGGCAAGAGCAGCAAAGGACCGAGATCACCATGAAGAAACAACGACCGCCGCTATACGGGCTGCTGGCCGAGTTTAGCAGCGCGGATGAGTTAGTCGCCGCGCTCCGTCGCGCCCAAGCGGAGGGCTATCGGGACATGGATACCTATTCCCCATTCCCTGTGGAAGGAGTAGCCGACATGCTCGGTCTCCGCCGGACGCGAGTACCACTCATCGTGCTCATTGGTGGCGTCATGGGGTGCCTGACGGGGTACTTCATGCAGTATTACCTGGCCGCCATTTATTACCCTATCAATGTCGGCGGGCGCCCCCTCAATAGTTGGCCGGCTTTCATCCCCATTACCTTTGAACTGACCGTGCTATTTGCCGGCCTATTCGCCGTGGTTGGCATGCTCGCACTCAACGGCTTGCCGATGCCATATCACCCGGTCTTCAACGTACCGCGATTTGCCCTGGCGACACGCGATCGCTTTTTTTTAGCGATCGAAGCAACTGACCCCAAATTTGACCGGACCGCGACCCGGCAGTTTCTGCAAAACCTAGCGGCCTACGAGGTCTCCGAAGTCGGGTACTCATAAGAATGAAAATTCAAAATGGGAAAGTGACAATAGAGGGCAGATCCTGACAATGAACAAATTGCTCGCTCTACACTTCACATGTTGTCTCGTTCTTCTTGGTTGCCGGCAGCAAATGGCCGACCAGCCCCGGTATGATCCGCTCGAACCGAGTGCCTTTTTCGCCGATGGCCAGGCGGCGCGCCATCGCGTGCCCGGTACGGTCGCACGTAGCGAGCCTATCAATAACCAGACGCTCCTCTACACCGGAAGGTCGGGCACCGCTTTCGCGGATGCGTTTCCGTTTCCCGCTACTCTCCAGGTTCTGAAACGCGGCCAGGAACGTTTCAACATCTTTTGTTCGCCGTGTCACAGCCGGACAGGAGATGGCGACGGTATGATCGTGCGCCGGGGGTACACGCGGCCGCCTTCGTTCCATAGTGACCGCCTGCGGCAGATGCCAGCGGGGTATTTTTTCACGGTTATCACCAACGGTTTTGGCGCGATGCCGACGTACGCGGCACAGATTCCGCCGCACGATCGCTGGGCGATTATTGCGTACATTCGCGCCTTGCAATTGAGTCAACAAGGAACCTTAGCCGACCTATCACCAGAGGTACAGGTAAAACTGCAGAACGAGCCTTAGCGAATGGCAAGGGAAGCATAAAGAACGCTTCACTCTTTTAACGATTGTCTATGCGACTTTTCGCAGTATTCTCTCCGCGGTCGGTCCTTTCACCGGCAATGCGGCGTTTCCAGCAGGGCGCGCTGATCGTCGGCCTCGTCGCCTCCGGGCTCTGCACGGTCGGGGCGTTCTTCAGCGCAGCGCAATTTTTCCGCTCGTATTTACTGGCCTATGTCTTTTGGCTCGGGATCGCCCTGGGCTGTCTCGCCATCGTGATGGTCTATCATCTTACAGGTGGCGCTTGGGGTGTTGTCACGCGACGTTTTTTAGAATCGGCCACGCGAACTCTTCCCTTGATGATCCTGCTCTTCGTTCCTCTCATCTTCGGGTTACCGGACCTATACGTCTGGGCGCGCCCAGACGCAGCGGTGCGCGACGAACTGCTGCAACATAAGATGGCGTATCTCAACGTTCCCTTCTTCCTGCTGCGCGCGGCACTGTATTTTCTGGCGTGGTGTAGCATCGCCTACTTTCTCAATAAATGGTCAGTGGAGCAGGATCAGAGGGCCGCCGATCCGCAACCCACACGACGGTTACAGCTCCTCAGTGGACCAGGGCTAGTGGTGTATGTCCTCGCCGTTAGCTTTGCGGCAATCGATTGGCTGATGTCGCTAGAACCGCACTGGTACTCAACGATCTTCGGGGCCACACTCATGGTCGGACAAGGGTTAAACGGGTTTGCGTTCGTCATTATTGCCGCTGCGTTGCTCGCTGATCGCCACCCTCTGGCCGAGGTGCTCGCTCCTGCGCATTTTCAAGCGCTCGGCGGCCTCCTACTGGCCTTCGTTATGTTGTGGACCTACATGGCATTCTCTCAATGGCTGTTAATCTGGTCCGGGAATCTGCCGGAAGAGAACTTTTGGTACGTACACCGGCTGAGCGGCGGCTGGAAATGGGTCGGCCTACTCTTGATCATTTTTCACTTTGCGTTGCCTTTCCTTCTCCTCTTGTCGCGAGATTTGAAGCGTAGCGCGCGGGCGCTCGCCACTCTGGCCGCAGCTATTATGATCATGCGACTGCTCGACTTGTTCTGGGTGATCGTCCCGACCTTTCACCCGACTGGTTTTTCTCTTCACTGGATGGATGTCATGGCGCCGATAGGTCTTGGAGGGATCTGGTTGGCAGTGTTTACGTGGCAGTTGGGTGAACGACCACTCCTTCCGCAGCATGACCCTAATTTGCAAGAAGCGCTTGCCTATGGACATGAACGCCACTAGCGACCAGCTGGACCAGCCACGCAACCCTGAGGTGCATCATGAACGCAGCGATGTCAGCGTTTACGGGATTATGGTCTTTGGTATTGGGTTGCTCGTCTCTGCCGTGATTATTTACCTCTTCATCTGGGGGCTGTTTGATTATTTTGCGGGACGTACAACGCAGGGAAACCGCCCACTCCCCGCCCCGGCAGCCTGGTCCGTGGGTGAGCCAGTCCCTCCTGAACCGCGCCTGCAGGTGTCACCTCAAGATGACTTGCAAACCCTGCGCGCCGCGGAGGATGCTACGCTGAACAATTACGGGTGGGTCGATCGCCAAACGGGCAAGGTGAGAATTCCGATCGAACAGGCAATGCAGAGGCTAGCTGAAAGAGGCTTACCGGTGCAGCAAGAGGCGGCGGGAGAATTCGGGAAACCGCATGACAGACAAAGATAGGATGAGCCGTCTATGGTTTCAAATTTTTTGCGCTTATACCGTTTCGCCTTTTCAGCTTGTTGTCCGATCGTCTTCTCTGGTTGCCTGTTGATGCTGACTACCCTCACCGGCCTTGTTCAAGCAGATCAGCCCCGGCCATCGGCGGTGCCCGCTGTCGGCATCGACCAACACTTGAACGGACAAGTCCCACTCGACGTCACTTTTCGCGACGAGGCAGGAGGTGTGGTTCGACTAGGGGACTATCTCACAACGAGACCTGTCATCCTGGTGTTTGCGTATTATCAGTGCCCCATGTTGTGTCCGTTGGTTTTGGATGGGGTGGTGAAAAGTCTGCGGGTACTCTCATTCACGGCCGGCAAGGAGTTCGCGGTAGTCACCGTGAGCTTCGCGCCACAGGAAACCCCTCCTCTCGCCGCGGCTAAGAAAGAACAAATCATGCGCCAGTATGCACGTCCGGACACGGCGGCGGGTTGGCACTTCTTGACCGGAGATACGGCGGCGATCACCCGGCTTACGCAGGCGGTTGGCTTTCGCTACATGTACGACAAGCAGTATGAGCAATATGCTCATGCCGCCGGCATCGTCATCCTCACCCCACACGGACGCATTGCACGCTACTTCTACGGCATAGAGTTTGCGCCTCGAGATGTCCGCCTCGGACTGGTCGAGGCAGCAGCCAATAAAATCGGTTCCTTGGCCGACCAGCTTTTACTGCTGTGTTACCACTATGATCCGACCAGCGGGAAATATACCGCCCTGACACTAAATGCGCTGCGCGTGGGCGGGGCCCTGACGGTGGTGGGGCTCGGGATGCTTATCGTCTTGGCAATCCGCTGGGAGAAGACCAGGAGAGCACGGTGAACAATGGCAAACCATAACGACGGGGAGGGCAGGGATGAGAGGTGCTTGTGCGACGTTTTCAATGTCAATTTTTTCCATCTTTAGGTTGTAATTCCTTATGAGTTCTCATTTCCAACTCTTCCCTGAAAGAGCATCTACGGTCGCGGGACACGTCGACGCTCTCTTCGCTTTTTTGACCGGGGTCAGCGTCTTTTTTACGTTGCTCATCTTCGGACTCATTATTTTCTTCGCGGTGAAATATCGCCGGCGGTCGCCGGATGAAGTCGGCACGCCGACGACTTCTGTCGCTCTTGAGACGGCATGGACCGTGATCCCTTTCGGGATCATGTTGGTCATGTTCGTCTGGGGAGCAAGTCTGTATTTCACTCTCTACCGCGTTCCTGCCGGCGCCATGGAAATCCAGGTCGTTGGCAAACAATGGATGTGGAAGTTTCAGCACCTGGGAGGCCAGCGGGAGATCAACGAATTGCACGTTCCTACCGGTCGCGCCGTGAAACTGGTCATGGCGTCGCAGGATGTGATTCACAGTTTCTACGTACCCGCGTTTCGCGTCAAAGCAGATGTCATCCCCGGCACGTATCGCACCATCTGGTTTGAGGCGACGCGACCTGGCACTTACCATTTGTTTTGCGCGGAATACTGTGGGCTCCAACATGCAGGTATGATCGGCCGAGTAGTAGTAATGGAGCCACAACAATACCAGGCCTGGCTCGATGGCAGCAGTGCGGCAGGTGGGGCTGAAACCTCTCCAGTCGCCGCAGGACATAAACTCTTCCTGGACCTTGGCTGCCACACCTGTCATCGCCTGGACCAACAGGGAATCGGTCCAATGCTCACTAACCTCTTCGGCAAGGAGATCCAACTGCAAAACGGGCAAACGGTCATGGCCGATGAGGACTACATCCGTGAGTCTATTGTCGATCCGCTGGCGAAAGTTGCCGCGGGTTTTCAGCCGCTCATGCCCTCCTTCCAGGACCGCGTCGATGAGGAGCAATTGATGCAGCTCATTACCTACATTAAGTCTCTCGGCACCCAACAAGCTCAGGCCGTCACGGCACTCCCACCGCAAGGGGGCGCCAAAGCATCAGGCTTAGCGGAAGCGTGGCAAGGTGCGACGACCACCATGCCTGCACCTCCCCAGCGAAGGGAGACCCAACCATGAGCGCCGTAGCTCCCGCAACCCCACCGGCTTTTCCCACGTTTCCGCCCGAGCACTACTTGAACGCCGAACAGGGCATCAAGTCATGGTTACTGACGACTGATCATAAGCGTATTGGGTTACTGTACCTCATTTCCGTGACGCTGTTTTTCTTTCTCGGCGGGCTGTTCGCCGTGTTGATTCGCCTGGAACTGCTCACCCCCCAGGGCGACCTCGTACAGGCGGAGACCTATAACAAATTGTTCTCCATGCACGGGATCGTTATGGTGTGGTTCTTTCTCGTGCCGGTGATCCCAACCGTGCTGGGGAATTTTCTGATCCCGATGATGGTCGGCGCGCGCGATGTCGCGTTCCCCCGGCTCAACCTCGCGAGCTGGTACATCTTCAACTTCGCCGGTCTGCTGATGCTGTGGACCGTGCTCACGGGCGGGGTCGATACCGGGTGGACCTTTTACACGCCCTTCAGCAGCATTTACTCAAATACCCATGTCGTAACCGCAGCGCTTGCGGTATTCATTGCTGGGTTCTCGTCAATCCTCACCGGCCTCAATTTCATCGTTACCGTACACTTCATGCGCGCGCCGGGCCTGACCTGGTTTCGCCTGCCGCTCTTCATCTGGTCCAACTACGCAAACAGCCTCATCATGGTCTTAGCAACCCCAGTCCTCGCCATCACTCTGCTGCTCGTGGCCCTTGAGCGACTCTTGCATATCGGGGTTTTCGATCCGCAGTACGGTGGCGACCCGGTGCTCTTCCAGCACCTGTTTTGGTTCTACTCGCATCCGGCCGTGTACATTATGGTTCTCCCGGCTATGGGTGTCGTAAGTGAACTCATCGCCACCTATGCCCGAAAACCGGTCTTCGGGTATACCTTTGTCGCATTTGCTAGCGTGGCGATCGCCGTGCTCGGCTTCCTGGTCTGGGGTCACCACATGTTTGTCACCACTCAGTCTCTGTACAGCGCCATGATCTTTTCTTTCTTGAGCTACGCGGTGGCGGTCCCCTCGGCCATTAAAGTCTTCAACTGGACTGCGACCCTCTATAAGGGATCAGTCGTATACACCTCACCTATGCTCTACGCCTTCGGTTTCATTGGGTTATTCACCATTGGCGGATTAACTGGCTTATTTGTCGCCGCTCTAGGGGTCGATGTTCACGTGACCGACACCTACTTCGTCATCGCTCATTTCCACTACATTATGGTGGGCGGGACGGTCATGGCCTATCTCGGCGGCATCCACTATTGGTGGCCCAAGATCAGCGGTCGGATGTATCCGGAAGGGTGGGCTAAGCTCGCAGCGCTGATCATCTTCATTGGTTTTAACCTCACCTTCTTTCCGCAGTTCATTCTCGGGTACCTCGGCATGCCGCGGCGTTATTACACGTACCCGGACGAGTTCCAAGTCCTCAATGTCCTGTCCACGGCGGGCGCGTCGATCCTTGGTGTCGGCTATATTCTGCCTATGTTTTATCTCGCCTGGTCGATGCGCTACGGGCCGGTTGCCGACGCGAACCCGTGGCCCTCAACCGGCCTGGAGTGGCGGACGACCTCGCCGCCGCCGCCGCATAATTTCGAGACCACGCCTGTTGTGACATGGGACGCTTATGACTTCTCGTCGCTAGAGCCGCCTCTTGGCGCCAACCAATTGGACACGAACGACCACCGCGGAGGATCACTGGAGAATGAAAAGCGTTAAATTCCCGAGTCATGATCCTTCATTCCCCGTTCTCAATTTCTGAAGTGCACAGGAGTTTCTCGTGGCAGCAGTTCCTCGCACTCTCGCCGAACAGTTTGAAGACGCCGAGCAGCAGCGCGAAGCTGGCTCGTTCGGCATGTGGGTCTTTCTCATCACGGAAATCATGTTCTTTGGCGGCCTCTTCCTCAGCTATACTATCTATCGCATCACCTACGCAGGGGCGTTTGCCGACGCCAGCCTCCATCTCGACGTCACCCTCGGCACGGTCAATACAGTGGTCCTTATTTGTAGCAGCTTCACCATGACGCTTGCCGTGCACAGCGCTCAGACCGGTCGTCAAAGACTGTTACTTTTGTTTCTCCTTACCACCATGCTGATCGGTCTGGTATTTCTCGGCATCAAATTCGTCGAGTGGTCTCATGAGATTGAGGAGAACCTTGTCCCTGGCCATGGGTTTATCTACCCTGGCTCGTACACTCAGCCGGCGAAACTCTTCTTCTCGCTCTATTTCCTCATGACCGGAGTCCACGCCCTCCACTTATTCATCGGTATGGGGGTGCTGGCAGTCCTGCTCGTCCAATCCTGGCTGGGCCGCTTCTCGCCTCAGTACCACACGCCGATCGAAATCGCCGGCCTCTACTGGCACTTCGTCGATATTGTCTGGCTCTTTCTGTACCCGCTGTTGTATTTGATCGATGTCTATCACTGAAAGCGCAAGTATGAAGGAAACGATTGTCTCACGGAAAGTCTACCTCGGTGTCTTCGTGGCGTTACTGATCTTAACCCTCTCAACCTACGGCATCGCGTTCGTTGATCTGGGACCTGGGAATGTTGCCGTCGCCCTCGCCATCGCGATTGGTAAGGCGCTGTTAGTTGCGCTGTTCTTCATGCACCTGCGTTACAGTCCCAAACTGACATGGGTAGTTACCGGCGGAGGTTTATTTTGGCTCGGCATCCTTCTAGCGCTGACGTTAAGCGATTATTTGACACGAGGATGGCTTGCGGGCGTCGGGAAATGACTCACAGCACGTCACATGTGAATGACGTGCTGTGGAAAGGAAAAAGTCAGGTAGGGCTTACGGCGACGGCGGGGAAGGGCGGAGGGCTAAAGCGCCAGCCTGGGGGGCCTGCGTTGATTGGGGTGACACGAGCGAGCGGAGCGTGATACCGGCGAAAGTCTGCTGGAGCAATTGGGTGCGTTGGGCGAGAAGATGAGAGACCGGATCGTCGCTCTCTGTGGGGTGTTCCGCTCCCGCGGAGTCGGAGCCCTCAAGGAGGGTTAACACGTCACTGACAGACACTTGTTCTGGTGGACGTCCCAGGACGACGCCTTCTGGCTCGGCGGTACGGTAGAGCAAATCGCGGCGGACGAACTCATCGACGAGTTCGTCAAGATTTGCGGTAGATACGCCGAGCGTGGTGGCAAGTTCCGTTACGCGCCACGGCGCTTCTTTTGCCAGATAACGGCGGGTGACCTCGGCGAGAGCCGAGAGTGCCAGCCACGCCCGGAACACATAGCCGCGCCGTTGCCAGGAAGCGCGCGGGCGGTACGCGTAGGGGTGCTGGTAGACATAGGCTACCTCGCCGCCGACCAACACGATCAGCCATCCGACATAGAGCCAAACCAGGAACACGACCAAAATCGCAAGACTTGAATATACCGCGGTGTAATAGACCGAACGCGCCACAAAAGCGGTAAACGCGGCGCCGACCAACTGCCACAAAAGTGCTGCGCTTACCCCGCCGACGAGAGCCGCCGAAAAACTCACGCGCGTATAGGGGATGAGCTTATACAAGAAGGTAAAGGCGATGCAGAGAAAGACGAATGGCATCACGCGCGTGAGCAGCGTGATTACAAAGCCCATATAAGGGAGCTGCAGCAGTTCCTGCATGAGCCAGTGGCTCTGGGTCGAAGCGGTTAAGGCCACGGCGGTGAAGACTAAGACCGGTCCGACCAGTGCCAGGCTGAAATAGTCACTGAATTTGCGGGTCAGGCTGCGCGCGCGGCGCACGCGCCAGAGATAATTCAGGGCCTCTTCAATCTGGCTCATAAGAGAAAAGACAGTGTAAAACAGCCCAGCCAAGCCCAGCGCGCCGAGTACGCCGACCCGAAGATTGTTAACAAACTCGATCGTTCGACGGGTAATATCCTCTCCTTGAGGGCCGAGGGGCGCGAGAGCCTGGAGCAGAAATGGCTCGATTGAGTGTTGCACGCCAAAAGCCTTGAGTACGGAAAACACCACGGCGAGAAACGGGACCAGGGAGAGCAGGGTAGTATAGACTAACCCCATGGCCTGAAGGGTGAGCAGACCATTCCAGTATTCCTCCCCGACGGCCTTCGCCAGACGGCGAAAGAAATTCCTCAGCCGAATTAGAGGGTAGAGAAGTGAATGAGTCCCCCACCATGAGCGCTGAACTTGCTCGGCATCAGAGTGAAGTAAGTCTGTCACTGGACGTCCTCCCGACCGATAGAAGACTCCTCCTTAAATTCATTTCCTGCCCTGAGGCAGCGAGGATAAAACCCACAGGCGGCCCGCCTCACGAAATGCGTTGGTGTCGGCCGTCCGCTACGAGCGCCGGCATCACCGCTTTTTGCTGTGTTAACATCCTGACCACGGCCTGAAAGTGCTTCTCGACCTCCTCGCGATCCCATTCGTCGGAGAGGGTCTCTCGGCCGCCGCGCTCAATCATCACGGCCTGGCGTAGCAGAGCGGCTCGATCCTCCTCCCTACGGGTGTAGGCTGCGATGCCGCCGATCGTGTCGAGCAGGCGGACTGTCACCGCCATACTTGTGCGTCCATACTGCCGGATCTGGGTAAAGGCAGCGTCGACCGCCCCCGCAAACGTTACCACGTCAGCGATGACACGCAGGTTCCCATCCTCGTCATAGCGGTGTGGAGCCGGAAGCACGCGGGTCGCCAGACGACAGAGGGCCGCGCCGAGCCGATCCACGCAACTCACCGCGGTAAAGGGGTCATTCATCCCGGGAGAGAGCGCACGGACAGCAACCTCTACCAACTGGTTGAGGGCAAACTCGACGTCTTGCGTCAGGGTGCGTTCGCTGCCCAGAATAAAGGCGGCGCGGATCTGCTCGCCAAGGGCCTGGTCAACCCGCGCCCCAGGCCAGGCCAGAACAAGATCTCCGCCAGGCATCACAAAACGTCCAGGACGGTGGCGAACGCGGAAGATGAGATCGCGCTCGGTGGCGACCTTCATTAGAGCGCCGGCGTCAATGGCTTGCAGATAGCCACTGGTGATGGCCGCGACCGGATGCACCTCGCGTTCGAACCCTTCTGGCACTTCTCCTTTGTCCTCCGGTTGCTGTTGCTCAGGCACCTCACGGCCCAATTCTTCGGGAAAGAGCCGGTCAATAGCGGCGTCGAGTTCACGGTCGACAACCTCGATGACGGTACTCACCTGGATAGAGACGGACGCGTGGTGGATAAAGTAGATCAAGACGCCGAGGCTCGCGACCGCCAGAGCTAGGGCCACGGTGATCGAGACGTACGGCACGAATTCGCTACCGTCCGCACCGCGGACCGTGCGCAACACGAGCAAGCAGTACAAGAAGGTTGCGATGAAGGTACCGAGCACGACTTGGTTGCCCGTGTCACGCATGAAGTTGCGTAGCAGCCGGGGGCCAAACTGCGAAGAGGCTAACGAGAGGGCCACGATCGTAATCGAAAAAACGACCCCGGCAACGGTGATCATCGAGCCGGCAACGGTAGAGAGCAATCCGCGCGCACCCTCCGGCCCTCCGGCCCAAAGCCACCCAACGTTCTCGAGCACTTTATGCTTAATCGCCTCGTCCAAGGCGACCGTGGCGAATGATAGACCGATCGCCGCGGCGGCCATCAGCGCGGGCACAAACCAGAGGCTGGAGCGGAGTGCGTCCCACAGAGCGAGGAATCGAGTTTTCATTGGCCGCCGTTTGCGGGTTGCGCCTGGTCGGTGGTGTCTCGCCGGGCGGGCAACTCGGTGAACCGGTTGAGCGCATCGGCAATGCCGCGCGGCCGCGGCACCGTGCCCTGTCCGGCAGGCCAACCCTCGCGCTGGCGGGCGCGGTCGCCGTCGTGCTCTTCGGTCTGGTCGTGGAAGAGGACTTGGTGCGTCGGAAAGGGAATGTCGATGCCGTTGGCCGTCAGCGTCCTTTTAATGGCCTGCAGGACTTGGTCTTGGAGGTCGAGCGCGTCCGCCCGCCGTGGTGGCGTAACCCACCAGCGGGTGCGGAGGTTCACGCTAAAGTCAGCGAGCTTGACCACTAGCACGTCGGGAGGCGGATCCTCTAGCACCCCCTTCACGCCGCGAACTGCTTCTAGGATGAGCTCTCGGGCCCGGTCGATGTCATCGCCGCAGCCGATCCCGACATCGTATTCTAAGCGGCGGCGGTCGAAGGCGGTGTTGACGGTCACCGACTCGGTGAAGAGCTTGCCGTTGGGGATGACGACGCGACGGCCGTCATAAGTGCGGATCATCGTGGCACGCGTCTGTATGTCTTCGACCGTCCCTTCAAAAGAGCCGACTACAATTTGGTCGCCAACACGGAAGGGCTCGGTCAACAGCAGCAGGACGCCGGCCAAAAAGTTCTGCAAGATGTCACGGAAGGCAAAGCCGATCGCTACGCTGCCGATGCCGAGCAGCTCAATCAGGTCTCCCGCCTTAAACGAGGGAATAACGATGGAGAGGGCCACGAGCACACCGATAAAGATCACGATCCACTGCGCCACGCGGCCAAGGGCCAACCCGAGGTTACGATGGCGCCGACGTCGCTCGGTGAATCGGGCGACCCCCGTTTTGATTCCCTTCGCGACTGCGTAGAAGAGGCCGAAAGCGAGCAAGGCCAACACCAGATTCGGAAGGGCCGCAATCACCCCGTTGATCATCTGCCCGATCTTGTCCCACGCTGTAGAGATATCGAAATTCATGCCTCCCCCTTACAGCAGAGATGTCGAGATAAAGCCGTCATCCCGGTAGCTGGCCGGCATACGCAATAGTGCTGAGCAAGGCATTTTCACTTTGGCGTGAGTCGAGCCGCGTGTGTTGTACCACGATGGGCACATCCGACTCAATAAGACTCGCGTAATCTACCCCGTGGGGAATCGGCTCCGGATCAGTTAATACGTTCAACCGCAGGTGTTTCGTGCGACGAGCGGGGACGGTAACACGATAAGGACCAACGGGCTCGCGATTAGAGTAATAGATCGTCATTTCCACGTGCGCGTCTTGATCGGAGGCGTTGAGGAAGCAGAGTGTTTCGTGGCTGGTAAATTCTGGCTCTGGCCCGTGACTCCAGGCGGGAATATATCCTTCGGCGACCGCCCAGCATGTGCAACCAATGACTTTGCTCATAAACACATCTCCTTCTCAGGATTACACCGCATACCGCTCGGCATCTGCACGTTTGAATTCCAGCCCCAGCCCGGGCCGCGAGAGGTCAGGGACCAGGACCCCGTTGACCGGCGTTAAAGCGCCGTCGAACAGGAGGTGCTCGATCCGCGCATGGTCGTGGAAGTACTCTACATGGCGCGCTGAGGTGAGGGCACAACACAGGTGAGCATGGAGGGAAGGCGCAGTATGGGCCGAGAGGGGCAGCGAACGGGCAGCGCAAAGCGCGCCCACCCGCAGGAAGTCCGTGATGCCCGCGCAGCGAGTGGCGTCAGCCTGTAAGACATCGACCGCACCGGCCTCCAGCATGCGGCGGAAGTAGAACAGATCATAGCCATATTCTCCAGCAGTGATATCCATTCCTGCGGGGGCGCGGTCGCGGAGCAGCTG
>Ga0187894_10002250_pt1 | contig 23251 bp, 16 predicted proteins | sample GBC1701081metaG_FD_136650 | JGI IMG/M metagenome (GOLD analysis project Ga0187894, IMG submission 136650) | White microbial mat communities from a lava cave in the Kipuka Kanohina Cave System on the Island of Hawaii, USA - GBC170108-1 metaG ... | reverse complement strand
GCGTCTTGAGCAAGGCGCGAAGCTCCTCACTCGGTAGCAGATCAACTTGTTCAGGTGTTAGAAGCATCGTTGCGACTCGGAGCCGGAGAGTAACATGATTTCAGAAATCCCGTGAGTAATTACCCTACGTCAAAGTCAAAGGTAAGTGGAAGTATCTTTATCGCGCCGTCGATTCGACGGGGCAAACGATCGAATTTATGCTCAGCGCGAAGAGAGACGCAAAGGCCGCCAAACGGTTCTTCCGCAAGATGCTCGGGACCCCATCACACTCATCTCCGCGGGTGATCAACGTCGACAAGAATCAATCATATCCGCCGGCGGTCGAGCAGTTGAAGAATGAAGGAATCCTCTCTAACGGCACTCACCTCCGACAATGCAAATATCTCAACAACATTGTGGAACAGGATCATCGGTTCATCAAAAGGCGGGTCAATCCCGGACTCGGGTTCTTCAGTTTTGGGACGGCAGGTCGAACAATCAAAGGTTATGAGGCGATGCATATGGTGAGAAAAGGGCAGGTTGAAGGAATCGGGAAAAGCGACATTCGCGGACAAGTGAGATTCGCAGAGAGCCTCTTCAAGGTTGCCGCCTAAAGAGAAGTCAGGACCTGGCTTTTTCCGTCCCCACACAATCTTTGCAACAGAACCGTAAAAGCAAAAGTGTCCTGACTTCAGGTAAATGCCACTATTTCCTATGAGTTTTCTTCGCGTCTCAGGGATAGTCGCTTGATTTCCAGCCTGTGTCTCAAGATTTCCTCAACCACCGCGCATATATTTGGGTCTGTGGGAATTGCCATGATCGGTGCCCGCATATTGTGGTCACTGGTCACTACAAGTCCAATTAAGTACCACGTTGACTAAGTTTTCTTATATTGAGAATTATCAGCGAAAACCTGCTGGTAATGTCTGTTCAGTTTGGTTCTGGCTGATTCAATCGGTCTTTTTTTCTTAGCTTGACGTGTTACTTTTTCATATCCCTATTCTTAACTATAGGATATACAAACGCAAATAGACTTAGTTAACGCGGTACTTAGTGGTGCATCCACCAAGTCTATGCAGCTTTGGGCAACTTGGCGATTCCCGATTGACGACGGGGCTGATGTCTGCGACGTCGGCCCCAAACAAAGCGTCCAACACGCAAAGGGCTGTCCGAGTTGTTGCGGATCACTCAAGGCGGTGGCGATAACTTCGGCCACCCGCTCGGCGCTGTACGTGGCAGGGCGTCCCGAGCGAGGGAGATCTGCCAATCCATCGAGCCCTTCGTTATTAAATCGCTTGAGCCAACTGCGCACGGTGATTTCAGTCAGTTCCAACTCCTGCGCAATGGTAGGCGCTCGCTTTCCTTTGCTAGCGAGGAGAATGATCCGTGCGCGCCGACTTCACGCGCCGCTGCAGTTCGTGATCGCGCCAATTTTGCAATCGCGGCTTTTTCTTCGCCTGTTAATTCTCGCAGTTTGATCGCCATCCGCAGTCTCCTGAATCGCCGCGGATTCTATAAGAGACTTGAAGGTGAGTATGGTGATAAGCGGCGCAGGCACGGGCGGCGCCATTAGCGGCGTGGCCCGCCGTCTCTAAGGAACACAATCCCAAGCGTATCATTGTTGGCGCTGACCCGGTCGGCTCCATTCTCGCCCAGGAAGAAGACGAAGTAGATACCTACAAGGTCGAAGGCATCGGATATGACTTCATCCCCGCAGTCCTTGATCGTTCCCTGATTGATGTGTTGGTAAAAACGGAAGATAAAACGGCCTTTGCTTTGGCCAGGCGGCTGATTGCCGAAGAAGGCCTCTTGTGTGGCGGTTCGTCGGGGGCGGCCATGTATGCCGTGTTTGACTAGGCCCGACACCTGCCTGCTGCTGCCAACTGTGTGGTGATTCTGCCGGATGGCATGCGGTGGCGCGGCGATTATAGCGCCCGGATCAGTTTAAGCGGAGCATTACATTTAATCATAAGGGGACTTTCTGACAGCGACATATACGTCTGTCCCCTTGGCAGTGAGATTGCAAATAGCAGAGATCGTCGTCCCCGGATGTCTCGCCAGGCGTTGCCTGGGTGACGGCCGCCGCCAACCGGGTTCATCTTTCGTGAACGCGCACGGGTGTTCATTGAAGGGAAGACATGTTTCTTGTGAGAGGAGATTCTATGAATATGAGGAAGAAGTCGAATGTAGAAATTGCTGAGTCGAGCAGTGACGCTACGCTGGAGATGTCTGCCGCCGCCGAAGTTTCTCAGGAATCGGACGCGGCTAAAGCGGAGCGCGCCGAGCAGCTCAAGGCCGCGCAGGACAAGGCGGCGCAGTTAATGCGCGAGCAACGGTATGATGAGGCCCGGCGCGTTCTGAAAAACGCCGAAACTCTCCGGGCGCAAAAGGCCCCAACCGAGCCGGTTGCTGAAGTGGATTTGGCGGCGAAAATTGCGACAGCGCAGGATAAGGTTACGCAGTCAACGCTGGAGGAGAATTATAAGGAGGCGCGCCGTGCGCTCAAAGAGGTGGAAGCGCTGCGGGCGGAAGAGACCAATATCCGGCGCCTGGCCAAGGCGCAAGCGGAGCGCGAAAGGGCAGCTTGGCTGACGACCGAGGGCAAGTATGCCGAAGCCCAGCAAGCGCTCGAACGAGCGGATGAGTTGGAGGCGCAGGTGAAAGGATGGAAGGGGCGGCCCAAACGCTTCTTTGCTTCGATGCGCTCGCGGTTGCCGGAGCGGTTAAAGGCGGAGCGCAAGGACGAAACGAAAAAGCCTGAGTCGGCAGCCGAACAGCCGGTGGCGGAATCCATGCGGATTGTGAAAGTGCATTCGCGGATTGCGGCGGCCGTCGGGTTGCTGCCGGGTGGCCTCTTGAACTTCGTGGCCGTGCTCGCCGTGCAGGCGCCGATGGTCTGGCGGATTGCCCGCGCGTTTGGTCAGAACGTGAGCAAAGAGCAAATTCGCGGGGTGCTGTTATCGTTATTTACCTCGATCATTCCGGGCCTGGTGGGACAGGGAACCGGCTTGGCGATTGCCTCGCTTCCAGCCGTGATAGCGGGTACGGTGGTGTACTTTGTGGCGACGCCGATCCTGGCCTACGCCCTGACGCGCGCGGTGGGCAATGTGTTCATCATGCATTTCGAGAGCGGCGGAACCTTATTAACCTTTGATCCTAAAGCGTTCACCGAGTATTTCGTCAGCGAATTCAAGAAAGCTGGCGGAACCCTGCGCAAGGCGGACGAACCTGCGCCCACCACGAGTGAGGCGCCCGCTTAATCTGCGAGGTTTTCAGCGACACGGGTTCCCTTCGTAGTACCCAGATGCTGCGCCAGATGCTGCGCCAGATGCTGCGCCAGATGCTACGAAGGATGAAAGACTGCGGGAACGAAGAGAGCAAAGGGTGAGAAAGCGGATTTTGACTTTCCCGCTTTCTCCTCGCGCCTCTTCTGTTTCCGGCGGGGAGTAGTGTGCCCACAGACCGAGACGCGAGAGGGCAATAATACGGAGGAGCGCGTGCCTATTACCGGAATTTTTAGTGACAAAGATTGGACGGCATCGGTAAACGAAGCGGATACGCCGACCGAGCCAATAGACAAAACAACGGACGAGAAGCCCAAGAAGCCTCGGTTACGGAAGCCGTGGCGGCTCTTCAAATGGGGACTTGTGTTGCTCGTGGGGGCAGTGGTCTTTATTTTCCATGACCGCATGTTGGTGACAGTGGGGGCGGGCGAAGTAGCGGTGGTGTACTACCGACTCTTTGGCGGCACCGAGCACAACCGGATCGCGCGCGAAGGATTACACATCATCGCACCGTGGGATAAGTCTTATCTCTATGTAGTGCGGAGCCAGATTCTGGTGGAATCGCTGACGATCCTTTCCAAGAATGGTCTGGAGGTTCATCTGGATGCACAAATCCGCTTCCATCCCATCCCCGATATGGTGCCGCATTTGCACCGGCGCTTCGGGTCGAATTATGTCAATACATACGTGACGCCGCAGTTGAAAGGCTCGGTGCAACAGGTCATTGGGCAGTTCCTTGCCGAGGAGGTCTATAGCTCTGAAACGGGGGCATCTATCAGCCGGATCTTTGAAAGTACGAAACAATCTATCGGCGGAGGATTCCTGGAGATAGAGGATGTCGCGCTCTTCAACATCAAGCTCCCGGAACAAGTGCAGACGGCGATCCAGAATAAAGTGGAAGCCCAACAGAACGCCCTGGCCGCCGCCTTCAAAGTGGAGCAGGAAAAGGAAGAAGCGAAGCAGAAACTGGAAGAGGCAAAGGGGCTGCAAGAGTACGCCAAACTGGTTCCCAGTATCCCCCCGAGTGTTTTGCTCTGGAAAGGGATCGAGGCGACGCAGGAATTGGCGAAATCGCCGAATTCCAAGGTGGTGGTGATTGGGGCCAAAGGCGACCTCCCACTCATTCTGGGCAACATGCCCAACGTGAAGTGATATGCCCATCGAGACTCGACATCGTTGGTTGCCCGTCGGGCTGCTGGTTGTCTTGAGCCTGCTCTTTTCCGGTTGCATCCATCTGGCGCCATTGCCGTATGGGGGGCAGCGCGAGGAGGCGCGTGCGCTGGGAAAAATCCTGCTCTCGCTCACGCCGGAGGCCCGGGCAGAAGTATTGAAGGAGCACAAGGTAGCGCAGGAACTGCGCATCACGCTGGATGAATTGGCGAAATTAGCGCGGCCCGAATTCACCAAACGATTCCATTCTTATTCCGAGCAGTTCCTCGCCATCCAGAAGAAGCGGCGCGAGCTAGTGCAGGCGCTAAACAGTCGGCAGTGGAGCAGCCCGATGGTGCGGGCCGTCCAACAGGGATCCATACAGCTTCTGCAATACGATCTGGAGCGCATTCAGAAATGGATTGAACTGGCCGAAGGGGTAAGGTTACGAGTGGAGTTGGGCCGCGAGGAAAATTTCCCGGAGTTAACCATGCTGAGTAAGCAGTTGGATATTTTCCTCGCCACGACGAGCGCCCTGGACCCGTTCGGCAATCGCATTCGCGCCTTACAGGAGGCGTTTGGCTTGAGCGAGACGGATTTACCATGATCAACCTGACCCGGGCGCCGGAAAAGGATGGCAAAGATTGCCGACTTTCTCTTAGTTTTCACCCCCTGCTTCATCTTTATATTTCGACGGTGCGTAAACACGCGACCAATGTTCTTTCGGCCCTCGAACAAGTTTTCACCGGCACTTCTTTTGGGCCGCACATGCGAGATGGCTCTAGCTTTTGATTCTGTTGCCACGTCGGCGCCCGGTCGGACAGGTCTGCCGTCATCCGTTTATCCATCCGTTTATCTGCCGGGTGCAAAACCGGCCACAATGCGAAGCTGCCTCGACAGGAGGTTTCCTTTTAAGGTTTGAATAAGGTCGCGGTGTGCCTACACAGCGGCAATAGTCCGGGCGCGAAGGTTGGCGACAGCGTCGGGTACATTTTGAATGCAAGAGAGAATTACTTTGTCACGCAGATGAGTTTCAGTTATTGCCACGTTTATCTGACGCTCAAGGACGAGCAAACCGTGGCCGGCGCAAGATGGCTGCCCCCGCCAGCCCAATTCACATTGAGCAACAACGAGGTGCATGTCTGGCGGGCCTCGCTGGATCAGAATGAGGCGACGATGGCCGGATTATGGGAGTTGCTTACGACGGAGGAACGCCGGCGAGCGCAACGATATTGTTTTCAAAAGGGGCGGCGGCAATTCGTTGTTGCGCGCGGCGTACTCCGGCGGATCATTGCGCTCTATACGGAGCTTCACCCCGCCACCCTGACGCTCACGAGCAATCGCTATGGGCGTCCTTCACTATCCAGCGACTCGAACCCGGCAGAGCTGGAATTCAATTTGTCCCATTCCGGCAACCTGGTTCTGTATGCCTTTAGTCGCGGACGCGCTGTCGGGATTGATATTGAGGCGGTGAGGAAAGAAATCGCCACGCTTAATATCGCGGAAAATTTCTTCTCACCGGATGAAGTCGCCGCGCTCAAGGCTGTGCCGGCGGACATGCGCACGGCGGCATTTTTTAATTGTTGGACGCGCAAGGAGGCATTTATCAAGGCCGTGGGAGAAGGGCTTTCATATCCCCTGCATAATTTCTCAGTCTCTCTTGCTCCTCATGAAGAGGCTGCGCTGCTGAGTGTGCGGGGAGATCAACGCGCCGCCGCACGTTGGAAGATATATGCGCTGGAGCCTGGCGCTGGTTACAGCGCCGCGGTGATCGCCGAGAACCCTCCGTTTTCACTGCGAGAATGGGAATATGTTTGCGATTGAGCGAGGAAGCAGGCAAAGGCAAAGGCCCCATTGAGATCACACTCCAACAATATCCGGGGCGGGAATAAGGGAATTGGTGAGCACGACTAAGGCATTCAACAATTTGATGACTTGGCTGGGACAAGCGTTTGGCCTTTCCGGTACGGGGAAACTGGCCGGGATGGGAGGAAGTTCCGGACTATCCAAGCTTCTTCTCCTTCTCCTCCCCAAGCTTCTTCTTCTCCTGCTTGTGATACCGGTTGGCGCAGTGCTGCTTGGCATCTGGCGTGGCGTCCGGCTGGTCATGGGCAGGGTTGCCTCCGTTGGGCGGAGCCTGTGGCGATGGATCGTCACGAAACCCGTCCTGATCTTGCTCGTCGCGGCGAGCGCCGTGTGGCTCGGGTTCGCAGTCCGGATAGCGTATGACAATTTGCAGGATCGTCAGGTCTCTATTGCGGCGGGTTCTCGGACGGCGGAAAGCTATGCGTTGGCGCAGGCGTTGCAGACAGTCGCCGCGGACCACTACCCGCGCATCAGAGTCATAGTCCTGGAAATCGAAGGGGCGACAGGGCCGCTGGAAGAGGGCTTGGTTCAACTGGCCGCCGTGCCATTCGATACGCCAGCGGGGCCGAGCGCGCGTAGTGTGGCTGCGCTCACCCCGCAGAGCCTACTGCTGGCGCGCAGCGACGTGGACAAACGAGTGGTTTACGCGCTGACGCAAACGCTGCTCGAACGCGGGCCGGAACTCGCGGACGCAATCAAAAATGCCGCGCTTCGTCCGCTCGCGGCCAATGTGCAAAAGCCGGGCGTTACGCGCGAGTCCGCCGCGCCATTGCCTCCATTGCCTCCATTGCCTCCATTGCCTCCATTACATCAGGGCGCAACGGCTTTTTACGAGCGGGACAAGACCCGGCTTGTCTACAAATACCCCGTTCTCAGCGCGCTCGCACTCGCAGGATTGGTTATTGGCGGGGGGTGGGGCTTGGAATTCGGACGCCGGTTGCGGCGTAAACGGCAGACAGAGCGAGAACGTCAGGAGCGAAGATGGGCGGAACTGGCAGCGCGCGCGCCGTGGAGCTTCTCGCGGATCCTGCAGGAAAGCGCCGGGGAAGCTGCTCCGCTCGGTGCGCGGCCCGATGGGTCTGGGGCAGTGGCAACAACTTCGTCAGGACGACGTGGTTGGGCTGGTTTGTCTAAACTCAGGATGAAAGTCAGAGGTCGGTAAGCGGAGGTCTTTATCAAAATGGACAGCTTAGCTCAAGAACACGCTACGGAACCGATTGCCATCATTGGCCTGGCCTGTCGGCTACCGGGTGGAGCCAATACACCGGAAGCCTTCTGGTCGCTTTTGTCCAAGGGGGAGAGGGGTATTAGCGAAGTTGCTAAAACAAACCGCGAGTGGGCCTGGCCCGATGACTTGGCTGAGGTTCCACCTTATGCTGGATTTTTAGAGCAGGTAGACCAGTTTGATGCGCCCTTCTTTCACATTTCCCCCAAAGAAGCCGTCGCTTTGGATCCGCAACAACGTTTGCTGCTGGAAGTAAGCTGGGAGGCGCTGGAACATGCTGGGATCAATCCCGAGTCGCTGTGTGGCTCGGATGCAGGCGTTTTTGTAGGCATTTTCTCCAACGATTACCAACTGCTTCAGATCAAACAAAATGATGCGCCTCATTTGTATGGGAGCACCGGCACCTCCGCCGCCACGGCTTCCGGACGCTTGTCCTATTTTTTGGGCTTGCAGGGGCCGGCGATTTCGATTGATACGGCGAGTTCGAGTTCCCTGGTTGCTTTTCATCTCGCCTGCCGGAGTTTGCAGAACGGTGAATGTCAGATGGCGCTGGCCTCCGGCGTCAACTTGATCCTGGCCCCGGAATTGACGCTGGCGTTTGCCCACGCCGGGATGTTGTCGCCGGATGGGCGCAGCACGGGCTTCGATGCGGCAGCGAACGGGTATGTGCGCGGGGAAGGTTGCGGCGTGGTCGTGCTGAAGCAGATCTCCGCAGCCCAGCGCGCGGGAGACAACATTCTGGCGGTCGTGCGGGGCACTGCCATCAATCAGGACGGCGCCAGTCAAGGGCTGACGGCTCCCAACGGGGCTTCGCAGGAAGCGGTCATTCGCAAAGCTCTGGCGGCGGCGGGACTCCAACCGGAAGACGTGTCTTATGTCGAAGCGCATGGATCGGGCACCCCGGTCGGTGACCCGATTGAGGGGCAGGCTCTACAGGCCGTGTATGGGCAGGGACGGCGCACGCCTTGGCTAATCGGTTCGGTCAAATCGAATATCGGCCATTTGGAAGCGGCGGCCGGCATCGCGGGCGTTATCAAAACCGTCCTGGCGCTTCAACATCGCTGTATTCCTCCCCATCTCGGTTTCAACCATCTCACCCCCAACCTGAGCGGACTGCAAGCAGAAATTCCTGCCACGGGACGCCCCTGGCTAGTGGACAATGGTCAGCCGCGTCGCGCCGGGGTGAGTTCGTTTGGCTTCAGCGGAACCAATGCCCACGTCATTTTGGAAGAAGCGCCTGCGGCTGAAAAAAACGCAGTCGAGCGCCCAGGTGGAGAATCACCTTTTCACCTGCTCCCCTTGAGCGCCAAAAATGAGCAGAGCCTGCGTTGTCTGGTCAAAAGTTATGGCGCTTATCTCACGGCGCAACCCAATGTCTCGCTGGCAGACCTGAGTTATACCGCCAGTGTAGGTCGCGCCCATTTTGAACACCGCGTGGCGGCCGTGGCTGAATCGCGGGCGGAATTACAATCTCAATTGCACGCTTTTGTGGCCGGCGAACCCGTACCGGGCCTGGTGAGCGGGCTGGTCAACACGAAGCAGAAACCGAAGATCGCGTTTTTATTCACGGGAGGCGGCGCTCAGTATGTACACATGGGCCGCGAGTTGTTTGAAACACAACCGCTCTTTCGCCGGATCATCACTAGCTGTGATGAAATCTTACGCCCCCATTTAGAAACGCCTTTGCTGGAAGTCTTGTATCCAGCGGTGGAAACTTCCTCACCGATTGACGAAATGCGTTATATGCAGCCCGCGCTCTTCGCTATTGAATACGCCTTGGCGAAACTGTGGCAATCCTGGGGTATTCAGCCCGACGTAGTCCTGGGACATAGCCTGGGGGAATATGTGGCGGCTTGTGTCGCAGGAGTCTTTTGCCTGGAGGATGGCCTGAAACTCGTGGCCAGGCGAGGTCAACTGATGGACACAACGGCGCGGGGCGAAATGGTGGCGCTGGAAGCGGATGAAGGCGAAATTAGCGAGGTAGTCTCCTGCTTTGCCGAGACGGTTTCCATGGGGGTCATTAACGGCGTCAAGAACACGGTGATCTCCGGTCAACCGCAGGCGATTGAGGCGATTTTGGCCCGCCTGCCGCAGATCAAAGCTACGAAACTCAACATTACCTGCGCCTCGCACTCGCCCTTGATGGAACCCATTATGGCCGAATTCGCCGCCGCAGCGAGCCACGTGTCCTTTGCCCCGCCGCAAATCCCGCTGGTCTCTAATAACCTGGCGGCAATCGCGGATGAGAGCGTTATGAATCCGGCTTATTGGGTACGTCATCTGCGGGATACGGTGCGCTTTGGCGAAAGCGTGGAGGTCTTACACCAACAGGGTGTCCGGGTTTTTGTGGAAATTGGCCCGAAACCGATCTTGCTGGGAGTAAGTCAAAATCATCTCTCCAGCCTTGCGCTACGCACTGCGGCTTCCTTTGCGGCGGGGGAACTGGAAACCATGTCCTGGCTGCCCAGTTTACGCCCCAACGTTCCTGAGCGGCGCACGATGTTGGAAAGTCTGGCGGAACTTTACGTGCGCGGCTTTTCGGTGAACAAGGCTGATTTTGCGTCAGCGGAAGTAAACGAAAAGGGTTCCGTCGAGCGACGACGATTAGTCTTGCCGGCGTATGCGTTTCAGCGCCAACGGTACTGGCTCCCTGCCACGGCGGAGCGCGTGATGTTTGCGGCGCAAGGCGTCAACGCAAACCAGGGACAACTCCCTGCATTACACAATGAGCAGCCTCGCGCGAAACAAAAACTGGCGCTGGCGAATGACCCGGCGATTCGCTTCGGGTTTGACCTGAGCAAAGCGTTATTCCCTTATCTCAACCATCATCGTATCTTTGGTCGTGCGTTGCTGTCGGCAGGACTTTACTTTGAATTTGCGCTTACTTGCGGCAAAGATATTTTCAGTACCTATCGGCTCTGCCTGGAAAATGTCACCCTGCAACAACCGCTCCGGTTGCCGGATGAGCCAACAGCGATTCGGACGACGCAGGTCGTCTTGACGCCGGAAAAAAACGGCGCGATGGATTTTCAAGTGTATAGCGTGTCGGATCGGCCGGACAGCGAACCGACTTGGATTTCGCACGCCTTCGGACGCCTTTGTCACGCTGAAGAGCTTGAACCGGACAAGGTCAGGAGCTTGTCGAATGAGAAGGCTGATCTTCAGTCCCTGCGGCAACGCTGTCCCGCGGAAGTTGTGGTCGAAAACTATTATGCGCAGGTAGCCCAGTGGCGCCTTACTTACCGCATAACGGATGATGGAGCGGACGAAAATCCGCACTACCAGGTACTGAAAAGCTTGTGGCGCGGCTCTGGCGAGGCGCTGGGACAGGTTCATTTGCCCCCCTCGCTATTCAACGAAGCAGAAGGCCTGGCCCTGCATCCGCTGTTGCTCGAAGGCGGAATTCAGGTAGCGCAAGCTACTTTTGCGGCGGCGCACCTCAGCCACGATGAAACGTATCTCCCTGTTGGCGTAGGCCGTCTCCATCTGTTCCGTTCCGTCATCGGCGACGTATGGGCCTACGCCCGCCTCGACGTTGAAGATCAGGCGATGGTCAAGGCGGAAGTTTTACTCCTTGATGAGCAGGGCTTGATCGCCAGGATGGAGGGGCTTTCCTTCAAACGCACAACGCGGGAGGCATTGTTCCGGCCTGTGGTGGTGGGGATCCAAACAACAGAACGCGCACAACAGGTCGGGTTGTCCGAGCAACTGGCTCAAGCCAGTCCCGCTCGACGGCAATCCCTGCTGAAAGATTATGTGCATGGCCAGGTGCGTAACGTTTTAGGCGTGCGTCCGACTCAATCCCTGTCCACGGAACATTCCCTCCGCGAGTTGGGGCTTGATTCGCTGATGAGCGCCACGTTGAAGAGTCGTTTTGAACGTGACTTCAAAGTGATGTTTCCGTTAGACCGGCTGCTGCAAGCGGATAGCACCGTACCCAGGCTGGTGAATTTCCTGCTGGACAAGCTTGCGCCGACCCCGACAGCGCCTGTCGCGCCGCCGCCGGTTGCGCGAACGAACGGCACAGCCAAAGCTCCGGTTGATTTCCATGACGCGGCGGCGGACATCCCACAAATCCATGCCGTCGTCACCGTTCAGGAAGGGCGCAAACTCAAGATAGATGATCGCTGGGTATTTGATTTTGCCTCCTGTAATTATCTGGGTTTGGATTTGCACCCGGAGGTTATGAACTCGATTTTACCAGCGGTACAAAAATGGGGCGTCCACCCCAGTTGGACACGGGCAGTGGCTTCGCCAGGCATTTATGAGGAGTTGGAACAAGCCTTAGCCAAATTGATGGGCGTCTATTCGACCTTGGTTTTTCCGGCGGTGACGCTGCTCCACGCCGGGGTCATTCCGGTGTTGGCGGGGCAGGATGGCGTTATCTTCAAAGACATCTCGGCCCATCGTTCCATTGATGAAGCTTGTCGTCTGGCTCAGACAACAGGAGCCGAGGTGGTAGTCTTCAAGCATAACGATGCGGTTGATTTGGAGCAACGATTGGCTCAGTGCTCCTTGGAACGTACCAAGATCATCGCGATTGATGGCGTTTATTCCATGTCCGGGGCCTATCCGCCGTTACCGCAGTTTGCCCGACTCGCCAAACAGTACAACGCCACCGTCTACATGGATGACGCGCATGGAATGGGGATTATCGGTGAACACCCCACCGCCGAGATGCCTTATGGGTTTAAGGGGAACGGCGTAGTCAACCACTTTGGGCTGGATTATGCAGCCGACCGCTTGGTGTATGTGGCGGGTCTCTCTAAATCCTATTCCTCGTTCGGGGCGTTTATTACCTGCACTGATGAAGCGATCAAGAATAAATTTCGGTCAGCGTCTACCTTTATCTTCTCCGGGCCGTCACCTGTCGCCAGTTTAGCCAGCGCCCTGGTGGGATTGCGCCTGAACGAGATTGAAGGGGAAACCTGGCGCAGCCAGGTTTATCGGCTGACCCACAAACTGGTCACCGGAGCCAAGGCGCTGGGCTTTGAGGTGGTCAATGACAACTATTTCCCCATTGTGGGGGTGGTTATCGGGAAAACCCAACAGGTAATCGAGGCCTGTAAAATCTTGTGGGAATACGGCATTTTGATTACGCCTGCGCTGTTCCCCATTGTGCCGATGGATCGTGGCCTGTTGCGCTGGTCAATTACCGCCGCCAACACCGAAGAGGAAATTGAGCAGTCGTTGGCAGCGCTGAAGGCCGTGAGAGAGCGGTTGTTAGGTGACAACTAACCAGCCACAAAAGCCAGGTGCAAACTTTTCGCAGGTTGAGTAGGCGCTGATCGCCCTTTCGACCAACCAGCCCATCGAAACGAAAATGTAGGAAAGGAATATGACAGATCTTCGGATATTCCTTTCCTACATTTTCGTTTCGACAGGTCGAAACCACGATCAAGGCCGGTTGAGCAACGGTTCTATTCTCTAGGCTACGAGTGAAATCATGGCAAATGACTACGATAAAATGGCGGACGATTACCCGCACGATGCTTTTTACTTGAAATATGTTGATGGCCCCACTTTTTTCATCTGCTCGGTGATGTCGCGGGGTTAGCGATTCTCGATGTGGGTTGTGGGCGAGGCGAACATGCCAGACTCTTTAAAGAAATGGGCGCAGCGCAGGTTATGGGCGTAGATTATTCGGCGGAGATGATCAAGTTAGCCCAACTCGAAGAGCGTCGCGCTCCTCTGGGGATTGAATATGCTCAACTGGATATGTTTGCCCACCAGAAAATAGGCGAGTTCGATCTTGTGGTCGCCTTTTCAATCCTGAGCCTTGCGCCAACTAAAGAAAAATTGCTGAACGCCTGTCGGACAATGTCCCTCAATCTCAAACCGGGCGGACGTTTTGTTACCGTGGGGCTGAATCCCGAACAGGCTCCCGAAACCTATCCGTTGAGCGAGAAATATGCACCCTGACGACGTATGAATGGGCTTTGCAAACGGCAGGGTTTCAGGAAATTCGCTGGTACAAACCTGTTATTTCGCCGGAGGGGCTTGCCGCGTATGGCGAAGCTTATTGGCAGGATTTTGTTGATTACCGGATGTCCGTTTATCTGGAATGTGTGAAGCAATGAAGTTGGCGGCGGTGGGATTAATCCGGAGGGAAGATAGCGATGGGAATGCTCTATAAATATCCTAAGCGCTACAGTACCAGAGGTGTAACGAATGTCAGCCAATTGCCCTGTTAACTCTCACAACGAATGGGATCCGCTGGAAGAAGTCATCATCGGCTCGCTGGATGGGGCGATGTTTCCCGCCTGGAATACGATCAATGTGGCGACAGCGCCGCCCGGCGAATGGGTTGCTGCTGAACAGCGTGTAGGCGGCGGCGGTTCGCCTTATCCGCCCGCCATAATCGAAGCGGCGCGGCGCGACCTGGCGGAATTTATTCATATCCTCGAAGCCGAAGGCGTGCGCGTGCGGCGGTTGGATGCGGCCAATTTTGCCGCTCCGTTTGGCGCCCCTGAGTGGCAGGTGTCCAGCGGTTTTTGCGCGGCCAATCCGCGCGATCCGTTTTTGATTATTGGTAACGAAATCCTCGAAACACCGATGGCCGACCGCTCACGGTATTTTGAAGCGTGGGCTTACCGGTCGCTCTTCAAGGAGTATTTCAACGCCGGAGCCAAGTGGACAGCCGCTCCCAAACCGCAATTGCTTGATGCTCTGTATGACCAGCGCTACACCGTGCCCGGCCCGCAGGAGCCGATGCGGTTTGTGATAACGGAGTTTGAGCCGGTTTTTGACGCCGCTGATTTTGTGCGTTGCGGACGCGATATTTTCTGCCAGACCAGCAACGTGACCAATCACTTTGGCATCGCCTGGCTGCAACGTCATTTGGGCGAGGGCTATCGCATTCACACTTTGCAATCGCGTTGCCCGGAGGCCATCCACATTGACACGACCTTTATGCCGCTGGCTCCGGGCAAGGTTTTGGTCAACCCGGAATATCTGGATATGAAGAGCCTGCCACCGATGCTCAAAAGTTGGGAGTTGTTGGTCATGCCGACGCCGTTGCCGCGGATCAAAGGAGACCCGTTACGATTGGTGAGCGATTGGGCTGGCGTGAATGTATTGATGTTGGATGAAGAACGAGTCGTCGTGGAAAAGAATCAAGAGCCGTTGATCAAATGCCTGAAGGACTGGGGATTCGAGCCTATTCCCTGCTCGTTTGAAGCTTACTATCCCTTTTTAGGCTCCTTCCATTGCGCGACGCTGGATATTCGACGGCGGGGTGAGTTGCAATCTTATTTTTAGGTAAACACAGCACTCTTTCAGGAAGCCTTTTCTATGCGAATTGATGCAGAACTTGGCGCTACACTGTGGGAGTTATCCCGTAAGCACACTCTCCTTCAGCCTCCAACCTGGGAGTATGTCTACACCGAAACTGATTATCAGTACATGGCGAGAGATGAGGTGCGTAACCGTGCCTATCGCCAAGCTATTCAGCAGACGGTTAAAGATAAAACAGTGATTGAAATTGGTCCGGGTTCAATGTTGGTGTTGACCTTACTGTGTGTGGAGGCCGGAGCCAAAAAAATTTATGCGATTGAAATTGATGAGGAAGCTTATCAACAGGCCCAGAAGTTGGTTCAGGCCAAAGAATTGACGGACAAGATCGAACTCCTCCATGGCTCGTCGCTGAATATTGACGTGCCTGAAAAAGGAGATGTTTGTATTTCGGAGGTTATCGGTTGTATCGGAGGGATAGAGGGAGCCGCCGTCTTGCTACACAACGCGCACCGCTTTCTCAAACCGAGCGGGGTTATGCTCCCAAGCCGTTGCCTCACCTGGTTAAGTCCGGTTGTTAAGCCAGAATTTTATCAAGATGCGTTTATTAATCAGGCGCACTCTCTCCTGACAGAAGAAGCTTATAAAGTAGCTGGAAAAAGATTTCCTTTTCCCTACTATTCAATCACTAATTTCCCTGACTCGAACCTGATTGCGCCGCCGCAGTTATTCGAGGATTTGGACTTCAACGACCCCAATTTGACCACAGATTTTGCAAGAAACCTGACTTTTGAGATTCAACACGATGCATCTTTTGATGGCTTGCTTCTCTGGATAGAATTATATGTTGATGCAACCACAATTCTTAATGCCTGGTCGTGTGAAACGGGGTGGGCGACAGCTTATCTACCGGTCGAGCCGTTTGCTTTGAAGCCCAATGATAAGATGCAGATTGCGGCCCAATCTAAACTCACCAGCCATAGTTTCAGACCCGACTATCTTTTTGACATATCGGTGTGGCGGCAATCACAGCTCGTCTACCGTTATAAAAAGGACATCGTATGGTCATAAGTAGTTTGGTCCTCGCCGCAGGAGCATATTTCGGAGCCAAGCTTTATCAACGCTGGCGCCCTCCCCAAAAGGTGAGCCAACCGGTAAACAGCCATGAGGCGACAGCGAAAAGTTCTCCCCCTGGGAAAACACAGGAATTCGCGGCGGCAACCCAGGAAATCAACCACTATCTGGCTGTCAGCGGGGCAGGGATGGGGTTGGCAACGGCAGGGGCGTTGTTCTTTCCTCCGTTACGCGTATTCGGTTTGTCGTGTACCCTCTATTCCTGCCTACCGATTTTGCAGGACACGTATAAATCGCTGATCCAGGAACGCCGTCTGCGTGCTTCCGTGCTGGACTCTATCGCAGTGATGGGAGCGTTAGCGGCCCAATATTATACGGTCCTGGCGTTTAGCAGTTGTTTGTATTTTACCGGCAGAAAACTCCTCTTAAAAACCGAAGATCACTCCCGCAAAAGTTTGGTCAGCATCTTTGAGCAGCAGCCCCGCTCGGTCTGGCTCTGGCGCGACGGGGTTGAGGTACAGGTTCCCTTTGAAGAAGTTCAGAGCGGCAACATCCTTGTGGTCAATGCGGGCGAAATGATTCCTGCTGACGGCTTGATTGTGGAAGGGATCGCTTCCATTGACCAGCATCGTCTGACGGGTGAATCGCAACCAGCCGAAAAGGGAACGGGAGAGGCAGTTTTGGCCGCGACGATTGTTCTCAGCGGGCGCATTCTGGTGCAAGTTGAAAAAGCCGGAGCAGAATCCGTAGCCGCCCAAATCGGCGAAATTCTCAACCGCACCGCCGACTATAAATCCACCATCGAAGCCCGTAGCCAACAACTGGCTGACCGCTCGGTCTTGCCTACGTTAGGCATTAGTTCGCTCGCCCTGCTGACGCAAGGGCTGGTAGGGGGCGTAGCTGCGGTGTCGGCCAATTTTTCCGAGGTGCTACGGGTGGCCTCGCCGCTGGGCATGTTGAGTTTTCTGTCCCTGGCCACCCAAAACGGAATCCTCATTAAGGATGGTCGGTCGCTGGAACTGCTCAAGCAAGTGGATACCGTCATCTTCGATAAAACCGGGACGCTCACGCTGGATCAGCCGCAGCTTGGACAAATTTACTGTTGTAACGGATTGACCGGAGAAGCGCTGCTGACCTACGCGGCGGCGGCTGAACATCGGCAAACTCATCCAATCGCCAAAGCCATCCAGCAAGCGGCGCAAGAACGCGGCTTACGCCTCCCCGCCATTGATCAGGCCAGTTATGAGGTCGGATATGGGCTGCGCGTCCAGCTTGAGCAGCAGTGGGTGAGAGTCGGCAGCGCTCGTTTCATGGAGCTGGAACAAATTACCATTTCAGATGAAATGAAAAATATCCAGCAAACCGCCCACGACATGGGCAATTCGCTCATCTATGTGGCAGTTGATGACCGTCTCGAAGGCGCCATCGAGCTTCAGCCCACCCTGCGCCCCGAAGCGAAGACGGTCATTCAGCAGCTTAAAGAACGAGGAATGTCCCTCTACATCATCTCCGGTGATCACGAACAACCGACCCGAAACCTGGCGGCTCAGATAGGCATTGACCATTATTTTGCCGAGGTGCTACCGGAGGACAAGGCGAAACTGGTCGAGCAGTTGCAGCGAGAAGGCCGCTTTATCTGTTTTGTGGGGGATGGCATCAATGACTCCATTGCTTTGAAAAAGGCGCAGGTTTCGATCTCGATTCGCGGGGCTTCCACCGTTGCCACCGACACCGCACAAGTTGTCTTGATGGACGGAAGCTTGAGCCAGCTAAATTACTTGTTTCAACTCGCCCAGGACATGAATAAGAACCTGAAAACGACTCTGGGCCTCACTTTTGGGTCAGGAGTGATCTGTGTGGGCGGCGTATTCTTTTTGCATTTTGGCATCTTGAGCAGCATCGTCCTTTTCAACCTGAGCTTGGCGGCTGGCGTGGCTAACGCGATGCGACCTTTGCTCCAGCGTCAACCGCAAGATTCATCCCGTAAGGATTCCCATAAGGATTCCCATGACGACACGCGACACGACGGCCCCGGCGCTGGTTAATGGAAACATGAAAAATTCACCAGGGAGGAAGGCAATGTCGTTCGCAACCCTGCTTGAAGCGACAGTCAGGTCAAGCGCCAGCCAGGACAACATCCTGACCGATGGTCAGTTTACTTTGACCTACGCCGCCTTGCCCCAACTGCTGGCGGAGATAGCTGATTATTTTGGTCGTCAGGCTGGCGGGCGCGGCGGTTGTCTGGCGGTCGAATGTCCGAACACTGTTCCCGGCGCCTTAACCTTGCTGTACCTCCTGCAACAGGAGGTCAGTTTCGTCTTGCTGCCGCCATCGGAACAGGGAGAACAGGCATCGTCCTGGAAACCGATTCCACTTTTCTGCCAGTCTCGGCTGGTCGTCAAACGGGCGCCGGCGGTAACCGCGGCGGAGTGGCTGCATACGCCTGAGAACTTTTTGTTGCTGGAACCGAATCGTGCGCAACAGCAGCAGGCCGTTGCCCCTGTGCTGCATATGCCCGGCTACCTTTTCCTGCGCACCTCCGGCAGCATGGGGGGGGCCAAGCTGGTGGCGCATCGCCAGGCGAAGCTGCTCGCCAACGCGCGCAATTGCGTTGAGCACTATCATTTCACCAGCGCTGATCGAGCCGTGATCCCCGTCCCGATTGCTCATATGTATGGTTTGGGCGCCGAGTTTTTGCCGGCGGTGCTGGCGGGCGCCGCCCTTGATTTGCAAGATAAGACCAATCTGCTCAGGTATCTGGAACGTGAGAAACACTTTCAGCCGACGATTGCCTTCGTTACCCCAACCATCTGCGAGATGTTGCTCAAAGGCTTCCGGCGACCGCGCACCTCGTATAGGGTCATTGTCAGCTCCGGTCAACGCATTAGCGAAACGCTCTTCCGCGCCTTTGATGAACGGGTGAACGGTTGTCTGGTTAATCAATATGGCAGTTCGGAAATGGGCGCCATCGCGGCCTGCGTCCCCAGCGCTGCACAGGATCAAAAAGCGACCACCATTGGGCAACCCATGCCCGGCGTACGACTGATGATCGAGGGGCGGAACAACCATCCGGTTACAGCGCCAGAAATAGCGCCAGAAATAGCAGAAGAGGGAACGGGCGAGTTGTTTTGCCTGCACCCATATGGCTTTGCCGGATATGTGGATGAAGAGGGCAAGTGGCTCCATCAGCCACAACCGGATGCCTGGTATCCCACCGGTGATCTGGCCAAACGTTTACCCGACAACTTCATCCAGATGGTGGGGCGCGCCGGCAACAGCATCAATCGTCGCGGCTATCTGGTGCAGTTGGCCGAGATTGAACAGCAGATGGAAAAGATTCCCGCGGTTGAGCAAGTTGTTGTGGTGCGGGCCGCCGCGAGCACGGACAGCAAAGCCAACGAGGATGAGCAAATGGTTGCCATTTGCGTGGTCAATCCTGGCGAGACAGCCACGCCGGCGCAACTCCGACAGCGCTGCTTTGACCTGTTACCGGCCTATGCCATACCCGATGCAGTTTTGATTGTTGAGACCTTGCCCCTGCTGCCGAGTGGGAAGGTTGATCGCCAGGCGCTGATCGCTCTGACAGTAACACGCACTCTCCGTACGAAGATTTGACGATAACGTCTTGATCAATAGTAACTGCTTAGCCCTCTTCGTCACAGAGTGGCGGCTGAGCAGTTACGATCAATGTAAGAAGGAAGGAAAGAAAATCTATGGAAACCACGATTGACCAATTAAAACATCTCATTGCCAACGAACTGGATGTCAATATCCAATTGGCGGAGATAGGGCCGGATGTCCCCCTGCTGGAAGATGGGCTGGGCTTAGATTCGATTGCGATTGTTGAATTGATCACGCTGATCGAAGAGAAATTTGCCGTTGAATTTAGCGAGGATGAACTGAATATGGAAGCCTTTGCCAACATTCGTACCTTGAGCCAGTGGATCGAGCAGGCAAAAACACCAGTTTACGCCTAGCGCATCAAATAACCAGAACTGCTCAAAAAGGAATAATTGCCATGATTAACACGAAACAGGAAAACGATTATTGGGACCCGGCGCGTAAAGGGTTTATTACCAATTACCCAAACTTCATGCAGTGGAAACGATTAACTGCAACTGAGATGGAAAACCAGAAGCCCCTCAATCTCTACTTGCACACACCGTACTGCATCCAGCGCTGTAACTATTGTTACTACAAAACCATTAACCTGCGCGGCCTGGAAAAACAGAAACGCATGGGGCAATACGTGGATGCGCTCTGTCGCGAGTTGGAACTGGCGGCGGAAGTCTACCAGTTGCACGACCGCCCCGTGATCTCGGTCTATTTTGGCGGCGGCACGCCCAGCCTGTTGCCCAGCGAGCAGTTGCTCCAAATCAACGAAACCTTGCGCCGGCATTACAACCTCCAGGAGACAACCGAATATACGGTGGAAGGCGAGCCGGTGACGCTTACCGAAGAAAAGATGGATACGATCATGCAGATGGGCGCCAACCGCATGAGTATGGGCGTGCAGTCCTTTGACACCGCCATCATCAAAAATTCTCACCGTCTGGATGATGAAAAAAAGGTCTTACGGGCGATTGAACTGGCGGGGACGAAGCCGATTGTCGTGAACATCGATCTGATGAGCGGTCTGGCTGGGGAAACCGATGAGACCTGGGCGCATAGCGTCAGCCGGGCGATTGAGTCAGGCGTCAAGAGCATCACCGTCTACAAGACCGAACTTTACAACAACACCGAGTATTATCGCGGGATCAAGAACCACACCCTGACGTTGCCCTCCGACGATGAGGAATTGCGCTACATGGACTATGCCATGGAGCGCCTGGAAAAGGCTGGGTATGTGCCGTGGAGCTTCTACACCTTTACCCAGCGGGGTGAAGATGTACACGTCCACTCGCCCAGTGTTTTCCGGGGCGACGACATCTACGCCTTTGGCACGTCGGCCTTTGGGCGTCTGGGCGACTATCTCTTCCAGAACACCAATGATGAGGAGAAGTACATTCAACATCTGGCAGAGGGCAAACTATCCGTCCAACGCGGTCATTATTTAACCGCGCAAGACAACATGATCCGCGATGTGGTGTTGAGCATGAAGCTGGTCAGCTTCGACCTGCGCAACTTTGAGCGCAAGTATGGCTACAAACTGGAGACACTCTGCGCCACTACGATCAGGGAACTGGCGCAGGACGGCTTTATCATCATGTTCGACGATGTCTTGCGCCTGACGAGAAAGGGCATTCTCTATGGCGATTACGCCGGCAAGAGCCTGGCGCGCGCATTGATGAATCCGGCAAATTAGTGGGTGGAGGTGACGAGTGGTAGAGTCAACGACGATCAACATCAAAACGCTCAGTCAAAGCTATGCCGGGTTGTTCCTGACACATGGCGAATTGTTGCAGCGCAAAAATGTCAGGTCCAAGCAGCGCTTGCTGCAAATCATCAAGCTGGACCTGGATAAGTTGACTCACGCGCTGCTGGAAGTGAAGGAGCGGCGCGCCGGGCCGATCCTGACCCGCTTCTTTGCCGGCCACAAAACGCTGTTGCCCGCCATTGCCGGGCGTCTGGAACAGAATGTCATTGATCATCTGGGCTTTGAAATTCATGAACCCCTGGATTTGGTGTTGCATGGCCTCGATCACTGGTTGACCAAGACACGGCGGACATTCCAAGCCAGCCTGGCGATTCAAGACTTTTTGCGCTTTCCCGCCTCCACTGCTTTCCAACAGCGCGTCGGCGGTTATACCGAGATTATGCGGCTCCGGGTGCAGGTGAATGGGCAGACGCTGATGCTGGAACTCTTCGATATTCATCGGCCTGTGGATGAGTTTTTTGTGAGTGTCCGGCCCAAGCCGTTGATCCATCGCAATTTTGATTGTCTGGTTACTTCCGCCGGCATAAAGGACAAAGATATGGGGCAGGTTGAATCCCTGTTTCAGGGGGATGAAATCTGGCACTACGCCTTTCGCGTCAGGGGGGGTGCGGAGGTAATGCAACTACATGAAGAGCTACAAGCCTTAGCCGTGAGCGATCCAACCTATCGCCTGCCTTATGCCGCGCCGGTTCACAATGCCGGTGACGGTTCGTTGCATACCAAGATCATCCATCAGGCGGCTGACCTGGAACTGGAGTTTATCGCCCTGTCCCCCAACTAGCATTGAAAATTTCCAGCTAATGATCATTTCGCATTCACACCGCTTTATCTTTTTTCACGTGGCCAAGACCGGCGGCATGAGCATTCGCAAGGCGCTGCAAGATTATTGCGAGGAGCCGGATCACTTTCGGATCAAGCGTCCCCTCAAAGTGAAGGCAGGCAAACCCAACCCCTTTTACGAAGTATGGGAAGGGCTGCTGCTCCACGCCACTGCGCGCGACGCTCAAAAAGAATTACCTGCCGAAATTTTTGAGAGCTACTACAAATTTGCCATTGTGCGCAACCCGTGGGACTGGCAGGTTTCGATGTATCACTTCATCCTGGGCGACCCCACGCACGTGAAACATGAACGGGTGAAACAGTTGGGCAGCTTTGCGGCCTACCTCAACTGGGTAATCGCGACTGACACCCCCTACCCGAAAGGCGCGACGAAGCTGCAGAGCCGTGTCCTAACCGATGCGAAAGGCGAGCTATTGGTTGATTTTGTCGGTCGCTATGAAACATTGGCGCGGGACTTCGCCCAAATCCGTGACAGATTCGCCATCGCCGTGGAACTGCCGCATGTCAACCGCTCCGCGCACCAAGATTATCGCGACTACTATGACGCCAACACCCGACAACTGGTAGCCGAGAATTTCCGAGCTGATATTGAGCTATTTCGCTATGAATTTGAGTAGCTCGGCGCAAACGAAAATTCAACCATTCACCCCTTTTGTAGTGAGACGGTTGCGATTCCTGCTCTGTCTAAAGTCGAAAGAAAACGAGGAGGTTTACTCAAGATGATGCAGATAAGATTGAGGTCGCAGAAATTTTATCGGCAGGGCGCGCTATTCGTCCTGCTCATGAGTTTGTTGGTAATCGGTAGGCAAGGCGCGGCGCAGGCGCAGGCGCAGAGAAGATCTGACGGCAAGCGCCCCAACATTCTCTTCCTGGTTGCAGACGACATGGGTTATTCCGACATTGGCCCGTTTGGCAGTGAAGTCAAGACGCCCAATCTGGATGCGCTGGCGAAAGGGGGCATGAAGTTTACCAACTTTCACGCGTCGGGTTCCTGCTCGCCCAGCCGCTCAATGATGCTGACCGGGGTGGACAACCATCGCAACGGGTTAGGCACCATGGATCATCTGGTTGGTCATAGGCCCACCCAGCAAGGCGCCCCCGGTTACGTAGGGTATCTCAACGACAAGGTGGTGACCGTTGCGACCCTGTTGCGCGATGGAGGCTATCACACCTACCAGGCCGGAAAATGGCATTTGTGTGGCGAGCCGGATCAATTGCCCAAAG